>Ga0209253_10001938_pt1 | contig 18246 bp, 19 predicted proteins | sample FrelakmetBRP12BR_FD_187145 | JGI IMG/M metagenome (GOLD analysis project Ga0209253, IMG submission 187145) | Freshwater lake sediment microbial communities from the University of Notre Dame, USA, for methane emissions studies - BRP12 BR (SPAdes)... | ecosystem: Environmental > Aquatic >... | reverse complement strand
TCACCAGCCCGATCATCCTCATCCTCCTCGTCGCCGCGGGACTGGCCTTCTTCCTGGCGGATCGGACCGACACGGTGATCATTCTCGCGATCGTGCTCGTCAGCGGCCTGCTCGGGTTCTGGCAGGAACGAAGCGCGAATCAAGCGGTGGCCAGTCTGCTTGCGATGGTGCAGATCAACGCCGATGTATGGCGCAACGGAAGTCAGGTCGCTGTGCCGGTCGACGAGGTCGTGCCGGGGGATGTCGTCCTGCTCAGAGCGGGCGACACGGTTCCGGGCGATTGTCTCCTGCTTGAATCTAAAGATCTGTTCGTGGACGAGGCGACGCTCACGGGCGAGACCTATCCGGTCGAGAAAGTCTGCGGGGTCCTGCCTGCCGATATACCCTTGGGTCGACGGGCAAATAGCCTCTTTCTCGGAACCCATGTCGTCAGCGGAAACAGTACGGCGGTCGTGGTGCACATCGGGTCGGACACGGAATTCGGGAAGGTCTCGGGCCGATTACGACTCAGGCCGCCCGAGACGGAGTTTGAGCGAGGTATCAGGCAATTCGGGTATCTGCTCTTGGAAGTGACAGTCGTGTTGGTCGTCGCCATCTTTGCGGTCAACGTCTATCTGGCCAGGCCCGTGCTCGAAGCGTTCCTGTTTTCCCTCGCCCTCGCGGTCGGCCTCACCCCGCAGTTGCTGCCGGCCATCATCAGCATCAATTTGGCCCATGGGGCCAAGCGTATGGCCCAGCAGAAAGTGATTGTGAAGCGCTTGGCCTCGATCGAAAACTTCGGGAGCATGACCGTCTTCTGCTCGGACAAGACCGGGACATTGACCGAAGGGCTCGTCCGGCTGAAGTCTGCCTGCGACATCGCGGGTAATCCGAGCGAACGAGTGTTCTTGCACGGCGCGCTCAATGCGAGTTTCGAAACCGGGTTTCATAACCCGATCGACGAAGCCATCCGTACCGCTCGCTCGTTCGATCTCTCCCCCTATCGGAAATTGGATGAGGAGCCCTACGATTTCGTCCGCAAACGATTGTCGGTGTTGGTGGCGACTCCGGCCGCCCATCTTCTGGTGACCAAAGGGGCGTTGGCGAATGTGCTGGCGGTCTGTTCAACCGCCGAGACTGAAGATGGCACCGTGGTTGAGTTGGCTGTCGTGCGGGATGCGATCCAATTGCAGATGGCGCAGTGGGCCGGCCAGGGATGGCGGGTGCTCGGGCTTGCCTCTCGCGAGCTGGGCGCGCGAGAGGGCATGACCAAGGACGATGAGGCGGACATGACGTTCTTGGGATTCCTGCTGTTTGAAGATCCCATCAAGGACGGCGTTCTAGATGTGATCAGTCGACTCAGGGGCCTGGGCGTCACCTTGAAAATCGTGACAGGCGACAATCGTTTCGTCGCGGCTCATGTCGGGCAGGCGATAGGCTTGATGAACGGACACCTGTTGACCGGCGAGGATTTACGGCAGATGAGCGACGAAGCGCTGGTGTCGCGCGTGAATGACGTCCATGTGTTTGCCGAGGTCGAGCCGAATCAAAAAGAAAGAATCATCCTGGCGTTGAAAAAGGCAGGCCACGTCGTGGGCTACGGGGGCGACGGCATCAATGATGCCTCGGCGTTGCACGCAGCGGACGTCGGTGTCTCCGTCGAAAGCGCGGTGGACGTGGCGAAAGAAGCGGCGGATATCGTGTTGCTGGAAAAGGATCTGGGCATCCTGGTCGAAGGTGTGCAGGAAGGGCGGAGGACGTTCGCCAACACGTTGAAGTATGTCTTTATGGCGACCAGCGCGAACTTCGGCAATATGTTCAGCATGGCGGGGGCGTCGCTGTTTCTGCCCTTTCTGCCTCTGCTCCCCAAACACATACTCTTGACGAATCTTCTGACCGACATTCCGGAAATGACCATCGCGGGTGATCGCGTGGATGAGGAGCTGATCGATCGGCCTAGACGGTGGAACATCGCCTTCATTCGAAAATTCATGCTCACGTTCGGCTTGGTGAGTTCCATCTTTGACTATCTGACGTTTGGTGTGTTGCTCTGGTTCCTTCAAGCCGGTGTCGAAGAATTCAGGACCGGCTGGTTTGTGGAGTCGGTGATCTCCGCCTCGGTCATCGTCCTGGTCGTGCGGAGTCGTCGGCCGTTCATGCGCAGCCGGCCGAGCCGTGGCCTCTTGCTCGCGACACTCGCGGTCGTAGGGCTGACACTGCTGTTGCCGTATACGCCGCTGCGCGGGCCGCTGGGGTTCGTGCCGTTGCCGCCGGTGTTCCTGGCGGCCTTGCTCTGCATTGTGGTGGGCTATGTGGGAGCCGCCGAGGTCGCCAAGAAATATTTTTACCGGCATGTCCTCTATTGACGAGGGCCGGCGCTGCTACAGCCCTTAGATGGTCAGTTGGTCTGTGATTTCAGAGGGGAGGATGACGATGAAGACGCGCATAGTGCTCATGGCTGTATGTCTTGGTGGCGGTGTATGGGTGGGCTGTCATCCGGTTCCAAAGGTTGAAGAGGTTCCGAAGGTGGCGGAGGCCCCACAAGTAACTGATGTGCCCAAGTCGGGCCAGGTGACCTATCAAAAGTATTGCGCTGCCTGTCATGGGTCGACCGGAAAGGGCGATGGCGATATTACATTCAATCCGCCGGTTGCGGATCTCACGTCCGCGAAGGTCTATACGCAACTCGCTCCCCAGCTTATTCGCACGGTACATAAGGGACGGGCCGATACCGCGATGGGAACATGGGAGAACGTCCTGTCTGATCAGGAGGTCGAGGAGGTGGTCTCCTATCTTCGCAGCCTGAGGGACGCCAGCGAGCCACGGTAGCCTCTTGATAGGGCTTGCCATTATTCGAGGAGACGACTAAGACAACAGGGGCACAACGACCGGTGAATCCTTTCCTGTTCCCGTCGATCATACAGGTAGGTTAAACCAGGAGGTGATTCGATGAAACTCAATGCATGGTTGCGGCTGATTGCCGGATGTTTTGTACTGCTGGCGCTTATCCTCGGGGCCACCGTCCATCCCTATTGGAATTACGTCGCGGCATTTGTGGCGGTGAACCAGATCCAGTCCGCGTTCACCTGCTGGTGTCCGATGATGGCCTTCTTGCGCTGGCTGGGCGTGCAGGAGTAAGTTTTGCGCGGGTTATTGGAATGGATGTTGTGACAAGAGAGAGAGAGCCTGTGCGCATGCACCGATTTGTGGTTGCTGTCATGATGGTTGCTTCGATCACGGCCTGCAACTCCCGGGAGGAGCCGGTCCAACCGGCCCGGACTCCCACAGTCCCTGCATCGATCCAGGCCGTGGTGACAGAGGTGCAGACGGTTCAAGTTCCGCTTCGCGTCGAAGTCACGGGGCAGATCACTGCGTTGGTACAGGCGACGTTGTCGAGCCAAGTCCAATCCACGGTGGACAAGCTCTTGGTGCGGGAGGGGACTGCCGTGAAAAAGGGCCAGACGCTGGTGGTCCTTGATAGCCGTGACCTTCGTGAGGAGCTTGCCCGGGCGCAAGCAGAGGCTGAGAATGCCCGCGCGCATCTTGCTCGCATGAAGCAACTCTATGGTGAGGATGCGGTGTCGAAGCAGGAGCAGGAGAATGCCGACCGCACGTTCAAAGTAGCGGAGGCCAGTCGACGGGCCGCCCTCACGAAGGTGAGCTATACCGTCGTCACGGCGCCATTCGACGGGGTCATCACCGAAAAGAAGATCGAGGCCGGTGAAATTGCCTCTCCGGGACAGCCGCTCCTGAAAATGGAAGATCCGCAACGACTGCGCCTGGAAGCAACAGTGGCAGAGGGGGATCTTCAGGCGCTCTCGCGCGGCGCGACGATCCCGGTCATGATCGATGCGCTCGGTTCCAAGACGCTGCCCGGCATGGTGGCGCAGATCCTTCCAACCGGAGACCCAGCGACCCATACGTTCCTCGTCAAAGTGGAGTTGCCGCCGACGCCCGGGCTCAAGACCGGCATGTTCGGGCGCATGTTGGTGGATAAGGGCACCGGTCAGACGCTGGTTGTCCCGAGGGCCGCTGTCATCGAGCGAGGGGAGCTCACGGGGCTCTATATCGTCGGACCCGATTCGTTGGCTCGCCTTCGCTGGGTCAAGTTGGGCCGTACGGTGGGTGAGTCGATCGAGATCCTGTCCGGAGTGACCGCCGGAGAACGGCTGCTCGCAGACGCCAGTACAGGCATCGAGGGTGCCCGTATCGAAGGCGTGATGCGGTAACGTGTGCCGTTGTTCGCGGTGAGCAGAGACAGGGCGATCAGAAGGTTCTCTCCTTCATCGCAGTTCACGTGTGACGAGTAATCATGTCCACCCACGTCGGTTTCTCAGGACGTCTCGCCGGTCTGTTCATCGGGAGCAAGCTCACGCCACTCATCCTGCTGGCCGCGCTGTTACTCGGTCTGTTTGCTGTCGTCGTCACGCCGCGAGAAGAAGAGCCGCAAATCGTCGTGCCGATGGCCGATGTCTTCCTCTCGTTCCCCGGTGCCTCCGCGAAGGTCGTTGAAGAACAACTCACCAAGCCCTTCGAGCGCAAGATCTCCGAGATTCGAGGGGTCGAATATGTCTATTCGATCTCCCGGCCCAGCGGGGTCCTGATCATTGTGCGGTTCTATGTCGGTGAACCGATGGAGCAGAGCCTCGTCGATCTCTACGACAAGCTCATGTCCAACCAGGATCTGTTCCCGCCTGGCGCCGGGACGTTCCTGGTGAAGCCGCGGGACATCAACGATGTGCCGATCGTCACGGTGACCCTCTCCAGCGACCGCTACGGCGATGCCCAGCTCCACCAATTGGCGGAACATGTGCTGGAACACGTGAAGAAGGTGCCGGGGACCGCGGGGGGATTCTTTGTCGGCGGTCGTCCTCGTGAACTGCGCATCCAAATTGACCCGGCCCGTATGCGTGCCTATGGGGTGACGCCCCTCGATATGGCCGGCGTGATCAGGGGCGAGAATCTGGCCCTGCCGGCCGGCCGCTTCCAAAGTCAGAACCACGAGTATGTGCTGGAGACAGGCCGCTTCATTCGCTCTCGCGAAGATCTCGAAGCGCTGGTGGTCGGTGTCCGTGATGGCCGGCCGATCTATCTTCGCCAGGTTGCGGACGTGATTGATGGTCCGTCCGACGTCACGCGTTATGTGTGGTTCGGTCTGGGTGCTGGTGGTGCTCGTGAAAGAGGTGAGGCAGCAGGGCACGAATCCCCGGCCGTGACTGTGGCGGTTGCCAAGCAGCGGGGCATCAATGCCGTCACCGTCACCCGCGAGGTGCTCCGTACCGTCGAGGAGTTGAAAGGCACGATCATCCCCTCAGACGTGCGCGTCACGGTCACGCGCGATTACGGGGAGACGGCCGATGAGAAGGCGAATGAACTGCTCTGGCATCTGCTGATCGCGGTGGCGGCGGTGGTCCTGTTTCTCGGGCTGACCCTCGGCGTGCGGCCGGCGATGGTCGTGTCGCTGGCGATTCCTGTGACACTCTCCCTCACACTGTTTACCTCTATGCTGATCGGCTACACGATCAACCGGGTCACACTCTTTGCCCTGATTTTTTCGATCGGTATTTTGGTCGATGACGCCATCGTCGTGGTCGAGAACACCTATCGGCACCTCACCATGCGCCGCCGTCCCCACCGTGAAGCCTCAATTTATGCCGTGGATGAAGTGGGGAATCCTACGATCCTGGCGACCTTCACCGTGATCGCGGCCTTGCTGCCGATGGCCTTTATCTCAGGCCTGATGGGGCCCTACATGCGGCCGATTCCCGTGAACGCCTCGATCGCCATGTTCTTTTCGTTGTTGGTCGCCTTTGTGGTCGTTCCCTGGTTCTGCCAGACCTGTTACCGCGAGGGTGCGGTGATGAAGGGCACGGAGCATGACGATGCGGTAGGGGGGTGGACCTATCGGTTCTATCAACGGGTCCTCACGCCGCTGCTCAAGCATCCCTGGCTGGCCTATACGTTCCTGGGCGGGGTGGTCCTGCTGCTGTTTGCGTCGGTGGCGCTGTTCTATACCAGGAGCGTGACGGTCAAGATGCTGCCCTTCGACAATAAAAGCGAATTGCAGTTGGTCGTCGATATGCCGGAAGGGACCACGTTGGAAGAAACGGCGCGGGTGACGAAGGCCGTCACCCGGTACGTGCACACGGTTCCAGAGGTTCGCGACTACCAGGCCTATGTCGGGACGGCCTCGCCCTTCAATTTTAACGGCCTGGTACGGCATTACTTCCTCCGTGAGGGGAGCCATCAAGCCGATATTCAGATCAACCTGGTGGCCAAGGACCAGCGGTCGGCGCAGAGCCACGAGATCGCCAGGCTGGTGCGGCCGGCTGTGCAGGAGATCGGCCGCCGGTTCGGGGCGAACGTGAAGGTGGTCGAAGTGCCCCCGGGACCTCCTGTGCAATCGGTGCTGGTGGCGGAAGTCTATGGGCCGGACTATGACCGGCAACGGGCTGTGGCCAAGGACATTCGAACCATGTTTGAGTCCACCCCCGGAGTGGCGGATGTGGACGATTTCATGGAGCACGACCAAATTAAATATGTCTTCACCGTCGATCATGCGAAGGCGGCGCTGGCAGGGGTCCCGTCGGACGATATTGTGAAGACGTTGCGCATGGCGCTAGGCGGGGAGCAGATCGGCCTGGTACATATTCCCAAGGAGAAAAGTCCCGTCCAGATCGTCATGCGGCTGCCGCAGGCGGAGCGGACCGGGTTAGAGCATTTCGGCGAAATTGCCGTGCGGCGGCCGACCGGTGAAATGGTGCAGTTGTCGGAACTCTTACGGTTGGAGCAGACGATCGAAGAGAAAGCCATCTACCACAAGAATCAGAAGCCGGTGGTCTACGTCGTCGGGGATGTCGGCGGGCCCGGTGCGGAGAGAGCCGAAAGTCCCGTCTACGGGGTGTTCGGGATCGGTGATCGGCTGAAGGCCTATCGACCGCCTGAAGGCTATGAGATTGAACAGCACTACGCGAAGGCGCCCTGGTCCGAGAACCGCTTGGCGATGAAGTGGGACGGGGAATGGCACATCACCATAGAGACCTTCCGGGATATGGGGATCGCCTTTGCCATCGCCATGCTGCTGATCTATCTCTTGATCGTCGGCCAGTTCCAATCGTTTCTCACGCCGCTCATCATCATGGCGCCTATTCCCCTGACGTTGATCGGGATCGTGCCGGGGCATTGGCTTACCGGTTCGTATTTTACCGCCACGTCGATGATCGGGTTCATCGCCCTGGCGGGCATCATCGTGCGTAATTCCATTCTGCTGGTGGACTTCATCGAGCTGCAACGGGGCGAGGGCTGGCCGTTGCAGGAAGCGGTGATCCGTGCCGGGGCCATCCGTACACGCCCGATTCTCTTGACCGCGGCGGCGCTGATGGTCGGGGCCTTCGTCATCATTCTCGATCCGATCTTCCAGGGGCTCGCGGTGTCTCTGTTGTTCGGAGTCGGCGCCTCGACCCTGCTGACATTGGTCGTGATCCCGGTTCTCTATGTCATTCTGATAAAATGGTCGAGTCCTCCTGAGCCAACCGAGGGGGATGGCGAGAAGAAGGCAGGATGCTGAAAAAGTCCGCCAGTCTCTCAATCGCGGGGCAGGCGAGACATGTGAGAAAAGCGCGATCCAAAGTTCAACGCCTGGGGTTCGAAGTTCCGAAAACTTTGAACTTCGAACCCTTGCCCCTCGCTTTCCGTGACAATCCATCAGGGCATGGCTATACTTCTGCCGTATGAGGGACCGGTGCGGCGAACTGCTGAAGGACTTCAACCAATGAAGGAGGCTGCCTTGCTAGGCTGTCTCGGCAGGCCTGAGGGACCTGGTAGTTAGGCCAGTGACTGGTCCATGCGTTGTTAGGAGTTCAGACAGGAGGTCAAGGTGGCAAACTTAGCCGAAGTTCTCGGAAATGCCCTGAGCTTAGAGGTTCGTGATCGTGCGGCCCTGGCGGAAAAGCTTCTAGCTAGTCTGGAGGAGCTCACCGAGGAGGAAGCGAATCGCTTGTGGGCGGAGGAGGCGCAAAGACGCTTGGAGGAGTATCGCGCAGGTCGTACTCAAGCGGTTCAGGCGGATGAGGTGCATGCAAAGGCGGAACGACTCTTCCTGTGACGCCAATCAAGTACCACGAGGGGGCCGAGGCCGAGTTGCTGAACGAGATCGGCTACCTCGAACTTCGAGCGACAGGGCTGGGACGGCGGTTTTTCGCCGAGGTCCGTCGGGCCGAGAGCTTCATCGTCCAGTTCCCGGAATCGGCTGAGGAGATTCGACCGGGCATCCGGAAGCGCTTGCTTCGGCAGTTCCGGTACTCGCTCATCTATTCAATTGAGAAAGATGGTTTCCTCATCCTGGCAGTGGCTCACCATAGCCGTCGGCCTGGTTATTGGGTCGCTCGCGCTAGGAGTGATGAAAAATAAGCGAAGAGCGGTTCCTAAGAGAGCCCTGGTGACCGACGCAGAAGGAGGCGAGGCTCAATAGCGAGGTAGTGTTCGATGGCAGTCTGAGCCCAATCCTGAACTTTCTCCGTCTACCCCAACCAACGTAGTCTCTCACCATGTGCTCTCCCGAGCGGCGGCAGGGAAGTAAGCCTGTCATTCAAGGAGCAACGATCATGTCTCGATATGCCACTGTTGTCGGTTTCGTCGGCTTGATGCTGTTGGCCGATCTTGTCTGCCGCGTGGGACCGGTGCAGAGCGCAGAAGGACCAGAGGCCGGCAGCAAGATCCATCGTGTGGTCATGCACCTGAATAGCGGAGAGGAGAAGGTGCAGAAGGGCGCGCTCAACAACATCAGGAATCTCTATGAGGCCCTGGGAGCTGAACGAGTGAACGTGGAGCTCGTTGCCCATGGAGCTGGACTGTCGCTGTTTACCAAGCAGGATACGAAACTGGCCGAAGAGCTGGCGAAGTTGAAGACCTCCTATGGGGTTTCGTACACCGCCTGCTCCAATACGATGAAGGCCCAGGGGCTGACGAGGGTAGATTTGATCGATCAGGTGGATCGCACGATGCCTGCCATGGTCCGCCTGATGGAATTGCAGGAACAGGGATGGGCGTACATCAAACCGTAACGAAGAGCTGATAGCAGGAATTGGAGGGGATTATGGATGTGAAACCGAAAGTCTATCTGTATCACACAGCGGTGAAATGGACAGAGCAACGGAAGGGAGTCATCTCTTGTGCCGGCAAACCGGATATCCAGGTTGCGACGCCGCCGGAGTTCAAGGGGCACGACGGTATCTGGTCGCCGGAGGATCTATTCGTCGCATCCGCCAATATCTGTTTGATGACGACGTTCCTGTCGGTGGCAGAGCGAGCCGGTCTGGTCTTTACCTCCTACGAGAGTCAGGCTGAAGGAAAGCTGGAATTGGTCGATGGGAAATTTCAGTTCACGGCCATCACGTTGAAGCCGATCATCACGCTCCCGGCAAACGCCGATGCGACCAAGGCCAAGGAGCTGATCGAGAAAGCCGAGGCGAATTGCCTGATTTCCAATTCTATGAAGGCCAAAGTGAGCTTGGAGCCGACGATCCGATAGCAGGATGGGGGCAGCCTGGCCGTCCTCCTGCTCGCGGAACGCGCACGCTCGGAAGGTGCTCGTTCGACGCGCGCATTCGAGGATCGACCAAGGCTACCCTTGAAGAAATAAGTAGGGATTGAACGGACGCGCGCAGTGGAAGGTCAATTAGTCCCCATCCTTGTGGGGCAACGAGCGCAGCTTGGAGGGATCATCTGTAAGTTCGCTCGACGGTCACAATGAAGGCTAGGCTGGGAACTCCCCTCACGCTCTTCGCCCACGTCTCTCATTCCAGACATGAAACGTAGAATGTCCATGGTTTTCCTCCAAGACCTGCAAGAAGGCCGGCCGGTTCCAAGACGGCAGCCGGCGTCGTAACGGGATCAACCCCGTCGGCTGTCTTCATGGACAGCTCTCAGTCAGTTCTTTACAATGAGCGCATGCAGTTCGAGTAGGATCGCGAAAAGGCACGGCGCAATCTACTGAAACACCGGGTCTCATTCGACGAAGCCGTGACCGTATTCTATGATCCGCTGGCTGCAACAATTGATGACCCCGATCATTCCATCGGGGAACGGCGATGTCTCACGATCGGTCACTCCGCCCGTGGACGGCTGCTGATCGTGGCCCATACAGATCGAGGAACTGCGGTGAGAATCGTCAGTGCCCGCCGAGCGACAGCGGGAGAGAGGAAACGCCATGAAACGTAAAGGACCACCACCGTCAGACAACATGCGGGCAGAGTATACCTTCGACTACACAAAAGCTGTTCGAGGAAAGTACTACCGACGCCTTATCAAGGAAGGGGCCAACGTTGCCGTACTTGAGCCCGATGTCGCCAATGCCTTTCGCGACTCCGCATCGGTCAATGCGGCCTTGCGTTCTCTCCTCGAAGTATCTGAGGCGACCCGACGTCTGACGACCCGCTCAAAGCGAGGATCGAAGAAACGCGTGGCGGCATAAGCTCCCCAATGCCGCCGTCGATATTTCCAGAACCGACCTCATCGTTGGGCCGACCTGCAAGTCCTGAAAGAGGCCCGGACCGTTTCTCGCCGATCGTACAACACTGCCAGACGTTCGAGCTCTCATCTGGTCTCTCTGGTCTATTCGGTCTGTCTGGTGTGTTTGGTTGAATGAGACTAACCAGATAGACGAGACAGACCAGATAAACCGACCGATTCACCCTGTTTGGCCCGTCTCGCTTGATCCGCACATCTCGCGTCAAAGAAACTATGTGCACACTAAAGAACCTCCCGGTGAAAGCGTGAAGTGCATGGTCACGCAATGACCTCAGTGCTTCTGCTAGGACTACGGCTACGGGCCAAAATTTCTTGCATGCCGTTTGGTTCTTTGATAGAAACATGGCCCGATCACTATCACGCTCGATCGAATGGAGGATATATATGAACCGACGCGCGTTTCGCTTTCTTCCACTCCTGTTCCTCGGTGTATTGGGATGCACGAGTGTGCAGTACAGCACCACCACCGACTGTGGAACACTTCCGAGTGACACGTTCTGGACCGGGAATGTCGCGCTGCAGTGCCAGGAATATCGTCGATTGCAGGCAGAAACAGCCTATCGAGAGGAAACGACAAGGCAGCTTGCGGCATACCGTGAATGTCTGAAGAAGCACGAAACCTCTCCTGCCGACGCCAAAGAGCAGTGCGCACTCTATCTGCAAGCATTCCGCGAATCACCACCACCTCAGCGACCATCTAAGTGACAGGGGGAGAGACGGTTGACTGCTTCGATCATCAGCTGTTCGAGGGTCAGTAGCGGTCACCCACCTCTCGGGCTAGTCCGGCCGCCGTGGTTGTGTGACATTGTCTTCATGTGAGCAATGTTGTCGTCCAGAAAGAGAACGTCCACCCTTTGAGGATCGTCGTGAATGTCGTGAGCGACCCATCTGTGGCTCCTTTCTCCTTCATGTCTCATAGGGCCTCTTCTCGATACCAGTGGCTTCTTCGGGCCAGTGAGGCATGGAGTGTCGGGGGAAGACCTGCTCTTCTCATCCTGTTGGTGACCATGTTTGTGGTCTCGTCGGGTTGTGCCACGGTAGAGGACGCGGCGCTCCACACTCCAAAGACGGGAGAGAGCACACACGGGGGATCGTTGCCTCGCGAGGCTGCCCCAGAGTCCCCGATCCCCAATCGCTCTGCCTCATTGCCGATGTCCGTTCCCGCTCAGACGACTGTGGTAGACAACGATCTCTCTGCGAGCGTTGTTGATGAATCAAGTCTTGAATGGAAGTCTTCGGACCTGATCGTTCGAACCAAGATGAGGTTGCGCGTCAGTCCCATCATGCCCCTGCCTGACGCAGTCTCGATTTGGGACGCCGAAATCGGGAGCCTCCGATCTCCTGTTGTGAGAGCCCTCGGAGATGACCTGGCTCCTATCCGGCCTCCGCTTCGGCAGTCGTGGGCGTACCATCGCACGGTTCGTCCCGAAGGGTACGACATGGAACTGTCGTTGCCGCACAGCGTGTTTTCAGCCTCTGGTGAGCATGTTTCGTCCGGACCGCTCCGTAACACATACGCCGGATTTCGCGACCAGCCTCTCCTGCATCCCGAACCCGCGAGCTTGCCTGCCGAGCAATCCAATATCCCGGAGATGGGTCCGCCCCCGCCCCACCATGCCGCGAAAACCATTACCGGTTTCCTGACGGCGACTTTGGTCGGGGGCGCTGTCTACGCGTTTGCCCCCAACTCATTGGTTGGAGGAAGTACCCATGAGGGTCAATATGAGCGCTCCTGGAACCGTTTCAAAGAGGCATGGACCAAGCCACCTGTCTGGGACCAGGATGCCCACGGCATCAATTACGTGGGGCATCCCTATTTCGGCGCGCTCTTCTATCTGACCCAGCGTAACTACGACGAGAGCCCCCTGCGATCCTTTCTCACCTCCGTCGTGATGTCGACGGGCTTTGAGTATCTCGTCGAAAGTTGGTCGGAACGACCCAGCATCCAGGATCTTATTGTGACGCCGATCGTGGGATCAATTCTGGGAGAACTGGTCTACTTGGCCACTAAGGAAATGAAAAAGAACGGATTCACCACCGCGGAGAAGATCATCGTCACGGTGATCAATCCGATGTACGTGTTCCAAAACGGCTATCGCTAGTTGAAGAGGGAAGCACTGGGGTCGTTGCTTGACCTTGCCCCGTCCCACTCGTCTTGCCTCCCACGCGCCCTTGTCCCAGATGTGCCTGTCATCGAAGCTCTGCTCCGATTGATTGGTTTTTTCAGCCAGGTAGCGTCTCCTTGCTGTGGCATCTTGCGACAGTGACCAGATGCTCGGCGGGGTCTTTCTCGCCAGTTGCGGCGATCTGTCGGCGTCCCCTTCCAGCCCTTCCTCCTAAGACATTGTTTGTGCTGAGGTTTAGCGGAGCACATTTCCGCGGCTGCCTGGCATCTCTCTCGCAATGCTATTCAACGGATAGGAAGGCAAGGAGGCGTTGCAATGAAAGCTGTACTGATCGGAGCCGTGCTCTTGGCGTTTGCCGGGGGCGCAAGTCTGAAGGAATTGAACGTCTCTCAGCCGGAGCGTGATGTGCTCAGCGGCAGAGTCATCTTTTCGACGATTTGTGTCCGTTGTCATGGGATCGACGGGAAGGGACAGGGGCAGATGACATTCACTCCTCCGGTTGCCGATCTGACATCCCCGGCGGTTCAAGGGAAGTTGGATGCGAGGTTGTTTAAGAGCGTGCATGACGGTAAGCCGAATACGGCGATGGGAGCCTGGAGGGAAGCACTCACAGATGATGAGATTTGGGATGCACTCGCCTATGTGCGCACGCTGGCTCCTCAACAAAATGATGGCATGGGAGGTGGGCTCCGATGAAATCGACGCTTTGCCGGATTACGTTGGGGTTATGGATTGTGACGATAGCGGTGGCTGGATGGTTCTTCGTGCAGGGGTGGACGACGCCTGGTACGGATGGACGGATGCAAGTCGTCTTAGCGCCGGCAGAGCGAGATCTGATCCTGGGCGAGATGCGGATGCTCCTAAAGGCGGTCCATGGCGTGGTCACAGGCTTAGCAGGCCAGGATCAGGAGGCGGATCGAACGCAGATGGAACAGGCGGCCCGCTCGGTGGGAATGGCCATGGCGGCGGACGTGAACCCGGCGCTCATGGCGAAATTGCCGCTTCCGTTCAAGCAAATGGGCATGTCGATCCATCGGGACATGGATGCTCTCGCGGATGCGATCGTCCAGAAAGAGACCTCACAACAGATTCTCCAGCGTCTCTCCAGCATGACCGCGCGCTGCACGGCGTGCCATGACATGTATCGATTCGGAGTGGACAAGTAGCGATCAGCCGTCAGCATTCAGCTATTAACATGAAGGTTCAACCGGAAAAGTGGTCGAGAGTAAAGCCCAAAAGGCTGAATCCATTTCCTGGGTGAGGACTCATAACCATCAAGATGGCGATCAGCCGACAGTCTCTGAGTCCGAACGCTGATGGCTGAAAGCTGATAGCGTCAGTCTAACCATGGAGGTGCAGTCATGACATGCAATGTAGGGGGAGTAGAACGGCCGATCCGGATCGTGGTGGGAATTGCGTTACTCGGGGTCGGAGCCTTTGCCGGGTTGCCACCGGTCGGAACCGGTCTCGCGTTGGTGGTTGGAACAGTCATGTTGGTGACGGGCGCGATCGGCTTCTGCCCAGCCTGGACCTTGCTGGGAATTAATACCTGTCCGACGAAGAAGGGATAAGGAGATCTGTCAGCACGCAGCCATCAGTTTCGGAAGCCGACTTTGTGTTCAGGCTGACGGCTGAAGGTTGATTGCCGGAGGCTCATTCCCACCAAAGGAGCGGATCATGGCACGAGTGGTGATCATCGGCGCATCGATCGGTGGATTGCCTGCGGCCTATGAGGCGCGGGCGTTTCTCGCGAAAAAACACAAGGTCACGGTTATCTCCAATGTCGAGTCCTTTCATTTTGTGCCGTCGAATCCCTGGGTTGCCGTCGGGTGGCGGACCAGGAAAGACATCAGTTTTCAGATCGCGCCTGTCTTGGCCAAGAAAGGGATCGAGTTTATTCATGCCACGGCAGACCGGATCGAGCCGGAGCAGAACCGAGTGGTCACCGCCAAGGGCGAGGTGCCGTACGACTATCTGATCATCGCGACGGGGCCCAAGCTGAATTTCGGCGCGGTCCCCGGACTGGGCCCCAGCGGCTATACCCAATCCATCTGCAATGTGGACCATGCCGAGCAGGCCTGGGGCTCCTATCAGGCTTTCCTGAAAAATCCAGGCCCCATCGTCGTCGGGGCGGCTCAGGGCGCCTCCTGTTTCGGACCGGCCTATGAGATGGCGTTCATCCTGGATACCGATCTCCGGAAGAAGAAGCTGCGGAAGAAAGTGCCGATGTACTTCGTTACGCCGGAACCCTATGTCGGTCATATGGGATTGGCCGGAGTGGGGGCCTCGCGCCGCCTCATGGAGGACGAGTTCGCCGAACATTCCATCAAGCCGATTCCGAACAGTGCGATCAAAGAGGTTCAGCCCGGCAAGGTGTTGCTGGAAGACGGACAGGAGATCCCGTTCCGGTATTCCATGTTCATCCCGCCGTTCGCCGGGGTGGATGCGGTGGCCGGTACGCCCGGCTTGTGCAATCCCAAAGGGTTCGTAAACATCGATGCCTATCAGGCCAATCCCAAGTACAAGAATATCTATTCGGTCGGTGTCTGCGTGGCGATTCCACCGGTCGAAGTGACCCCCATCCCCACCGGCGCCCCCAAGACCGGCTACATGATCGAATCGATGGTCTCCGCTGCGGTCCATAACATCAAGGCCGATATCGACAACGACCCCAAGCGCGATACCGCAACCTGGAACGCCATCTGCCTGGCCGACATGGGGGACACGGGCGTCGCGTTCGTGGCCTTGCCGCAGATGGCACCGAGAAATGTGACCTGGGCGAAGAAGGGGAAGTGGGTTCACCTGGCGAAGATCGGGCTGGAGAAATACTTCCTCCATAAGATGAAACGTGGTGTGAGCGAGCCCTACTATGAGAAAGCGATCCTGAAAGCGCTCGGCATTGTGAAACTGGAGAAGCCTGCATGAACATGCTATCCGCCCTGTCTCGTATCAGGTCTCGTCGGATCACTCGGATGGGGATGCTGGCGCTGGCAGGACTGCTGTTCACGGCCTGTGCGGGCGGTCAGGTGGACCGATTATCTGCCGTAGAGATGGCGGATGTCTTGAAGGGCAAGACGAAGCAGGAAGTCCTCACCTGTGCCGGTGCGCCACAACGAGAGAGCACGTCAGAGGGTCTGACTGCGATGGTCTATCAGCATGAGGCCGAGCTCGTCGAACGCTCCGTCCCTGTGGCGAAATCGAGCGGTGCCCGGGACGTGCCGCACAGTTGCCGGGCCACCATTACCCTCAAAGACGATCGAGTGACCGATGTACGATATGAGTCCGTGCCAGCATGGATAGGGGCGGAGGACCATTGCGAGGAGATTTTCGCGCGATGCCATCAATAGGGGCGGCTGTTTGGTCAGAGAACCGGATCACCAAGGAGGATGTATGAATCGTATACTCATGGGAACCGCACTTGTCCTGTCAGCATTCATTCCGCTCGCCGGTTGCTCGTCGTATCATACGGGCAAGCACGAGAAGACCTTGCATGCAAAGGCGATCATCGCCGGTCCAGGCATTACGGGAGAGGCGCATCTCTACGAGGAGTATGAAGGGCGTGTCAGGATCAAATTGAGGCTTGAGGGCACGCCGGACAGCAAGTTGAAGCCGGGACGCCATGCAATTCACATTCACGAGATCGGCACCTGTGAGCCCTTCTCCGCGGCCAAGGGGCATTATGACGGGAATGTGGATCCGGCAGTGAATCCGGAGGCGAACGTCACGCCCGGCCTAGGAAACCATCCCTACCATCTCGGCGATCTCCAGAACCTTTCCGTGAACGATGACCGGAAAGGGTCGCTGTATACGATCACGAGCCGGGTGACTCTGTCGGAGGGGCTCAATACGCTGTTCGATAAGGACGGGAGCGCGTTCATCATCCATGAGTTGGACGATAAGTATCTGCCGGATCCTCCGACCAAGGATGCACCGGGTGGGCCCCGCATCGCCTGCGGCGTGATTGTGAAAGAGTGAAAGATCGCGCCGCATGATAGACGCGTCTCGTTCGCCTGGCTCTACGCGACATCTGGTGTTGGCGGTCATGGCCGTGGTGGTCGTGATCGTGCTGGGGACGCTTGGCTACATCGTGATCGAAGGCTGGCCCGCCTTCGACGCCTTCTACATGACGGTCACGACCGTTGCGACCGTCGGGTATCAGGAAGTTCATCCGCTGTCGCCGGCCGGCCGGGCCTTCACGATCGTCCTGATCATCAGCGGGGTGGGAACCCTCTTCTATGTGTTGGGCAACATCGCGCGGCTGCTGTTAGAGGGAGAACTGAGAGTTATTTTTGGACGGTATCGGACAGAGGGGAAGATGAAGACGGTGACGAATCATTATATCGTATGTGGATACGGACGTATGGGGAAGCGGATTTGCAAGGAACTCAGTGCGAAACCGCTGCCGTTCGTGGTGATCGACAAGAATCCTGACGTGATTGCCGCTTTGCAGCGAGAAGGTCTCATGGCAGTGGAAGGCGATGCCACACAGGATGAGGTCCTGATCCGGGCGGGGATCGAACGGGCCAAAGGGGTGGTGTCGGTCGTGAATACGGACACAGAGAACCTGTATATCGTGCTGACGGCCAGAGGGCTGAACAAAGACCTCTATATCGTGGCGCGAGCCGGCGACGAAGGGTCGGAGCCTAAGCTCATGCGAGCCGGCGCAAACCGTGTGTCGTCGCCCTATCACATCGGCGGGATGCAAATGGCGCAAGCCTTGATTCGTCCTGCGGTGATGGATTTTCTTGAACTGGCGACGCAGAGTGAACACTTGGATCTTCAGATGGAAGAGCTGACCGTCGAAAAGGGCTCACGCTTCGATGGCCGGACCCCCTGCGATTGTGGACTGGCCGAGGATCGAGGGTTGGTCCTGATTGCGGTCAAGCGGACGTCTGGCCATCTTGAGTTCAATCCAGGTCCCAAGGTCCTGCTGGTTGAAGGCGACAAACTGATTGTGTTGGGTCAGCCGGAGAGTTTGAAGCGCCTCGAAGCCGTCATCAAATCCCAAGCCGTGGCGTAGCAGTATCGTGAGTCTCATCAGCCTCAGAAGAAGAGACGCATGACAGGCGGCGAGCCGTTTATCCTTGCTGTCGTGGTGGGAGGCCTGGTCGGTCTTTCGCTGGGCATCACGGGAAGCGGTGGATCGCTGATCGCGATTCCGCTTCTGGTCTATGGGCTCGGTACAAATGTGCAGGAAGCCGTGAGTCTCTCGCTCGCGCTCGTCGCCGCCGCAGCCTGCGTCGGTGCCATCGAATCTTTCCAATCGGGCCTCGTCAAGGTGAAGGCGGCTCTATTGCTCAGTGGCACCGGTATGATCGGCGGGTGGGCGGGAGTCGCAGGTCATCGGCTTGTGCGAGAGGAAATCACGCTCCTGCTCTTCGGCGTCTTGATGATCGTGGCGGCCGGACAAATGTGGTGGCGCACGACCTTGCGGGATGATCCTCAGGAGCGTAGCATCTGCGCGGATGTGTTTCCGCGGACCTGCTGGCTGAAAGTGAGCGGGATTGGACTGGTGGTCGGCTTGTTGACCGGATTCTTCGGGGTCGGAGGTGGGTTTGTGATTGTGCCGGCCCTGACGCTACTCCTTGGATTTCCGATGCGAACGGCGGTGGGG
>Ga0209253_10001937_pt1 | contig 18247 bp, 10 predicted proteins | sample FrelakmetBRP12BR_FD_187145 | JGI IMG/M metagenome (GOLD analysis project Ga0209253, IMG submission 187145) | Freshwater lake sediment microbial communities from the University of Notre Dame, USA, for methane emissions studies - BRP12 BR (SPAdes)... | ecosystem: Environmental > Aquatic >... | reverse complement strand
CCGCTGCGCCTCCCCGCCCGACAGCGTGGTGGCCGACTGCCCCAGCCGGATGTACCCCAGCCCCACGCGCGACAGCGTCTCCAGCTTGTGCCGGATCGGAGGGATCGGCGAGAGGAAATCGAGCGCCTGGTCCACCGTCATCTCGAGGACGTCGGCGACGCTCTTCCCCTTGTAGGCGATCTCCAGCGTCTCCCGGTTGTACCGCCTCCCCCGGCACTCCTCGCACGTGACGTAAACGTCCGGCATGAAGTGCATCTCGATCTTGATGATCCCGTCCCCCTCGCACGCCTCGCACCGCCCCCCTTTCACGTTGAAGGAGTAGCGTCCGGCCCGGTACCCGCGCGCCTTGCTCTCGGGGAGCATCGCGAAGAGATCCCGGATCGGCGTGAAGAGGCCGGAGTACGTCGCCGGGTTGGAACGCGGGGTGCGCCCGATGGGGGACTGGTCGATGTGGATCACCTTGTCCACGTGCTCCATCCCGGACAGGGAGCGGTGCTCCCCGGGACGCTCCCGGCCGCCCGAAAGCTTCTGCGCGAGCGCCCTGTACAGGGTGTCGAGGATCAGCGTCGACTTCCCCGAGCCGGAGACACCGGTGACGCACGTGATGACGCCCAGCGGGATCGTCACGTCGATCCCCTTCAGGTTGTTCGCCCGGCACCCCTCGAGTCTCAGCGCGTGCCCGTTGAAGCGCCGCCGCGCGCGCGGCACGGGGATCTCCTTCCTCCCCGCGAGGTACTGTCCCGTGAGGGACGCCGCGCACCGGACGATCTCCTCCGGGGGGCCCGCCGCCACCACGTGGCCGCCGTGCTCCCCCGCCCCCGGCCCCATGTCGATCACGTAATCCGCCGTGCGGATCGTCTCCTCGTCGTGCTCGACCACGAGCACGGTGTTCCCCAGGTCGCGCAGGCGGGTCAAGGTGGAGAGGAGCCGCCGGTTGTCCCGCTGGTGCAGCCCGATGGACGGCTCGTCGAGGATATAGAGGACTCCCATCAGCGACGCGCCGATCTGCGTGGCCAGCCGGATCCGCTGCCCCTCGCCGCCCGACAAGGTCGAGGAGGCCCGCGAAAGGGACAGGTAGGAGAGCCCCACGTTGACGAGGAAGGTCAGGCGCGACCGGATCTCCTTCAGGATCCGCGACGCGATCTCCTCTTCCCGCGCCGGGAGCGGCAGGTCCCGGAAGAAGACGAGCGCCTCCCCCACGGGAAGGGCGGTCACGCCGTCGATCCCCTTCCCGCCGACGGTGACGCTCAACGCCTCTTTCTTCAGCCGCGCCCCCCCGCACGCCTTGCACGGCCGGTTATTCATGTACCGGGAGAGTTCTTCCCGCACGTCCTCGGAGTCGGTCTCGCGGAAGCGGCGCTCGAGGTTGTTCAGCACCCCTTCGAACGGCTTGGTGAAGGAGAATCGCCGATCCCCTTCCTCGAGAGCGAACCGGATCGGCTCCCCGGCGGATCCGGAGAGGACGAGGCGTCTCACCCGATCCGGGAGCTTTCCGAACGGCACGTCGAGGGAGAACCGGTAGTGGGACGCGAGGGAGGCGAGCGTCTGGCGGTAGAAGATCTGCGTGCGCCGGCTCCACGGGTCGATCGCCCCCTGGCGGATCGTCTTCCCCGGATCGGGGACCACGAGGTCGGGGTCGAAGTAGATCGTCGACCCGAGCCCGTCGCACTCGGAGCAGGCGCCGTGCGGGCTGTTGAAGGAGAAGAGGCGCGGGGCGACCTCGGGGAGGCTCACGCCGCAGTCGGGGCAGGCGAACCGCTCGCTGCAGATCGTGTTGTTCCCCTGCCCGTCCACCACGCGCACCATCCCCTCGGACAGCTTGAGGCAGAGCGCCACGGAGTCGGCCAGCCGGCCGCGCGATCCTTCGGAGACTTTCAGGCGGTCCACCACGACGTCGATGTCGTGCTTGCGCTGCTTGTCGAGCAGGATCGGCTCCGCGGGGTCCTTCGTCTCGCCGTCCACCACCACGCGGGAAAAACCGTCGCGGGACAGCTTCGCAAGCTCCTTGCGATACTCCCCCTTTCGCCCCCGGACGATCGGCGCCCACAGCTGGACGCGCGCTCCGTCTCCCATCGCCATCACGGCGTCCACGATCTGCGTCACCGTCTGCCGGCGGATCTCCTTCCCGCAGGAGGGGCAGTGGACCCGGCCGATGGAGGCGAAGAGCAGCCGCAGGTAGTCGTAGATCTCCGTGACCGTCCCGACGGTGGAGCGGGGATTCTTCCCGACCGACTTCTGCTCGATGGAGATGGCGGGGGAGAGCCCTTCGATCACGTCGACGTCGGGCTTCTCCATCTGCTCGAGGAACTGGCGGGCATAGGCGGAGAGCGACTCGACGTACCGGCGCTGCCCCTCGGCGTAGATCGTGTCGAAGGCGAGGGACGACTTCCCGGAGCCCGAGACCCCCGTGATCACCACGAGCCGGTCGCGGGGGATCTCCAGGTCGATGTTCTTCAGGTTGTGCTCGCGCGCGCCGCGCACGACAATCCGGTCCAGAGCCACGACTACCTCGCCTCAGTGGTTCAATTCATAAATCCGGGCACATGAAACCGCCAGGTACTCAGACTTCGGGCTCGCGGGGGGCTGTAACGAAGCTACGCTCGCGACCTTCGACCGCTCGCTGCGATTCCGTTCGACGCAATCCCTGCCTCACTCCATACGCCGCTGCGTGGAACCCCCCGCTGCGCCCTTCGTCTGCTTTACCGTATTTATGAATTGCAGCCCTTCCCCGCCATCTCCGCGGCCATCCGGACGGCGGCCAGGAGACTCGCGGGGTTGGCGGTACCCTTCCCGGCAATGTCGTAGGCCGTGCCGTGGTCGACGGAGGTGCGGATGATCGGAAGCCCCATCGTCACGTTCACCCCGTCCTCGAAGTGGACCAGCTTCAGGGGGATGAGGCCGTGGTCGTGCGTCATCGCGACGACGACGTCGAACTCCCCCCTGTACGCACGGTAGAAGATCGTATCGGGGGGGTACGGACCCGAGGCGGCGATCCCGGCCGCCCGGGCGGCGGCGATCGCCGGCGCGATCACCGTCGTCTCCTCGTCGCCGAACATCCCCCCTTCCCCCGCGTGGGGGTTCAGCGCAGCCACGGCGATCCGCGGGGAGGAGGTCCCCATGTAGCGCCGGAAGAAGGTGTCGGTGATGCGCACGGTGTTTTCGATGAGGGCGGGAGAGAGAAGTTCCAGCGCGCGGCGCAATCCCACGTGGATCGTGACCAGGGCGACGCGCAGCCGGTCGCCGGCCAGCATCATCACCACGTCCGCGCCGCCGCACAAGTGGGCGAGGAACTCCGTGTGGCCGGGGAACGGGACGCCGGCCGCCTTCAGCCCTTCCTTCGTGATCGGGCAGGTGACGATCGCCGCCGCTCTGCCGGAGAGGGCGTCCTTGGCGGCGGACCGGATATACCCGGCCATGGCGACCGACCCGGGCAGGGAGGGGCGGCCGAACGGGACCTGGCCCGGGTCGAGGGCGGAGCGCGCCGCGACGACGATCCGGCCGACCCCGGTCGCCTCCTCCTCCCCGACGACCGCGAGGGACGCGCCGGTCACCCGTACCGCGCGGTGCAGGATCGCCGGGTCGCCGTAGACCACCGGGCGGCACCAGGAGAAGAGCTCTTCCCGCGCGTGGGCCCGGACGGCGACCTCCGGGCCGATCCCGGCGGGATCCCCCATCGTAATGGCGATCTTCGGCAGCATGGCGTTTCCCCTGCGCGGAAGGCGCGGCGGAGCGGGTGCGGGTCGGATCAGAGGCGGACGTCGATCGAGGCCGAACGCCTCAGTTCGGAGAGGAGGTCGGCGTACGCCTTCTCGCTGCGGCGGTCGGTGAGCTCCTCGGTCAGAGTGTTCTTCACCGCGGAGAACTCGCCGGGCGTCCCCCCCCGGCGCTCGACGACCCGAAGAAGATAGCCCCCCGTTTCGGTGAAGAACGGCGGCGAACTCTCCCCGGACCGCAAGCGGCGCACCTCCCGCTGCAGATCCGGGAGCAGGTCCTCGGTGGGGACGAAGTCCGCGTCGTGGAGCTGGACCCCCGGAAACGCCTTGCGGGCCAACACGAGCGCCTCGGCAAAGGTTCGTCCGGACCGGACCGTCTCGGCCGCCTGCTGCACCGCGATCCGCAGCTGGGCGGCGTCTTCCCCCGGAAGCTCCCGGGAGGCGATCGGAAAGAAAAGCGTTTCGAGCCGGACCTGCGCCCCGACCAGGAACCGTTCCCCGTTCTCCCGGAAGTAGTCGCGCACCTCGCTTTCCGTCACCGTGACTTCCTTGAACTTGCGCGCCCGGACGATCGCCCCGCGCTCCATCTGCCACCGGATGCGGCGGCGGTAGGCGGGAAGGGAGAGCCCCTCCTTCCCGAGGAGCTCGGTGAACTGGGCCTCGCTCATCCCGTTCGCCTTGCGGACCGAGTCGACGGCCCGTTCGATCTCCCCTTCCGCGACCGGCTGGCCCTGTTTCTCGAGCTCCTTCCGCACGAGGACCGAATCGACGAGGGCCTCGATCCAGCGCAGGACCGCGCGGGGGTCGCGCTCCTCGCGCAGGAGAGCGTCGGCGTCCCCCACGGGGATCCCCATCCCCTCCGACACCGATTCGCGCACCTCGGAAAAGGTGACCGGCTCCTCGTTCACCAGCGCGACGACGCCGTCGATCACGCGGGGGAACGCCGCACCCGCGGAAAGGAGCAGCGCCGCACCGGCCGCCGCGATGATCCCGCCTGCTCTCCTCACCGCTTCTCCTCGACCAGTTTCTGGAGCAGCTCCGCGTGCACCTTCACCTTGGCCTCCGCGGTCGACTGGGCAAGCCACCGGCGGAACGCGGCCTCGCGGCGGGGTGCGAGGATCGACTCCCGGATCCTCGCCTCTTCGCTTTGCAGCGTCAACGCCCGGGCCGCCTCCCGTCGCGTGACCCGGAACAGGCTCACCACGCCGTCCCCGGGAACCGGCGCGCTGACGCCGCCCTCCGGCAGACCGAACAGATCCACGGGAAGTTCGGGCGGAAGCTCGTCCCGGCGGAAGAAGCCGAGGTCGACCCCCTCGCCGGAAAGGTCTCCACCGTCCCCGACGCCCGGCCCGTCGGCCTGCAGCTTCTCCCGCGCCGCGGCGGCGCGCTCCGCGGAATCGAAGAGATATTGCCGCACGCGGATCCGCTCCGGCACCGTGCCGGAATGCCGTTCCTTCCGGAACGCCGCCTCCACCTCCTGCGGGGTCACCGTCGCACCGGCCGCCGCGATGGCGTCGGCAGATCGCCGGTACAGGAGGGAACGCCGCAGCTGCTCCTTCCACGCGTCCGTTTCCATCCCCACCTGGAGGAGCGCCTTCTCCAGCCCCCCCGGCGGGAAGTCCGCCCGGAACCGCATCACCTCTTCCTCGAGAGCGCCCGCGGGGAGGGTCACGCCACGACGCGCCCCCTCGCGCAGCACGACGGTCCTCTCGATCAGCCGCCGCACCGCCTCGGAAACCTCCCCCCGGCTCGGGCCCCGGCCCTCGAGGGACGGGGTGTAGCCGCGCATCGAGAGGATCTCGTTCTTCACGTCCCGGAGGACGATCGGGGCGCCGTCAACCTGGGCGACCACGACCTTGGCGTCGGATTGCTTCGAAGGGGCGGGCGTGCATCCCCACAGCAGCGCTGCGAGCGTCGCGACCAGGGCGACCGACCACCTCAAGGGATGTCCCCCTCGGCAAGAATGTCCCCCTGAAACCGAAGACGCCTGCACCTTGTAGGATCCTGCTCCTGCCGTACATCCGCCGGAAAATCTCCTGCAGGCGATTACTTCCCCTGCGAAGGCGGAGGGGCCTTCTCTCCGGCCGGCGGTGCGGGAGGCGCCGCCCCGGGCGCCAGTGTCCCCGGCACGCGCCCGGCCCCTTCGCGCTCGGCCCCTTCCGGATTGGAGAGCACGCGGACCGTCGCCTGTTTCCGCAGACCCGCGATCAGTTCCTCGAACGCGTCCCGCTGCGCCTGCTCCCGCTGTTCGGCGAGGAGCCGGGGCTTCACCTCTTCGAACGAACGGACGCCCGCGGGCATTTTCCCGTACACCTTGATCACGTGGAAGCCGTACGTCGTCTTGACCGGACCCGCCACCTCCCCGGGGGCGGCGGCGAAGGCGGCCGCTTCGAACTCCTTCACGAAATTCCCCCGTTCGATCTCGCCGAGGTCCGCGGCGACCTCCCCGTTCCGGGAATCGACCTCCTTCATCAGCGTTTCGAACGGCTCCCCCGCCTTTGCGCGGTCGAGCATCGCCTGCGCGCGGGCCTTCTCCCGGAAGAGCATGTGGCTCACCTTCACCCGCTCCCCCACCTGGTTCTGCGCGGGGTTCGCGTCGTACACCTTGCGCAGCGCAGCGTCGGAAAGTCCGGGCGCCCTCTCCGCCACGTCGCGCAGCAGCCCCTCGAGGACGATCGACTTGCGCGCCGTGGCGATCCGGTCTGCCACTTCGGGGCGGCGGTCGATCCCTCGACGCAACGCCTCCCGCATCAGCAGGTCGCGGGTGATGACGCTTTCGAGAAACTGCGCCCTGCCCGCGGCGGTTTCGAGGATCGGCCGAACGTAGGGGGGGAGATTCTCCACCTCTTTCTGCAAGGTCGCCTCGGTGAGGGACTCCCCGTTCACCACCGCCAGGGTCTTCCCCTGCTTCCCGCCCCCGGGGACGTTCCCGCAGGCGGACGCGGCGACACCAATAACGGCACACAAAACCAGCATCTTGCGCATGGAGCGGCTCTCCTTGGCGAAAAAGTGTCGAAAGGATGCGACCCGCAAAGCCTATATGCTACTGCCCGTGCCGAACCGGTTCAACAGGTTTCTCGCTGCCGCCAGGACCTCCGCGGGATCCTGCCCGGGAAGGCGCATCGCGAGGATCTCGCCGCGCACGAAGGAGAAATCCTTCCGTTCCCGCGTCACCCAGGAGACCAGCTTTCCGCGGTCGAAGGGAGAGTGGGCGGAGAGGGCGAGAAAAAGGGATCCGTTGCCGCGCTTGAGCTCCGCCACCCCAGCCGCCCGCATCGCGGCGCGCATCCTCGCCAGGTCGCACAGCGCGCGGGCGGGTGCGGGAAGACGCCCGAACCGGTCCAGCAACGCCATCTCGATCTCGTCGGCGGAATCGACCGTCTTTGCGGACGAGAGCTTCCGGTAGAACTCCAGGCGCTCCCCGGCCTCCTCGATGTAGTCGTCCGGAAGGAAGGCCGGGACGCGCAGCTCCAGTTCCGGCTCCTCCTCCTGCGCGGAAACCTTTCCGGAGATCTCGGCCACCGCTTCGGACAGCAGCTGCGTGTACAGCTCGTACCCCACCTGGTGGATCTGCCCCGACTGATCCTTCCCCAGCAGGTTCCCCGCCCCGCGGATCTCGAGGTCGTGGGAGGCGATCCGGAACCCCGACCCGAGCTCCGTGAGCTCCTCGAGCACGGCGAGGCGCCGGGTGGCGTCTTTCGTCAGGGCGACGTCTTTCGGGACGAGGAAGTACGCGTACGCCCGGTGGCGGTCCCGGCCCACCCGGCCACGGAGCTGGTAGAGCTGGGCGAGCCCGAAGCGATGCGCGTGGTTCACGAGGATCGTGTTCGCGTTCGGAAGGTCCAGCCCCGCTTCGATGATGGCGGTGCACAGGAGGATGTCGGCGCGACGGGCCGCGAAGTCGTCCATCGCGCGGGAAAGGGTCTCTTCTTCCATCTGCCCGTGCCCCACGACGATCCGCGCATCGGGCAGCAGCTCGCGCAGGTACCGCTCCATCGCGGGAAGCGTCTGCACCCGGTTGTGGACGAAGAAGAGTTGCCCGCCCCGGTGGATCTCCCGCTCCACCGCCTCGCGGATCGTCTCCCCGGAGAAGGGGACGACGAAGGTCCGGATGGAGAGCCGGTCCTCCGGCGGCGTCGCGATCAGACTGACGTCCCGGATCCCGGAGAATGCCATGTGGAGCGTGCGCGGGATCGGCGTGGCCGACAGCGTCAGCACGTCGACGGCGGCGCGCATCTTCTTCAGCCGCTCCTTGTGCGCCACGCCGAACCGCTGCTCCTCGTCGATCACCACCAGCCCGAGGTCCGCGAACGTCACGTCCCTCTGCAGCAAACGGTGCGTCCCGATGACGATGTCGACCGTTCCTTTCGCGATCCCCTTCACCACCTCCGCCTGGTCCTTCCGCGCGCGGAACCGGGAAAGGTTCGCCACCCGCACGGGATACCCCGCGAGACGGCGGGAGAAGGTCTGGTAATGCTGCTCGGCCAGCACGGTCGTGGGAACCAGCACCGCCGCCTGCTTCCCCGCCATCGCCACCTGGAACGCCGCGCGGATCGCCACCTCGGTCTTGCCGTACCCCACGTCGCCGCACACGAGCCGGTCCATCGGACGGGGGGAGGAGAGGTCGGACAGCACCTCGCGGATCACCTGCTCCTGGTCCGGCGTCTCCTCGTGGGGGAACGCGGCCTCGAATTCGCGGAAGACCGCGTCGGGCGGCGAAACGGGGGCCTTCTCCACCAGCTGGCGCTTCGCCTGCAGGTCCACCAGCTCCTGGGCCATGGCGAGAAGGTCGTCCTGCACCTTCCGCTTCGCGCGCTGCCATGCCGTCCCGCCCAGCCGCGACAGCTGGGCGTGCCCCTCCTCCGACGCCACGTACCGCTGCACCCGGGACATCTTTTCCACGGGGACGAAGAGCCGGTCGCCCCCCGCGTACTCGAGGACGAGGTAATCCCCCTCCGTCCCCGCGGCCGTGCGGCGCAACAGACCACGATAGATCCCGATGCCGTGATCCACGTGGACCGCCGGGTCGTTCACCCGCAGATCCGCGAGCGAGAACTCCTCGGGGACGGAGATCCGGTCCTTCCGCGTACGGCGCGCCCGGGCCTTCTCCCCGAAGATCTCGCTCTCCGTGACGATCGCCGTCCGAAGCTCCGGCGCCCGGAACCCCCGCGTGACCTCCGAACCGCACAGGAACACCCCGCGCTCGCGGGAGAGGGCCTCCCGCAACGTGTCGACCCGGGTCAGCGGAACCGCGTACCGGGAGAGAAAATCCTCCATCCGGTCGACCTGCGAAGGGGAGAGGGACGTGACGATGAACCGCTCCCCCCTCTTCCACCACGCCTTCGCCTCCTCGGCCAGCGGGTAGAGGAGCCCCTCCGAAGAGGCGGTCGCGGTGCTCCGGCGGATCTCCTCGTTCCCGTCCACCCCCGCGTCCCCCCGCAGCGGCTCCTTCCGGCCGAAGGGGGGAACCTCGATCCCGTCGAAGGCGAGCATCGGGATGCCGGAGAGGGCGGCGACCAGCTCCGCTTCCGGAGCCACCAGCTCCCGCGGTGCCGGGTACCCCCCCTCCTCCCCGGCGACGGCGTAATTCTCCTCCGCCTCCTCGAACGTGTTCCGCGCCGACGCGATGCACTCCACGGAGTCGACCGCCACGACCAGCGCATCCCCCGGGAGGTACGAAACGACGGGGGTTGCGCACCCGTAGAGGCGCGGCAGGATCGAATCCGCGCCGTGGAACCGGATCCCTTGCCGGAGGGCGTCCGACCACGGGCGGTCGTCCCGCCCCGCGCACGCCGACGACAGGTAGTCGTCCCGGGTGATCACCTGGGAGCACGGAAGGACGACGAGACGCTCCCCGGGGCCCGGCTCCCCCTCCGCACGCGCCCCCGCCGGCACCGTGCGCTGCGTCCCCGGGTGGAACCACCGCACCGACTCGACGACGTCGTCGTCCAGCAGGAGCCGCGCCGGAAGCGGGTGGGCCGGGCTGTACACGTCCACGATCCCTCCGCGCACCGCGAAATCCCCCGGGTCGGCGGCGGCGGGAAGGCGGGCGTAGCCGAGGCTGACCAGGCGTGCCGCGAAAGCGTCGACGTCGAGCGTGTCTCCCGGGGATACCGCGGTCACCGCGTCGACAAAGACCTCGGGGGGGAGCGTCTTCTCCACCGCCGCGGCGATCGGGGCCACGACCACGGCGGCGGGGCCGGAAAGGAGCCGGTGCAGCGCCCGCATACGGTCGTGGACCGCGGGGAGGTGGGGAGGGATCGGCTCGTACGGCGGCGCCTCGACGGAAGGGAACGGGAGGACCGCGTCCGGGCCGAGATACGCCGACAGTTCGCGAGTCGCCTCCTCCGCCTCCTTCTCCCCCGCGCACAGGTAGAGGAGCGTTCGGCCGAGGCGGTGGAAGAGCCGGGCCGCGAGGAACGACCGCGCCCCGGGAGGGATCCGCATCCATTGGACGGATGGAGGCGCTCCCCGTTTCGCCAGGGCGAGGGCGACGTGCTCGAAGGAGAGCCGGGGGAGGGGAAACATCACCTAAAGCGTAGTGCTGCGTTTCAGAAAAACTGCAACAGTCCAGTGAAGGGGACTCCGGGCTCGCGGGGGGGCTTCCACTCCGCTACGCCCTGCGTCCCGGCACCATGGAGGCGCATCGGAGCGGGATACCCCTTCCGAGCGGGCGTGAGTTTTCGCCGTAGCCATGGAGGGCGAGAGTCGAAAACGACCGCCAGCGAAGACCGCCAGGGATGGCGGGCGGAGCGGTAGCGAGGGAGGGAGTATCACGCGGAGAAAGAGGCGCCTCCTTGCGATTTGTACCTGTAATTTTGATGAAGCACTCAGACACACCCCATCACACGGCGTCGCGAGGAACGGCGAGCATCGCGTCGAGGGCGGCCTTCGCCCGGATCCGCACCGCTTCCGGCACGGTGACGACGGGAGACATCGAGACGAGGGCGTCCCGCACGTCTTCCAGCGTGGTGAGCTTCATGTTCGGGCAGATCAAGGCTCGCGAGGCGATGTGGAACCGCTTCCCCGGGTTCTCCTTCCGGAGCCGGTAGAGGATCCCCATCTCCGTGCCGACGATGAACTCCTTCGCGGGGGAGCGCCGGCAGTAGCCGTACATCCCCGCCGTGGAGAGGACCGCGTCCGCCATCGCCACCACCTCGGGCGGGCACTCCGGGTGGACGACGAGCAGGGCGTCGGGGTGCGCCTCCTTCGCCTTCACCGTGGCGTCGACGGTCAGCCGCTCGTGGGTCGGGCAGTAGCCGTCCCACCAGGTCAGTGCCCGGCCGGACACCTTCGCCACCCACTGCGCGAGGTTCCGGTCGGGGACCATGAAGACCTCCTTCCCCGCCGGGATCGACTTGACGACGTTCACGGCGTTCCCCGAGGTGCAGCAGACGTCGGAGAGCGCCTTCACCTCCGCGGAGGAGTTCACGTACGTCACCACGACGGCGCCGGGGTGTCCTTCCCGGTACGCCGCGAGGTCGGGCCCGGTGATCATGTCCGCCATCGGGCAACCCGCATCTTCCCGCGGCAGCAGGACGATCTTTCCCGGCGAGAGGATCGCGGCGCTCTCCGCCATGAAGTGGACGCCGCAGAAGACGATCACGTCCGCCTTCGTCTTCGCCGCCTCCTGAGAGAGCCCGAGCGAGTCGCCCGTGATCTCCGCGATCTCCTGCACCTCGTCGCGCTGGTAGTTGTGCGCGAGCAGGATCGCGTTGCGCTCCTTGACCAGTCTCCGGATCTCCGCCTTGAGGGCGGCCTGCCCCTTCTCCATCGCGTTCCTACTCCTTCTCCCGCTTCAGCGCCCGGGAGAAAAGTTCGTCCACCGCCTCCCGGACGTCTTTCCCTTCGTGGAGGATGCCGAACACCTGTTCCGAGATCGGCATCGGCACCCCGGTTCTGCGCGACAGCTCCACGACGGAAACCGCCGTCCGGACCCCCTCGGCCACCATCGTCATCCCGCCGAGGACCTCGCCGATCTTCTCCCCCCGGCCCACGCGCATCCCCACGGTCCGGTTCCGGGAGAGGTCGCCCGTGCAGGTGAGGACCAGGTCCCCCATCCCCGACAGCCCCGAGAACGTGCGCGGATCCGCCCCGAGACGGACCCCCAGGCGGGAGATCTCGGCGAGCCCCCGCGAGATGAGGAGCGCCCGCGCGTTGTGCCCGAATCCCAGACCGTCGGCCATCCCGGCGGCGATCGCCATCACGTTTTTCAGCGCCCCCCCGATCTCGATCCCCGTCACGTCGTCGTCGGCGTAGAGGCGGAAGCGGGAACCGGACAGGGTACCCTGCAGACGCCGGGCGACGGAGAGATCGTTCGCCGCCACCGTGGCCCCCGTCGGCTTCCCCTCCGCCACCTCGCGGGCGAAGGTCGGGCCGGAAAGAGCCGCCACCCGGGGGGCGTGTTCCGGGGACGCCTCGGCGAGGAGCTCCGTCATCCGCTTCAGCGTCCCGTTCTCCACCCCTTTGGCCAGCGACACGAGGCACGCATCGGGGGCCAGGAACCGCGCCGCCTGCGCGGCGATTCCGCGCATGTGGTGGGAAGGGACGGCGAAGACGACGATCTTCTTCCCGGAAACCGCGGCGGCCAGGTCGTTCGTCGGCCGGATCGCCGGCGGAAGGGGGATCCCGGGGAGGAACGCGCGGTTCTCGCGTCGGTCCCGGATGTCGGCGCACACCTCCGCCTCGAACGCCCAGAGGGCGACCGGAACGTGGCCCCCCGCGAGCATCGCGGCGAACGCCGTTCCCCACGACCCCGCTCCGACGACGGCGACCGGATCCTTCGTCTGCCCGCTCACCGCTTCCAGGCCCTCCTCCGGGACTGTCCTGGACAGGCCCTCACGGCTTCCGGAGGCGGCTCTTCAGCCGCCCGATCTTCTCTGCCACGTACGCCGGATCGCCCCAGTCTCCCCGCAGCGACTCGTACTGGGCGATCGCTCCCTCGAGGTTCCCCATCGCCTCGAGCGACTGCGCCACCCCCCAGCGCGCCTGCACCGCCGACTCGCGGTCCGTCGAAAGATACAGGAGTTTGCGGAACTCCCGCTCCGCGTCGGCGTACCGCCGCTGACCGAGGAACGCATAGGCCAGCATCCATCGCCCCTCCGCCGCCCGGTTCGACTTGGGAAACCGCTCCGTCAGCTCGGAGAGCGTTGCCGCCTGCCGCTCGCCTTCCCCCCCCGCGCCGTACGCCCTCGCGAGGAGGAAGAGGACCTCGTCCTCCCCCTCGAACCGGGGGAACTCCTTCCGGACCCGCTCCAGATCGGTGGCCGCCGACGACGGGTCCAGATACTGCAGCAGGTGGATCTCCGCGGTCCGCAGCAGCGCGCGCGGCACCTCGGACGCCTTCGGGTAGTTGTACACGAGGGAGTCGTACGCCTCGAGCGCCGCGGGGAAGTTCCGGTAGTATCCCCCGTAGAGGTCCCCCTGACGCAGCAGGGCGACCGGGGCGAACCGCGACTGCGGGTACTCCCGGGCGATGAACCGGTAGTCGGAGAGAGCGGCTTCCATCTTCTGCGAAAGGAGCTCCTTCTCCGCCCGCTCGAACCGGTCCCGGGCAGGGTCGGCGCAGGCGGCCACCAGCAGCAGCACCCCGCACAGAAACCCGATCCCCAGCGCCCTCGCCGGTCCGTCGAGGGCCATCCGTCACTCTTCCTTCTCCGCCAGCCGTGCGATGGAGACGACGCGCTCGCTCTCGGCGAGGCCGATGAGCCGGACGCCCTGGGTGTTCCTCCCGATCACGCGGAGATCGCCCATCCCCAGGCGGATGATCTTCCCGCCGTCGGTGACCAGCATCACCTCGTCCGTTTCGGCGACCTGGCTGACCCCGACCACGCGGCCGGTCTTCTCCGTCACCTTCAGGGCGATCACCCCCTTGCCGCCCCGCGACTGGCTGCGGTACTCCTCGACCGCCGTGCGCTTGCCGTACCCGTGCTCCGTGACGGAGAGGAGCGTCCCCTGGGGTTTCAGGATCTCCATCCCGACGACGACATCCCCCTCCTCGAGGTCGATGCCGCGCACCCCCACCGCCGCGCGGCCCATCGACCGGACGTCCTCCGCGTGGAACCGGATCGACATCCCCTGGCGGGTGGAGAGGGACACCTCGTCCGGTCCCATGGTGATGGCGGTGGCGATCAGCCGGTCCCCCTCGTTCAACCCCATCGCGATGATCCCGCCGGCGCGCGGGCGGGAATACTCCATGAGGTCCGTCTTCTTGATGACTCCCCGCTCCGTGGCCGTCACCACGAACTTCCCTTCCGCGAACTCCCGGACGGGGAGGATCGACGCGATCGCCTCGCCCGGGGAGAGGGAGAGCAGGTTCACGATGGCCCGCCCCTTCGAGGCGCGCCCCGCTTCCGGCAATTCGTGGACCTTGAGCCAGTACACCTTCCCCTGGTCCGAGAAGAAGAGCACGTAGGTGTGCATCGAGGCGATGAAGAGCATCGAGACGAAATCCTCCTCCTTCGTCCCCATGCCGACCTTCCCGCGTCCCCCGCGCCGCTGCGTCCGGTAGAGGCTGATCGGGTTCCGCTTGATGTACCCCGTGTGGGAGACGGTCACCACCATCTCCTCGTCCACGATCAGGTCCTCGAGCCGCAGGTCTTTCGTCTCCCGCTGGATCTCGGAGCGGCGGGCGTCTCCGTACGCGTCCCGGATCTCGCGGAACTCCTGGCCGATCACGCGGAGCAGCTCCGCCTCCTCGCCGAGGATCTTCTTCAGGCGCGCGATCTCCTCGCGCACCTCCTTCAGCTCCTGCAGGATCTTTTCGCGCTCCAGCCCGGTCAGCCGCTGCAGCCGCATGTCGAGGATCGCCTGGGCCTGGATCTCCGACAGGCCGAACTTCGCCACCAGCCCTTCCTTCGCCTCCTTCGGATCTTTCGAGGCGCGGATCAGCTTGATGACCGCGTCGAGGTGGTCCAGGGCGATCTTCAACCCGAGGAGGATGTGCTCCCGGGCCTCCGCCTTCCGCAGCAGGAAGAGGGTCCGCCGGGTGACGACCTCCTTCCGGAAGGCGAGGAACTCCTCGAGGAGCTCCTTGAGGTTCATCGTCCGCGGCCGGTTCTGGACGATCGCCAGCAGCTGGACGCCAAAAGAGGTCTGCATCTGCGTCTGCTTGTACAGGTTGTTGAGGACGACCTCGGCGACCGCGTCCTTCTTCAGCTCGACGACGACCCGCATCCCGTCGCGGTCGGACTCGTCGCGCAGGTCCGAAATCTCCTCGATCTCCTTGCCCCGCACCAGCTCGGCCATCCGCTCGATGAGGCGGGACTTGTTCACCTGGTACGGGATCTCGGTGATGACGATCGACTCCCGGTCCCCCTTCTTCGACTTCTCGATGAAGGCCCGCGCGCGGATCTGGACGCTGCCGCGCCCCGTCCGGTACGCGTCGCGCACCCCGTCGAGACCGTAGAGGATTCCGCCGGTGGGGAAGTCGGGGGCCGGCACGTGCTCCATCAACTCGTCGACCGTGATGTCGGGATTGCCGATGAGGGCCAGCAGGGCGCCGACCACCTCGCGGAGGTTGTGCGGCGGGATGGAGGTGGCCATCCCGACGGCGATCCCCGCGCTCCCGTTGACCAGAAGGTTGGGGACGCGGGACGGCAGGACCCGCGGCTCCTTGAGCGACCCGTCGTAGTTGGGGAGCGTCTCGACGGTCTCCTTGTCGAGGTCGGAGAGCAGTTCCCCCGCGACCTTGGCCATCCGGACCTCGGTGTATCGCATCGCCGCCGCAGAGTCGCCGTCGACCGACCCGAAGTTCCCCTGCCCGTCGATCAGGGGGTACCGGAGCGAGAACTCCTGCACCATCCGGACGAGGGCGTCGTACACCGCGTTGTCGCCGTGAGGATGATATTTACCGATCACGTCGCCGACGATGCGGGCGGATTTCTTGTACGGCTTCCCGTACTCGTTCCCCAGCTCGTGCATGGCGAAGAGGATGCGGCGCTGGACGGGCTTGAGGCCGTCCCGCACATCGGGCAGAGCGCGCCCCACGATCACGCTCATCGCGTAGTCCAGGTAGCTCTGACGCATCTCGTCCTGGATGCCGCGGGGTTGGGCGGGCTTCTGGAACAGGTCCATGGGGTGGTCGATGCTCCTTGGGTTCGGCGGATCGACGCGGCCGGAACGCCGACTCACGATTCGTGGAAACGTATTATTCTACCATAAATCGGAGGAGGGACGTATCTATGAAAACACAATAAATACGATCGGTTACGGAACGATCTCGCCGCCGCCGGGATCCTCGGGGAATTACCGGATGTTCAACACGATTTTCCCCCGGACGTGCCCCGTCCGGCTCCGCTCCTGCGCCTCCGCGGCGCGATCCAGCGGAATCTCCTCATACTCCGCGGGACGGACCTTCCCCGCCTCGATCAGCGCCGCGATCTCCCGGAGCTGGCCCCCGTTCGGAGAGACGAAGACGAAGTTCGTGCGCGCCCCGTACCGTTCCGCCTCGCCGGATTCCGGCAGGTTGACGATGGAGACGAGCATCCCTCCGCGCTTCAGCGTCTTGTAGCTCTCCGCCTGCACGTGCCCCCCCACGGTGTCGCAGACCAGGTCGAGCCCTTCCGGCGACAGCGCCCGCACCGCATCGACGAACTTCTCCCGCGAGTAGTCGATCGCCGCGTCGGCGCCCAGCCCCTTCACGTAGGCGTGGTTCCGGCCGCGCGCCGTCGTGTAGACCGTGGCTCCGGCGTTTTTCGCGAACTGGATCGCCAGCGACCCGACCCCCCCGGCGCCGGCATGGATCAGGACCTTCTGTCCCGCCGACAGCTTCCCCGCGTCGAAGAGGGACTGCCAGGCGGTCAGCCCGGTCAGCGGGATCGTGGACGCCGCCGCGAAGTCGAGGTTGCCCGGCATCGGGGCGACCGCGTCCGCCGCCATCGTCACGTACTCCGCGTACGTTCCGTGCCGCACCTTCGGCTTCCGGCAGTAGGCGAACACCTTGTCCCCCTCCCGGAACCCCGTCACCCCTTTCCCCACGCCCGCGATCACCCCCGCGGCGTCCCACCCCGGGACGATCGGGAATTCGTACGGGAACAGCTCCGAGAGCATCCCCTCGCGGATCTTCCAGTCCACCGGGTTGACGCTCGCGCAATGGATTTCGATCAGCACCTCGCCCGCCGCCGGCGCAGGTTTTAGCACCTCCGCCATGCGGAGCTTCTCCGGCCCGCCGAACGCGTCGAAGACGATCGCTCTCATGGTGTGTCCCTTTCCGCGAGGTTCGCTACCACTTCAGGATCGCGCCGGTGCTCGCGCTGGTCGCCATCGCGGCGTACTTCCCGAGGGAACCGGTCGATTTCCTCTTGTCGGGAAGACGCCATTTCGCACGCCGTTCGGCCAGTTCCGCGTCCGACACCACCAGCTCCAACTTCCGCCGGGGGATGTCCAGCCGGATCCTGTCGCCGTTCCGGACCAGGGCGATCGTCCCCCCCGCGGCCGCCTCGGGGGAGACGTGACCGATGGTGGCGCCGCGGGTCCCCCCCGAGAATCGCCCGTCGGTGACCATCGCCACCTTGTCCCCCAGCCCTTCCCCCATGATGTACGAGGTCGGCGCGAGCATCTCCTGCATCCCCGGGCCGCCTTTGGGCCCCTCGTACCGGATGACGACGAAGTCGCCGGCCTTCACCTTGCCTCCGAGGATTCCCTCGCACGCCTCGTCCTGCGACTCGAAGATCACGGCGGACCCCTCGAACACCAGCATCTTCGGGTCGACCCCCGCGGTCTTGACGACCGCGCCTTCGGTCGCGAGGTTGCCGTAGAGGACGGCGAGCCCGCCCTCTTTGCTGTACGCGTTGGACAGGGGCCGGATGACCGCCGGGTCCTTCGTCCCCGCCCCCGCCAGGTTCTCCCCGAGGGTCTTCCCCGTGACGGTGATGCAGTCCGGCTTCATGAGCCCCGGCACCTTGAGCAGCTCCGCGAGGATCGCCGGGATCCCCCCCGCGCGGTCCACGTCCTCCATGTGGTACTGAGAGGAGGGGGACACCTTGCACAGCGTCGGCGTCTTCCGGGAGATGGCGTCGATCCTGGCAAGATCGTACGGAACCCCCGCCTCGTGCGCGACCGCCAGCGTGTGGAGGATCGTGTTCGTGGATCCCCCCATCGCCATGTCCAGGGCGAGGGCGTTGTCGAAGGCGTCCCGCGTGGCGATGTCCCGGGGCTTGATGTCGTTCCGGACCAACTCCAGGAGCCGGAACGACGCTTCGCGGTAGAGCTCGTCGCGCCTCGTGTCGACCGCCAGCCGCGACCCGCTCCCGGGGAGGGACATCCCCAGCCCCTCGTTCAGGCAGTTCATCGAGTTCGCCGTGAACATGCCGGAGCACGACCCGCAGGTGGGGCAACCGTGGTCCTCGAGCTCCTTGAGCCCTTCATCGGACAGCTTCCCAAGCTGGTGGGCCGCCACCCCCTCGAAGACGGAGATCAGGTCCACGACCCGGCCGTCCTTCGTCACCCCCGCCTTCATGGGGCCGCCGGAGACGAAGACCGTGGGGATGTTGCACCGCATCGCCGCCATGAGCATCCCGGGGACGATCTTGTCG
>Ga0209253_10001936_pt1 | contig 18255 bp, 18 predicted proteins | sample FrelakmetBRP12BR_FD_187145 | JGI IMG/M metagenome (GOLD analysis project Ga0209253, IMG submission 187145) | Freshwater lake sediment microbial communities from the University of Notre Dame, USA, for methane emissions studies - BRP12 BR (SPAdes)... | ecosystem: Environmental > Aquatic >... | reverse complement strand
CTGAACTGCCTTTGCGTCCGAGCGAGTCGCGGCGGGGCAACGAGCGAACGTCCTAGCGAAGCGATCGTCCTTCGGATATACGGAAACAAGGAGGGGGCGACCTGTCTTCCGAAGCCTCGGCGAAGGTAGACGCAAGCCCCAGTAATAGAAACACATGCAAAAATACTCTGAACGTGGTATAGTTTCAAGGCTTAGCCTTATCCTTAACAAGGAGGTTTCACAATGGCGCAGGCTCCGTTCAATAAGACCGTGATGGATCACTTTATGAATCCAAGAAACGTCGGTGAGATTGAAAATGCTGATGCTGTGGGGGAAGCTGGGAGCGCCCAGTGTGGCGACATGATGACCCTATATCTAAAGATAGACAATGAAAAGGTAACGGATGCAAAATTTAAGACCTTCGGGTGCGGCGCAGCGATCGCGTCGAGTAGCATGGCGACCGAACTTCTGAAGGGAAAAAGTATCGACGAAGCCCTCGCGTTATCAAACGGAGAAGTACTAAAGGCATTGGGGGGGCTGCCGGAGACCAAGGTTCATTGCTCGGTCATGGTAGAGGAAGCTGTCAGAGCGGCCGTCGAGGACTACAGGAAAAAGAAAGGCACATGATCACGGGCTGAAGCTATGTTCGAAGTACGGGTCAAGACCTCTCAGAAAGTGGAATCAAGGAATATCACCGACGAGGTTTTAAGTGTTGTTCGAGGAAAGATGGGGAGAATCCTCCATGTCTTTACCCCCCACACAACATGCGGCATTGTCATAAATGAAGATGCCGACCCTCATGTGATGGAGGATGTCCTGGAGGCGCTTGATCGATTGGTGCCCAGGGATTATTCGTATAAGCATTTAGAGGGAAATTCGGATGCCCACGTTAAGTCAATTCTCACCGGGTGCTCTGTAACGGTGCCCTTCTCAAAGGGATCGCCGGTACTGGGAACGTGGCAGGGCATTTTCCTCATGGAGTTCGACGGCCCGAGAGAGAGAAAGGTCTTTATTACCCTTGTAGAATAATGAAATTGAGTCCACAGCGAATATCAACGGAGGTTAAGAATGAATCGTGTTTCCAGGTTTCTGTGTACAACTCTTTGTGTGGTATCGGTTTTTTTGTTTGCCGTCACATTTCTCCACGGCAAAGATGATTTTGCAAAACCAAAAGAATTTGGTGTCTATGTGAAGACTGAGAAGGGGCTAAAAAGACTTATGCCGAATATCGTTTTCGATGAAAAAGGCCTTCTTTACATTGAAATGAACAATCCTCCCCGTTTTCTTTTAAAAGATGTCGAGTTTTTTGTCATTTACGGCAAATACGACATGAAAGTCCTGACCATGAATCCCATGCTTTTCTTTCAGCCTTCCCCACTTGGCAAGCAACGTTACGCCTTCGGCAAAGAAATTGCCTTCGACATGAAGAAAAGGTCTGACGACCTGTACGTGGTAAAATCGAAAGAGTTGTTAGGAAGGGGGTATACGTCTCTCTGGATCAACGATTCGGTGTGGGATTTCATCATTGAATAGTTGATGTAATCTCATTCAGTCTTTCCTCAAGCTCTCTTGACCTGGCATTATATTCTTTCGTGACATTGTCAAGCTCATCGAAAAGTAATTCAATTTCGTTGCGGGTGTTGTGAATAGATATCGATAAGGCAGCGATGGACTTCCCTTCGCCCATGGTCGTGGCCCTTATTAACGCCTGGCTATCCCCTTCGATTCTCTTTTCGAGGTCCATGATTGCCATCTCGATGGAGGACATTTTTTGTTCAAGGGGACTTAAGATCTTTGAGCGGACCTGTATGAACTCTGCCCGCAGTCGTTTTTGTTCCTTCTTTTTGATACTCGGTCTTCCACGCTCTTCGTCGGTTTTTCTCGTAGAGAGCAGCTTATCTTCCTCTTCATCCTCCCATCCAACCCGTTCGAGAAAGTCCCTGTACGTTCCATGAAAGATTGCTGTTTTACCGCCGTCAAAAACGATCAGCCTCTTTGCGATGGCATTAAGGATCATTTCGCTGTGGGTAACAATAACAACCGCCCCGGGAAACGTGTCAATAGCCTCGATAAGAGAGTCTATTGACTCCATATCAAGGTGGTTGGTGGGCTCGTCGAGGAGAAGGAGGTTGGAGGGGCTCACGAGGAGTTTCCCCAGTAAAACCCTACTTTTTTCACCACCCGAGAGGACTGCCACCTTCTTAAGGGCATTGTCGCCTTCAAACATCATGGCGCCACAGATGTTCCGGGCTGCATTCCTACTGTAATCCTGTTGGACCCCGAGAATCTCTCCCTCCACAGTTCTCTCGGGATCAAGGCGGTCAATATTCGTTTGCCCGAAATAGGCAAGACCTACGTTCTGGTGGATGGTCACGCGGCCTTCAACAGGCTTGAGGTCTCCTGCAAGGAGGCTGAGAAGTGTTGTTTTGCCCTTGCCATTTTTTCCGATTACGCCAATCCTGTCCTTTTTTTTAATGGCGAAACTTAAACCCTCGACAAGAAATGGTCCGTCCGGTTTAAAGGAGAAGGATATGTTATCTGCCTCAAGAAGCCATTTTCCGTGAAATGGCGCTGCATTGAACTGAAAGTCGAGGGTGTCAATTTCGGTCATTTTATCAAGTTTGCCCATCTTTTCCAACACCTTAATGCGCGACTGAACAGCTCGGGCACGACTTGCCTGGGCCCTGAAACGATTGATGAATTCTTCTGCTTCTTTCCGCTTCTTATCCTCGTTAATCCGAGTCTGCTCGTAAACTTCTTCATCCTGGAGTATCTGATCGTAGAGCTTATAGGTAGGGCCAGCTATTTTTCTAATCTTTGTCCGTTGGATACCCATGGTGTGGGTCGTAACGCTGTCCATGAAGTCCCTATCGTGGGTGATGAGGATAAGCTCATTCTTCCAGCCCCGAAGGAACTGGGTGAGCCACCTTACCGAAACAATGTCGAGGTAGTTTGTCGGTTCATCGAGAAGGAGGAGATTTGGCTCTGAAAGAAGAACCCGAGCGAGGTTGAGCCGTACCTGGAACCCTCCGCTCAGCTCATGGGGGCTCCGGTCAAACTCATCGGGAGAAAAGCCAAGACCAAGAAGTATTTTTTTTGCCTTGTATGACTGGTCTGTACCATCTTCGTGTTTTGAGAGCTCTCTGCATGCTTCTTTAAGGACCGTTGTGGCCCTGAAATGTATGTGCTGAGACAGATGACGCATCCCGTAACGCCGGGGAATGGTAATCGTACCCCCGTCATGCACCTCATCTCCGAGGATCAGCCGGAAAAGGGTGGTCTTCCCTGAGCCGTTTCGTCCCACGAGACCAACGCGCTCACCCATTCCAACGGTAAAGCTTATGCTGTCGAAGACGATCTGGTTGCCATAGCTTTTACTAAGATTGCTTACTGTGACCATGTATGACCCTGCTTAACAAAACTGAGGTATCGGGAAATAATAGTACACCTTTTGGCAAGGGGGTGTCAATGTAAGGAGGGGCTATGGGCAATAGGCACGAGGTTATAGGTAAGGAGTTACAGAGAAATTGCGATCAATTTTCCTATAGCCCATATTTTTTTGATGATCATTAATATTACATAAATTTTAGCCCATAGAGCATCCTTTCGCTGTTTTATAAAAATATTTTTAGAATTTTCTTGACAACATTTCATACTAAATATAGTATTGATGACTAGTTAAGCTACTAAATATAGGGGTGCGTAATCATTAAGGGTTATTTTTTTGGTGTTTTTTCTTGTTTGACAAGGCCAAGCTATCCCTAAACATACCACCCATTACACTCTAATTAAAAAGGGGGAGGGGTGATGGAGACTACCGATTTAAACCTTTTCGTAAGAACCTCTGAAGAAACGATATCTGACTGGGACAGGTCCAAGATTGCCGATGCGTTGATCAGGGAGACCCTCATTGACCGGGACACAGCAGACCAGATCAGTCAAGAGACAGAGCAGATGATACGGAAATCAGGGGTAAGGGTTGTGACAGCTCCTCTTGTCAGGGAGCTCGTCAATGCAAACCTTATCGAAAAGGGCCTTGAAGGTGCCCGGAAGATGCACACAAGGCTTGGTATGCCGGTCTTCGATGTGGACAACCTTATCCTTCATCCAAACAAAGAGAATGCAAACGTTCCCCATGGCCCGGAGGCAACAAACCTCACCCTTGCTGAGCGGATTAAGAAAGAGTATGCCCTCCTCTGCGTCTTCTCCGAGGATGTAGCGGATGCCCACATGAATGGCGATATCCACCTCCATGACCTGGGTTTCATTGACAGGCCTTATTGCAGCGGCCAGTCTTTAGAGTACATCAAGAAATTTGGCCTCGATCTGCCCCACTCCCTTTCCATGGCAAAACCTGCAAAACACCCGGAAGTGCTTCTTGCCCACCTCATCAAATTTTCTGCGGCACTGCAGAGTAATTTTGCAGGCGCCATCGGCTGGGATGCGGTCAACGTCTTCTTTGCTCCCTACCTGGAGGGCTTGAGTGACGACGATGTGAAACAGTTCGCCCAGATGCTCATCTTTGAATTCTCCCAACAGGCTGTTGCCAGAGGCGGACAGGCTATTTTCTCCGACATTAACCTTTACTGGGAAGTACCAAAACACTTTGAGAATGTTCCCGCTATCGGTCCGGGAGGTCAATTTACCGGCAAGAAATACGGCGAATATGAGAAGGAGGCACAGAGGTTCGCCTGGAAGCTTTTTGAGATTTATAAGGAAGGCGACGGCGCCGGAAGACCCTTCTTTTTTCCGAAACCCCTTGTACATATTACTGAAAAGTTTTTTAGAACCCAGGGCCACATGGACTTCCTCAACCACATCGCTGATGTGTCTGCAGACAAGGGAAATACCTATTACGTCTTCGACCGAGGCGAAACAGCAAAGATATCAGAGTGTTGCCGCCTGAGCTTTAAGCTCGAAGAGTCAGACCTCAGGGACGCTATGGAGCCCTGGCGCATGAGATACTGCGCACTTCAGAACGTATCCCTCAACCTGCCACGAATAGCCTACATGGCAAAGCAAGATGATACGAAGCTCATGGACCTTATTACCCGGAGATTCCTCCTTGCCACGAAAGCTCACAGAGAAAAGAGGGCCTTTCTGGAAAAACTTCTCGCCCATGGAGAAGACGGGCCCCTTGCACTTCTCACAATGAAGAGAGACGGTATGCCTTACCTAAGATTCGACAAGGCAGCCCATCTGGTCGGCATGGTTGGCTTGAACGAACTGGTCCAAATCCACACAGGCGAAGAGATGCACGAATCCAAACAGGCCCTGAAGTTTGGTTTGAAGGTGATGGCCCATATGAAGCTTCTCACGGACAAGATGCAGCGTCAGGAAGGGTTTAAGATTGTTCTCGAACAGACGCCTGCAGAAAGCACGAGTTACCGGTTTGCGCGCCTCGATCTTCGTTATTTTTCACCCTCTTCCGGTAGAGTGGTAAAGGGTGACATTGCGTCCGGCGAAGTTTACTACACCAACTCCACGCACATTAATGTGAGATACCCGATGAACCCAATCGAACGGGTAACGAACGAGGGTATCTTCCATCCGCTCATCGAGGCAGGGTCCATATCCCATGTATGGCTGGGTGAATCACAGCCGCACAAAGAGGCCCTCTCTGATTTTGTTATCAAGACATTTCGTCATACAACAAACGACCAGATTGCCTTCTCGCCAGAATTCACGACATGCAATAAGTGCCATCGGACCGGACGGGGCCTCGATGATACGTGTTCGTACTGTGGTTCCCCGGATGTAGACGGTATCACAAGAATTACAGGGTATTTTACCAAGGTTTCAAGCTGGAATAAGGGTAAGCTCGGTGAGTTAAAAGACCGGCACAGGGTTGGTGAGTACTTTGCTGAGCGGCAAAAAGCAGCAAACGAGTAGGGACCGAGGGATGAGGGATGATCGCTCGCTATACTCGCTTGGAAGAGGGACGACAAAAAGTTTTTGCGTCCTTCGTCCTAGTGATGTGTATATGAGAAAAAACGGTCGTCTTAATCTCGCCAATGGCGGGATGGTCGTCCATCTGTATTCAGTCTAAAAGTGAGGGGGGGTAAGCAAATGGGTACTGTAAAAATTTTTTACAAGGATGATTGCCCAATGTGTCCGGTAGCCAAAAAACTGGGGGAACATCTTGTTGCAGAAAATATTGGCGTCCAGCATTACAACGTGGAAACAGCAGATGGTCTTGCCGAGGCCACATTCTATCGTGTTATGGCCCTACCGACCATTCTTGTGGAAGATGAGGACGAGAATGGCCTTGGAGAATGGAGGGGCAGCGTCCCTAAGGTCGAAGAGGTCCTGAATGCAGTCAGAAGTGCATAAATTCCCCATTAAGGGATTCATAGAAACAAGCTTTCTTGACTGGAAAGGGGAGCTCTCATCGGTCATCTTCTTTGCAGGGTGCAACTTCAGGTGTCCCTTCTGCCACAACAGCGACCTTGTCCTCCACTGGGATACCCTCGAGGACATCCACCTCGAATATATCATCCTCACCATGAGGAAATTCAAGCATTGGGTAAACAAGGTGGTTATCACGGGTGGGGAGCCGACGATCCATATGGGCCTTTTCAACGCCCTTGGTTATCTGAAACGGGAAGGTATACAGGTGAAGCTCGATACAAACGGATCTTCGCCCTCCGTACTCAAGGGTCTTGTTAATGAGGGGCTTATCGACTATATCGCCATGGACGTTAAGGGGCCCATCGAGCGCTACGATAAATGGTGCGGTGTAGAAGTGGACCGGAAAAAAATTGAGGATAGCATCCGATTCATCATGGAAGGTACTGTGGCTTACGAGTTCAGGATGACCGTCGTTCCTGGCATGCACCATGAAGACGATATCTACCAGGTTGCTGAGTTTCTGAGGTCGTCCGATAAGTTCTTCCTCCAGGAGTTCAAACCAAGAAAATGCCTGGATCCGTCATATCTTGATATTCGGCCATTCTCCAAGGATGTTTTTGAGCGAATTAGCCGGAATGTCCAGAAGATCAGGGTCACCGGCATCAAGCCTGAAGAACGAGTCGTTAAATTTCGTGAAAAGAAGACAAAAATCAAAGCAAGTACATAGCGTAGCATGTGTTGTGAAGCGTCTATCCATCTGGCTCTTTACTCTGGAGCCTTCTCTTGCAATCCGAATTATCCTTAATATAGTTTCACCGGGTATCCGGTTTCATGGTATAAAGGGTCGATCCTCAGCATGCTTTTTAATTCCCATTTTCGATACTATCCATGGTCATGATGTGGCAGCCCAATAAATTTTACAGGAATAACGGTGGCAACAGGCCAGAAGTTGAGAAGATAAGAGAATTCTCGTTTTTATTCGAGAAAACTCTCGAGCCTTTTCCTCCTTGAGGGATGTTTCAGCTTGCGGAGTGCCTTTGCCTCTATCTGGCGGATTCTCTCCCTTGTAAGGCCAAAGACCTCTCCTACTTCTTCAAGGGTATAGTCCGTCTTCTCGCCGATTCCGAGTCTCATCTTAATAACCTTCTCTTCTCTCGGCGTAAGAGTAGAAAGAACCTTGTCAATCTCTTCTTTAAGGGAAATACCTACAAGCTCCATGAAAGGTGACGGCGATTTCGGGTCTGCAATAAAGTCTCCCAGCTTGGACTCATCGTCACCAATAGGCGTCTCAATTGAAATCGGCTCATTAGAAACCTTCATAATTTTGCGTACTTTTTCAAGGGGGAGCCCCGCCTTATTGGATATTTCCTCCAGGTTCGGCTCTCTGCCCAATTCCTGGAAAAGGGATATGGTAACCTTTGTAATCTTGTTCATTGTTTCGAGGACATGGACAGGTACCCTGATTGTCCTTGCATAGTCTGCAATTGCACGGGTTATGGCCTGACGAATCCACCATGTGGAATACGTGGAAAACTTATACCCCTTCTGGTAATCATACTTTTCAGCAGCTTTCATGAGCCCCATATTGCCTTCTTGAATCAGGTCAAGGAATGAAAGCCCCCGGTTGAGGTACTTCTTGGCAATATTGATGACGAGACGAAGGTTTGCCTGGATAAGCCTATTCTTGACTACTTTCAGGCTATTTTCAGTCTCGATAATCTCGGCAAGCCTCTTCTTGATGGCCCTGGCCTCTTTGTCATCGAGATAGCGGACTTGCTTGGTCATCCTCCTGATCAACTCTTCGAGGATCTTCTTGTTCAGATTGAGATTTGCGAGAGATTCCTCGATTTTTTGATCAACAACCTTGAGCTTTTTATCCATCTGCTTCTTGGTTGCTCCATCACCCTTCGGCTGTGTTTTGCGAATCTCCTGCTTTTTCTCAAACTGGGCCTTGATGGAGTGTATCAGGGAAAGGGTTCTTTTTTTATACTTTTCTTCGTCCTTTTTTGTGTAATTCATCTCGTCAATGTTTTTGACAACATCGATGATATTAACGGACTCTTTCTTAATGAGCGATCCAAGCTCCTGGAGCTCTTTGATTGCATACGGCAGATCGAAGAGAAGGTTCCTCGTTTTCCTTTCGCCTTCTTCTATCCGCTTTGCTATCATAAACTCCTCGTCCGATGTAAGGAGCGAAACCCTGCCGATATCCTTTAGATACGCCCAGATAATATTGTCAGCCCGTTCAGACGGGAACCGCTCGCTCTCCCCCCATTCCTGGCTTTCTTCTGCAGGGGCTTCGGTCTTTTCCTTCATCGTATCAACAATGTCGATGTTGGACTCTGACAGGAAGTCGAAGATGTCTTCTATATCCTCAGGAGAAAAAAGATTTTGAGGAAGAACATCGTTTATTTCGTCCGGGGTAAGGTAACCCTTCTCCATTCCCATATCTACGAGGTGTTTTATTTCAGAGAAATTTTTTATGGTCATTTATGACTCCGAGTGTAAAAAAATGCCCTTTTTTTTCGAAGGGCATTTTTTTACATATAATGGATTGCGTTTTTCAACTACTATTTAGTATAGCAATGGTAGGGGGTTATTGTCAAGCGGCAGGAGTCACAAATATATTGACTAAGGTGGGAAGAATGCATATAAAGAACCTATAACATTTTGAGGGAGGACTGCATATGTTTAAGAAAATTCTCTGCCCAGTCGATTTTTCAGAATTTACTGACGAGATCCTCGCCTATGCTGTAGTCATCTCCAAGCGCTTTGAGTCAGAACTCCACTTGATCCATGTGGTACCGAACCTGAACTATTTCACCCCCTACGAAACTTTTCTCACGCCGGAGAACCTTGTGGCAATCGAGAGGAACATTGAGGGAGAGGTAGGAAAAGATTTCGATAAAATTACTAAGAAACTTGACTTTCCTTTCAAGAGGGTCATCAAAACAGGGGTAACCTTCATAGAAATCATTGACTACATCAAGGACCAGGGGATTGACCTTGTTGTTATGGGAACCCATGGCCGGAGCGGCATAGAGCATATCCTTATTGGGAGCGTGGCAGAAAAGGTGGTACGGAAGTCGCCTTGCCCTGTGCTTACTATTCGCCCCAAAGGCAAAACCTTCTCCATGCCATAGTTGAAACATGCTGGCTGAGGTTGAGGCTTAACCTGCTTATTGCTTTTATCCTGGTTTCTTGCAGAGGTCCTTGATGGTAATGGAGTCAAGATATGCCATGAGTCTCCGCGAGCCTTCCTCCCATGTCTCTCGTACGATACACTCATCGAGCCTCTCACAAATTTTCTTGGCATTTTTCTTGAGACCATCACAGAAAACAAGATTGAAGTCGCCCCCTTCTGTCGCCCGGACAACATCGCCCACCCTTATCTCTCCAGGGTCCTTCGCAAGATAATAGCCTCCGTAGGGGCCTCTCACGCTTTTTACAATGCCTGCTTTTTTAAGTTTTTGAAAAATTTGTTCTATGTAACGCGGTGAGATTCCTTCCCGTTCAGAGATATCCCTTACCTGGACCGGATTGCCGTCAGAGTTGTATGAGATAAAGCAAAGGGCTCTTACACCATACCTGATTTGTGTATTAATTTTCATTCTTTACCTTTTTTACTAAAGAAATGTTTTTTTGTCAAGTATTTACGTATCATGTTTTTCAATTATATGCTCGTAAAGATCACGAATGGTCTTCAAGGGGACAGTTTCAAGGCCTTTTACCTTTTCAACTCCCCTGGGACACAGGACTTTTTTGATACCGAGCCTCTCGCACTCTTTAAGTCGTGCCTCCATGTTGACAATCTTTCTGATCTCCCCGGTTAATCCTATCTCACCAAAAAGGGCTGTATCTTTTCCGATATTCACATCCTTGTAACTTGAGAGAATTGAACCGGCCACTGCAAGATCTATGGCTGGCTCAGTGACCTTCATCCCCCCTGTCACGTTGACGTATACATCTTTGTCAAAGAACGGCTTACCAAGAACCTTTTCCATGACCGCAATCAAGATAAAGAGCCTGCTCATGTCATAACCGAGAGATAACCTCTTCGGCATAGAGAAGGCTGTCTTTGGAGTTATTGCCTGCACCTCCAGTACGATAGGTCGTGAACCGGTAACATAGGGAAAGAGTGTGCTCCCTGAGCCGATGTCTCCCCGCTCGGAGACGAAGAACTCCGAGGGGTTTTCAACGCTCACAAGCCCTTCCTGGCGCATCTGAAATATTCCCACTTCATCTACGGGTCCGTAACGGTTTTTCATGGCCCTGAGCATCCGGTAGGGCAGCATCTTGTCGCCCTCGAAATAAAGGACTGTGTCAACCATGTGCTCAAGGATCTTGGGGCCTGCAATAGCCCCCTCTTTCGTTACATGACCAATAAATATGTGGGCTGTCTCGGATCTTTTCATCTCCATGATAAGCCGCGAAGAAACGTCCTTGATCTGATTGACACTCCCGGGGAGCATGGGAAGCCTGGAGGTGTACGTTGACTGGATGGAATCAATCACAACTAGCTTATAGTGTCTGTCCGAGACCGCCTTGAGAATATCCTCCAGGTGATTCGTGGCAAGAATTGGAAAAGAACCTTTAAGATGTAATCGTTTTTTTCGCGATGATAGCTGCCGGAGAGACTCCTCGCCGGACACGTACAGCACATCGAAACCAAGCTCTACCATTCGGGAGGCTATTTCAAAACAAAGGGTTGTCTTCCCTATGCCTGGGTCTCCTCCAAGGAGTACAGAAGAACCACATGTAATCCCGCCGCCTAAAACCCGGTCCATCTCACCAATCCCGAGGATGATCCTTTCCTCTGGAAGATCCTCGTCAGAAACAAATACCGGGCTCTCGTGGCTCAAAGGCGCATCTTTCTCAATTCGGAACTCTTTGATCGTGTCCCATCCCCCACACTTCGGGCACTTCCCCATCCATTTGAGGGTTTCATGGCCGCACGCCTCGCAGGCAAAAACTGTCTTCTTAGCCATTTTCTTCCTTTCTTAGGTGCATTTTCATGAATGAGACCTGGTGTTGGAGCATCTTGACAAGCCACTCCCTTGTTCGGGGCAGTTCGTGGGGAGAAACCTCTAAAGTGATCATCTCATCGTAGCCGAGTCTCCCTATGGTATTAAGGAGCTTCACCACCGGCAACTCTCCACAACCGAGGAAAAGGTGGCTCTCGTGGTCTCCAAAATCACTAATATGGATGTTTTTGAGCCTCTTTGTCTTAAGAAAAGCAAGAAAGGCAACAATAACATCATTTCCAAAGGTGGCCAGGTGGGTTGTATCGAAGGTAAAATAAAGGTTACTTTTCACGCCAAACTCAATGAGGTCCTCAAAATCATTGAGAACATAAGGGGTGAGCATGATCCTCTTCCCCATTCGGGGCATGTTCTCAATGGTAAGACTAACACCATCACCGCCAAGCTTTTTCTGAAAATCCTTCACCTTCCTGAACCATCGAAAAAAGGCAACTTCCATGGAAAACCAACTTGGCGGGTGGAAGTTGACGACCTCCGCACCGAGGATTTTGGCAATTTCGATGGATCTCTGAAGCGAGTAAACCTGTTTGCCCCAGGCATCCATCTTCATGAAAGGGGCATGGATCGAATTGATCGGAAGGATTTCACGACATTCTAATGCTGTATCGATAAAGCGGCTGTCGTTGAACCTCCTGTCGATGACGAGCTCGCAACCGTCAAACCCTGCTTCATGGGCAAGGAGAAAAATGTCTCTCGTGGGGAGGTAGAAGAGACAACCCGTGGAAAAAAGGATTTTCATACAATTATAATACGCTCGTCAGTATCCGTAAGAATCCTATAATTCCCTTTCTCTATAATCACAGTATTTTCTATACCACACGAACCCTGTTTTGGAAATACCATCTTCGGCTCAATCGCAAATACCGCCCCCTCTTCAATAGGGTAATCATGGGTAGCTGCAATGTAGGGAAGCTCTGCAAGCTCGACCCCGATACCATGGGCGAGAAAACGTACTTTGTGATGGCCGTAACCGAGGTAATAATCACCATAACCCATTGTATCCGCAAGCTGCTTCGAATACTCAAAGAGCTCTTTACTGATGACGCCTTCAAGGACCTTGTCGAGCACCCGGTAGTGAATCTCCCTGCAGGCTTCATAGGCCCCAACAAAGATGTCCGGCATGGAACCGATGGCATACATCCTGGTCTGATCCATATGATAGCCGTGGTAGCTGATACCAAAGTCCACGAGGATCGGTTCGTTCCGTTTTATCTTCTTCATGCTCGCCCCAACAGGGAATGCTGGCGAAAGCCCTAAGCCCCCCATGGGGGAGTCAGACTGACTCACGATACTCCCGGTCCGACCGCTTAAAATATGCCATGTATAGGCTTCATAGTTCAGGGAGCGGACGCGAAGTAACCCCTCGTGACCGAGTGTTTTTGCGTAGGCCTCCAGGATTCCCCCCAGCTCAATCTCTGTCATATCTTCCCTCAGGAACCCAGGGATCTTCTCATAAACCTTTTTTGAGATTTCTGCCGCTCTTTCCATGAGCCCGATCTCAAAGGGTGATTTGAATTTTCGTACCTCTTTGCTGAGAGGTGAAACATCAATGAGTTCAGCACTCCCCAGAAGCTCTTTAAATCTAACCACATCATTATAAGGGATAACATCGAGCTGCAACCCAACCCGCTTCATAGGTTTGATGTGGGCAGAGATGTCTTTCATAGAACGGAAAGGGATTATCCGCTCGATGGGTGATTCCCTTCGCGCCCTTGAAATCTCCCTTTTCACAAAAAGGATTGGCTCATCTTCCAGGGGGATAAAGAGGAGTGAGTCCTGCATAGTGCCCGCTAAATAATAGTAATCGATTTTGTAGTGAAAAAAGGCCCCGTCAAGAGAGGCCTTTTCCATTAACTTCTTTACCTTGCTAATTCTTGTTTCTATCTCATCTCGTGGTGCATACTTCATAGCCTGAAACCTACTTGTCTTTCCAGACAGCCTTTCTCTTTTCCATGAAGGCGTTGATGCCCTCCTTGGCGTCTTCAGTAGCCATACAACCCTTGTTGTAGATGACCTCAGAGGCGTTCAGGGCCTGGACAAAGTCGAGGCTCAAGCCGGCCTTGATCGCCTTCTTTGTCCACATGATAACAGGCCTGCTCTTGTTCATGAAGTCTGCAAGAAACTTATCAACGCTCTCCTTGAAGCCTTCAACGGGAAAAACAGCATTGACAAGGCCAATCGCCTCTGCTTCCTTGGCGCTTATCATCTTGCCTGTGAGGAGAAGCTCATAGGTCTTCTTAAGGCCGATGATCTTCGGGAACCACGCCGCGGCAACAGGAGGAAATACGCCAACGGCGATCTCGGGCTGACCGATTCTTGATTTTTCTGAGGCAACGACAATGTCACAGAAACTCATGAGCTCGCAGCCACCACCAAGGGATCTGCCGTTCACTACGGCAACAGTAGGGATGTCGATCTCAATGAGGTGTCTGAACATCCTGTGGAAGACATCTATCATCTCGTCTACCTTATCTTCTGTGTGGTCTGCCACATCCACCCCGTCACAGAATGCCTTGTCACCAGCTTGATCAAAAATCAGCATCTGGATAGACTCATCCTTTTTTACATCGATGAGGACTTCGTTAATCTCCTTCATCATCAATATTGTGAGCCAGTTTGACGGCGGGACATTGAGAGTAATCGTTGCTATCTTGTTTTCTTTTTTGAAAGCGATATGATTGAAAGCCATGGTAATTCTCCTTGTTTTTGAATAAAAAAAGGGGGGATTGCTCCCCCCTTTTAAAAGCAACCCTTCTTACTTCGCCTGCGGTTTGCCGAGAACTTCGCCAAAGTATGCTTCGTTGTTGAGCGTACCCTTTGCAATGAGCTGACGGTTCTTGATGAAGTCGATGGTATCGACTCCGGTGATCCTCTTGGTGTTGAATGCACCAAAACCGAGGAAGGCCTCGCCCATCATGTTCGTGGCCAGCCAGTATCTGTGATCATTCTTGATCTGATCCCAGAAGAATTTCTTTTTCTGCCTGATACCGTCAATGGACTTATTCAAGCAGCCGGGGAACAGGTTCGCGAATATCCAGATAACCCTGTTAACCTCTGCATCGACGAGTGAGAAATCATATTTATCGTTTTTCAGCTGCTCGTTTACCCAAGCCCGTGCGTCCTTTGCTTCCTGGCCAGTCTTGTTTTCGCCGTACACGATCTCTCCGTTGATAACATACTGATCGGTAATGACCTGCGGGTTCCTGACCCAGGCTCCCTTGTCGTCTTTCAGGACAGGGATTGCCTTGGAGATAAGGTTTTTGGCCTTCATCTTGTATGCTGAGAACATTTCGCAGCTTACGCAGCTCCACATTGCATCCTCAGCGCTTAAGAACCAGGGGAGAAAGTCAGAGGAACCGCCCACAGGGGCTGAACCGTGACGGGGGCCTGCCTGGCCAAAGATTGCAAGGTCTGATGAAATGGCGATATCACAGGCAAGGCCGATTTCCTGGCCACCTGCTACCCTCATGCCGTTTACCCGGCAAATAACCGGCTTCTTGCACATAAGGATACTGTCAACCATGTTGTTAAAAAGTTCCATGTATGAGCCGTATTCTTCCGGGCGCATACTGTAATACTCTGAATACTCTTTCGTGTTGCCGCCTGTGCAGAAGGCGTTGGGGCCTGTGCCGGTAAAAACTACGGCAACTACTTCGCGGTCTGTGGAAGCATTCTCAAAACCGGCGATGACGCCCTTTACCATCTCTGTGGTATAGGAGTTGTACTGAGCGGGGTTGTTGAGTCTGATCCATGCATTGTAAAGACCCGGTATTACGTTGCCCTTCGGGTCTGTCAGGGGTCTCTTTTCATATACTGTACATGGAGCTTCCGTACCCCACCACTCTTTACCATGTCTGCTGTGATCCTTCATTTCGTGTTCTCTTGGCATCCATTCTAATCCCATACTTTCCTCCTAATAATATTTTTGTTGGTGCTTAAAAGTCCGGCTTTGTTGGGGCTCTATAAACAAAACTTCTGCGAACCTACTTTTCACCTCCTCTCTTTTGCATTTTTCCGCACCGGACTTTCTGACTGTTAACCTTCAGCAAACGGGCTAGGGACTGTTTTAGGATCTCAACGGTAAAGGGCTTTTCTATGACAGCCTCAACACCGATCGATTCTGCCTCTGAAAAAATCCTTTGATTACCATAGGCTGTAATAAGTATTTTCAACACGCCCTGGTGAGATTCGCTGATCCGCCTGAAAAACTCCAGTCCATCCATGCCTGGCAGAAGGTAATCAGCAATGATGGCCTTGCAATCCTGATTTTTTAGAGCCTCCAGTCCTTCTTCGGCAGTTTCGCATACCGATACGTTGCATCTTTCTCCTTCAAAGAACATAGCCAGGGAATCCCTGATCCACTTATCATCGTCTATGAGCAGTATTCTAAGCTTTCTCAGTTCTTTGAAAAGATCCGTCAATGTGCACCCAATGCAATTTGATTTTGTGGTTAAACATTTTGCTCCATAGCCTTTTTCCCCTCGTAAAATGCTCTAACGTTGAGATCGTGGAGTTTGGGAGCAAGAAGGCTCTTGATGGCCTCAACAAACAGTTCTTCCTTGAACTCGGGAAAGAAACTGGAAAAGGCGCCCACGAGCACCACATTGGCGGCTTGAAGGTTGCCCAGGTTTCTCGCAATATCCTGCCCGTCGATTATATACGCGTTGTTCTTAAAATACTTTTTGAACGTCTCGCCTACATCCTTTGGGTATTCCATCAAGCCGAGGTTGACCGCAGGAGGGAATACCGTCTGGTTGTTAATGATGACCTTGCCTGCAGGTTTCACCCAGTTGATATAGCGGATGGCCTCAAGGAGTTCGAAAGAAATGAGAAAATCAACATCGCCCTGCTTGATTAATGGGGAATAGACCTTCTTTCCGCACCTGAAGTGGGTTGTCACATCTCCACCTCGTTGGGCCATTCCATGCACTTCCGCTTTTTTTACATCATACCCGGCATTCAGGAACGCTTCGCCGAGAATATTACTTGCTAGGATCGCTCCCTGACCACCAACGCCTGAGAGAAATATATTTGTCACTTTTCCATTTTCCTTCATGGTTTTCCTCCTTATTATGTGACGGGATTTATGGCTTCGAACTTACAAAGCTGCTGACATACCTGGCAACCGACGCACTGATCAGGATTGATATGGACAATCCCTTTCCTTTTATGGCCGTCTAATGTCTCGCCGGCATTTTCACGCCAACTGATGGCAGGACAGTTGATATTGAGGCATATTTTACAGCCCCTGCATTTGTCTGCGTCAATCGCATATAACGAGTGCTCAAATTGCCTTTTCTCCCTTCTGAGAAGCATGCATGGGGCATCAACACAGAGCACGAGTGACGGTTCATCTTTATCCATCTCTTCTTTCAGTACTTCCATGGTTTCATCAATTTTGTAAGGATCAACCTTCCGGATACTTTTGACGCCAAGGGCCCTGCCGATCTCTTCATAATTAACCATGTTCGTCGGTTCTCCCCTTATGGTAAAACCGGTGCCGGGATGTTCCTGGTGACCTGTCATGCCGGTAATTCTGTTATCCACGACAATTGTGGTGGCATTTCCCTTGTTGTAGACAATGTCCATAAGGGGGGTCAGACCATTATGGAGGAATGTGGAATCACCCAGCACTGAACAAACCTTGCCGAGAGCCTCTTTGCCAATGGCCTTCATTGCTCCATGAGCCTGGGCAACACCGGCGCCCATGCAGACCGTCGTGTGGATGGCGCTGAGAGGGGGTGCAGCGGCAAGGGTATAACACCCGATGTCGCCAAATACGAAAGCCCCAAGCTTATTGAGCGCATAAAAAAGCGGCCTGTGGGAACAACCTACGCAGAGGTTCGGCGGCCTTCTTGGGAGGTCTTCCGGTTTAACACGAATCTCCGGCGTCTTATACTCGTTCCCTTTCAGGGATTTTTCAATAATGTCCGGTGTCAGTTCGTACATGGTTGGGATGACATCCTTTCCATGGAAGGGCTTGTAACCCATTGCCCTGATCTCGGTTTCGAAGAAAGGATCAAGCTCCTCAACTATGACTACCTTTTCCACCTTGTTGAAGAACTCTGCAATCATCTTCTTCGGCAGGGGCCATACCATGCCGAGCTTCAGGCTGGACCACTCAGGAAAAATGTCTTTAGTGTAGTTGTAAGTTACACCACTTGCGATGAAGCCAATTTTCGTATCGTTAAACTCCATTTTGTTGTACTTGAACTCATCGGCGTAGGCCTCAAGTTTCTGTATTCTCTCCTCGACTCTAATTCGCGCTGCCCGGACGTTCATAGGCACCATGACGTATTTCTGCCACTCTTTCTTGTCCAGCCCTGCCGGCTCAGTCCGTTCCAGCGGCACACCCAACTCAACCAACGTGTCCGAGTGAGACACCCTTGTTTCCGACCTTACCAAGACGGGTGTGTCAAACCGCTCGCTGAGATCAAAAGCTTCTCTCATGAAGTCGTAGCACTCCTGTGAGTCTCCCGGCTCCAGCATGGGAACCTTGCCGAAACGTGTCCAGTTCCTGCTGTCCTGCTCGTTCTGGGAACTATGACTATACGGGTCGTCAGCCACAAGTATCACCAGACCTCCCTTAACACCAGTATACGCAAGCGTCATGAGCGGATCTGCGGCAACATTCAAGCCCACATGTTTCATACAGGCTAGAGCCCGTGCCCCTGCGAATGAGGCACCGCTTGCCACTTCAAGGGCAACCTTCTCGTTAGGTGCCCATTCCGCATAGACCTCTGGATAGGTATTTGCTATATCTCTCAGGATTTCAGAACTTGGCGTTCCCGGGTAGGCTGCAGCCACTTTTACGCCTGCGTCCGAGGAGGCCCTTGCAATCGCTGCATTGCCCTGCATTATCTGTTTTTTCATATTCTCTCCA
>Ga0209253_10001935_pt1 | contig 18257 bp, 8 predicted proteins | sample FrelakmetBRP12BR_FD_187145 | JGI IMG/M metagenome (GOLD analysis project Ga0209253, IMG submission 187145) | Freshwater lake sediment microbial communities from the University of Notre Dame, USA, for methane emissions studies - BRP12 BR (SPAdes)... | ecosystem: Environmental > Aquatic >... | reverse complement strand
CCCGCCGCCTTGGCCTCCGCCTGCTTGCGGAAGCGCTCGGCCTGGTCTTCGGGATCATTCAATTCCGAAAAGCCGTTGGCGATTTCCCGGCCACCGATGAACAGCTCGAAGCGGTCGGTCAACAATGGATTTTCGTCGTTGCGCCGCGCCAGTGGCGAGGCCTCGGTGGGATAGGCGGTGATGAACGTAGGATGCTTGAGCAGATGCTCCACCGTCTCCTCGAAGATCAGCAATTGCACGCGGCCCAGGCCATAGTCTTCCTTGATGTCCAGCCCCAGTTTCTCGGCGATGCGGCGGGCGCTGGCGAGGTCCTGTAACTGCTCTACCGTCAGGTCCGTGCAGCGGTGGATGGCCTCGACCACCGTCAGGCGCTGGAAAGGTGAGCCAAAATCGTATTCCTCGCCCTGATAGGCGAGAGTTGTCGTACCCAGCAATACCTGGGCCATGCCGCGCAGCAATTCCTCGGTGAGATTCATCAAGTCCTGGTAATCAGCGTAAGCCTGATAGAACTCCAGCATGGTGAATTCGGGATTATGGCGGGTGGACAATCCCTCGTTGCGGAAATTGCGGTTGATCTCAAAAACTTTCTCGAAGCCGCCCACGACCAGGCGCTTGAGGTACAGTTCCGGCGCGATGCGCAGGAACAGATCCATGCCAAGGGCATTGTGATGGGTGACGAAGGGCCGAGCGGTGGCGCCGCCCGGAATAGGCTGCATCATCGGGGTTTCCACTTCCAGGAAACCCCGCTGGCTGAAAAAGGCGCGGACATGGCTGACGAGAGCGGAACGGATCCGAAAAACCCGCCGGCTGGACTCATTCATGATGAGATCCAGATAGCGCTGCCGGTAGCGGGTCTCCTGATCGGCCAGGCCATGGAATTTCTCCGGCAGTGGCCGCAGGGATTTGGTCAGCAGGCGCAGCGCCTCTACCTTGACCGAGAGTTCGCCGGTCTTGGTCTTGAACAGCGTTCCCTCGGCGCCCAGGATATCGCCCATGTCCCAGGTCTTAAACTCTTCGTACAGGCCGTCCGGCAACGCGTTCTTCTGGACGAACAGTTGAATGTCGCCGGACAGGTCGCGCAGCCGCGCGAAGCTGGCCTTGCCCATGATCCGCTTGGCCAGCATCCGCCCGGCGATGTGGACCCGCCGGGGTTTGGCGTCCATTTCGACATTATCTTTATCATCATAAGCGGCGTGCAGTTCCGCCGCCAGCGCATCACGGCGGAAATCGGTGGGATAGGCGTTGCCAAGCTGGCGTAGCTCGTGCAACTTCTGGCGGCGCAGGGCAATCAGCTTATTGTCGTCGTGTTGGTGTTCAGTGACCTGTTCGGACATGGTTTCCAGCTTTGTCAGTCCCCCCTGTGCAAAAGGGGGGTTAGGAGAAATTGCCTACAACCCGCTCTTGAGGCTGGCTTCGATAAAGCCATCCAGATCGCCGTCCAGCACGGCCTGGGTATTACCTACTTCCACCCCGGTACGCAGATCCTTGATGCGGGACTGGTCCAGCACATAGGAGCGGATCTGGCTGCCCCAGCCGATATCGGACTTGGTATCCTCCACCGCTTGGGCCTTGGCATTGCGCTTCTGCACCTCCAGCTCGTAGAGCTTCGCCTTGAGCTGTTTCATGGCGGTGGCCTTGTTCTTGTGCTGGGAACGGTCGTTCTGGCACTGCACCACGGTGTTGGTGGGTAGATGGGTAATGCGCACCGCCGACTCGGTCCGGTTGACATGCTGGCCGCCGGCCCCCGAGGCCCGGTAGACGTCGATGCGCAGATCCACCGGATTGATATCGATCTCGAAACTGTCATCCACCTCCGGCGAGACGAACACCGCCGCGAAGGAGGTATGGCGGCGATTGCCGGAATCGAAGGGGGATTTCCGCACCAGGCGGTGCACGCCGGTCTCGGTGCGCAGCCAACCATAGGCGTAGGATCCCTCGAAGCGCACGGTGGCGCTCTTGATGCCGGCCACCTCGCCCGGCGAGACTTCGATCAACTCGGTCGTGAAGCCGCGCCGTTCGCCCCAGCGCAGGTACATGCGCAACAGCATGTCCGCCCAATCCTGGGCTTCGGTGCCGCCGGAACCCGCTTGAATATCCAAAAAGGCGTTGCAGGCATCCATTTCGCCGGCGAACATGCGGCGGAATTCCAGCTCGGCGACCTGGCTTTGGTACCTCTCCAAGTCCCTTGCCACTGCGGCCACCGCCGCCGCATCGTCTTCCTCCTTGGCCATTCCCAGGAGTTCCGCGGCGTCTTCCAACCCCTTGAATAAGGTTTCCAGAGTGTTCACCACGGCTTCCAACTGCGCCCTCTCCTTGCCAAGCGCCTGAGCGCGCTCGGGATCGTTCCACAGGTTGGGCTGCTCCAGCTCGCGCTGGACTTCAGTCAGGCGCTCGTGCTTGTTATCGAAGTCAAAGATACCCCCTCAGGGACTGGGCACGTCCCTGGAGGTCGTCGATCTGGTTGAAGTAGGGATTAAGTTCCTGCATAGACTCGTTTCTGCAAAGGTATGCGAAAATTTACTGCCGGCAATAATTCAACAGTCCCAGCGTTGAGGCATCATGCTGGCCCAGCGGTTTCTGGCCGCGCAACTCGGGCAGAATGGCGTTCGCCAGTTGCTTGCCGAGTTCCACGCCCCACTGATCGAAGGAATTGATGTTCCAGATCACCCCCTGCACGAAGACCTTGTGCTCGTACAGGGCGATCAGGCTGCCCAAGGTTTTGGGCGTGAGCCGGTGATAAAGGATGGTGTTACTGGGCCGGTTACCCTGAAAAACCTTATAGGGCAGCAGGGCCACCAGTTCAGGTTCCGGAAGCCCCTGCACCTGCAACTCGGCGCGGGCATGGGCCTCAGTCTTGCCCATCATCAAGGCCTCGGCCTGGGCCAGGCAATTGGCCAGCAAGATAGCATGATGGGCGCCGATGGGGTCCTGGCTATTGACCGGCGCCAGGAAGTCGGCGGGAATCAGACGGGTGCCCTGATGCAGCAGTTGGTAAAACGCATGCTGGCCATTGCTGCCTAACCCGCCCCAGACGACAGGACCGGTGGCATAGTTAACAGGCCGTCCCTGCCGGTCTACCGACTTGCCGTTGCTCTCCATATCCAACTGCTGCAGATAGGCTGGCAGCGAGCGCAGATACTCGTCATAAATCAGCATCGCCTGGCTCTCGGCGCCGAAGAAATCGATATACCAGATCCCCAGCAACGCCAGGATCACCGGTATATTGTCCTCCAGGGGCGTGGTGCGGAAATGCTCGTCCATGGCGTGCGCGCCCTCCAGCAGTTCGATGAAACGGTCCATGCCCACATATACCGCGATGGACAGACCGATAGCCGACCACAGGGAATAGCGACCGCCTACCCAGTCCCAGAACTCGAACATATTGGCGGTGTCAATACCGAACGCCCGGACTTTCTCGGTATTGGTGGAAACCGCTACGAAGTGGCGGGCGACGGCCGCATCGTTCTCCAGGGCCGCCAGCAGCCAGCCGCGGGCAGTGGTAGCATTGGTCATGGTCTCCTGGGTGGTGAACGTCTTGGAAGCGACGATGAACAGGGTGGTTTCGGGGTCGCACTGGGCCAGCACATGGCTGATGTGGGAACCGTCCACGCTGGAGACGAAGTGCATGCGCAGGGTGGGATCGCCATAGGGCATCAGGGCTTCGCAAACCATCTTGGGACCCAGGTCGGAGCCGCCGATGCCGATATTGACCACGGCGCGGATGCGCTTGCCGGTATGGCCTACCCAGTTGCCGCTGCGAACCTGTTCGGTAAACCGCCGGATCTGCTCCAGGACCCGGTTTACCTCCGGCATCACGTCCACGCCCTGCACGCGGATCGGCAGCTTGCTGCGGTTGCGCAGGGCCACGTGCAGGACCGCGCGGCGCTCGGAGTGGTTGATGGACTCACCGCTGAACAGGCGCTCGATCCAGACCGGCACTTCGGCCTGCGTGGCCAGATCCAGAAGCAGAGTAAACGTCTCCGCGGTGATGCGATTCTTGGAAAAATCCACCAGCAGGTCGCCAAACTGCCGGGAAAACCGCACGAAGCGCTGGGGATCGGCGGTAAACAGTTCGCGCATGTGCAAATTGGCGATACTGGCGTGATGGTCGCTCAAAGCTTGCCAAGCGGGCAGATTGCAGGGAGAAGACATAGAGGTATGTTCCTTGCTAATGCAATGTGATAGTTCAGGATTAATAGTAATGTCCAATGAGGTAGGTTGTCGATGCGTCTCAGCATACAGACCACGGCGCACTGGGTTGGTGCGTTAACCTGCGGCCCAGGCAACATACCTACTATTTCAGGGCAATCATACTGCCTTTGTCGATAACAAAAAGTCCATGCAAGTAACCGATAAAGAATTACGTGCCCGGGTAAAATTGCTTGGTACACTCCTGGGTGATGTGCTGCGCGATCAGGAAGGCGGCAAGGTGCTAGAGGCGGTAGAGACCTTGCGCAAGGGCTTTATCGAACTGCACCAGGAAGAAGCATCTTTTCATTATAACCGTGAACGCTTGATGCGGCTCATCGAGGCGCTCAATCCCGAAACCGTGGCCCATGTGTTGCGCGCCTTTAATATCTATTTCAGCCTGACCAATCTGGCGGAGGAACAGTTTCGGCATCAGGAGCGGCGCGCCCAGGTGAGCCGCGGCAAACCCCTCTGGCAGGGTTCCTTCGACGCCACCCTGCGCGATCTTCACACCGAGGGCGTCAGCGCCGCCCAGTTGCAGGTTCTGCTGGATCATCTGCGCTTCACGCCCGTCTTCACCGCCCACCCCACCGAGGCCAAACGACGCGTTCTGCTGGGCGCCCTGCGGCGCATCTTTCTGACCTGCGAGCACCTGAGCACCGCCCGCCTCAACAAATATCAGCAGGCGGAAGTAGTCGAACGCCTGCGCAACCAGATCCAGATTCTCTGGAAAACCGACGAAGTCCGCAGCAACAAGCCGCAGGTTCGCGACGAGATCGGCAACGGCCTTTACTATTTTCGCGAGTGCATCTTCCAGGCAGTGCCGACCATCTATCGTAACCTGGAACGGGCATTGAACTATGTGTATGAAGCCGAAGGCGGCAAAGCCGCCATCCGGGTACCGAGTTTTCTGCGCTTCGGCTCCTGGATCGGGGGCGACCGCGACGGCAATCCCTTTGTCACCCCCGCGACCACCGCTCTCGCCCTGCGTCTGCAATGCCAGGAAATTTTACAAGAATATCTGCGCCGGATAGATGGGCTGGGCCAGGTGCTCACCTACTCCGCGTCGCTGGTCAGCCCCTCGCCGGCCTTCAACGCCAGTCTGGAGGCTGACGGCGAACTGGCCCGAGCGCTATTCCACGACCGGCCGGAGCAGTTCGCTCAGGAACCCTACCGGCGCAAACTCCGGCTCATGCAGCACCGCCTGCAAGCCAACCTGCGTGAAGTTAGCGCCCGCTTAACGGGGCAGCCGACCAAACCGCCATTCCACGGTTATGCCACGGAACAGGCGTTTCTTGAGGATCTCTACCTGATCCGTGATTCCCTGATCGCCCATGGCGACGGCAATATCGCCGAAGCCGAACTCAAGGACCTGATCCGCTTGGCTGAAGGTTTCGGTTTCTACCTCGCCACCCTGGACATCCGCCAGGAATCCGGCCGGCATACCGACGCGGTGACGGAACTGTTCGCCAAGGCCCCCAATCTGCCCGACTACGCTGCCCTGTCCGAAGCGCAGCGCCTCCAGGTACTGGGTGACCTGCTGTCGCACGGCGGCACGCCACTGCTGTATTGCGAGCACCTAAGCGCGGCCACCCAGGAAACCCTGGAAGTGTTCAAGATGATAGCCAGACTGCGCCGGGAAATCAGCCCCAGAGCGTTCGGGAGCTATGTCATTTCCATGACACATTACGCCAGCCACATCATGGAAGTGCTGTTTCTGGCCAGCTTCGCCGGCCTGGCGGGACGCAACGGTGAAGGTAACTGGCATTGTAACATCTGCATAGCGCCGTTGTTCGAGACCATTGAGGATCTCAGCAAGATCCAGCCCGTGCTGGAACAACTGCTGGACCAGCCCGCGTACCGGGAACTGCTCCGAGCGTCGGGCGACACTCAGGAAGTCATGCTGGGCTATTCGGACTCCACCAAGGACGGCGGCATCCTGGCTTCGAGCTGGAGCCTTTATCAAGCCCAGGAGAAGATCGTCGCCGTCACCGCCCAGCGCGGCATCGCCTGCCGATTATTCCATGGCCGCGGCGGCACCGTGGGCCGCGGCGGCGGCCCCACCCACGAGGCGATCCTGGCCCAACCGCCCGGTACCGTGCGGGGGGAGATCAAATTTACCGAACAGGGCGAGGTGCTGTCCTTCAAGTACAGCAATGTCGAGACCGCAGTCTACGAACTGACCATGGGCATCACCGGCCTGCTCAAGGCCAGCCGCGGACTGATTCAAGCCATTGAGCCAGTTCCTGGGTCCTACCTGGACATCATGAAGGTACTGTCCCGCCACGGGGAGCAAGCGTATCGCCAGCTCACCGACCACACACCCGGCTTTATCGACTATTTCTATGAGGCGACCCCGGTCAACGAAATCGGTTTTATGAACATCGGTTCACGGCCGTCCCATCGCAAACAAACCGACCGTTCCAAATACTCCGTGCGCGCCATCCCCTGGACGTTCGGCTGGGGCCAGTCCCGTCACACGCTGCCGGGCTGGTACGGCGTCGGCAGCGCGCTGGCGGCCTGGCATCAGGAAGATCCCGGACGCTTGGCAGCACTGCGTGCCCTGTACCGGGAATGGCCATTCTTTCACTCCCTGATGAGCAACAGCCAGATGTCCCTGTACAAGGCGGACATGGCTATCGCCCGTGAATATGCACGATTGTGCCGCGATCCGCACACTGAGGAAACCATTTACAGCCTGATCCTGGATGAGTACCGCAAGACCGTCGAACAGGTGTTAAAAGTAGCCGACAGCAGCGAGCTGCTGGAAGAAAATCCGACTCTAGTCCTATCGCTGGAGCGGCGCGGCCCCTATCTGGATCCCATCAATCATATCCAGTTCACCCTGCTCAGGCGGCATCGCCAGAGCCTCGACGCCAAACCAGGCGAGGCGCAGGCAACCCCATGGCTGGAACCTCTGTTGCGCTCCATCAATGCGCTGGCGGCCGGCATGCGCAACACGGGTTAAGAATCAAGACGGGCACGGACGCGAATAGTGAAACCACCTATCTCTACAACCGCCACTTTGCCAACTCCCGCCGCAAAATCTTCCCATTCGCGGTACGCGGCAAAACATCGGTGAAAATGATTTCCCGTGGGCATTTGTAGGCGGCCAGCTTCTCATGCGCATAGGCCAGCAGCGGCGCGGCATCGAGTTCCTCATCCGGGTCCCTGGGCACGACGAAGGCCGCGATCACGCTGACATCGTCGCGCACCCGCAGCTCCGTCACCGCCACTTCGGCGACCGCCGGATGCTGGCCCAGGCAATGCTCCACCTCCAGCGGAGAAACCCGGTAACCCATGGCATTCATGAGGTCGTCGTTGCGGCCGTGGTAGGTCATGTAGCCCTCGGCATCAAAACTGGCCAGGTCGCCGCCGATAAACCACTCGCCGCGAAATACCAGGGCTTCCTCCTCGGGGCGGTTCCAATAGCGCAGCATCAGCCCCGGATCGCTGCGGTGCACCGCCAGCAGGCCGATTTCCCCTGCCGGCAGCGGCTCCTCGCCACCAGCCACGGGCAGTGCGGCCACACACCGCCCGACCTGAGGCTTGCCCGGACTGCCGGGGCGGACCGGCACCGCCGGGGACGATGAGATATAGGTGGAACATTCGCTCATGCCCAGCGCCTCAAAGAGTTCCTTGCCGGTGGCTGCCCGCCACGCCTCCAGCAACGCCGGGCTAAGCGCCTCGCCTGCCGTCAGGCCATGGCGCAGGCTGCTCAGGTCATGAGCGCCGAGATCGCAATACTTCAGGATCTGCCGATAAACCCCCGGCACGGTTGCAAACAGCGTCGCCCGGAACCGTTCGATCAGCCTGGGCCAGACCGTAACATCGCGCGGCCCGTTATAGAGCACGGCGGTGGCGCCATTGGCCCAGGGGTCCGTCAAGCCCACGCCCAGCGTGTAGGTCCAGTTGAAAGCACCGGCGTGCAGCACGACATCCGCGCTCCCCATGCCGCCATACCAACCCTGATACATGGGGCGCCGTCCCCAGGCGGAACGCTGGGCATGCAGCACGCCCTTGGGGCTGCCAGTGGTACCGGAGGTATAGATGAGGAAAGCCGGATCGGCGGCGGCGGTGTCGGCATAGTCGCCGGGACTCGCGGTGGCCTTCAACGCCGCGATGTCGGCAGGCGCCAACACCCGCACGCCCGGCGGTGGCGCAATGCTCAACGCTTCCGAGACAGCGAGCAGGCTAGCGCCCGAATCCAGCAATAGAAAGTCCGCCTCCCGCTCGGTCAACTGCGCGGACGACGGCAATGGCACCAGTCCCGCCGCGATAGCGCCGAAGAACATGAGCGCATAATCGCTGGTATTGCCCATGCGGATCATGATCCGTGCCCCCGGCTCCAGCCCAAGCCCACGCAGTCCAGTCGCCACCCGCCGCACCCGGTCGTCGATCTCGGCGTAGGTCCAGCGCTCCGTCGCCGCAGTGGATGCATCGGCAGCCGAGACCACCACCAGCGCAAGCCGGTCGGGGGTAGTTCTGGCGGCGAGGCTCAGGCAATAGCGCGCCATGTTAAACCGGGCAGGCGGGTGCTCACCGCTGTAACCAAATCTGGCCATTGTCGTCCTGGGGATTGTTAATCGGGGTGATAGGGATGGAAAATTATAGTTGATGCCACCGTTCCGGCAATGACCATAATAAACTTTTGGTCAATTCCGCAGGGTTGCAGCTTCATGAACTGGCTTTCCTTTACCGATGCCTGCCGGTATTGTAGAAACACCAGCGTAAAAAACGCTTTGGGAGGTATAAATGATATCTACACCCTCTAAATCCGTAGCCCTTAGCAAAGCGGTGATCGAGGCTATCGTGGGCGCCAATCATGGTGACCCGTTTACGGTTCTGGGCATGCACCAGGAAAATGCCGGTGGCCCGGTAGCCGTTCGCGCTTTTATTCCAGGTGCGACCAGGATTCAGGTAATCGATGCTGACAGTGGCGCTACCATTGCGACGCTCGAGAAACTTCACAAGGGCGGTTTTTTCGCCGGACCAGTGGAGGGGCGCCAGCAGCGTTCCCCCTACCGTTTGCGTGTAACCACCCCCGGCGGCACCCAGGATATTGAGGATCCTTATCGTTTTACGGTGGTCCTGGGTGATACGGATCTCCACCTGTTTGGCGAGGGCACCCACTACCGGGCCTATGAAAAAATGGGCGCCCACCTGGCGAAATTCGAAGGCGTCAGCGGCGTGACCTTCGCCGTCTGGGCGCCCAACGCTCGGCGAGTATCCGTGGTCGGTGATTTTAACCAGTGGGATGGCCGCCGGCATGCCATGCGGCTACGCCCGGGCGTCGGAATCTGGGAGATCTTCGTTCCCGGCATCGGCGAGGGCGAACCCTACAAATACGAGATCAAGAGCGCTGCAGGCGAGATCTTGCCGCTTAAAGCCGATCCTTACGGATTCGCCATGGAAAAGCCGCCGCACACCGCCTCCGTGGTGCGCCGCATCGATCAACATCGCTGGAATGATGCGGGCTGGATGGTGACGCGCACCAAACGCGGCGCCCGCAAAGCGCCCATTTCCATCTACGAAGTCCAGTTGGGCTCCTGGAAACGGGTGACGGACGAAGGCAACCGCTATCTCACCTACCGCGAACTGGCCGAGCAACTGATCCCTTACGTCAAGACAATGGGCTTTACCCATATCGAGTTGTTGCCGATCAGCGAATATCCATTCGATGGTTCCTGGGGTTACCAGCCCATCGGGCTGTTTGCGCCCACCAGTCGCTTCGGTACGCCCGAGGATTTTCAGTATTTCATCGATTGTTGCCATCAGGCGGAAATCGCCGTGTTGATCGATTGGGTACCCGGCCACTTCCCTACCGATGAACATGGGCTCGCCTTTTTCGACGGCACCCATCTCTATGAACATGCCGACCCGCGCCAAGGTTTTCACAAGGATTGGAAAACCCTGATTTACAATTTTGGCCGCAACGAGGTGGCCAACTACTTGCTGAACAATGCGCTGTTTTGGCTAAAACGCTATCATATCGATGGTCTGCGCGTCGATGCGGTGGCTTCCATGCTCTACCTGGATTACAGTCGCCACGAGGGCGAATGGATTCCCAACAAGTATGGTGGCCGGGAAAATCTGGAGGCCATCGACTTTCTGCGCCGCCTGAGTAAATTGGTCTATGGGGAACACCACGGCGTCATTACCATAGCCGAGGAATCCACCGCCTGGCCTGCGGTGTCCCAGCCGGTGTACCTGGGCGGACTCGGTTTTGGCTATAAGTGGAACATGGGCTGGATGCACGATACCCTCCAGTACATGAGCCGCGATCCTATATACCGGCGTTTCCACCACAACGAGATGACTTTTGGGCTGATGTATGCCTTTACCGAGAATTTCGTGCTGCCCTTGAGTCATGACGAGGTGGTGCACGGCAAGCGCTCCCTGCTTGGCCGCATGCCTGGCGATGCCTGGCGGCAGTTCGCCAACCTGCGCGCTTATTTCGGTTTCATGTGGACCCATCCTGGTAAAAAGCTGCTGTTCATGGGTGGTGAGTTCGCCCAAGGCCGGGAATGGAACCATGATGCGGGCCTTGACTGGCATCTTCTGGACGTGGATTGGCATGCCGGCGTGCACCGGCTGGTCAGGGATCTGAATCGTCTGTATTGCTCAACGCCGGCGCTTTATGAGCTTGACTGCCAAGCGGAAGGTTTTCAATGGATTGACGCCAGTGATGCGGAAAATTCCATCCTCACTTTTCTGCGTAAAGGCGAAAAAAACACGCCGCCAGTGGTGGTGGCCTGTAACTTAACCCCCTTGGCGCGCTATAACTACCGCATTGGTGTGCCCAAACCAGGGTTCTACGCCGAGCGATTGAACACCGACGCCGCCATGTACGGCGGCAGCAACGTGGGTAACGTTGGAGGAGCCTATTCCCAGGCCATGCCGTGGCTGGGGCAGCCCTACTCCATGCTCATCACCATACCCCCCCTGGCTACAGTGATCTTTGAACTTGAATAGGCTTGGCATGCATGACAGCGCATAAACTGAAAGTTTTGCCGGGCAATCCCTACCCGCTAGGGGCGACCTGGGACGAGGGGGGGGTCAATTTCGCCCTGTTCTCGGCGCATGCCGAAAGAGTCGACCTATGCTTGTTCGATACCTCGGGGCAACGGGAAATCGAGCGCATCACCCTCCCCGAATACACCGACGAGATCTGGCACGGCTATCTGCCAGACGCGAGCCCAGGCACCCTCTATGGCTACCGGGTCTTCGGCCCCTATGAACCCCATCTAGGGCACCGCTTCAATCATCACAAATTGCTGCTGGACCCCTACGCCAGGCAATTGAAAGGCCAACTTCACTTGAAGGATGTCCATTGCGGCTATCGGGTCAACGACGCCGATAAGGATCTCTCCTTCGACAACCGTGATAGCGCCCCCTTCATGCCCAAATGCGTGGTCGTGGACCCCACCTTCATTTGGAGCGACGTCCGGGCCCGGATCCCTTGGTCGGAAACCATCATTTATGAAGCTCATGTGCGCGGCTTCACAATCCTCCAGGAGGGCATACCCGAGGATCAGCGGGGCACGTTCGCCGGCCTTTCCCACCATAACAGCGTGGCTTATCTAAAGGCCCTGGGCATTACGTCGGTGGAGTTGATGCCGGTCCACGCCTTTGTGGATGAAGGTTTTCTGCTGGAAAAGGGCCTGCGCAACTACTGGGGCTACAACACCTTCGCCTTCTTCGCGCTGGAACCGCGCTATCTGAGCGGCGATGGCCTGGCCGAATTCAAGACCATGATAAGGCGGCTGCACGATGCCGGCATCGAAGTGCTGCTCGATGTGGTTTACAACCACACGGCCGAGGGCAGCGAAGCCGGGCCAACGCTGAGCTTTCGCGGCATTGACAACGCCTCCTACTATCGGCTGCGAGCGGATGATCCCCGTTACTACGTTAACGACACCGGCTGTGGCAATACCGTCAACCTCAGCCACCCACGGGTATTACAGATGGTCATGGACAGCCTGCGCTACTGGGTGACCGAAATGCACGTGGATGGCTTCCGGTTCGACCTGGCGTCGACGCTGGGGCGGGAAGCGCACGGCTACGATCCGGGCAGCGGCTTTTTCGACGCCATTCGCCAGGACCCTGTGCTGTGCCGGGTCAAACACATTGCCGAACCCTGGGACATCGGGCCGGGCGGTTATCAATTGGGCAGTTTTCCCGCGGGCACGGTGGAATGGAATGACCGTTTCCGCGATACCGTGCGCCGCGTCTGGCGCGGCGACGAGGGCATGCTACCCAACCTGGCAACCAATCTGCTGGGCTCCAGCGATTTCTTCGAACACCATGGCCGGCGCCCCTGGTCCAGCGTCAACTATGTAGCCAGCCATGACGGTTTCACCCTGGCCGATCTAGTGAGCTACAGGGATCGCCACAACCGCGCCAACGGCGAAAATAACAACGATGGTCACCCGATCAACTACAGCGACAATTACGGCGTCGAGGGTCCCACCGACGATCCCCACATTCTCAACATTCGCCTGCGCCAGCGCCGCAATATGCTGGCCAGCGTGCTGTTGGCGCAGGGCACTCCCATGCTGCTCGCCGGCGACGAGTTCGGCCGCAGCCAGGGCGGTAACAACAATGCCTACTGCCAGGATAACTTCACCAGTTGGATCAATTGGCCCGGAATCAAGGCCGAAGACCGGGCATTCCTCGATTTCGCGCGCCGCCTGATACGCCTGCGCCGCGATTATGCGGTGTTGCGGCGCCCACGCTTTCTGCATGGCCGAACGACCTCTCCTTCCACTGGCTTCAAGGATATCGAGTGGATCAATCCGAGCGGCGGTATCATGCTCCAGGAGCACTGGCTGGAACGGGATGCCCGCTGCCTTGGCGTGCTACTGGCGGGCGATGCGGGTGGGTGCGCGGTCACCGACGATCAGGCGGAGATTGAAGATACCCTGCTGCTGATATTCAACGCTCACATGACGCCAATATCCTTCACCATGCCGGATACCGGCGGCGCCGTGCAGTGGATTTGTCTGCTTGACACGGCTCGGCCCGAGCAACCGGTTGGCCATATGATCATACCCGCAAATGGCCATTTCACCCTCGAGCCGCGCTCAGTCATCGTGTTTTCCCTGGTTCACAGAGGCTAATTTATAACTCATGACAACATCATGCACCTCGCTCCTAGCACAGCAACCAACAGCCCTGGCAGGAGCCTGGGCATGAGCGCCCTTGGTCGCCTGGCGGCGCTGGCTGGTATTGAAACCTCGTATCACGATGTGTGGGGCAACCTGATCCAGGTTGGCGACGACGTCAAGCATGCCTTGCTCGCCGCCATGGGCTTTGCCGTCGCCACCAAGACCGAGGTAGAAACCAGCATGCAGGCCCATGAGCAGCGGTCCTGGCGGCGACTGCTGGAACCTGTCACGGTGGTGGGCGCCGAGTGCCAGCCGGGGACCGTGGCGATTACCCTGCCAGTAGACCCGGCTGGGGCAATACTGTACTGGAAGCTGATAGAGGAAGCTGGGACTGTCTACGAAGGCCGCGTCAACACCAGCGAAATGCCGGTCATAGCCATCTACACCATTGCGGATCGGCTGATCGAGCGGCGTGGTTTGCGCCTGCCCGAGCAGCTCACGCATGGCTATCACCGCCTCAACGTTGGTATCGAGTATGCCGACATGACCTCGCTGGACGGCGAAACCACTGTTATCGTCGCACCGCGCTCCTGCTACAAGCCGGAAACCGCTACCCCGGATAGCAAACTCTGGGGCTTCGCCATTCAGCTTTACACCCTGCGTAGCAACCATAACTGGGGGATGGGCGATTTCGGGGATCTGCTTGCTCTGGTTGAACGCGCGGCGGCGGCGGGCGCGGCAGCGGTTGGACTGAACCCGCTGCATCCCCTCTACCCCGCCAATCCCAGCCATATCAGCCCGTATTCGCCGTCCAGCCGCTCCTTCCTCAATACCCTGTATATCGATGTTACCGCCATACCGGACTTTGCCGATTGCAAGGAGGTCCAGACCCTGTTCAACACCACTCGCTTCCAGGCGAAACTTGCTGGGCTGCGGGCGGCTGAGTTTGTCGACTATGCCGGAGTGGCCGCTTGCAAACAGCAGATCCTGACGCCTTTGTTCGAGCATTTCCGGCGCCGCCACCTGGGGGCTAAAACCAGGCATGGCAGCGCTTTCGCGCGCTTTTGTACCGATATGGGACCGGCGTTGGAACGCCTCGCCGTGTTCGACACCCTGCATGAGTACTTTTACGCCCAGGATGCGGAGTACTGGAGTTGGCGGAGCTGGCCAGCGGACTACCAATCCCCGGATTCACCCGCGGTAAAGGCCTTTGCCGCCAAATACCAGAACCGGGTGAACTATTTTAAATACCTGCAATGGGTGGCGGATGAACAACTCGCCACCGTTGTCCGCCGGGCTCGGGAACTGGGGATGCCGATCGGTCTTTACATGGACCTCGCGGTTGGCGTCGACCCCGCGGGCGGTGAAGCCTGGAGCGATCAGGGTTTGCTGGTGGCCGATGCGTCGGTTGGCGCCCCGCCCGATCCGCTCAACCAATTGGGCCAGAACTGGGGGCTGACGCCTATCAACCCAGTGGCTTTGCGCGAACGCGCCTTCACCCCACTGATCGCCGCGCTGCGCGCCAACATGCGCCATGCCGGCGCGTTGCGCATTGATCATGTCATGGGTTTGCTGCGGCTATACTGGATTCCGCCCGGTCTACCGCCCACCGCGGGCGTCTATGTCCGCTATCCGCTGGAAGACCTGTTGCGTATCCTCGCCCTGGAATCCCAGCGCCAGCGCTGCATCGTGATCGGCGAGGATCTGGGCACCGTACCCGAGGGCTTTCGCGACAGCGTGGCCACGGCCGGCGTGCTGTCCTATCGGGTGTTGTATTTCGAGCGCTGGCCCGACGGACTGTTCAAGCGCCCGGAGGTCTATCCTGAACACAGCCTGGTCACGATCTCGACCCACGATCTACCCACCTTGGCCGGCTGGTGGCTGGGCCGGGATATCGACTGGCGCTTGCGGTTGGGGCTTTATCCCAATGCCAAGATGCAGGCGGATGATGTGGCCAGCCGGCCGCTCGACCGCGAGCGCCTGGTCAACGCGCTACTGGACGCCAAGGTTGCCGACCGCGACACCCTGCCACCGCGCGATCCGCCCGCCGTAACCACTGAGTTTCTGGCGGCGGTCCACCACCTGCTGGCCCACTCACACAGTAAGATCATGATGGTGCAGCTCGAAGACATCCTGGGCCAGGAAGAACAGGCTAACCTGCCAGGGACCGTCGATGAGCATCCCAACTGGCGGCGCAAGCTGCGCCTGTCCCTGGCCGATCTGTTCGACGACGAAGGGATGCAGGCCGTTTTGAGGGTCATGCGGGAAGCGCGGCCAAGGGCCGTCTCACGGCTCGATCCAGGCGATGCGTAACAGGTTGGTGGTGCCCGCCGTGCCAATCGGCATTCCCGCCGCAATCACGATCGCCTGACCAGTCCGGGCAAGTCCCTCCCGGCTGGCGATGGCGCAGGCTTGGTTGACGATCTCGGTGACATGTTCGGTTGCCACCGTGTGCACCGGATATACGCCCCATACCAGCGCCAACCGCCGGGCGACCTCCAGGTGCGACGTGAGGCTCAGGATGGGCGCCGCCGGCCGCTCGCGGGCGGCGCGCAGACTGGTGTACCCGGACGTAGTGTAGGCGACGATGGTAGCGATCGGCAGGGTATGGGTTATTGTGCGTAAAGCACTACAGATGGCGTCTTCAGTAGTCGGTTCGGGTACGGACAGGCTGGCATCAAGCAGCTTGCGGTAGTAGCTGTCCTGTTCCACCTGCATGATGATGCGTTTCATGATCGCCACCGCCTCCACCGGGTATTCCCCCACCGCCGTCTCGCCCGACAGCATGACGGCATCGGCGCTGTCGTAGATCGCGGTAGCCACATCGGAAGCCTCGGCCCGGGTAGGAACCGGCGCCTTGATCATGGATTCCAGCATCTGGGTGGCCACCACCACAGGCTTGCCTGCCCGCCGGCAGGCCTGGATAATTTTTTTCTGAATGCTGGGCACCCGTTCCGGAGGCAGTTCCACGCCCAGGTCGCCGCGCGCCACCATGATCGCATCGGCGCGCGCAACGATGCCATCGAGATACTCGATGGCCGAGGGTTTCTCCAGTTTGGCCAGGATGGCCGCGCGGGTTCCTACCAGCGCCCGCAATTCATCGATATCTTCGGGGCGCTGCACGAAAGACAACGCCACCCAATCCACCCCGAGCTCCAGTCCATAGGCTAAATCCTTGCGGTCCTTTGCCGTCAACGGGGACAGCGGCAACACCACGCCCGGCACATTGACACCCTTGTGATCCGACAGCTCGCCGCCAACCCGGACTTCCGTCTCGGCAAAGTCGGCGCCGCAATGATGGATGTGCAAGCGCACTCTGCCATCGTTCAGCAACAGCTCGGTACCGGGTTTGATGGCGGCGAAAATCTCCGGATGCGGCAATGGCGCGCGGGCGGCGGTACCGAGCTGCGCGGACAAATCCAGCCGGAAGACACTGCCGGCCTGCAACTGGACCGGGCCGTTCGCGAAGGTGCCCAGGCGCAACTTAGGCCCTTGCAGATCCAATAAAATACCGATGGGCCGGCCGGTCTGCCGTTCGACTTCGCGGATGGTCTTAAAGCGCCGCCGGTGCTCCTCATGGGTGCCGTGGCTGAAGTTAAGCCGGAAGACATCGACACCCGCATCAAACAGGGCGCGGACGGTGTCCGCATCGGTGCTGGCCGGACCCAGCGTCGCGATAATTTTGGCGTTAGCCTGCCGTCGCATGATTGGTCGCCTTTAACGTTAGGTTTGCCCGCCCGCAATAGCCAGTGTTCATCGCCTATTACCGGCCTTTCCATTTAACGAGTACGTGCTTTGTAACTATAGCCCACGGAACGATGCCGACACGGACTTGCGGCTTACCGGTAAGCGATAATTTTCATCCCGCTTTCCCAGCTTCCAAACCAGGGATCTCCCTCCGAAACCACGGTCAATGCTCTGTCCACTGGCATCGGCAACCAGATATTTGCGGAATTATAGGCCCATCCTGGCTGCGGATGGGCAGTAGCATTGAGCCGCTGTCACCAACCGCCATCGCCAGGCATTAGCGCCAACCGGAAAGCGTGAATATCCTTTCCACTGACTGGCCCTGCCTGCCCAGCGCGGAAAGATCGAGGGTATCGGCCTGAAAAGTGCCTAAACCCAAGAGAATAGCTAATCAATCGACCAGTTTTAATCCGGGTGGCAACGCTTCCCCAAATATCTGTCGCTGATCCGCCTCATCCAGCTCGACGACGTCTTCGACCATCCCGATCCAGGACAGCGGCGCCTTGGCCGCCCGTAGCCGCTGGATTACCTGCTCACGCAGCCCTTCCTCCACATCCCGCTCCCGGTCGCCGCTCCGGCGGGCCAGCAAGGTCGCCGCGAAGGCCGCCGGTTGCACCACTTTCCAGTCTACCGCCAGCGTCTGGGCCAACCATTGCATCGCCACGCCCCGCGGCACGACCTTGTGAGCGCTGCCATGGAAAGGCACCCGGGCACCCAAGCGGCCAAGCGCCCACCAGTTCTGGGGCGACTCGCCCTTGCCTTGCAGGCGTTGCAGCAGAACCTCACCGATCGCCACCTTGCGGCTTGCCGGCAACCGCTCCAAAGCCGCCGCGAGGCGCAGCATGTCATCAACGCCCTGCCGCCTGGGGACTTTGGCGCCCTTTGCCAGCGGCGCGAGGTCGGGGGCGATAGCCTCCAGGATGCGTTCCTGGGCGGCCGCGTCCAGCCCGCCGGCTACCCGCCGCCAGAGCGTCCACCATTCAGCCCACACCTGGATGTCATTGCCGTATTGCACGCCTTGCTCATAAAGCGACCATAACTGCTGAACGCGCCAGTCATCGAGCGGATAGCCGAAACCGGGGCGCAGGCAGTAGCCCGCCAGACTGAGCCACAGGCGCTCATGATCGACCGACCGCCGGCGCCGCCGACCGCCTTCCCAAAGCGCGTCAAACAGCGCCCGCAACAGGGAGGTATCCCAGTGATCCCGTTTGC
>Ga0209253_10001934_pt1 | contig 18259 bp, 14 predicted proteins | sample FrelakmetBRP12BR_FD_187145 | JGI IMG/M metagenome (GOLD analysis project Ga0209253, IMG submission 187145) | Freshwater lake sediment microbial communities from the University of Notre Dame, USA, for methane emissions studies - BRP12 BR (SPAdes)... | ecosystem: Environmental > Aquatic >... | reverse complement strand
GGAGAAGTCGAGTTTCCTAACCAAGATCCTAAAATTATTGAAAATTATGCGGATGCAGTGTATGAAAAATGGCTAAAGGGGGATTCTACTTTATGGGATCGCTATCCGACGGTGTTATTTTACGTAATGAGTTCCTTGGACTATAATCCCTGCAAAATGGCTAATCGTTGGTATTTTTCAGATGAATGGCCAGTGCCTTCGAATGTAACAAACTTATATCTCACGATTCGAGAAGATTTGGAGAGAAACGATTTAATAGTAATCCCAAATGATCCCGTTATTAATTCTCTCTATTGGGACTGGAATCCCACCAATCCAACTGCAAGCATAGGCGGAAATAACCTTGTAATTCCTGCGGGAATGTATGATCAATCTTTAGAGGAAGACCGATTGGATGTGATTCTATTTGAAACTCTTGAGTTGGATGATCCCATAACGGTCATTGGTCAGATGAATGCAACTCTATTTGTTTCCTCGAATTGTACGGATACTGACATCACGGTTAAAATCACGGATGTATATCCCGATGGCAGATCCATGCTTGTTATGGATTCAATTCTTCGATTACGTAATAGGAACAATCTAACAGATTGGGAATTTATGGTACCGCAATCTATCTATGAAATAACAATCCCGTTAGAAAGTACTGCCTATCTATTTAATCAAGGACATAAGATTCGATTGGCAATCTCAAGTTCGAATTATCCACGATTTGAGATTAATCCGAATACGGGAGATCCCCTCTGGCAAAATAGCACTTATTATATTGCGAGAAATTCGGTATTTTGCAATACAACTTATCCCTCGAGAATCGCATTCCCTACGATCGATTATAGTATCTTACACCCATTCGTGTTTTAGCGGTTGATTATGAATGTCCTTTTTATTTACTTCTTGAAAATACCTCTTTCCCTCCCACAAATGTTTTTAAAACTTTAACTGAGGGAATCTCAACAGGGGAAATGTGGAAAAGATCCTTATCCAGCAGAACAAAGTCTGCCAGATATCCCAGTTTTAATGCACCTTTCTGATGCTCTTGATATTCCGCATAAGCAGCACCTGTAGTAAATAAATGGAGTGCTTCCCCCATTGAAAGTTTCTGTTTGGGAATCCATCCATTTTCGGGATATCCAACTAGTTTTTGACGAGTTACAGCAGCATATATCCCAAATAAGGGATTGGGAGAGTCTACAGGAGCATCAGAACCTCCTGAGCAATGAATCCCATAGTTTAATAGAGATTTCCACGCATAAGCATAGGTCATTCTCTGTATACCAATGAACTTTTCCACGAAATCCATATCTTGCTCGATAAAAATTGGTTGGATAGAGGCAATTATTTCCAAATCAGCCATTCGTTGAATTAAATCTTCTCCAAGAATCTGACAATGATTCAAAACTGGTCGATAATTATGCTTGTAGATAGTTTCGTAGCAATCTAAGGTAATTTCCGCTGCTTTGTCGCCAATTGCATGTGTTTCAATCTGCCATCCGAGTTTATCCATTTCGATTATTATGTGCATCAATTCCTTTTTTGGATGGGTGGAAATCCCATAGTTTTGACTATGCTCATAGGGTTCTCGCAACGCAGCAGTTTGAGCTCCTAACGATCCGTCTGCAAAAACTTTAAGCCTCCCCAAGCGAAGCATATCATCTCCCAATCCAGTTCGTGCTCCCGGTTCTATTTTATACAATTTGTCCAATTCTTTATATTTCGGACAAAAATACACTCGCAAAGTTAAGTTTTCTTTAAATTTCTGGTAGATGGGATAGCAATCTTCATCCAAGGTATGAATTGAAGTAATTCCATATGAATTTAACGCGGTTTGAGCAGTTTTTAACCATCTGATTTGGTCCTCAAAAGAAGGTTTAGGGATTAGGTTTTTGATGAGATCCATTGCAGTTTCCCTTAGAATACCCGTAGGATTACCATTTTTATCTTTATCAATAACTCCTCCGACCGGATTCCGAGTTAATTTGGAAATACCCCCTATTTTTAATACAATTGAATTGCACACCAAAATATGTGTACATACACGATTCAACATGATGGGATGATTCCCAGGAATCTTATCCAAATCTTCTTTGCAAGGGTATCGGTGCTCTTGAAATTTCTCCTGATTCCATCCTACTCCGATAATCCAATCCCCTGCCTGACTATTACTCGCTTTTTCTGTGACTTTTTCAACCAACTCTTCAATGGATTGCACAGATTGTAAATCTACATAGTCCATGTATTTAGCGTAACTCACCATATGGATATGCGAATCGATGAATCCAGGAAAAACAAATCCTTGGAGTTTTGTAACACTGTCTTCGTTTAAATTTTTAGCCTGAAACTCTTGTTCTTTGAATAATGATACAATTCTTCCATTATCTACAATCATTATTTGATAGCAATCGTTCGGGGTGTCCATGGAGTAGATCCGATCGGCAATGAACGCATGGGACATGATGATAAGGCAGTTCCAAATGCTAAAAAAACTTATGGATGATAAATTCCTAACTGTAGAAGATATACGCTATTGAACTCTGGATCCCGTTTATTGATTTAATAGTTTATCCCGTAATAGTGTACACGAATCAAATACAAAATACCACTAAAAAATAGAAAATAGGGCGGAACAGGACATTCAGAAGTGCTTAATATGCTCATTAACCCACTCCATTTCAAAGAACATGTCATGGAATTCCTTTTCGTCAATAATTTCTATTTCCTTGTTCCTCACTTGCCCCATTTTCTTTAGAAAGGTCTTAATGCGGAGGAGATCCCCTTCTTTCATGTATTGTTTTTGAGCTTCTTTAATGGTATCAACTATAATATCAATTTGAGGAGGGATTCCTCCCATCATTTTGTTGATTTTTCTTTCCAGACGTCGATATAATAATTCTAATGCTTGGTTGTATTCCTTGTTGATGCGGTACCAATTGATTTTTTCTGCAAAAAATGAACTTGTACGGAACTGAAGTTCTTTAATCTCCTCTTCCACTTCTTCTTCTCGCTTCTTTTTCTTGCGCCTCTTATCTCCTTCTTTAGGAATCCACCGGGCAATGATACGCACTGCCCATAAGGGATATATCCATGATAAGAAAGGATTGGTAGACAACCAATTGATGTATCCTTGGAACAAGCCGAACATAGCTGCAGAATTAAATTCCCTTCTTCCATAGGGAGCATTATGAGATTCATCAAATACAATCGCAATGCTTCGATCCCCATTTGTTAACCAGTCAATGATATTAAGTCCAAATTGCAGATTATCGTATCTCGTAATGAGCTCATTATCAAACATGGACGCATCAGAAGCCAGAAAGATACGCCTACCCGCGGACAATTCTTTTGCAACGAAAGTTACTTGAGGATATCCACCTAAAGGTATCCCTTCCGGGAAGTATAATCCCGCATAATCTGCTAGCACGTTAATTAATGCTTCGGGAATGGGATAGTTATCATCTTCATATTTATACATATAATCTTCATTAACATCCACAAACGAATAAGAGGCGGAGGATCTGCCAATTGTTTCCCATCCAAAGAAGTTAAGTAAATCTCCTCCGAGAATGGCCGACGCTCGGGATAAAACTACCTCATTTACGCCTGCTGTGGTGGGATGGGAGCTGAAATCTTGGATGATTGGAAACCAAGGTGCGGTATCATAGGAAGCATTATCAATAAGAGTTCCTTTTGGAAATAAGGCGAGTGGAACAATACTATCTAAACTCCCAGATGCTGCTGCTGAGGATAGGAACATCTCAGTCATGAGTGATGTTGTGGTTCCATGATCATCACAGATCAATAAGGAAAAGTCTAACGAACGGTTAAACATATCGATGAAAAATGGCACTTCCGCAAGCGGATTATAGGTCTGTTTCGGGTCAAATACCACTAAACACACACTTTGGTTCATGCGAATAAGCGAACTTAATGACGATTGAATTGCATATGTTTTGTATCCTTGGGATTCTGCATATTCTCGGAATTCTGAATTGCCTGTGGGTCGTGTATTGTAGACTGAATGGTCTCGGAAATTCATTCCGCCATCTATAATATGACCTAACAAAGGAATCCACGCGAATATAAACAATATAACCAGTAAGGCTTGTTGGATCCCCCATTCGGATTTTTTTGAGCGTCGGAAATCCCGAATCGCCTGTAGACCACTCATAACTAATTTAATGATATATCCGATGGGAAACACATACATGAGAAAACTGATCATGGATTCATAACCGGATGCGCCCAGAAAATCGATTCCTGGTTGGAGGAAAGCCGTGATGCTCGAAAGGATCCCGAAAATATGGACAATTATGATTAGTACCCAAATAACCACAATCATAGTGTCAGTTTCAGGTTCCAAATCTCTAAAGGATTTTTTCATCCGATTGATCGTGTTGAAACTCATGATATACCAATAGAGTCCTACGACTCCGTTCACGATCATTTTCGTATCGATTTGATTTGTATCAATAATAATATATCCCAGTAATTCCACAATGGAACGGGACATGTATGCCATATACAGCCCTAACCAAACGAACATAATCGTGTTACATAGGATGGGAACGACTCGTGGATACTTTTTCTTGATGATGAGACTGATAATGAACACTGTAACAGCGATGTATACAGGGAGTAATCCCATGGGATCAAAAGATGCTCTAAAGGCTTCTATTACAGTAAAAAGAGCATTAGATTTTTGACCGGGAAATTGAACAAAAAGCGAGAGAAACAACAACCAGAATGCAGTTCCTATAGGGGACTGAAACCGGTAATACCCTTTCTGTCTTACTCTTTTTTTTTTCTTTTCTTTTGTTCCTTTCGCCATGTCTATCCCTATAAAACATATTGCTTATTACAAGTTAAGAGGAGGAAGTCGATGTCCACTCATTTCCTTATAAATTTTGCCAAAACTATCCACAATTTCTAGGAAAAAGTCAGGAGTAGACGGATATCCTCCATAGATCGCTTTTTCAATTTGCTGAATAAATGGGTAGATATTTGCGGGATCCTGTCCGTATTGCTTTACCATGACAATCGCAAAATCCCGGATGGTTTGAGAAAAGGTTTTACGAACTCCGTATTTTTGTAAGGCTAGATCGGTATAGATCGTGTATAGATATGCAATTGCCTCTTTAATTCTCCCAGTACTGTGGAGAATTTTTACATTACTGAGTTTATCGGAGACATTTAAAACTTCTTGACTTTCTTTCTTTTTTGCCATTTCAAACCCTCGAAGGTTTTATGAGTTTTTTCTTGGAATATTGGATGTAGAGTGTTTTTGTGCTAAATAAATTGCCGTGAACATATGTATTATAATTGGAATGAAGGAAGGGGTTTTTCCATCAATTCCAGATAAATTCGGCCAAATAATTCAATTGCATGCAGAAATACTTGATCATTATAGGGATAGCCCCCATACACTACTTGTTCAATCTCTTGGATAAAGGGATAGATGTTTTGGGGATTTTGCCCATATTCTTTGACCATCACAATTGCAAATTCCGTAGTAGTTTGTGAGGATCTTTTCTCGATCCCGTGCCTGAATTGTGCGATTTCCGTATATGTCACATATAAATATGCGAGTGCTTCTTTTACGCGTCCCATTTGATACAGTAAACGAACATTTTTCAATCGATCTTCGATTTCTTTAGCTAGAACACTTCGATCTTTTAGCAGTCGTTGTTTCATTAACCTGCGTTGCAATAAGAAGATTCCAGTCACTACACCCACAACAGCAACTCCTATTACGATGAATTCCCAGGGAAAATTGGTAAATGCGGTTGGTTGACGAATTCTTACTGTCTGTTCAAATGCTAATACTCCAGGGGGAACACTCTCAAACACTCCATTTGAATAGTATGAAGTAATAATGACACGAACTGCATATGTTCCCGTTATATTTGTGGGAACAGTAAAATTTGGGTTTGAAAAAATCCCTCCAGTAGTTAAGGGTCCAGTAAAGATAATTTCATTTAAGCCATTTCCTACAAGGGACACGGTTGCTTGGGAATTTTCCAATCTAATGGTGGAATTGGAATCTTGGCGAACCGAACCACTTATCGTCATTGTTTGATTTTGGTAAATAATACGGGGTAGAGAGTTAAATGCCACCACAATTCCGCTTATGGTGTTAAAATTAACCTGCAATGTATCCGTTGATAATCCCGCACTTCCCGGCCAATATAAGTTATAGTAACTGAATTGACTCAAATGGGGAATTGTGCTTGAAAAAGTTCCATCTCCGTTGACCGTAATATTTAATCCTTGAGTTCCAGTTCCTACATTCCCATACCAAAATTCCATTTGGAATGCTAATCCGCTATAGGGTAACCTAGTTATGTCATTATATACTCTTCCTTGAATGGGGTAATTTAACGAGTCAGTAAGGGTGGGATTAAGATAATTCACTCGGATATCAGCACCAGCAACAACTGTTACGGTTAGGAAGTTAGAACAGTTCGTATCATATCCTCCTTGTGACGTATTAGCTTGAATGGAATTGGGACCTACCAAAAAAGAATCATCAATTGTAAAAGCAAGATTGAAATTGCCCAGACTATTAGAAGTGGTGGTTATATCACGATAACTGGTATCGTCCCCGTTTACGACAAGGAAAATTTCCCCAACATAGGCATCCCATGCAGCCCCATTCCATTTTTCTGCGTGTCCGGATACAGTGACTTCATCATCAATGCTAGCATAACTATCACTGATCCCCGTCATAGTCACATTTCCTGTTATAGTACGAATTGCAGTGTGAGGTTTTTGGATTCCAATTGATTGGTTGGAGTTAAATGGAACATTACTAGAAAGGATTACAGTTAGAAAGAAGAAAGTGATAATTATACACCAGTGATTTTTTCGAAACTGATGGGAATGTCCTGAACAGAGGTTTCGGGATGAGAGATTATAATTGGACATTCTATGACTCCTTTTCTTTACGAGTACGAATATGTATGTGTTAGTTAGTGTTTGCTAAATATATAATCCGTATTTGCTAATATGTTGATTGATGTAGATTAAGAAGAAGATGGCTTCTTCAGAGGTAGATTGCTTGGACTTCAGCTCCTGCAATATAATTTGTATCGTCACGTGCAAATTCCACATATATTGAATCTATGGACCAAAGTACGGTTGTTGAGTAAGAATAATCTCCAATCCCATTAGTTATTGCAGTATTTGAATGAAGTAGGTTATCACCACTATCATAGAACCTTATGGTTACTTGCACTCCTACAATCGCCGTGCCATTATCATAGGTTAACCTTCCATCTATGTAAACTGGCTGACCTGCAACAAAAGTTTGAGGACTGTAAAATGCACTCAAACTGACTCCTGCATACACAGTATGGAGATATTCAGCTGATAAATCGACTAAACCCGCATCGTAATAATTTGCGGGACATTCCAAGGAATTATCAGCTTGATTTCCATTGAAATACACGGTGATCCGATATACTTTATGGAAACTGGAAGGCATTCTCCAAGCGTATGTAAATAAACCGGTTGTTTGACTGGAAGTAACAAATTTACCGGGAGTACCCAATAACCATGTTGTTATATCATCGGTTCGGTCTACTCCTCCAAAATCTCTTACATACAATTGCACATTTGACCCTTTCACAACGTAATCGTTTAATTGATCTCGCACTTCTCCAGAGATTGTAACTTGTCCAGTTCCTCGTGTCGAAGAAGCACCCGGAATTGTTACAATGTGCACGTACATTGGTGCATCGAGATGAATCTGTGTGTAATTTTTAACTGTACTATAGGAAACACTGATCATATTAAGCCCGGCAACAAAATTCGAATTTAGGGTGATAAAGAAGGAGGCTCCACCGGTTGCATTTGTGTTAATATTTCCAAGGGCTCGATCACGTGTTTCATCTCGGAAATAGACCGTTGTAAATGGTTTTATGGCTATTCCTTCCCATAATCGAACATCAATTCTCACTACATCATTACGTGAATATTGTGGAGCGGAGGATCCGGGATATAAGTTTTGAGTGGGAGTAAAATCAATCCACATCTCGATCATAATATCCGTAGGATCATTCACAGTTAATGAATCCGGTCCAGCAGAGAGGGGTGTGAAGCTGGCGTGGGAAATTAACTGGTCTCGGGAATCTTCCAGTAACCAATTCCCATCAAATCCTATATAAATCTGGTACGTGCCAATTGGAGTTGTAGACACCACACCATAGGTTCTTGAGAAGGTGCCAGTATTGCCAACATTAAAGTAGATCGGAGATCCTGTTAATGAGCTGGTGTAATCGGTTATACCTTGCATCATTGCAATTCCCATTATTCCATACCGCACATTTGCACCCAGGATCGGATCATATAATCGTCCAGCAATTGTGAACGTTGTCTGTCCTCCTCCTGTTCGATTTATAGTTGAAGGAGTGACGTGGGTAGTTATTTCGATGTTAATTGTCTCATCAATGATCAAATAAAACGATTGATTTATTCGACCTACACTTTGCCAGTATCCATATAATTCATGCACACCTGCAATCCAATGACTATAATCAGATGAAAGTGCATAACTGGAACTACCTAATCCTCCAGCTCCAGTGGTTATTGTATCGATAACAACGTTTCCATATGTTCTATCTCGAATTTCCACTACTCCTCCAACAACGGGAGTCAATGCTTGCTCTAAATACACATCAAAGGTGAGTGTATCGGTATCGCGATCGCGGTAAAATGTATCTTCCTGTAACACAGTTGTATCGATATACAAATCAAATACTTTTTGGTTGTCATCAATAATTTGGAAGGGAAAAGTGTTGCTCGATGCATCATTTACCGGAATGGTTATGCTTTGGGGGAAACCAGTTACGGGGTTGATAATTTCGTATGTTCCGTTGAAATCTACTCGGAATTTATAGATTCCTTGAGAAACATATTCTGAGATAGTGACGAATCTGTTGATAGATCCCGTTCCATCTACTTTTACGTCCGATGGAATTACACTTCCCGGGATTGCGGCAAATCCTTGAACTATTCGGGGATGGAGAATTGCATTTTTAACGCGATTATTATTTACGGGATCGTAAATGAATGCAGTGACAGAGGTATCATTAGTTATACTTCGGTTGATAGTAGTTGGATTAGGAGGACTCAATAGAATGTTCACAGGTTCCGCTAAAACCACTGCACACGCATTTTGCTGAAATATGGAATGTTGAACGGAGATGAAATGCGCTCCTGCAGTAAACGAGTTATCCATCACTACATCATAGTTTGCATACCCGTTTCCATCCGTCCATACCGATCCAAGCGGAACTTCTTCTGTGTGATCATATAATGATAATTCTTGAGAATCATTCGTTCCCCCTTGCACTTCCCCAAGCTCAAAATCCAGATGGGCTGTGAAACCCCGTAAACCTTGCATCATGGAGGTATAGGTCCCATTGATCAGGATATTTAACACTGCTGAACCGGGATCGTCTGGAGGAGAAGGTAAGGTCAAGGAAGGAGATAAAATGAATGGAGCGAATTCTCCACTCCCAAATCCGTCGGTTGGAAAATAAATTTCATTCCATGCGTCCATATTTGATAGCTGAATTTCACGACAAACACGATTACCATATGCTGGATCATTTACGTTACTGCCATAACGAGAATTATATCCCATGGTATATCTGCAAGGAATCGAGAACCAACGGCAAATCATAACGAACGCGGCAGCGAAATCCATAGGTAATCCCCCACCGCGCTCCAAGAACCATTCTACAATATCGTCAGAGCTCCCCGGTCTTTCTAATGGAAAACTGAGATCCAGAATGAAGTTATTGACTATATAATCTCGAATGATATCTGCACGAGTGTATGTATCATAGATTCCAATAAGTAAAGTAGAGATGTTATTTACATGAAATTGGAAACTCGGATGAGAGTTGAAATAACCCAAACGATCATTATTAGGAAATTGGAGATATTTATTTTTGATTATTTGAGGAACATTACTCGTGTTGTAAAAATTGTTATAATAAGATTCAGGAGGAACAGATGGATCACGATATAAACCATATGTAAGATTACCTGCAGTAGAAGAGAACAAATCAAATATAATGGTGGCTCCGTTTTCTGAATCGATGTTCAAATCATATGAATTTAATTGATTGGTGAGACTGGAATCTTCCGCCAAAATAGAACCCGCTTGAATATTAGGATACGGATGTGTAGTTGGAAGCGCTAGACTTGTTTGTTGTGCATCTCCAAATGGTACCCTTATTAGGTAATGGTAGTTGGGATCACCGCTCCCAACTTCAGATAATGGAAGTACAGCTTGATCCGACCTAGCCCATCCGTTGCTACGATACTCATCATAAGCAGAATACCTCCATAGATCAGAATCTTGAATATTAGTTGACCCTTCTGGGTAAATTCGAAAAACAACAGTATTAAGTTGATCTATATTGTCAAATCCTAACGCGCCGGCTAAAAATGGTAAACCTGCAAGTAAATTCAATAAATCGGGATTTAATCCACTCCAATCTTCAGGTGGGGTGAAATTCGGAGGAGCTATGCCGTCTAAATCAACATCCACGGGTTTAGTTTTATCTAATTCATCTACAGAATCATATCTTCCCCGTTGAAATATAGCTTCTGAAATTACAGCTGATAATACCCACCCTCCAATAATAAGAATAACAATAATCCCTAAAGAAATCAGTTGCTTCTTTAGATTACCCTCAGGTCTTGCTTGATCCGACGACATGATTCCATTCCCAATGATTGTTTTTTTAATGGTAAAAAAAGAGCCGATATCAGTTTATGAACGAATAACGCATAAATAATTAACGAGTTCGGCTCCAATAGAAGATGAAATCCTTCTTAAATACGATACTTAATAATACGGTTCTCCACCTAAGTGAATTTTCCTTAGTCGGTCGCGTATTCACACCAGTATTTAGCAGTTTAGTTACGGATTGGTTATAATGTTTTTAAATCACTAATCGCTCGAGTACTTATGGAACAAGGAATTTTTATCGTGATTGATGGAATTGATTCCTGCGGTAAAACGACCCAAACTACAAAACTAGGAGCAAAATTAATTGGGAAAGGAATCAAGGTGCATCTAACGCGAGAACCCTCTAAATTCCCTACGGGAAAATTATTACGGGAATATCTCCGAAATGAAACCGCTCCGGTGGCGACCGACGCATTATTATTCGCTGCGGATCGGGTAGAACATTACTATTACGAGATCCTTCCCAAACTTCAAGAGGGGCATGTTGTTGTTAGTGATCGGTATATAGAAGCATCCATCGCGTATCAAACAGCTCAAGGGCAATTGGAAGAAAAGATTGAGAATTCTCCCTTCAAATCCATGAATATGGAATGGGTATTAACCATTAACCGTTTCGTCCCCCATCCCGATCTTACGTTTATTATTGATATCGATCCCCGAATCTCCTTATCTCGGAAAAATCCTGCAATCGCTTTGGAGAAATTTGAAACCATTATGTTTTTGGATACTGTTCGAAAAATATACCTTGATCGAGCTAAAATCCTTAAGCATATCATTGTAGATGGCACAAAATCCGTAGAAGAAATAGCTACCACCATTTTTAATACTTTATACAGCATAATACCATTAGGGGGCTAACACTTGCCGAGTGGACATCAATGTGAGATTTGTAGATCAAAATCCAGTCGTATGTGGTATACTTGCACGGTATGTAATGCAGAAATATGTGAGGAATGTGCAGTACGCTGTGATAAATGTAAAAAATTTTATTGCATCGGGGGTGAATGCGGAGATGAGTATCAAGACGAGACTATTGACTACAATTTTTGTTACAATTGCAAGTGAACCTTTCAAGATAACCTAATATGCTGAATAATCAATAGACTATAATACACAATATACCATGCCCATAATCCTGTGCATCCAATCAACACGCCAATAAGAAATTTTGCCCTATTTGAACTTCGAGCTGTTTGATAAAGTTGTATTAAACCGATTATTTGCAGACAGGTTCCCATCAGAGCACTAATACATCCTAGAATAGGTAACTCCAATGTATAATAGAGATACCAAAAAACATAGAACTGCAAGATGCCAATGATGAATAGGATCAAGGAGACAATAGGATCCATTGTCCCATGAATATGGAACCGATTATTATTATCACGCACCGATCTGCGATCATTAGATTCTAAAAGACTCATTTCACTGTATTTGGTATCTCCAATCTTATATATTTAGGTTCCGATCAACTTCAGATTTTCGTGATCTCCTTAACTTAAAATGAAGGTGGTTCTTAGAAATCTTACTTATGTCAACACATCCACAAGTTAAAATGGAAACAAATAAGGGAATAATACTTATTGAATTTTATCCGGAACACGCTCCCGGAACGGTGAAGAATTTTTTAGATTTAACCAGGAAAGGATTCTATAATGGACTTACTTTTCATCGGGTACTTCCAGGCTTTGTTGTTCAAGGTGGCTGTCCTAAGGGGAATGGAACAGGGGGGCCGGGTTATACGATAAAATGCGAAACTCAGGGAAATCCTTTAATCCACAAGCCTGGAGCATTATCCATGGCTCATGCAGGAAAAGATACAGGAGGATCTCAATTTTTCATCGTTCTGACTCGAGAACAAACAAAGCACTTAGATGGAAAACATACGGTATTTGGACAAGTTATTCAAGGATTTGATACAGTAGTCACAAAATTCAAGAATGGGGATCGGATGCTTAAAGTTTCGATTATGTCGGAATAGATTTCGATAATTTTCGGTGACATCATGAAAGCTGCTAAAAAACTGATGGAAATTGATAAAGAAGACATTCGGATATTGGCAGCTGTAGAACTAGGAATGAAAAAACATGAGATGGTTCCCATCAAACACATTTCCTTTTATGCACGATTTGATTTAGAGGAGAGCGAATATCGCCTCGATCGTGTGCATAAAATGGGATTACTTTTAAGAAATAAAGTGGGATCTGTAGCGTATTGCTTGAATAGTGAAGGTTATGATATCTTAGCATTACACACACTGTTTAGTAAAGATTATATAGCATCTGTAGGTCCTAAGTTAGGAACCGGAAAGGAATCCGATGTATATCGGTGCTTGACTAAGAATAATGAACAAGTCGCACTCAAATTGCATCGAATAGGGCAGACAAGTTTCCGAAATATCCGGAAATCCCGCTCTTATATTGAAGATCGAACCCATATTTCATGGTTATATGTGAGTCGTCTTTCTGCAAAACGCGAATATGAGGGACTAAAGCGAGTCTATAAACTTAATTTGAGAACACCTAAACCCATCGCTCAGAACCGGCATGCAGTAGTTATGAGTATAATCCAAGGGGAGGAAATTAACAATTTTAATGAGATTAATACCCCTGCTAAGCATTTCAATGAAATTATTCGAGAGTATAAACTGTTTTTTTCCGAAGCGCATGTTATTCACGGAGATTTATGTGAATTCAACGTGTTATTGAATCCAGAGGATCAGATATTAATTATTGATTGGCCACAATGGGAAGATTGGAATCATCCAAATGCAAAAGAACTAGTAACTCGAGATATTACCAACGTTTGCATATTTTTTAAAAAGAAAGGAGTGGATTCTCATACCGACGAAATTATACAAGAGATATTGGCAATGAATCCAAAATTTCGTTCCATATCGTAGGTCCGTGAGTATTATGCCGAAGAAAATCCAGTCTATTCTATTTATTTTATCCTTTCTTGGCGATTTCGGAAATTCTTTACTCTTGATTACATCCGTTGCCTATGGGGTTACTTTATCAGATGATCCGCTACTAGTTGGGATGATCGGGGCAGCATATGGAATAACCTATCTTATCACTCCTGCAATTCTCGGGTGGTTAGGAGATAAATTTCCCCGCAAAATGAGTTTACTCATTGCATCTTCCAGTCAAATTTTAATTGCATTATATTTTCTTGTTTTTGCCCATTCACCGATTCGATTGATTGTGGGGCAGATCCTGCTGGGAATCGCCTATGGATTTTTCTGGCCTTCGATTGAAGCATATGCCTCAGAAACTTCTTATGTATTTGCCTCTATTCCCCCCGAACAAGCCCATAAAAAAGGTATATTGTCTTTTTGTATAGCTTGGTCGATTGGGTATGTAGTAGGACCCCTTTTTGCAGGTATTTTTGGAGATTATTTTCTTCCAGGAGCATTTATCACTGGTATTGTAATCTATATCATCGGATTTTGTCTTATCTTAATAAAACTTCCCACTTTATCATCAGAGAAATCCTCAACAGTCGTAAATATTTCTCAGAATCCTCCTGTCAAAAATATAAAGGGTACACAACGATTTTTGATTGAATTAGTAATTGCCGTGCTGTTATATGCAGGAATCTCGAAAGCATTGTATACATATTTTACTGATTATGCCCTGGATGCTTACGGATTAGATTGGTCTAATTCTCTCACTGGATGGATATTATTTAGTTTCGGATTAGGGAGAACGGCATTTTTCGTGGTGAATTTCTTTTCCCTCCGAATCAAGAGTTCCATGAAACTGGTTCTTTATGCCTTTCTTGGTATAGGATTATGCATTTTATGCATCCCGTTTTTCCAGAATGCCATTATCATTGCCGTAATTATGTTTATGGGGGGAGTAGGAGCGGGAATTGTGTATTCCTCTACGTTGGATTTATTATTACATCAGGAACAACAGAGTAAAGGCGCTAAAGCCGGCTTATTCGAAAGTATGGTGGGATTGGGCAGCGTTTCATTTCCAATTGCTGCTGGGGCAATTGCCCGGATTTCTCAAATGACAGTTCCATTTTACTGGCTTGCAGCACTAACCACATGTGTGTTCTTGGTGTTATTTTTTTTAGAATATAAACCCTCAAGATGATTTAACCATCGAAATTTCTCGGAGGAGCTTCAAGTCTTAATTCGGGAAATTCCTCAATAATATCGGGATGCTCTTTTATGATTTTAATACGCCAGGGATCGATTTTCGAGATATAGTCATCTAATTTGTATTGGGTGATGCATCGCTTTTTGGGGTAGTAGGTCATAACGAGTTCTTTCGTTCCATCTTTATATACACAATCTACCTGGATGCGAATATACAAGCGACTTTCATAATAATCCAAATAATCCAATTCTTCCTGAGTAACTTCAAACACTAATCCCCAAAAACCAGCAATGTCCATTCCAGGAGGGACTTGTAAGATAAAAGGAAAGAGATCTTCGGATCTATGGATTCGAACATAACCCGGTAAAAATGCTGAGTGGACATTTTTGTATTGTTTATAGAATCCATTGGTGATAAATGTACCATACCCAAAAAGTTTCATTATACTTTCATACTTTGATGTAGAATTAAAATAATGGGATTAAACGGCTTGTGGTTTTATGAACAATATATTATTACCCCGAATGAATATTTCGCCAAATTTGGCTGTTACTGTCCCTTCTATCATTTCTTTGGCATCCTCAATGATCATATTCATATAATTGTCCGTTATTTTCAATCGGCCAGTGTATTCAATACCATCTTTTAATCGGATTAGGATAGTGGAGTTCACGGCATTGTGTAAGACTTTCAGTGGATTTTTTGGATCTATTGACATGTGTTTATACCTCAAAGAAACCGAAAATTGCATAAAACGGTATGCATGATAATTTGTACCTATTAATTAAAATTTTGCCCCACATCAATTGATCCAACGGAGAATATATCACGATGAAACCATCCCATCCGCTTTTTTCCAAGGGTGAGAAAATACGAGATGCATACAATAAAACTGCGGAATTTTATAATCAACGATACAAGTACATCCAATACGTAAAATATGGTATTCTCCTTCCTAAACTTATCCGCATTCATTCTTCCTCCAATTGTGAAATTTTGGGACCAATTCTGGATCTGGGTGGAGGGACCGGATTGTTAGTGGAATTCCTTCAAATGTTATCCAATTATTTGAAGGGACACGGAACGGATGATGAAAAATGTGATCTGATTCTAAAATTTACTCGATTTTTGCTTTTGAAGCAAATCAAAAAAGAATGCACATCTTTTCGTCCTACTCCTGTAATTATTTGCGATATTTCCTTTGAAATGCTTAATATCGCAAGAAAAAATCTCGATCGAAGTAAGCAATACGGATTGGTCGCATGCGACTGCTCCCACCTTCCATTCCGAGACAAGTCATTCTCAATTGCAACCACTTTTACACTATTTCAAAATGTTGATGAAATTGGTCATGCAATCGAAGAATTGTTCCGAATTATGGCAAACGGAGGAACACTGGGAATCTCTCAGTTGAAAAAGCAGAGCAATAATTTGAAATTTGCCGGATTAGTAAGTAGTTTTTTCTCTGAAATTACTCCGGTGCATTATGAGGATAACTTGGCAGAATTTCAAAAACATATTGTGCAATTAGATAAATATACCCACTTCCATGATCTCGCTAATGTTGAAGATTTTTTTATTATAGCAAAAAAGATAGCTGGGAACAAAAAATGAAATTATATGTGTTTGAAAGCGATAAATGGTTGGAAAGCGATGTGATTTACCCACATGATATTGCTGTGTGTTTACAGCAGGACATGAAGAAGATTTATGTGTGGGAAGGACCACGAGCAACCCCAGCAACGAAAAAAAAAGCGCAAGAAGCACTGAATACAGTTAAACAAAAATTTTCTCATTATTCCGTGGAAGTAATGGATACAAATACTCCAAGAACTATTTTCCAATTTATCGAACAATATATAACCACCCGTTTTGAAGAAGTGGAGACCATAGACAGAGATCCTCAATTTGTCGTGTTTTATTATCTATTATTGGGATTATTTGGAGCCTTAGGATATGTGTATTTTCAGATTTTGCGAATTATAGGATGGCAACGACTAACTGGGGTACCCTGGGTAATGATCAGCCAGGAGGGGTTTGCCAGTTGGGTTCAACATGCGTCTATCGCACTTCTTATTGTAGTGTGTATTTTTGCTGTGTCATTACTTTTTGCAGGATTTACTAAAAAACTCTTTCTGATCAGCACTGCGAGTGTAGCGATAGTAGTTTTAGTGGGATCTTTATTATATTTCCGACTGGGAATTTATTTGTTTGATTTCAAACCAGGAGCTCCTTTGGATTACTATTATATCTCGATTGGAGAAATAGTTGGGTTTTTCTTCTTGAATATTATTGCTTTAGGAGTGATTATAATTCCCATGATAATTTCAGTGGTTGCGATTCAAAGAACCACAACTCCAATATCGTGGAATCAATGGCGGGAGAAACGCAAAAAGAAAGTCATTGAGATGAAGAAATTTTCCATTCTTGATGTGATTTCTGAATTTAAGGAAGTGGAACACGAGTCTCAAGACGAACAACCATCTAAGATAGACTCCCATCCAGAATCTTAGTTTATTTTCATGGTGAAAACCATTGAAAATACTTCTCTTTAAATTCTCTAATACGTCTCTTTGTTTATTTTGTTAAAAAAAAGCAGAATAAACACTGATAAATTTCATTGAAGATTCAGATCGATCTAACGATAGAAATCGCAACACTTTTTAACCCCAACAACAACACAAGTAAACGGTATAATAATTATTAGATTATATCGAGGTTATAACAAATGGCTAAAAAAGGAATTGGCGGCGTGATTGCAGGATCAATAGTCCTGTTTCTCGGCGCCATTATTATAACAGCAGGAGTAGGTGGTCGCGTTGCGGCTAATAGTTTCCTCATTGAACCGATGGTTGGAACAACATTCCAAGATATTGAGGATCAAGCATTGCCAACACTTAAGGCGAGTTTTTATTCTCAATTCTTATTAGGTGTAAAGGATGCGGTGATCGGTGCTTTTGGTGGCACTACCAATCTTGCAATGTTTATTAATTGTTCAACTAGTATGCAGGTTCTTGGGCAAACAATACCCCTGCTTGCAGCCGGGTATCCATTGTATTATGGATCTGCGTTATTGGCTACATGGGGTGTTTTTAATGATACTATTCAATTATTCGGATCACCTGTTAAAGGTGTCGTTGAATGGTCTGGTGCTCCTATAACTTATACATTGAATGATGCGATTAATCTCACTCAAGGTTCATCTATGGGTTTACCAGGATTTTTGGAAGCCGATCCTTTGGGTGATGGAACCCCAGGTATGTTAGCATTCATTGCTATATATGCTAATCCCTCTAGCGTAGGATTCCCAGATGTTGCTACTCTAGCGACTGTAGGATATGGTCTAGCATCTGGAACTCATCTTAGTGTAGTGGCGGGTTGGATT
>Ga0209253_10001933_pt1 | contig 18263 bp, 13 predicted proteins | sample FrelakmetBRP12BR_FD_187145 | JGI IMG/M metagenome (GOLD analysis project Ga0209253, IMG submission 187145) | Freshwater lake sediment microbial communities from the University of Notre Dame, USA, for methane emissions studies - BRP12 BR (SPAdes)... | ecosystem: Environmental > Aquatic >... | reverse complement strand
GGACAGCGCGTTGATAGGGTTCAGGACAGGCGAGGAGCGAGAGCACCTTTTCCCGCAGAGTCTCGACCCCGAGCTCCGGCCAGGTTAAGTAGTCCACGAGGCCGTGCTGGTGAAGCACCTGCGCCCGGATAAGCTGCTCTCGGCGCGGCTGCTCGCGCGGCACGATGAGGCACACCTTGCCTAAGCTCAAGATTTCGCTCACCGTGTTGTATCCCCCCATGCTCACCACCAGGTCGGCCGCGCCCATGATCCGCTCCATGTGACGGTGGAATCGGTAAAAACGTACCTGGAGCCGCCTGGCCCGAGCCGCGATCTCCTTTCGCTGTCGTCTGGGCAGGAAGGGGCCCCCGACCACCATCGTCCGGAAGGGCGGCCTTTCGTTGCCATTTTCGAGCATGGCGAGAAAGGTATGGAGAAGCCCGTAGCCGTCGCCACCGCCGCCGGTCGTGACGAGGACCAATTTGTCGTCATCGTTGAGACCGTGATCCCGCCTCACCTCCCGAACTTGGACCGGCTTCGGCATGGCCCGGGGAATGTAGCCGGTAAAGACCATCTTGCGGCTGATCGGATCAGGGATGTTGTACTCACGGATCGGGTCGTAGAGTTCCCGGTTGCCGTACACCCAAATCTCCGAGTAGTACTGATCCAGGACCTCGTAAACGCCCTTCTGCACCCAGTCCTCCCGGGTGCTCTCCCCGTCGTCCATGATGTCCCTGAGCCCGAGCACCGCCTTGGCCTGGGGGCGACACCTTCGCAGCCACTGAAGGGTCGGCACAATCTCCCGCTTGAGGCCGAGGGGCGCCTTGTCGACGACAAAGAGATCCGGTTGGAAGGTTCTGGCGGTGCCGGCAATGATCGCCTGCCTGATCCTCAAGGCCTGCTTGGCGTCAATCTTGATGGAAAGGGGCAGGTACTCGTCATTGGAGACTTTTATCATCCCGGGCATACGGACAAAATCAACCCGCGAGGGAAAATCAAAACGCCCGACAATGGGCGATCCACTCAGGATGAGGATATTGGTGTTCTGTCCCCGGATCTGGGAGGCGATGGCCAGAGTCCGGCGTATGTGCCCGAGACCGTAAGTGTCGTGGGAGTACATGAGAATGTTAAAGGTGGGCTTGCGCGCCATAGCTGGCCCCGATTTTCCCACCCTCCAGGCTGCACAACGAGCGAGGGATGAGCGTGAGAGACCTCTTGATATTGACCCGACTCTACCGGATAGGGAGGAAAAGGTCAAGGGCGAGCCCCCTTGACCTGGAGCCGCTCTTCCCTATAATGGCGGCGATAGAGCTTTTTTGGTGGCTGAACCCTACATCACTTACGCGGCGAACGTCGACGCGGCGGAACCGGTTCTTCCATGGCAACGGTGCAGCTCGGAATCGATAACCTTCTTTCCAGCGACCCTCCCTGGCTTCGGAAGGCGCGCGTCGGCCTTCTCGCTAATCAGGCCTCGGTGGACGGCACCATCCGCCATACCCGTGACCGGCTTCTCCAGGCCGGCGTGAGACTCACCACCCTCCTTGCTCCCCAGCATGGGTATTTCGGCGAACTCCAGGCAAACATGATCGAATCGGACGACGCCATGGATGCGGAGCTCGGAATTCCCATCTTCAGCCTGTACGGGAAAACGCGACGGCCCACCCCTGAAATGCTCGCCCGTATGGACGTCCTCGTGATCGATCTCCAGGACGTGGGAACCCGGGTCTATACCTTCGGCACAACCCTCGCACTGTGTCTGGAGGCGGCCCGCGCTGCCGGTACCAGATTGGCGGTCCTGGATCGGCCAAATCCCATCGGCGGCCACCGCATCGAGGGAAATGTCCTGGACCTGGACCGTCGTTCCTTCGTGGGTCACTTTCCGATCCCGATGCGCCACGGTCTCACCATGGCGGAGATGGCGCGGCTCTATAACGACGCCTTCGAAATCGGCGCTTCCCTCGAGGTCTGGCCCCTCAATGGATGGCACCGGTCCATGATGTATCGCGAGACCGGCCTCCCTTGGGTTCCCCCCTCGCCCAACCTACCGAAACCGGAATCCACCCTGGTCTATCCAGGCCAGGTGATTCTTGAAGGCACCAACCTCTCCGAAGGGCGAGGGACGACCACCCCCTTCGAACTGTGGGGAGCTCCCTATCTCAAGGTGAAGCGAATAGTGGAGCACCTCGCCGGGGCCAGTCTTGAGGGCCTTGTCTTACGGCCCGCCCATTTTCAGCCCACCTTCGACAAGTGGGCTGGAAGGGGCTGTAGCGGGTTTCAAATTCACCTCACCGACCTCGATAGATATCGACCTTACGCCACATCCCTCGAACTGCTGCAGGCGGTTCTCGCCACCCATCCTGAGGACTTTTCCTGGATCGCGCCGCCCTACGAATATGAACTCCGCCACCTTCCCATTGAGATCATCCTCGGAAGGGCCGACATCCACCAGCACCTCGAGAGGGGGGTTTCAGTTGCAGACCTGGAACGGAGCTGGGAGCCCGAGATCGAGGACTATCGGAAGCTGAGAGCGCCTTACCTCCTCTACCCCTAAGTGCCGATTGCGCAAGTCCTGAAGACAAACGCGAATCCCGCTCTTGCCACTTTACCCGAAAGGGGTTGCAGGAATCGCTCTTCCCTCTCCGGGAAGCGGACCATTCATCCATAGAGGGAAGCGAATAAGCGCAATCCTTGCGCGTCGGGGGCAGGGGAAAATCGCTGATGGTTCGTGATTGATTTTCTTGATAAGTTTTGTTAACGGTTTGGTTTAACTGTGGGATCCTTTCTGCCGTCGGGGCCGTGCACGGACTCGAAATGGATCAATACCGGGGCCGGTGATGAGCTGACCACGGGGTTGGCGCATAGCCGGGTGTCTCATTGCCTATGGGTTGCCTCTACCACCCCGATCGCCCGAAAATGGCACGGTGTCACAAGTGCGGGGCCGACCTTTGCGCCAGCTGTGCGATGGAGCTAGAGGCTGGACGGATTATCTGCCACCGCTGCCTGGTGGCCGTTTCACTCGAGGAGGTGAAGAGCGAGACCGACCAGCGCCGGCTCGGTCAGCCCGTCGGCCGCTTCAGCCCCCGTCGTCTCTGGCCCCCCACTCCACGCCGGGCACTCCTCCTGTTCGGCGTAGCGCTGGTGCTCCTCCTGCTCGGCCTTCAATTCGCCTGGAATGCATCCCTTCCTCGCCGGCAGATTTCCCTGGATGCGGAACGTCCTGTGCAAGTCCTGGTGCAGATCCAGTTTGCTCTGGACCATTACGCCGTCGGCCACGGTGACCAGTATCCGGAGACGCTCCTCCAGCTCCTTCCCTTCTACATCCCCGATACCTCCGAGAACCGCAGGGCTCTCAGGGCGGTCGACTATCGGGTCGATCAGAGGAGCGGGTACCGGTTGCAGATCAAGGGTCAGACCTCGCCATTGGCGCAAGGCCTCGTGGTCACCAGGGACAGGTTCTATCTCCCGGGATTCGAGAATCTATTGGAGGAGAGATGGTAAGGACGATCGGGCGCCAAGAGACCGGAGAGGGCGGCTTCAGCCTGGTGGAACTTATCGTAGCCCTGGTGGTTGTCGCGCTCCTCGTCGTCGTGGCGATGCCGACGATATCTGCTTACTCCAAACGGTCTCGCCGGGTAGAATGTCAGGCGGCGGTCACGGCGTACGTGCGGGCCCAGGAAGTGTATTACCAGGATGCCAGGAGGTTCTATCAAAAATACCCCGGACATCTGTCGGAGGAACTCATAGGCTGGGCCGCAGCACATCGGCCGGACCAGCCGGATCGCTACCGATATCCCGATCTCGGGGTGGAGTTTCCGCGAGATCCTCAGTTCGGTTTCTCCATCCAGGTCTACGACATTCGGCTGCCCGATCTCTACTGGCAGCGTTTCTGTCTGCGCCTCCGGACCACGGTAGATCTCGACAACCAGCCCCCGGATCAAGACCTCTACGCCTACGACAAGGAAAACCGCCAGACTTCCGCCGACTGGGGCATATCCTCGGGATGGAATACCAACGGGGAGTGGGTGGTGAGGAATGATTTCTGGTTTGGCCTCCAGGGGTGCCCGCCCTTCAGCGTTTGCCGGTGACGGCAGAGTGACGACCGGCAAGGGCCAAGGCCGCCCCCTGTGCCTCCGTGACCATCTCATCGAGGTTCCACCTCACCGGTAATCGTACCGCCTGACCTTCCCGGTTCAGATAGATGAGATGGCCCTTCTGCCTTCCGAACTCGAAGAGCTCCCGGGTGGCGGCCACATCATCCTTGCAGTAGTCAATCACCGCGGCGAGGTTCCCCTCGCGAAACCAGCGTACCGCCTGGATCCCGTCGGCGCTCTTCCGCTTACCCAAGGTGTGTTCAGCGAGGTGTCCGAGGCTCAAGCGAAAGCCCAGGCGACGGTGGATGTCCTCCAGAATATCGAAGGTGGGGAGTACCCGGAAGTCAAAGGAAGTATAAGCTCTCAGAACCCGGTAGTCGAAACCCTTGATGTTGAATCCCACGATGAGGTCGAAGGCCTGGAGATCCTTCACCAGCTCCCCTGCCCGCTCCTCCGGGTACACGTAGAACCTGTCTTTAGGCTGATCATAGACCACCGCCACCGCCAACCGCATGAGATGAACGTTACCCCAGCCGCCGACCTCGTCGGCAAGTCTCTGGGTTTCCGTGTCGAGGAAGGCCACTGATCTCTCGCTGACCGGCGATTCCAGCGCCTCATCCTGAACGATCGTCGGCTCGCCCGTGGCCCCTGGGGTCGTCTCCAGGGTGAGGGGGACCTCAGCCAAGAGAGCCCGCGTGATGAGCAGGGCCGCCGCCTTGTCCAGGGGCTTATTCCCCGAGCCGCACTTGGGCGAATGGATGCACGAGGGGCACCCGGCATCGCAGGCGCAGGAGGCGATGAGCTCCCCCGTCTTCTGCAAGAGGTTTTCGATTAGGTCAAAACCACGGGCGGCCAGGCCGATTCCGCCGGGTGTGCCGTCATAGATGAAGATGGCGCTTTTTTGGATCTGACCATGTCTGGGCACGGCGATACCGCCGATGTCGTTGCGATCGCAAAGGGCAAAGAGGGGAAACATGCTGATCATGGCATGCTCGAGGGCATGAATTCCCCCCATGAAGTGGAGCCGCCGCTCCCGAAGCATCTCCTGGACAACGTCCTCGATCTCCATCCAGAGGCCCACGGTCTCAAAGGTCTGAGGGGGAAGCTCCAGGGGTTGGGTATCGAGGAGCTCGCCGCTATAGAGGTTCCGCTTCTCGAAGCCGGTCACCTGCTCCGTGACCCGGAGCCGACCGAGCCGGGCAAGGAAATTCGCCACCGGCCGACTCCGTTCCACCATGAGGATCTCGGTCTCTTTGGTGCTGAGGGCCCGGGTGTAGTAGCGGGCCTGGGTGGGCCTCACCAGGACGTTCCGGCGTTCGAGATCGAGCCGGGTCACCAGGTACTGTTGACCCCGATGGAGATAGACCGCGCCGGGGTGGCACTCCTTGAAGACCCTCACCCCGTCGTTCTTCCCCACCACCTCACGCTCCCCATCCCGGAGGATGGTGAAGCCCGGGCCCACGCTCCGGATGTCCACGAGGCGGTGAGGCTGGCGCCTGGCTGCGTACCATTCGTCGCCGGCGGCACTCCGGAGGAGCTCGCCACTCGCCTCCAACAACGGTACCCGCGCCGCCAGTGCCGGCAAGGCGAGGTCGATGCTCTCCTGTAAAGGCGCTTCGGCCGCGGCGCAGGGCAGATGGGCATCCATCACCTCGGGGTTGTCCGGATCCACCACGGCCGTCTCGAAGGGTCGCGAAAAAAAATCCTCCGGGTAGTGCATAAAGTATTGGTCCAGGGCGTCCGGCTGGCCGATGAGGATCACCGCCGATTCCCGGCCGCCCCGACCCACCCGGCCGCTACGCTGCCAGGTGTTGACGATGGTACCCGGGTAGCCCACGAGAAGGCACACGTCTAGACCGCCGATATCGATCCCCATCTCGAGGGCGCTGGTGGAGATCACCCCGGCTACGGCGCCGCTTGCGAGTCCGCGCTCGATCTCTCGCCGCTCCTCGGCGAGGAAGCCGGCACGGTACGAGCTCACCCGCGAGGCCAGCTCGGGAGCGGTCTGGGCCACAGTCATGTGGAGAATCTCGGTGATCTTCCGTGCCTGGGTGAAGGCGATTGTCTTCAGGCCGCCCTTGAGGGCCTGGATGAAGAGCTTCGCCGCCACACTGGTTGCACTCGCCTCCGGGTTGACGAAGAAAAAATGCCGCCCGGCCTGTGGCGCTCCGTTGGCCTCCACGGCGCGAAACGGAAGGCCGGTGAGACGGCTTGCAAACTCCGCGGCGTTGGCGATCGTTGCCGAAAGAAGAATGTACTGGGGGCGGGCCGAGTAAAGTCGGCAGATCCGTTGCAGCCTTCGAAAGATCTGGGCGATGTGGGATCCGAAGATGCCGCGGTAGGTGTGGACCTCGTCCACTACCACCAGGCGGAGTCCCCTGAAAAAGGTCTCCCACTGCTGGTGAAAAGGGAGCAGACCGAGGTGGAGCATGTCGGGGTTGGAGATGATGAGGTGGGAGAGGTTCTCCTTGATGCGACGCCTCTCGCTCGGCGGAGTATCGCCATCGTAGACCGCGGCACGGAGACGGTGCTCGGGTGGAAGCGCCTCGTTCAAGGCAAGGAAGCTCTGGTACTGATCCTGGGCCAAGGCCTTGAGGGGAAACAGGTAGAGTCCATGACCGCCGGGCGCCTTCCCCAAGGACTCCATAAGGGCTAGGTTGTAGACCAATGATTTCCCGCTCGCCGTGGGCGTGGCGACCACCACGTTTTCGCCCCCCCGGCATCCGGAAAGGGCCTCCGCCTGATGACGGTAGAGTCGCGGGATACCGAGGCGGGCAAGCGCCTCCCGCAGATGGGGCGCAAGAGGCTCCGACAGGGAGCCGTGGACGGCTCCTCGTCCCCGGACAAAGCGGTGATGGACGAGCTGCGCCCCGGGGAGCCTTGCGGTTTTCAAGAAATCGATGAATCTCTGCATGGGAATCTAGGGAAAGAGCGGCACATGCCGGAAAAGCTCCACATCCACGAGCCCCTGATCCGTGAGCTTGAGCTTGGGGATCACCGGCAAGGCCAGAAAGGAGATGGCCATGAAGGGCTGTTCCAACGCCGCCCCGAGGTCATGCACCGCCCGGTTGATCTCCCGTTTCTGATGCACCACCTGGGAGAGAGGCGCCTCGGACATGAGGCCAGCCACGGGAAGCGGCAGCCGAGCCAGGACCGTCCCCCCATTCACCACCACGAGACCGCCGCCGAGCTCCCGCAGCGCATTCGCTGCAGCAACCATGTCGGAGTCGCTCACCCCGACCACGACCAGATGATGGGAGTCATGAGCCACGGTGGAGGCCAGAGCCCCACGGCGGATGCCCAGACCGCGGACAAGACCCAGGCCCTTCCGACCGGTCCCCCGGTGCCGTTCCAGGACCGCCACCTTAAGGATATCCCGGTCAGGATCACTCACCACCTCGCCGTTTCGGACCGCGGGCTCCACGATCTCCTCTCCGGTGATGAGCGTGTTCGCTGCAAGGCGGATTGCCCGCACCTGCCTTCCCGCTGCCGGGATGCGCAGGTCCGCCGCGTCGACCTCCCTTATGTTCATGGAGCGGAGCTCCAGGCTGCCCGCGGCCTGGCGGGGCTCGAGCAGACATCGCCCCCCTTCGGCAACGAGGTGTCCCCTCTTGAACACGCGCTCAACCTGGAGTGGTCGCAGGGAGCTGAGAACCACCATATCGGCCTGGTAACCCGGAGCCACCGCACCCAGGAAGCGGAGACCGAAATACTCGGCGGGGCTCAAGGTCACGAGCCGGATGGCGGCGATGGGGTCCATGCCCAGCTCCACGGCCCGTCTCAGGATCCCGTCCAGGTGACCGTACTCGAGGAGGTCCTCGGGGTGGCAGTCGTCGCTCACGAGCATGCAGCGCGGCGCCGTCTGGGGCGTCACCAAAGGCGCCAAAGCCTCGAGGTCGCGCGCCTGGCTTCCTTCCCGGATCATGATGTGCATGCCCTTGCCGAGCTTCTCCCGGGCCTCCTCGAGCCGGGTGCACTCGTGATCGGAGCCGATTCCGGCAGAGAGGTAGGCATCTAGAGACGGACCGCTCAGGCCCGGTGCGTGCCCGTCGATCACCCGGCCCCGAAATCGTTCGAGCTTGGCGAGTACGGCCGGGTCGCCGAAGACCACACCGGGGAAGTTCATCACCTCCGCCAGTCCGAGCACTCGTGGATGGTGGGCAAGGCTTTCCAGGTCCTCGGCGGTCAGCTCTGCGCCCGCAGTCTCCAGAGGACTCGCAGGCACGCAGGACGGGGCCATGAGCAAGACCTCCAGCCCGATCGCCTCGCTCGCCTCCAGCATGAACCGGATGCCGGCGAGTCCCGAGACATTGGCGATCTCGTGAGGGTCGGCCACTACCGAGGTAGTGCCGTGGGGAAGCACCGCCCGGGCGAACTCCGCCGGAAGGAGAAGGCTGCTCTCCAGGTGAACGTGGCCGTCCACGAATCCGGGCGTGAGCACAGCGTCCTGAAGCTCCACCACCTCTCGAGCCGGGCGATCGCCGTAGCCGACCACAACCCCGTCAAAAACGGCAACGGCCGCCGGCATCAACTCGCCAGTGAAGACGTTCAGCACTCGACCTCCCCGCAAGAGGAGATCAACTGGCTGTTCACCCCTCGCCGCCTTCAGCCGCTCCACAAGCCGTTGCTGCCACTCGGTCATGGTTCTCTCTCTGACGATCCTCCCTCCTTCATCCGAGTCGAGCGGGGCCGCACGCCTCAGCCGACAACCGCGACCCCTTCCTCTTCGTCCGGCCCCGGACGGCCGAGACGAGGAGACGCGCTCCACCTGGAAGACCCGTTCACTATAGCAGAGTGACCAAGCCCCGACAACGGCGGCGGCACGTCATGACTCGGAGAAAAGGGGCTGGAGCCGAGTGCGTCATTTGACACCCTCGCCATGTCTGCTACAATGGTGTTGGGTGGAGAAAGTGAGGTCAACCCCTCTCTCGGAAAGGGGGTGACGCACTGTGAACCTGACTGAGCGGTTAATCATCAAGACCATGGAGAGTCCCTGCCGCACCTGTCCACAGCGCTTCAACGATCGCGAGCTCTGCATGGAGGATTGTGCGAAGCTGGGGGCTTTCCAGGACGGCATGGTTCGGGTTCAGGAAGAGAAGGTCCTCTGGTTTTCCACTCGACTGCGTGCGGCGTGAAGCCCGTGTTCCCCCTCTTCCCCGCAAGGTCTTTGATTCTCCTCGCGCCCGAACTGCTGCGAACCTGATCTCCATCAGTATCTTTCCTCAGTGAAGGACCTTGATCCCGTCGGGCTTTTCCGGTCGGAAGGAGGACCATTTATGCCCACAGTGCGGGCAGCCGAGGGCGAGCCTCTGGCCGGGCTCTGCTTCTATCCCCTCCAACTCCAGGTCGAAGTAGAAGAACTGGCCGCACTCTTCACACTGGAACCGATCCATAGCTTGTTTGCTCCTGCACCCGCGAGCGAGAGTAACTTCCTCGTCGCGGAGCGTTGCTGCGGGATTAATCTCCTGCACAATTGATCTCCGGCTCGAGACACTTCCTAACCAGCTCCGCCGTCCGGCGACTGAAGAGAAGACCGACGTGATTGACCGGGCCGGTCTCCAGGCATGTCACACCCTCGCCCTCAGCCCTGGCCGATCTGTTCGGGAGCACCATGTTGTCCACGATGGAATAGATCGCGAAGAGGTGACCGTGTCGAGGCGCCTGCACGCCTCCGACATTGAGAGAGGCGAGAAAGGGGCTCCCCGGCAGGAGTTCCCTCCGCGCCTTGCCCACAGCAAAGACCGCCAGCTTGGAACCGGCGTGGGGGGTGCCGAGGGTTACCACCCTGCGGATCACTTCATGGTTGGAAGCCTCGGCCAGGTAGGCGCGAATCACTAATCCTCCCATGCTGTGCCCCACGAGATCCACCCGGGCACTCCCCGTCTCCCGGAGAACTCCATCCACCTCGCGGGCCAGTGTGGTCGCGTGCTCGGCAACGGAGCGGAACTTTCCCCTGAGGGTGATCGCTTTCAGGTGGCGCCAGCCCCAATGGCGAAACCAGTGGAGGTAAAAAAACCACGCGGTGCGATTATGGTAAAGCCCGTGGACGAAAATGACCGGCGGCCGGGTGACGGGAGCGGCGGGCAGGTGCCAGTACCTCCGGTAGAGGCCGGTCAACGCCGCGGCCACAACAAGCACATGGCTGAGGAGGGTCGAGACGAATCCTCTCACCATGAGCAGGAAGACCGGACCGCGGGATCGAAGCACCTCAAGGTGCGAACCGTTGGCCGATTCATAGTACAGGATCACATAGGTCAGGGCGACCAGGTACACCCACGTCATAAGGAAGAGTACGAGCGGCCACATGGTACCCTTTACTCCGTTCCGGTTCCCTCATACACTGGGGGTCGTTCATAGATGAGGAAGCGGTCCATGTCGATCGGTCCCCTGCACCTCAAAGATGTTCGGGTGGAACCCCCTCTCGTCCTCGCCCCCATGGCCGGGCTGAGCCACAGTGCCTTTCGCCAGCTGGTCGGCGAGTTCGGAGGCTGTGGTCTCTTCTACACGGAGATGCTGAGTGCCCGGTCGGTCCCCTTCGAGGCGCCCGACTCATCGCCGTGGCTGTCCCGAGGGGCTAGGGAGCGCCCCATCATTTACCAACTCCTCATCTCTCAACCGGAGGAGTTGCCGGCAGCCCTCGCAACCATTCACGCCTGCGGCGCCGACGGGATCGACATCAACATGGGCTGCACCGCCGCGCTCATCGTCAAGCGCGGGGGTGGCATCGCCCTCATGAGGGAGCCGGCACGGGCCAGGGCCATCATCGACGCCGCGCGGCGAGCAACAAACCTCCCGCTTCTCGTTAAAGTCCGCCTGGGCTGGAGTCTGGATTGGGAGAGCTTCAGCGGCTTCTGCGGCATGCTTCAGGATGGCGGTGTGGATGCGGTGGTGGTCCACCCCCGACTCAAGGAGGACCGGCTCAAGCGACCGGCCCGCTGGGAGTACATTGCCCGAACCAAAGAGCTCCTCAGAATCCCCGTGATCGGGAACGGCGACGTGGACTCCCCCGAAGGAGCCGCACGGATGTTCCGGCAGACCGGCTGTGACGCGGTCATGATAGGCCGTGCCGCCGTGAGACAACCCTGGCTCTTCCGTGATATCGCCACATCCCTATGGGGAAGCGCACCGATCCAGCCCACTCCCGATCCGTCAGCCGTGTTCCGTCGCCTCCTCTCCCTCTTGGATGCAACGCTTCCCGCCGACTACCGCCTTCCCCTCCTTCGGCATTTCGTCGTCTACTTTGCCCAGAACTTTGCCTTCGGTCACACCCTCTGGCGCCTAGTTCAGAATGCCAAGAGCGTTGCCGAGGCAACCGCCCACGCCGACGCCTTCTTCCAAGGCCATCGCCCTCTCGACAATCGACGTTGATACGCAGGCGCGCGGCTCACAGGTTGTCAAGAAACCTCTCTCGTCGGGAGGCGGGTGCCGTTCGCTGGAGACAGGGTGATCTGTGAGGCAAAGCGCATCTGGAGCCCCTTCTCATTCCTCCGCCCCCGGGAACTCCCCTCGAACTTTGTACGGCCGCTCTGTAAAGAGGCCGGGCTTATCCCTACACTGATCAATCGACGCGACTATGCAGATCTGCCGAGCAGGTCATCCTGTCTTGCCCACAACCTGGCAGCCCATCTGCTTGTGCTGGTCTATCCACGGGGTTTCCACGGCCTGCTAGATGGGCCGGGGCAGCCTCCAGATCCCGGGGATCGCTCTGCCGCACTGGCGACAGCGGCCCTCCTTGAGGTTCACCATCTCCACGTGATAGCCGAGACGCTGGATAAGCCTCGCGGCGCATTTTGGACACGTGGTGTGCTCACCCGCACTCCCCGGGACGTTGCCGATGTAAACGAACTGGAGGCCCTCCTCGAGAGCGGACTTCCTTGCCTGCTCGAGCGTAGCCACCGGGGTCGGCGGCAGGCTCTTCAGCTTGTAGAGGGGATAGAACCGGGTGAAATGGAGCGGGACCTCGGGCCCGAGCTCGCTCTTAATCCACCGGCACATGGCCCGGATCTGCTCGGTGTCGTCGTTCTTTCCCGGTATCACCAGGTTCACGATTTCAGTATGGACGCGCCGACGTTTGAGGCCCCTCAGGGTCTCGAGGACTGGCGCGAGAGAGCCGCCGGTGAGATCACGGTAGAAGTCCTCGCTGAAACCCTTGAGGTCGATGCAGGCTCCGTCGAGATAGTTGCAGAGCTCGTCCAGAGGCCCCGGGTTGATGAAGCCGTTCGAGTGCATGACCTTGAGGATCCCCTGCTTACGGGCCAGGCGGCCTATGTCCAGCATGTACTCGATGAAGATGGTAGGCTCCACGTAGGTAGAGGCGATGGATTGACACTGGTTCTGGACCGCATGCTGGACCACCGTCTCGGGCGGCATCTGGTAGTTATGGGTGTCGTCTGGCCTCGTCTGGGAGATCTCCCAGTTTTGACAAAACTTGCAGTTGAGATTGCAGCCAGCCGTGGCCAGGGAGAAGGAGCGGCTGGCGGGGAGGACGTGGAAGAAAGGCTTTTTCTCCACAGGATCCACGTGAACGGCGCAGGGATTGCCGTAGACGAGTGAGTAATAGCGGCCGTCAACGTTTTCACGAACGCCGCAGTGTCCCCGTTCACCCGGACCCACCTCGCAAAGTCGGGGACAGAGTTCACACCGAATATTCCGCCCGGGGAGCTGGGTGAAAAACGGCGAGGGCTGGCGGCCAAGGTAGCCTTTCTGCAGGCCGAGCGCCCAAGATGGGGAGGGGGCGAGCACATCCACCAGCGTGCCCAGGCTGCTGCAGACGAGGGCAGACTGGCCGCAGGCCTTCAGGAAGTCCCGTCTGCTCAGTGAACGAGCCATGATGAAGTCATCCTCCGATGAGGTCCCTGGAAGCCACCTCCTGTGGCCGTGGGTAGTGGATACTGGAGTGCTGGAGCACTGGAAGAGATGTTGCGGGACCCTTCTGCATTGTTCCGGCACTCCCTCACTCCACTACTCCATCACGTCATTCCCATTGGATCGTCCGACATGGGAGCACTGAAACAGTGGAGTACCGGAGTAAGACTCAAAAGACATCAGCCGAGAAGATGTAGATCTCCGTCTCCTTGTCCTTCCAGGTATCCTTCGGCAGGTGGGCCTTCTCGCAGGTATGCTCGAGAAATGCGGTTCGGTCCCACTTCCACTCGATCGCTACCTGCGGCAGGAGCAGCCCTGAGTAGCCTCCCCTCCGGATGTAGATGCCGTGCGTTCCCACCTGGATCTCTCGCACATCGGTGATTCGCCGGAGAGGGGTCAGGACCGAGATCTCGATGTCGATCTCCTTGAGTTCTTCGGCCCGGATTGGTGAAAAACGAGGATCGTCAAAGGCAGCGGCAACTGCCATCTCCGCCACGGTCTTGACCAGGGGTTGCCGCGCCTCGATGTGGCCGATGCAACCCCTGAGTCTCCCGTGCTTGTGGAGGGTGACGAAGGCGCCTCGCAACTCACTGAGTGTGGGGGACTGTGCCTCCGGCACCGGCGCCTTCTCTCCTCGACACTTCGCCTCAATCGTTTTTCTGGCGAGCGCGAGGAGAGCCGTTTTCTCCTCGGCCGTAAGCCCCAGATCAACGCCTACCTTCGGCTGCTTGCCCTCCCCCTCCGCCGTGCCCTTTGTCTTGGGATTCGCCCACACGGCCGCCGCCATGTAGCCCACCACGCCGCTGTGATCCCCGGTGACGTCGCCGCTGTTGGCATAGCGGAGCACCTGGCTCTTGTTCGCCCCAAGCTTCTTGCCGACAAGCATGGCCGTGACCATGGGACCACCGCCACAGGCCTCGGACTTCCCGCCCTTGACACTGTCACTGAGAGCGCCGGGGTCAAATGCATTCACCTTATCCACCGCCACCTGATCCAGCCTTTTCGCCTCCTGATAGGGATGGAAATGAGAAAGATCGCTGCTCGCCACCACAAGAACTGACTTCTTGTTGATGCAGTCGGCTACCGCCTCCGCCAGCCACTGACAGCTTGCAAGGCTCTGGTCTCCCATGACCAGGGGCACGAGCTTGAAACCCGGCATGACCACCTGGAGGAAGGGAAGTTGAATCTCCAGGGAGTGTTCCTGGGCGTGAGCCTCGGCCACGAAGCGGATTCGACCGTCGCGCTCCTTGAGTGCAGTAACGAGCTCAGTATCCAACGGCACCACCCCGAGGGGTGTCCGGAATCCCCCCCGGTCGTAAACGGAAACCCCCGAGAAGTAGGCGCGATGGCTGGGGGCGATTATGACCACGCTGTCAAACTTTCGCCTTTCCAGGAGCTTGAAGGCGTGGGCCGCCACCTGGCCGGAGTAACGGTAGCCTGCATGGGGGGCGATGAGGGCGAAGAGTTGCCCTTGAAGATCGGGGACTGTGGCTTTCTGGATATAGCTCTCAACGTCCTGACGCAGCCGCTTGGCGTCCCCTGGATACCAGGACCCGGCGAGAATGGATTCACGGATCTGTTCTCCTGGCATATTCGTACCCTCCGCTGCGGTCACATCCTGGACACCAAGGAGAGTCCAGAAGAAAAGGAGTGCGGCCAAGGCCGTGACCATAGGGGGTCGGAGTGTCATCCTGTCCACTCCTGTTGCTCCAGGTAGGTTTCGCGAGACTAGGTCAATACCCGCGCTGATGAAGATTTTTTATATTGTAATGAATCGGCGCAAGTCCTGTCAACAAACGCCGGAGAGCGACTTCAAAGAGGACCCCGTGACACTGTATACTAGGGGCGCCTCACACGGAGGGCTACTCCATGGCCATGGCCGGCAACTATCTTGACCACGTCACCATCGTGTTACATCGTCCCCGCTTTCCTGAAAACGTCGGAGCCTCGGCGCGAGCGGCAAGGAACATGGGCATCTCGCGGCTGGTGCTGGTAGAGCCGGAGAATTGCGACCTCACGCGAGTCGTGAGGATGGCAACCCACGCCGCTCTCGACGTGGTGGAGAACATGGAGGTCTTCTCCGACCTGAGGACGGCCCTTAAACCATTCAGGTATGTGGTGGGGACGACTGCTCGTCTAGGTGGCGAGCGTCAGGAGGTGGGGACGCCTCGCGAGGTGGCCGCCAGACTGGTCTCCATCTGTGCCAACAACGAGGTCGCCCTGGTCTTTGGCCCCGAAGATCGCGGCCTGAGCAACGCCGACCTGCGCCTCTGCCACGAACTTGTCACCATTCCCAGCGCCGACTTCTCGTCGTTGAACCTGGCACAGGCGGTGATGGTACTCTGCTACGAGCTCTTCCTTGCCGGCCGTCAAGGGCGCCCCAAGCCAGTTCTGCCGAAACTCGCCAATCGCCACGAACTCGACGCCATGTACGAGCACCTCAGAGCGGTCTTTGTCAGGATCAACTTCATCAACCCGGAAAACCCCGACTTCTGGATGCGGAGCATCCGTCGGTTCTTTTCCCGGGCCGGCCTCCAGGCGAGGGATGTGAAGGTGATCCGCGGCATCTGCCGGCAGATCGATTGGTACACGGAGCAATATCGCCTTCAACAGGGGGAAACGAGGAAAGACTGAGGACAGCCCGCCGCGGGGAGGCGGGGAATTGTTACACGTTATACGTTATGCGTTATACGCCAATCGCCGGCTGCTATTCGTGATAGGTTACACGGTCATCGTGATGCGTTCTTCAGGGGTGCTGAAGACGGCCCCCGTCACCTCCTCGGCGAGGAGAACTATCCAGCCCCAGGTATTTTTGGAAGGCGAAAGCCGCCCTCTGATTTTCTCTTGCCGAATAACCTATAACGATGCACCCCTAGTACACCAGTCCCACCTTACGCCGGACAAGATCCAGCGTGGGGCGCGCCTTATCCCGCGCCTTCCTAGCGCCGGCCTTCAGAATCTCCCGGATCAGGCCGGGGTTCTCCTCAAGGGTCCGGCGTTTCTCTCGCGCCCTCCGGAAGCACTCCCAGATCCGGGCGAACAGATCCTTCTTCACATCGCTGTACTTGAGGCCGCCGCGGCGATAGCGGTCAGCCAGTTCGGCCTTTTCCTCGCTGTCCAGAAAGAGGGAGATGATGGCGAAGAGGTTACACCTGTCCGGGTCCTTGGGCGCTGCCACCGGGGTAGAATCGGTTACGATCCCGGCGATCTTGCGCCGAAGGGTCTCCTCGGTGGAGAAGATCTCGATGGTATTGTCGTAGGACTTGCTCATCTTCCGGCCATCGAGGCCGAGTACCGTGGGAATGTCGGGATTGATCTCCGCCTCGGGGATCACGAAGGCCTGGCCGTAGAGGCCGTTGAACTTGATGGCGATATCGCGGGTAATCTCCAGGTGCTGTTGTTGATCCTTCCCCACCGGCACCCGCTCCGCCTGGTAGAGGAGGATGTCGGCCGCCATGAGGACCGGGTAAGAGAGCAGCCCGTGGTTTGGGGCGATGCCCTGCGCCACCTTGTCCTTGTAAGAATGGGTCCTCAGGAGGAGGCCCACGGGGGTGACATTGGTGAGGACCCAGGTCAGTTCGGTGACCTCGGGCACATCCCCCTGCACCCAGAAGATGGCCTTGTCAGGATCAAGACCCAGGGCTAGAAAGTCCATGGCCGCTTCCAGTGTCCCTTTGGAGAGCCTCTCCCCGTCCGCGACCGAGGTCATGGCATGGTAGTTGACGATGAAGCAGTAGAGCTCGGCCGTCTCCTGGTAGGCAATCATCGGTTTCATCATGCCGAAGTAGTTGCCGATATGGAGATTTCCTGAAGGTTGAATGCCGGAGAGTACGCGCATTGGGACTCGCTCCTTGTCTTGTCGTTCATCACAACCAGAGGATTCTTTTTACCCGAATTCAGAAAATATGCAACCCCCCACTGGGGGACAGTCCGGCGACACGAGTCCTTCACCGTTGCATTTCGGGGGGGAATGGTATAGTGGTGTGGTCAGTCGCCATGAGCGGCGCTCCAGGCGCCGGCGGCATCCGCCTGCGTTCCGGTAGCAGGTTGAATCCGGGCCATCGAGGGAGGGGAGTGTCTTTGCTTCTTAACCGGCAAGGAGGGAATGAAATGGCCGCACACCACTGTCGAGCATGCATCATCTTCTGCATGGACTTCCGCCTCAATAAACCACTCGCCGCATTCCTCACGGAACAGAAGCTCGATAAGGATGGGGCCGATATCATCAGAGTTGCCGGGGCTGCAAAGAGCCTTGCGCGCCCGGGCGACACTCGCGATCGTGACTTCCTGCTGGAGCAACTGGCCACTTCCGGTAGACTTCATGGCACGCGCCAGTTCTACCTTATCAATCACGAGGACTGCGGCGCCTACGGTCAGGAACACGTGCCGGACAGCGACGCGGAACTCTCTATGCACAGCCGCGACCTCCGGGCGGGCCGGGCTCTCTTGCAGGCGAGATTCCCCACCATCGAGGTTCTCACCTGCTTTATGCGGCTTGACGGGCGAATGGAGCCGATCGTCTGAACTCGCCTCGCCCTGTTCCGGCCTTCTATCCCAGATTTTCGTGGTTTGAGCGAAATGGGGTATGGAGAAGGGCGCCCGCATATCCTTCCGCGCCTTGACAGTTCGCGTCTTCTTGCGTAAAATTCTTAGGTGGATGTGAGTACTTTGCCGGCGTTCTTCTGGGCATATTCACGCGGTGGATCTTGATACTCCGAACCACAAAGTACGCTGGTCTTGAGCAGAGGGAGGGGTCCGTACCATGAACGAATTGCTGGCTCCAGGCGGCAGTCTCGAAATGGTGGAGGCGGTTTTCGCCAGCGGCGCCGACGCGGTCTATGTGGGCGCAAAGGGCTTCAGCCGGCGAAAGTGCGCCTGGGAGTTGGACGATAGCCACATCAGAGAGGCGGTGCGCATCGCCGACCCTTACGGCGGCAAGGTCCGGGTCGCCATCAACGCCGAGATTCCCCCGGATCAGTTTTTCCGGGTTTTGAGCAAGGCCTCGAAGTGGGCCCAGTGGGGGGTGGAGGGCGTGATCGTCAAGACGGCCGATCTCATGCGCCTCATCCACCGTGACTTCCCCGGGCTGGTCATTCATGCCAGCGTCGGCTGTAACATCCAGACTCGAGAGCAGCTAGCCTTCTACCGTGAGGCCGGGGCCACCCAGATTGTGGCGAGCACGGAGATCAACACGGCGGAGAAACTCCGTCGCTTCAAGAAGGAGGCGGACGAGGTGGGTGTTTTGATCGAGATCCTCATCCACGGGAACCGCTGCATCGGCGGGGTGGGAAACTGTCTCTTCCACGAGATTATCAGCGATTCCTACAT
>Ga0209253_10001932_pt1 | contig 18264 bp, 19 predicted proteins | sample FrelakmetBRP12BR_FD_187145 | JGI IMG/M metagenome (GOLD analysis project Ga0209253, IMG submission 187145) | Freshwater lake sediment microbial communities from the University of Notre Dame, USA, for methane emissions studies - BRP12 BR (SPAdes)... | ecosystem: Environmental > Aquatic >... | reverse complement strand
GGGGCGGGGCTGGGCGCGAGCCATCAGACCGGCTGGACCGGGTGCGTGGCCAAGACCATTCAGCTCTGCGGATTACTGGATGCCAAGCAGGCTCTGGCAGGGGGCAAGCTGGTTATGTACAGGAAAGGCAAGGCATGAATGCCTGGCGGAAATATCCGGTCATCTATGAGATCAATACCTGGGTCTGGCTGGGTGAATTGAGCCGGACACAGGGGAAGCCCGTGACCCTGGCCACGGTTCCGGATCAGGAGTGGGACGCCCTTGCTGCTCACGGCTTTGATGCGATCTGGTTCATGGGCGTGTGGGAACGGAGCCCCGCCGGCATCGCCATTTCGATGAAGAACGAGGGGCTGCTGACGGATTTCCGCCGCGCTCTGCCTGACTTTTCGCCGGAGGACAATGTCGGTTCGCCCTATTGCGTGCGCCGCTACATCGTGGATCAGCAGCTGGGAGGCCCGGCAGGGCTGGCCGCTGCGAGAAAGAAGCTGGCTGACCGCGACCTGCGGTTGATCCTGGATTTCGTCCCGAATCACGTGGCGCCGGATCATCCTTGGGTCACGGAGCATCCGGACTATTTTATCCAGGGCAGCAGCGATGATCTGGCGCAGAAGCCGGGCGAATTTTTCCAGGCCGACGGCAAGGTCCTGGCGCTGGGGCGAGATCCCTTCTTTGCTCCCTGGCCCGATGTGGTGCAATTCAACGGGTTTCATCCGGGATTGCGCAAGGCGATCATCGAGACCGTGGGATCGATTGCCGCGCAATGCGACGGCATGCGCTGCGATATGGCGATGCTGCTCATGACGCCCATTTTCGAGCGCACATGGGGGCAGCGCGGCGGGCCACGTCCGGAGAAAGAATACTGGCCGGAGGTAATCCAGGGGGTGCGGACGCGTTACCCCCATGTCCTCTTCATCGCAGAAGCCTATTGGGACAAGGAATGGGAGCTGCAGCAACAGGGGTTTGATTACTGCTACGACAAGCGGCTGTACGATCGCCTGGAGCATGATCCGGCCGAGAGCGTGCGCCTGCATCTCTGTGCCGATCTGCCCTATCAGGAGAAGCTCGTTCGCTTCATCGAGAACCACGACGAACCACGTGCCGCCGCGACGTTTACGGACCAGCAGGCGCGGGCTGCGGCGGTAACGTCCTTGACCCTGCCGGGCGCCAGACTGTTTCACGAAGGGCAATTCGAGGGACGCCGTGTGAGGCTTCCGGTGTTCCTGCGTCGCCGTCCCGATGAAACCCCGGACACGAATCTTCAAGAGTTCTACCGTTCCCTCCTTCAAGTTCTCCGCAGCACGAATGTGAGGGACGGGGAGTGGAAACTGTGCGAACGGACCGGCTGGCCGGACAATGACAGCTATCTGAACGTGGTTGCCTGGTGCTGGCAACAAGGGACAGACCGCCACCTGATCGTTGTCAACCTTTCACGGGTCCGTTCCCAGGCGCAGGTCAGATTGCCGTGGGGGGATCTCGCCGGCCGTCCCTGGCGGTTGAGCGATTTGCTGCAGAGGACGGTCTATGACCGAGCGGGCGACGAACTGCAAGCAGCGGGCTTGTACGTGGACCTGGAGCCGTGGGGCTATCACATTCTCTCCTGCGAGCGCAGTTGATTGAACCGGATATGGGCGGCGGGTTCAGCGAGAGGGGGCCTCGATGGAATGGCATGAGGTGATCGGTTTTGTGGCGGGCTTTGGCACGACCTTTGCTGCCGCCCCGGATTTGCTCGCGATGCTCAAGCGAAGGAGTTCCCAAGGCATGAATCCGAGGATGGCGGGGATCATGGGTACGTTTCAAATCGTGTGGGTGTATTACGGTGTCTTGATCGACTCGATGCCGGTGATGGTCTGGAATATCATCGCGGTGATAATCAATTTCCTCGTGGTGGGCGCGTTCTTTTACTTTGTCCGCAAGGAGAAAATGAGCGGGCGCGAAGCAAAGAGGTAGCGGTTGAAGAGCCAATGCCGCCCACCTGGGAGTCGCCGTCATCGAGAGCATCACGATCATTTGCCTGCCGCTGGCAAAACGGACGCGAGGGCGCCTGTCACGGAATTCCCTGCCGACCTAGAAACTCGGAAACATATAGCGAATGCCGCCAGTGATATTCCAGGCATAGGCACCGGGAAGATCCTGCCCATAAATTCCAATCCCGGGGCGTACAAACACCCCCCATTTTCCCACTACATTCCGTCCGAGTTCAAGTTGTAGGGTCATGCTGCTTCTGGTGCTCCGTTCCCAATCGATCCTCCAATCGGCATCCACGATGCTCCACCCATTCGTTCCCCAGAACGTATTGATCTGTATCTGAGCCTTCGTAACATTGACGGAGTTTCGAGCGGGATCGCCGCCGACGGAGACTTGTTGTGTAATTAACGCGCTCAGGAGTGAATCCCATCGGGGGAGAAACCGTCCCGTGAAGATGGTTGGGCCGACCGTATACTTGCCAAGGCTCAATCCGCTCTCGGCGGCGGTAGGCAATGTCGATATCACGCCGAGTAGTACGGCATATTCAGGCGTATTATAGGCACGCCACCCGGCCGTGACGGCAAGATCGCTGAAGCCTTGCACGCTGGTGGTGCCGGGACGATTCGGATCACTCCAGTTCAGGAACGGCGCATCTACGCGGAGCAGGTAGTTTCCCCGGAATGCCAGATCGACACGGGCCACAGTATCGATGCCTCGTCCCCCCTGAGGAAGGTCGCGGTATGTGGAGGACAGCTGCACTCGTCCCACGATGGCCGTGGGGTCAGTGCCATACTTGGCGCCCAGTTTTCTGAGACGCTCTGCCTCTTCCTCCTGCTCCGGCGTCAATGTTTGAGGCCCCAGCTTGCTGAGGATGCGGCGTTTCTCGGGCGAGACATCGTGATCTGCTGCGGGATCGCTCCTCTCGGTCTGCGGGGCCGCAGACGGCCCGCCCCGCGCCGGTGTTTTTGGCAGTGATTCTTGTCCCAGCGCTGTCAGTGGAAACGCCGTGAGCAGTGACAGCGCCCCCAGAAGCCAGACGCATGCCCTTGCGAGATTGTCGCGTAATCTTATCATCGGGCACCACCTCAGCGTATGCCGGAATGCCATTTTTTTCTCTGTAGGCTTGATGTCCTGCATCTGATCGCTGTGATCCATGAATGATCCGGGCCAAAATCCCGGTGGTGCCTTGATCCACGCGTAACCGTTCCTCGCCAGGTCATGCCCAGGCTCCGTTCGATTATCGTCTCGTTCCCCGGGGCTCGATCAATCCGTCATTATCTTGCGTACGCGGGCCTCGCGTACAGCGTACCGCGTACCGCTCTGCCTCGATATTGGCCTTCATTTCTTGCAGCTCGATCGTCACCTTGGCGATCTTGCCGGTGAACTTGAACGGCACCTTGTAGGCCTCGGTGACCGGCGTGCCATCATCCGCGCCCACGTCGGCACTTTCGTCCGCCGGAAAAACAGCGAATTGCATTTTTTCGATCCAACCCGTGGCAATCTTCTTCCCGTTGACGAGGAGCGTGCCCATGCCGCCTTTCCCCATACCGCTGCCGGCTGTGTCATCAGGCGATCAGCGCGCGTCGCGCACCAGCCTGAATCCGACATGGTTTGTGCCTGTCTCCGGTTCGCCCTTGCCGCGGCCGCCCGAGATGTAGCGCGCACAGTACTGGTCGGTGCAGAGAAACGAGCCGCCTTTGTGTACTTTCTTCTTTACGCCGGACTCGTTGGGATCGACGCTATCCTTCGCCCTTGGGGATTATGCGCGACAGGCTCCTGCGCGGCCAGTGCTTGATAGTAGTCATGGCGGGACCAATCGCTGGTCCACTCCCACACATTGCCGGTCATGTCGTAGAGCCCGTAGCCGTTGGGCAGAAACGAAGCGACCGGCGCGGCATGCTCGTAGCCGTCTTCCTTTGTATTCTTGTCCGGAAAGTGCCACTGAAAGGTGTTGGCCATGGATTTTCCGCCTGGTTTTAGCTCGTCGCCCCAGGCGTAGGGCTTGCGATCGAGGCCGCCGCGCTGCGCGAATTCGAACCCGGCTTCCGTTGGTAGGCGTTTGCCCGCCCATTTCGCATAGGCCAGCGCGTCTTCGTAGGCGATGTGTACCACGGGATAGTTTTCGCGATCCTTGATGCTGCTCTGCGGACCTTCGGGATGACGCCAGTTGGCGCCCTTCACGTAGCTCCACCATTGGAAGTGGTTGTTCAGCTTCACGGAATGATCGGGCGGTGTGAAGACGACCGACCCCGCTACGAGATTCTCCATCGGCGCGCCGGGGAAGTCCTCCACGCGCGGCGTGCGCTCGGCAAGCGTCACATACCTGGTCGCTTTCACAAATTTCGCGAACTGGTCATTCGTGACTTCGGTCTGGTCCATCCAGAATCCATCCACAATGACACGATGCCACGGTTGGGCATCTGGAAACTCGTCTGCGCCCATCCGGAATTCGCCGCCGGGAATCCGGACCATGCCCCCCGGTGCCGGACCGGGTGGAGGCACCGGACTCCGGGATACTGGAGATGCGTTTGCTGGTTGGACTGATTGGCTCAGGGCCGGGGTTGACTGGGCGCTGACAGCAGCGATGATGCTCAACGCCACCCATACCAGGGGCGCAGACAATCGCGGAAATGGACGCGGCAACGCCAGCAGAGGCGCGATTGCGGCCATGACCAACGCATTGGTACGCAACCACTCGCGCCGGTAGGTGAACAACCGGGTTACAAGGGGGAATGGTGCAAGCAATCTAATTCTCCGGTGGAGTGGTTCGATCACTGCACCCGCCCGATCGCCAGCGGGATGATAGACGAACAGTAAGGCAGATAATGTTCGGCATGGTCATAGTCTGCGGGCAATACGATTGACCAGTCCGCGCAGGATCAAGTACGGCACGATCGCCAGAAAGAACGAGACGATGATCGCTTCCCCCGGGTAGACGAAGCGCAACACCAGGATCTGGTACGCGACATCGAGAACCAGCGCAAGAATGAACACATTGCCGACACTTTTCCATCCGTCCTTGATCATGTCGGCGCGGTGGGTTGGGTCGGTAACGAGGGCCCAGAAATAGGGCGGCTTGCCAGTCCGGGCATCTTCCAATCCCGAGAGGATTGCTAAGATCGAAGCCATGATCGGCTGCAGAACAAGTCTGAACTTCATCGGCCCGCTGACCCGATCGCTCATGTTCTCGACGATGCGCATCCAGATATCGTCCATATCAATGGATTAAGCAATGGACTAAGATGCCAAAGAACATATTTGTACGGTTTTCCTTCTGGTTCAGCAGCCGACTCTGAACAGTTCGATTCAAGGCATTGGTGGCTGCAAGTCGATGACTAACTTCACGGTCATTGTAGGTAATGGCACCGTGAAAAACAAGGATGAACGGAAAGTCGCCCTACCCGACAAACAGGGCGGTGCGAAGGTTTCGAATCAGCGCTTGAAAGGGGCACACACGAGCGCCCGCCAGGAATGTGGCGGCAAACAGCAGCGCCGCAGCACCAATGGGATGGTTTTACGCCGCGGCGTAGGTTGGCCCGATGCGTTCATCATGTTGGCGCAGCAGTATCAGGTCAATATCTGAACATATTTTACCGACGTCAAGCTGGCGATAATTTGACAGCATCCTATCCGCCCAAATCCCATCTCATCTTTGGTACACTTTGGCACCGGCGCAGCGCCCTAAAAATCTTGTCGGAAACTGGATTCTCCTGGTTCTGCACGCTGGCTGATCTTGCTTTGGTGAAATATCCGGGTTAATCCGTAGCTGAATGCTTCTCTGCCTAATTCATGAATCCAACCAAACGTCGCGAAATTTTTACCCGCTTCAGAGCGGCTAACCCTCATCCCACAACCGAGCTGGAATACAGCACACCATTCGAGCTGCTGGTGGCAGTGGTGCTTTCCGCCCAGGCTACCGACAAGAGCGTGAATCTGGCAACCAGGAAATTGTTCCCCCAAGCCAATACGCCGGAAAAAATTCTCGCTCTGGGGGAGTCCGGATTGCGCGACACCATCAAGAGCATTGGACTATTTAAAACCAAGGCGAAGAATATCCTGGCCACTTGCAGGCTGCTGATTCAGCATCATGGCAGCCAGGTGCCACAAACGCGTGATCAACTGGAGAAACTTCCTGGCGTTGGACGCAAGACCGCCAACGTGATTCTGAATACCGCGTTTGGCGAACCCACCATCGCGGTGGATACGCATATTTTCCGGGTTGCCAACCGCACTGGCATCGCCCCTGGGAAAAATGTACTGGAAGTGGAACTGAAGCTGCTGAAATTCATCCCGCAGGAATTTCGCCATAACGCCCATCACTGGCTGATCCTGCATGGGCGTTATGTGTGCAAGGCGCGCAAGCCGGAATGCGCAGTGTGCAGCATTAACGATTTGTGCGAGTTCAAGCAGAAGACCTTGAAAAATAATTCCATTTGAATACTGGCATAGCGAATGTTCAATCCTTCCAGAGACCAGGCGCGGCAACTCTTCTTCGACACCTGGCGCAAGTATCGCCAGCGGGAAATCCTTTCCGGCATGGAAGATCTGGCGCTGGCGGTCATCCTGTTGCACCCGGAATACCAGGCCATACTAGCTGACGCAGACCGCTATCGCGACAAGGATTACCCGCCGGAAATGGGGGACACCAATCCTTTTCTGCACATGAGCATGCATGTCGCGATCAAGGAGCAACTTTCCATAGATCAACCGGTGGGAATACGCGAACGTTTTGAGCGGCTGCTGAAAAAAACCGGTAGCGAGCACGAAGCCATGCATCAAATCATGGAATGTCTTGCAGAAATGATCTGGCAGGCGCAACGTAACCAGTCGGCACCGGATGCCACGATCTATTTTGATTGCCTGGACAGGCGGGGGAATTGATCTGCGTGATCTGCGGTTAATAAAAAAACAGGACGCCTTTGCGTCCTGTTTTTTTATGCATGGTCCTGGTTCTGCTATCTGGTTCTCAGACCGGATTGAGTAGCATAATAGGCCGCCAGATTTTCAACATCTTCCTTGCTCAAGGCCGCGGCCATGCCGGCCATGATGGGGTCTTTGCGCGCGCCCGACTTATAGTCGTTCAGAGCTTTTGCCAGATAGTCCGCATGCTGACCACCGAGCTTGGGAAAATTTGGTGCAGCGCTGTTGCCGTCGGCGCCATGGCACGCGGCACAAGCTTCACCTGCTTTTCTCTTGCCGGCCTCGATATCGGCTGCTATCCCCTGTCCAGAAATCAGCAGCAATGCGCCGCTCATTGCGGCAATGATGATTTTATTCATGTCGATTTCCTTACGTGAATGACGAAGTTATTTACTGCCGCTGGTGTAATAGGCGGCCAGATCTTTCATGTCCTGCGCGGAGAGGGTGACCGCGATGGCGTCCATGCTGGGATGGCTACGGTTGCCGGATTTGTAGCCTTCCAGCGCCTTGATCATATACTCGCCGTGCTGCCCTCTGAGCTTGGGCACATGGTAAACCTTGGGGAAAGCGGTGCGATAGCCTTCTAGATTATGGCAGCCGTCGCACATGGAAGCCTTCTGCTTGCCCGCTGCGGCATCGCCGCCAGCTTGAGCCTGAGCTACACTGGAAATCGCCAGGAGCAGGCTTCCGGCAAGTAGTTTCACCATTGCTGATTGTTTCATTGTGGGCACCCCCTCTTCAAAAAGAGCAACTGTAAACGATGTGTCATTTTCGGTCAATGCATAATGTGGCAAGTAACACTGGAATCTGCCACTATTTTTTCCCGCCGGCCGTCGCGTGTTTTGCTTCCAGTTCATCCCATCGAGCAAGACAGCTTATGAGTTTTTCCTCGATGGCGGCAAAGCGTGCTTGCAGCGCTCTTGCTTCCTCCGGGTTGTCGCGGTAAATAGCCGGGGTACCGAGCAGGTGGGTAATGTCAGCCTGCTCCCGTTCCAGGGTTTCGATTTTCGCTGGTAGTGCCTCCAGTTCGCGCATTTCATTGGAGCTCAATTTGATGTGGTGGCTCGGTTTGGACACTTTTGCCGCTGCGGCCAGGGGCTGTGGTTGAGCCGTTTCCTGCTTTACCGCCGTTTTCACAAAGTTCTTCGCCCGCAACCAGTCATCGTAGCCGCCAACGTATTCCCGCAGTATGCCATCGCCCTCAAATGCGATCACCTGAGTCACGACGTTGTCGAGAAATGCGCGATCATGGCTGACCAGGAACAGGGTGCCGGAATACTCTTGCAGCAACACTTCCAGCAACTCCAAGGTTTCGATATCCAGATCGTTGGTGGGCTCATCGAGCACCAGCACGTTGCTGGGACGGGTGAATAAGCGTGCCAGCAACAGCCGGTTGCGCTCGCCGCCGGAGAGCGATTTCACGGGTGAGCGCGCTCGCTCTGGCGCAAACAGAAAATCTTCCAGATAGCTGATGACATGTTTCTTCGCCCCGCCGATTTCGATGAAATCCGAGCCTTGGCTGATGGTGTCTATCAGTGTCGCTTCCTCATTCAGTTGCTCGCGCATCTGATCGAAATAAGCCACGGCAAGTTTGGTACCCTGCCGCACTATGCCGCTATCGGGCTGCAATTCACCCAGTATCAGCTTCAGCAGGGTGGACTTTCCGGCGCCATTGGGTCCCAGCAGCCCCACCCGGTCGCCACGCATGATGCGGCAGGAAAAATCCTTGATGACGACTTTGTCGCCATAACTTTTGCTGACGTGCTCCAATTCAGCTACCACGCGCCCGGATCGTGCACCTTCATCCACGCTGAGATTGACCGTCCCCACCCGGTTGCGCCGCGCCGCCCGCTCCAGCCGCAGTGCCTCCAACTGCCGCACTCTGCCTTCATTGCGCGTACGGCGTGCCTGTATGCCTTTGCGTATCCAGATTTCTTCTTGCGCCAGTACCTTGTCAAATTTCTGGTTGTGGGTAGCCTCAACTTCCAGCATCTCCTCCTTTTTGCTCTGATATTCTGCGAAATTGCACGGAAATGTTGCTAACTTACCACGGTCAAGCTCGATAATGCGTGTCGCCACATTATCCAAAAAACGCCGGTCATGAGTGACGAATAACACGCTGCCGGCAAAATCCTTGAGCAACCCTTCCAGCCATTCAATGGAGGAAAAATCCAGGTGATTGGTTGGCTCATCCAGCAGCAGCACGTCGGGCGACACTACCAGTGCGCGCGCCAGCGCGACCCGCTTTTTCAGTCCGCCGGAAAGGTGTCCGATCAAAGTATCTTCGGGAAGGTTAAGCTGGTGGATGACGGTTTCCACCTTGCCCTGGATGCGCCAACCATCCTGGGCTTCCAGTTTGCCCTGCAAATCCTGCAAGCGATCAAGCAGTGCTTCGGTATCTCCTGCACCGTCACTCAAAGCATGAGACACCTCGTGGTAATCGAGCAGCACCTGACTGACCGCACCCAAGCCGATTGATACTTCCTGGAACACCGTATTGGCTGCATCCAGTTCCGGTTCCTGTGGCACATAGGCCAGTTTCAATGCAGGTGCGCGCCATACTTTGCCGTCATCCAGCTTGATTTCGCCCGCCAGAACGCGCAGCAAACTGGACTTGCCGCCACCGTTCCGGCCGATCAGGCCGATGCGCTCGCCCGGATCAAGCTGCAAATCCACATGATCAAGCAGCGCATGGTGACCGAAGGCAAGACAGACTTTTTCGAGAGTAATGAGAGGCATGGGTGTGGAAATGGGGGTTCAGCAGATTGGCAGGGGCGGGATTCTGCCATGCTTCGTGGGGTTTGGCAAAGTATCCGCGCATCACCTGCGTGAGATTGGATTGGATCGGAACGCGAGCCCTGGTCCAGGGTTCATGCTTCACGACTCACTCAATCAGTTTCTTCTTCAACAGCTCATTTACTTGTGCAGGGTTGGCCTTACCCTTGGTGGCCTTCATCGCCTGGCCAACAAGGGAATTAAAAGCTTTTTCTTTGCCATTGCGATAATCGGCCACCTGCTGCGGGTTGGCGGCAAGAATGCCGTCTATGAGTTGCTCGATCTCGCCCGCGTCCGAGATCTGTTTCAGACCTTTGGTTTCGATAATGATGTCGGCATTGCCATCGCATTCGCCGCGCCACATGGCGTCGAACACGTCTTTAGCGGTTTTTCCCGAAACAGTTCCGTCGCTGATGGATAACAGCAGTCCCGCCAATTGTGCCGGGCTGACAGGGCATTGCGCGATGTCCAGCGCTTCTTTGTGCAAGCGTCCACTTACCTCGCCCATAATCCAGTTGGCGCAGAGCTTGGCCTGTGCCGGCAGCAGCTTCACCGTGCTCTCAAAATAACCCGCCATTTCCCTGGTCGCAGTCAGCACCCCGGCATCGTATGCGGAAAGGCCATGCTCGGCCATATAGCTACTGCGTTTGGCTTCAGGCAACTCCGGCAGCATTGCGCGCACGCGATTGATCCAATCTGCGGAGATTTCGAGCGGCAGCAAATCCGGATCAGGGAAGTAGCGATAATCCTGCGCGTCTTCCTTGCTGCGCATGGTGCGGGTCTCATCTTTGTCCGAGTCGTAGAGCCGGGTTTCCTGGCGTATGGTTCCGCCATCTTCCAGAATCTCCATCTGCCGCCTGGCCTCGTAGTCGATCGCCTTTTCAAGAAAACGGAATGAGTTGAGATTCTTGATTTCGCAGCGGGTGCCTAGCTTGTCCGATCCGTGGGGCCGCACCGACACATTGGCGTCGCAGCGGAACGAGCCTTCCTGCATGTTGCCGTCGCAGATGTCGATCCAGCGCACCAGCGAGTGCAGGGTTTTGGCAAAAGCCACTGCTTCCGCGCTGCTGCGCATGTCCGGTTCGGAGACGATCTCCAGCAGCGGTGTGCCGGCACGATTCAGGTCAATGCCCGTCATGCCATGAAAATCCTCATGCAGTGACTTGCCCGCATCTTCCTCCAGGTGTGCACGGGTGAGGCGGATGGTTTTCTCGTGTTCGTTGCCATCGCCGCCGACCGGAATCTTTACGTTGCCGCCATCGACCACGGGCAACTCGTACTGGCTGATCTGGTAACCTTTGGGCAGATCGGGATAAAAATAATTCTTGCGCGCGAAGATCGAAGGCGAATTGATTTTTGCACCCACTGCCAAACCAAACCTGATCGCCCGCTCCACTGCGCCGTGGTTCAATACCGGCAACACGCCCGGCAGCGCGATATCCACTGCGCAGGCTTGGCTGTTAGGCGCCGCGCCAAACGCAGTTGCTGCGCCGGAGAATATTTTTGATCGGGTCGAGAGCTGCGTATGCACCTCAAGACCAATTACGATTTCCCATTGCATTTTTTCGTGTCTCTACAGTTCAGGCAATCAGTTTGTCGGGCATCCGAATATGCCAGTCCGTTACCTGCTGGTACTGGTAGGCCACATTCAGCATTTGTGCTTCGGCAAAATAATTGCCGATGAGATGCAAACCCACCGGCCGGTTATTATCGCCGAAGCCCGCGGGAATGGACATGCCAGGCAGCCCGGCCAGGTTGGTAGCGATAGTGTACGTATCGGACAGATACATTTGCACCGGATTGCTGCTTTTTTCGCCCAAAGCAAACGCGACCGTGGGCGTGGTCGGCCCCATGATGATGTCACACTGCGCGAAGGCTGCGGCAAAATCCTGTGCAATCAGGCGGCGCAGTTTTTGTGCCTGAATATAGTAAGCGTCGTAATAACCGTGCGACAGCACATAGGTGCCGATCAGAATGCGACGCTTTACTTCCGCGCCAAAGCCCTGTGCCCGGCTTTTCTGGTACATGTCATTGAGATCAACATATTCCGGAGCGCGATGGCCGTAGCGCACACCATCAAAACGGGATAGATTGCTTGACGCCTCCGCCGGGGCCAGCACATAGTAAACAGGTATCGAGAGTTTGGTATTGGGCAGCGACACTTCCACTATTTCTGCGCCGAGCTTGCGATATTCCCCGATGGCTGCTTCCACCGCACGCGCCACATCGGCGCTCATTCCCTCGACGAAATATTCTTTCGGTAAGCCGATGCGCAGACCTTGCAGCGGCCTTGCCAGATCGCGCGCGTAGTCCTCGGGCGCACGTTGCAGACTGGTAGAGTCGCGCGTATCGAATCCCGCCATGACGTTCAACATCAGGGCCAGATCTTCCGCCGATTTCGCCATTGGTCCGCCCTGATCAAGACTCGAAGCAAATGCGATCATGCCGTAGCGTGATACCAGTCCGTAAGTCGGTTTGATGCCGGAAATGCCGCATAGAGCCGCTGGCTGGCGGATGGAGCCGCCAGTGTCGGTGCCGGTGGCGGCGGGCGCCATGCGCGCAGCCACGGCACAAGCCGAACCGCCGGAGCTGCCGCCTGGCACCGCCGTGATATCCCAGGGGTTTTTTACCGGACCGTAGAACGAGGTCTCGTTGCTTGACCCCATGGCAAATTCATCCATGTTGGTTTTGCCGATATTTACCGCACCGGCAGCATTGAAACGCTCAATTACACCGGCATCGTAGGGCGAAACAAAATTGGACAGCATTTTCGACCCGCAGGTGGTAAGCCATCCCTTGGTACAGAAAATGTCTTTCTGTGCAATGGGGATGCCGGTCAGCGGATGCGCCTGCCCGGATGCGAGCATCGCATCGGCAGCCTGTGCCTGAGCGAGGCTCATGTTTTCATCGACCGTGATGAAAGCATTGTAGTTCGGGTTCAATGCCTGCACGCGCTTGAGAAATTCGCCAGTCAGTTCAACGCTGGAGATTTTTTTAGTGGCGAGCAGGGCGGAGAGCTGCTTGAGGCTGGAGTTCAACATGGTGTTTGCGAGGCGGGATAGATCGTAGAAAAGTGAAGGTGGATTCCAAGGCCATGCTGACGCATCACTCAATGACTTTCGGCACCAGATAAAGCCCTGCTTCGGTCTTGGGGGCTATCGACTGAAATAATTCGCGGTGATCGGACTCGGTTACCGTATCATCTCGCAACCGCTGCACCACATCCTGAGCATGCGACATAGGCGCGATGGCCGACGTATCCACCGCTTGCATTTGCTCGATCAGACCGAAAATACCGGAGAGCTGGGTCAGCGCAGTGGCCGCCTCAGTTTCGCTGATTTCAATGCAGGCAAGGTTTGCAACGCGGGTTATATCGTCCAGAGACAGTGGCATTGGCTGCTAAAACCCTTATATTTAAACGCATAATATAGGGTATCATAGCCCGGCTAATCGACGTTATCCTTTTTGCACGCTACCGCTATTATTGTCATCTTTACCGCTTACTAACGACTAACAAAACTCTCCACCATGCTCAATTTCATAAACAATAATATCCTGAAAGGATATTTCTCGACCGACATGGCAATTGATCTGGGAACAGCCAACACCCTGATTTACGTTCGTGGTCAGGGTATTGTGCTGAATGAACCATCGGTGGTAGCGATACGTCAGGATGGCGGACCCAACGGCAAGAAAGTGATTCAGCAGGTAGGACTGGCGGCCAAGCAGATGTTGGGACGCACTCCCGGCAATATCACCGCCATCCGGCCGATGAAAGATGGCGTAATCGCCGACTTCACCGTTACTGAGCAGATGTTGAAGCACTTCATCAGGAAGGTTAATCCACCGCGCCTGTTCTCTGCCAATCCACGCATCGTGATTTGCGTTCCCTGCGGCTCCACTCAGGTTGAGCGCCGTGCTATTCGGGAAGCGGCCTATGGCGCCGGTGCGCGCAAAGTAGAGTTGATCGAAGAGCCGATGGCTGCGGCCCTTGGCGCCAATCTGCCAGTCGAGGAAGCAACCGGTTCGATGGTGGTCGATATTGGCGGCGGCACTACCGAAGTTGGCGTTATTTCGCTGGGCGGAGTGGTTTACTCGAACTCGGTGCGCGTGGGTGGTGACAAATTTGATGAGGCCATCATCAATTACATTCGCCGCAATTACGGCATGCTGATCGGTGAGGTTACCGCCGAACAGATCAAAAAAGAGATCGGTTCTGCCTTCCCTGGTTCGGAAGTGCGCGAAATGGAAGTCAAAGGCCGTAACTTGGCGGAAGGGATTCCGCGCAGTTTTACCATTTCCAGCAACGAAACCCTGGAAGCTCTGACCGATCCCCTGAACAGCATCGTCAGTGCGGTCAAATCCGCGCTGGAGCATACGTTGCCGGAACTCGGCGCCGACATCGCTGAAAAAGGCATGGTGTTGACCGGCGGGGGTGCGTTGCTGCGCGACATTGACCGTCTGCTGATGGAAGAGACCGGTCTGTCGGTGATCATTGCAGAAGACCCGCTTACCTGCGTGGTGCGTGGTTCAGGTGTCGCACTGGAAAATATGGACCAATTGGTCGGCATATTCTCCAGTGATTAAACGGTTTTGTGTGTTGGGATCAGGGTGCCTGGGCTGGGTGCAACCCGAGGCCTGAAAACGGAATGTGATGGAAACAGCCCCGCAGTTTTTCAGACACGGCCCCGGTCCGCTGGCGCGTCTGGTGTTTTTTGCACTGCTGTCACTGCTGCTGATGGCGATCGATACCCGCTTCAAATATCTCCCCGAAATTCGCCAGACCATCGCCGTGGTGATCTATCCGCTACAGAGATTGGCCCATCTACCGACAGCGATCTATGATCAGGTGAGCGGACTTTTCGTCAGCCGGAACCTGATCGACGAGATTGCCTATCTGCGGCAACAACACCTTGCTGATCAGGGGCAGTTGCAGCGGCTGCTGGCACTGGAGGCTGAGAACATGCAGTTGCGCAACTTGCTGGAAGCAGGGCAGCGAGCTGAAAGCAAAACCACCATGGCGGAGATTCTGTATATTCCGCACGATCCTTTCAGCCGCAAAGCGATACTCGACAAGGGGAGTCAGGCTGGCATCCAGCCCGGCCAGGTAGTGGTGGATGATGCGGGTGTGGTAGGACAAATCACGCGCGTCTATCCGTGGCTGTCTGAGGTGACGCTGATCACGGATAAAGATCACTCGGTACCGGTGCAACTGGTACGTAGTGGCCTGCGTTCGATGGTGTCGGGCACGGGCGAGGACGGAACACTCGAATTGCGCTATCTGGCAGCCAACGCCGACATTCAGGATGGCGATTTGCTGGTTACTTCCGGAATAGATGGCATTTACCCGCCGGGCCTGCCGGTGGCGCTGGTGTCGAAAATAGAAAGTAATGCCGCTTATGCCTTTGCCCGTATTACCTGTACGCCTGCTGCCGGAGTAAATCGCAACCGGCAGGTATTGATCCTGTCGCCACTGCCGCCTGTTCCGGAAAGACCGATGGATCCCGTGGAAGCTAAACCCGAAGATAAAAAACGAGGAAAAGTTGGCATTCGTTAATTCTTCCCAGCAAGAAGTCCTGTCGCATGTCAGGAGCCGGTTCATCGTTCTCAGTCTGACGACAGCGCTGCTGTTGAACCTGTTACCGCTGCAAGGTGTTGCATTGCTGCTACGCCCGGATTTCGTCGCCTTGGTGGTGCTTTACTGGAGCATCAACCAGCCGCAACGAGCCGGCATGAGCATGGCTTTTACCATGGGCCTGCTGATGGATGTCGGCGATGCCAGCATATTTGGACAGCATGCGCTGGCATATAGCGTGATGGCTTTTGTTGCGCTGCTGCTGCATCGGCGCCTGCGCATATTCAGTCTGCGCAAGCAGGTGCCGCAGGTCGGGCTGCTGCTGCTCTCGGCGCAACTGGTCATGCTACTGACCGGGCTGCTGGCCAGCGCCAATCTGCCCGGCTGGGATTTTTTTCTTGCCAGCGTTAGCGGCGCGCTGCTGTGGCCATTGCTCCCCGCTTTAGTGAAAATACCCCAGCGGCGAAAACCTGATTCCGATGCGCTATGAGCCATATAGTCGAGCTTCGCAATTACGGACGTGAACTGCGTCATTTCCAGCTGCGACTTGCCATCAGTGCCGGTTTTATCCTATTGCTGTTCGGTTTGCTCTTTGTCCGTTTTTTTTATTTGCAGGTATCGCAGCGCGAGCACTATCACACCCTGGCGGAAGCCAACCGTATATCCATTTCACCCATCGTACCCAACCGCGGTCTGATTTTTGACCGCAATGGCGAGGTATTGGCGCACAACTATTCGGCGTATACGCTGGAAATCATACCGAGCAAGGTCGCCAACCTTGAGGCTACCATCAACGAATTGGGCGACGTGGTCGAGATAGCAGCGAGAGACCGCAAGCGCTTCAAGAAACTGCTGAGGGAAAGCAAGCGCTTTGAGAGCCTGCCCATACGTACTCGTTTATCGGACGTTGAAGTGGCACGTTTTGCTGCCAACCGCTATCGTTTTCCCGGGGTGGAAATCAAGGCGCGTTTGTTCCGCCAGTATCCGAAAGCAGAGGGCGCATCGCACGTGGTGGGTTATATCAGCCGCATCAATACTCAGGACCTGGAGCAGCTTGAAGCCAGCGGAGATTCCACCAATTACCGCGGCTCCGACTATATCGGCAAAATCGGTGTCGAACAGAGTTATGAAAAAGAACTGCACGGTATCACCGGTTTCGAGGAAGTGGAAACCGATGCAGCTGGCCGGGCGGTACGGGTGCTGTCGCGCACACTGCCGATCTCCGGCAATGATCTGAAGCTGTCGCTTGATGCCAAATTGCAGGAGGTGGCGGAACAGGCATTCGGTGAGCGGCGTGGCGCGCTGGTGGCAATCGAGCCAACCAGCGGCGACGTGCTTGCGTTTGTCAGCAAACCGGGTTTCGACCCCAATCTTTTTGTCGATGGCATCGACTCGGAGAATTGGGATCTGCTCAATAATTCCATCGATAGGCCATTGAATAATCGTGCACTGCGCGGGGTCTATCCGCCGGGTTCCACATTCAAGCCATTCATGGCGCTGGCTGGCCTGGAACTGAAAAAGCGCACTCCCCAGTACACCATCAGTGATGCGGGTTTCTTCAGCCTGCCCGGCAGCAGCCATCGCTACCGCGACTGGAAAGTGGGTGGTCATGGCAGTGTGGACATGCACAAGTCCCTGGTCATCTCCTGCGATACCTATTACTACGGGCTCGCCAACGACCTCGGCATCGATAAAATTTTCAGTTTCATCAGTCAGTTCGGATTGGGCAAATTAACCGGCATCGACATCGAAGGCGAAGTCTCCGGCCTGTTGCCCTCGCAGGAATGGAAAATGAGGCGGCATAAGCAGAAATGGTATGCGGGCGACACGATTTCCGTCGGCATCGGCCAAGGCTACAATCTGACCACCCCGCTGCAACTGGCTTTTGCTACCGCTATACTTGCCAGTAACGGTGCTGCTTTCCGCCCGCATCTGGTGAAACAGGTTATGGATAGGAAGACCGGGGCAGTGCGTGACATTGTCACGCAGCCGATGTACATGCTCAATTTCAATCCGGAAAATATGCTGCGCGTGCGCAATGCGCTGGTGGATGTAACCCGCCCCGGCGGTACGGCAGCGCGTGCGGGCGCAGGTGCTGCGTATACTTTTGCCGGCAAGACCGGTACCTCGCAGGTGATCGGTATGAAGCAGGGGGAGAAGTATGTGGAAAGCAAGGTGAATGAGCGTCATCGCGATCATGCCCTGTTCATTGCTTACGCGCCGGCGGAAGAACCGAAAATCGCACTGGCAGTACTGGTGGAAAACGGAGGTCATGGAGGTTCTGCCGCTGCGCCGATTGCGCGACTGGTATTTGACTACTTCCTGCTCGGCAAGCTGCCCGCCGGCACAGCAGCAGTGACGGCCGATGATGAAGAGGGCGTGCATGACTAGCTCTGTACGCCTGTGGCACTACCTCACGCGCTATGTGGATAATTTTCTGCTGGGCGGGGTATTGTTGCTGATGCTGATCGGTCTGCTGGTGCTGTACAGCGCTACCGATGCGAACCTCAGTCGCGTCAGCAACCAGGCGATCAACATGCTGGTGGCGCTAACCATCATGTGGCTGGTTGCCAACATCCCGTTGCAGCACATCATGCGCCTGGCGGTGCCGCTCTATATGATCGGCCTCATGCTGCTAATCGGGGTGGCGCTGTTCGGCGAGATTAACAATGGCGCACGGCGCTGGCTGAACATTGGTGTGACCCGCATCCAGCCTTCCGAATTGATGAAGCTTGCCGTGCCGCTGATGATGGCGTGGTATTTCGACAAACACGAAGTCACCCTGCGGCTGCGCGATTATGCGATAGCAACGTTGCTGCTGCTGTTGCCGCTGTTGCTGATTCTGCGCCAACCGGATCTGGGCACCACGCTGCTGATTGCCTCCAGCGGTTTTTACGTACTGTTTCTCGCCGGACTGTCGTGGCGCATCATAGCCGGATTGTTGCTTGCCGCGTTAGGCAGCCTGCCGGTGCTGTGGTCGATGCTGCACGATTACCAGCGCCGCCGTGTCATGACGCTGTTTGATCCCA
>Ga0209253_10001931_pt1 | contig 18275 bp, 15 predicted proteins | sample FrelakmetBRP12BR_FD_187145 | JGI IMG/M metagenome (GOLD analysis project Ga0209253, IMG submission 187145) | Freshwater lake sediment microbial communities from the University of Notre Dame, USA, for methane emissions studies - BRP12 BR (SPAdes)... | ecosystem: Environmental > Aquatic >... | reverse complement strand
TCGTCGGCACACAATACGGCCAAACCATAGAACGGCACCTTATTGATAAACTCAAGAAAGCACTCGTTGATGCGTTCCATGCTGCCATAGTGATCCAGATGTTCCCTGTCGAGATTCGTGACCGCGACAACGGTCGGAGACAGACGAAGAAACGACCCATCGCTCTCATCGGCTTCTGCTACGAGGAGATCGCCTCGGCCAAGGCGGGCATGACTCCCCAACGCATTCACTTTGCCACCGATCACCATCGTCGGATCCAACCCACCCTGAGCCAGTACATTAGCGACCATCGAGGTCGTCGTGGTTTTTCCATGAGCGCCGGCAATGGCAACCCCAAATTTCAGTCGCATCAGCTCCGCAAGCATCTCGGCCCGTGGAATCACGGGAATCTGCTTCGCCTTGGCGACCACGACCTCGGGATTCTGTGCCGACACGGCGGAAGAGATAACCACCACTTGGGCCTCCCCCACATTCGATTCCTGATGGCCAATAAAGATACGCCCTCCGAGTTCTTCCAATCTCCGCGTCGTATCGGAAGCCTGCAAGTCCGAGCCTGTCACCTTGTACCCCAACGTCAGCAGCACCTCGGCGATGCCGCTCATCCCCGATCCCCCGATTCCGACTAAGTGAATCTGTTGCGTCTTGCGAAACATCGGCGCGCGCCTTACTCCACCAACCGGTGAATACGACTGTGACTCCTGTCCACGTTGCCCAATGCCATTAGCCTCCTGCCGCTCCAACAGACCGGTGAGCATCATGATGTCCTCCCATAAGCGCGTAACACTCGCGGACGATGATCTCGGCCGCGTCGATTTTCCGCAGAGAAAGACTGGCTTCCCCCATCGCTCGCAATCGCTCAGGATCCCCGAGAATGCCCGCCACTGTGCGGACCAACAGGGGGCCGGTGAGCACAGATTGCGAAAGCAGCACGGCAGCCCCGGCTGCTTCCATCACCTTGGCATTCTTTGTCTGGTGGTCGTAGATAGCGGACGGTAACGGAATGAGGATGGCCGGCTTTCCACAGGCCGTAAGTTCCGCTACCGTCATGGCTCCAGCTCTCGCCACCACGAGATCTGCCTGCCGTAATGCGGCAGGCATGTCATAGATAAACGGCACGACTTGCGGCTCGAAGCCGGCGCGACGATAGGCCTCAGCCACCCGCGCATGGTCAGACTCGCCGGTCTGATGGGTCACAGTGAGATGTGGTACCTGCGTCATCAAATCGGGTAATCCTTCCATCACCGCTGCATTCATCGCCTTCGCTCCCTGACTTCCCCCGAAAATCAGCAGATGCGGTGGTCCCAATTTCTCCCTGCTCTGCCGCATGCCATCCAAAAACGCTTTGCGAATTGGAGTCCCCACCACACGCACCTTGGAACGGTCGAACGAGTCAGCCGCCGACTCGAACGCGAGAAAGACGCGCTGAGCAAACGGTCCCACCGCTTTGTTGGCTGCTCCTGGATTTGCATTCGGCTCAAGAATCACACGCACCACTCCGGCCAACGCTGCAGCAAGCAACATCATCGGACTCGTATATCCGCCGACCCCGATCACCAAATCCGCCTGTCTGGCACGCAGGATTCTCAGGCACTGCCACAGACTGACCGGCATGGCACACAACCCCGTCAGCGCCCCGAACAGACCCTTGCCCATCACTGGTTTGGCACTGATCAACGCCAGCTCGAATCCTTCATGGGCAAGCACCTTCGACTCGAGTCCACGCGCCGTCCCCACGAAGAGAATCTTGGCCCTTGGATCATACCGGAGAAACTCTCGCGCCAACGCCACAGCCGGATAGAGATGGCCACCGGTTCCTCCTGCTGCTATGACGATCGTCATCCGTGATTCAATCCATCGCGCCCGCTTCGAGACCCACCGGCATGCCGGTCGCGAGAAATATTGAGCAAAATGCCCACGCCGATTAGACTGACCACCAACGACGACCCTCCATAGCTCACGAACGGCAAGGTGAGCCCTTTCGTCGGCAATAGCCCAGTCACCACCGCGGCATTCACTAACGCTTGACTGCCGATCAACAGGGTAATACCCATACCCAGATAGCGGCCGAACGGTACCCGCGCGCGCGCGGCGATCTGAAACCCGCGCCACACAAAAAATGCGAATAACAGGATGACCGTCGCGGTGCCGATGAGCCCCAGTTCTTCGCCGACCAGCGCCAAGACAAAGTCTGTATGCGCCTCCGGGAGGAAGTAGAGTTTCTGTTTGCCCTCGCCCAATCCCACCCCGAACGGACCTCCGCTGCCGAAGGACAAGAAGGACTGCGTGATTTGGAATCCGGCGTCCGACGCATCCTTCCATGGAGCCAGAAAGGTCATAAGCCGTTGGCGTCGATAACTGGACCCAAGGACCAGCGCCAGCACGACTGGAATCGCACAAAGGCCTAAGGCCAAGAGATGGGAGAAGCGCGCCCCTGCGAGAAAACACATCCCGATCGTCACCAGGCCAAGCACTACGACCGTCCCAAGATCCGGCTCCAGCAGCACCAGTCCGCTCAGCAGTCCGATCACGATCAGGGCCGGCAGAAGTCCGTTGCGGAACAACGTGATCTTGTCCCCTTTTCTGGTCAAATACGCCGCCAGATAGATGACCGCCACGAGCTTGGCCATCTCCGCCGGCTGCACCGAGATGAATCCCAATCGCAACCATCGCCGCGCCCCCTTGGCCGCCACACCAAGCGACGGCACCAGTACCATGATGAGCAGCAGTACGATGCAGGCCAACATCGGGATGGAGAGCTTCTTCCAGAACGTGTAATCGATACGCGATGCGAGATGCATCAACAGTAAGCCGAACGCAAGCCAGGCGGTCTGCCGCTTCAGAAAAAATCCGGGATCCTGAAACCTGTTGCCCGCCACAATGGCGCTCGCGCTGAACACCATGACCAGTCCCACCAGCGCCAGGATCATGGTAACCGCTAGAAGCGTATGATCCGCCGCTACCCGTTGCTTGCCCGACCGTTGGCTGGTCTGGGACCATGGGAGCGCCAGAGTCCCCGCTGATCGATGCGCCATTGCTCAGAACCGCCCCTCCCTCGCTTTGCACGTCACGCCGGTAAGGCATGAACCAATGCCTTGAATTGACGGCCACGGTCTTGATAGTCAGCAAACATGTCGAAGCTGGCACAAGCCGGGGATAACAACACGACGTCACCAGGCGATGCCCCCTGCGCGGCACAATCCACTGCCTCCCGCAAGGTGGCTGCCTCAGTCAGCGTGGCGACACCTTCCCACGCCTGTCGCAACAGCGGCGCCGCTTCCCCTATCAGAATCACACGCGTAACCCGCCGGCTGACCGCCTGGGCGAGTCGTGAAAAGTCGCCACCCTTATCCCGCCCACCGGCAATGAGCCAAATCGGTTGATCGATACTTTCAAGCGCCTTGAGGGTGGCATCGACATTCGTCCCCTTCGAATCGTTTACAAATCGGACCCCCCGACGCTCGCGAACAATTTCAAGAGCATGCTCGAGTCCGGGAAATGTCGCGAGGACACGCCGAATCACATCGAGAGGGCAACCGCACAGCAAACCATAGGTCGCCGCCGCCATGACGTTCTCCACGTTGTGGTTGCCGATGATGCGGATCTCACTTCGACGGCAGATCTCTTGCCGTACCCCGGTCACCGTCGTCACGATCCGGCCGTCTTCTAGATAGGTTCCTCCGAACAAATCACCCCCGAGCGTCGACGTGGTCGTAAACCCCAGGCGTTTCCCAGTGACGCGATGTCGCAGCGCGGCCACACGGTCATCGTCAAGGTTGAACAGGGCAAAGTCCGACACCGTTTGATTCTCGAAGATCCGCTGTTTAGCCGCGATGTATTCGTCCAGCGACTCATACCGGTCCTGGTGATCGACCGTCACGTTGAGCAGTGCAGCAATCCAGGGATGGAACCGATCGATTGTTTCCAGCTGAAAACTGGAGACTTCGACGACGAGATAGTCGAACGGACTCGGTTGCCCCGCCTGACCGGCGCGAAGGTCTTCCACCGCCGCCTCACTCAAAGCGGTGCCCAAGTTTCCTCCGACAAACGCCCGCTTCCCGCTCTCGACGAGAAACTTGCCAATCAAGGTCACAGTCGTGCTCTTGCCATTGGTGCCCGTGATTGCGAGGAGCGGACTTCTGAAAAACTGAGAGGCAAGCTCCAATTCGCTGATCACCTTCACACCGCGCCGACGCACTGCTTCGAGCGGGGCGAGTCGATAGGGCACTCCAGGGCTGATCACCACCAGGTCCGCCTCCTCGAGCGACGACTCGTACCGCGCCCCGACGGTCACACCGACGTGATCTCGGTCGATGCCGCCGAGGACTGCCGCCAGCTCAGTCGATTCCTTCCGATCGGCCACCGTGACACGTGCCCCCGCCGCCTGGAGCAACCGGCAAGCCGCGACACCGCTTCTGGCAAGCCCCATGACCGTGACACGCGCTCCAGCCAATTCCACAGCCGTCTCTCCTAGCATGCCATCACCGCAGCTTTAAGGTACTCAGGCTCAGTAATGCCAATAAAATGGCAATGATCCACAATCGCACCACAACCTTGGGCTCCTCCCACCCCTTCATCTCAAAGTGATGATGGATGGGCGCCATGAGAAAAATTCGCTTCCCTCGTGCCTTGAACGAGATCACCTGAAAAATGACCGAGACCGCTTCAATCACAAACACTCCGCCGACCATCAGAAGCAGTAGTTCGTGCTTGCTGATCACCGCAACCGTGCCCAGCGCCGCTCCCAGCGGAAGCGAGCCCACATCCCCCATAAATACGGAAGCCGGATAGGTATTGAACCACAGAAATCCCAGACTTGCCCCCAGAATGGAGGCGGTGAACACCGCAAGTTCACCCGCGCCTTCGATGTGCGGAATGAGCAGATAGTCCGACATGAGCCGATGGCCGGCGACATACGCCACGATCGTATAGGCCAATGACGCGATCATGACCGGGCCAATCGCCAACCCATCGAGACCGTCGGTCAGATTGACGGCGTTAGAACTCCCGACAATGACGATTACAGCAAAGGCGACATACAGCCAGCCGAGATCCGGAACAAAATTCTTGAAAAACGGGATGCTGAGCTTGGTCGTATAGCCGGGCAGAAAATAGAGGACCAGTGCGATCGCCAAGGCCATCGCCACTTGTGCCGTGAATTTCTGTCCCGCCGACAACCCTTTCGATTGGGTCTTGATGAACTTGAGATAGTCGTCGGCAAATCCAATCGCCCCAAACCCCAGCATGGCGGCGAGCACAAGCCAGACATACGGCTTCGCGATATCGCTCCACAGAAGCGTCGAAAGGACCACCGCGAAGAGGATGAGAATCCCCCCCATAGTCGGCGTACCGCTCTTTGCCAGGTGACGCTTAGGACCGTCGTGGCGAATCTGCTGGCCCAGCTTTATGTCTTGCAATTTCTTGATCACCCAGGGGGCCAGCACAAAGGCAATCAAGAACGCCGTCACGGCCGCATAGATGATCCGAAAGCTCAAATACCGAAAGACGTTCAGGAATGAATAATCCGTATGAAACGGATACAACCAGTTATAGAGCATGCGGTCTTTACCTTAAAAATGAGCGGGCCTATCCGACCAACCCGTGAGTCGAATGAACACCGACTCCTTAGGATGCCTGCCTAGTAACTGCCCTCATCCCCGTCAGAACCTGTACAACCTGTTCCATTTTCATCCCGCGAGAGCCCTTCACCAACACCACGTCGCCTTGCCGTACAATCCTCTTGAGCCGATCAGCCGCAGCCGCTGCATCCACCACTTCGTCTATCTGCGAACCGGCCATCCCGCCCTGCCTGGCGCCTTCCCCAAGTTCACGACCCAACGTCCCGCAGACGATCAGCCGCGACAGCCCTTGCGCAGCAAGAAATTCCCCGACGTCCCGATGCATCCGGGCTGCTTCAGAGCCGAGCTCTAACATGTCTCCCAGCACGGCAATCCGTTCACGCGCAGGACTCCACTGGGCCAGCAATTGGAGCGCGGCTTTCATCGACGCGGGGTTGGCGTTATAGCAATCGTTGATGATATGGACGCCGTGATGGGTCACCACCTGCGACCGCATTGCGGCGGGACGGAATCGGCCCAGCCCCTGGGCAATCATCGACCCGGACAAGTTCAATGAAGCACCCACGGCCGCCGCAGCGAGCGCATTGGTGACGTTGTGCGTGCCATGCACCTTGATTCGAACGATCGTGGGGCGGCTCTTTCCAGGGAGGTGCAAGCGAAAGGTCGTGCCTTGGCGCGCATCGGACATGATCCCGCTCGCACGGACATCGGCCATCTCCGACAATCCAAACGACATGACACGACACTGCGCGCGCGCGGCGAGGTAGTCGAAGTAGGTATCGTCGGCATTCAAAATCGCCATGCCATCGGCCGGAAGCATGTCCAATAATTCCGCCTTCGCTTGCGCCGATCCTTCCATGCTTCCGAAAAACTCGAGATGATCGGGGCCGATATTGGTAATCAACCCGATCGTGGGCCTGACAATCTCACAGAGCCTGGTCGTCTGCCCCTGCTGATCCACACCCATCTCAATGACGGCTGCCTGATGCCGAGCCGTGAGCCGAAACAGGGTAGAGGGCACGCCGATCCGATTGTTGAAATTTCCCTCAGTCTTCAGCACCGACCACCGCTGAGCCAACACCGCCGCCACCATATCTTTCGTCGTCGTCTTGCCGTTGCTTCCGGTCACCGCCACCATGGGAATAGTGAACCGGCTGCGATAATGTGTCGCTAACTGCTGGTAAGCAAACAGCGGATCGCGCACACCGAAGAGAAAGGGTGCAGACGGTCCCTCGAGCCGGCGTACCGCTGCGGAGCGAGGAGGAAGGTGGTACTCATCGTGGACGATGGCTCCCACTGCACCCTGCGCAAGTACGGCCGGCACAAACTCATGACCATCGAATCGATCGCCTCTGAGGGCAACAAAGAGATCGCCGCGGCGAATTGATCGGGAATCAGTGCTGATCTGTCTGATCCGACGCTTCCCCGTTAACGTGTCCTGCCCTGCAAGAACTTTTACGCTGATGACTTCCCGTAACTCCTCGACCGTAAAAAGCCCCATTGACCCCTCGCCTTGCGCAATCCCGACCGTGGCCTGGACACTCATGCGCAATCCTGCAATTGTTGAATCGCTTCGCGCGCCACCTCACGGTCGTCAAAATGAAACTTCCTGGTGCCGATGATTTGATAGTCCTCATGCCCCTTGCCGGCGATGAGCACCATATCGTCTCGACGCGCCTCGTGGATGGCTGCGCCGATCGCCTCACGGCGATCCGGCACCATGTGATACTGCACATGATTGCGGCGCTCAAGCGCCTCGCGCACGCCGATCTCAACTTCATGGAGGATCGCCAGCGGATCCTCGGTTCGAGGGTTATCCGACGTCAGGATCACCACGTCGCTGTATTCCACGGCGGCACGACCCATCTTGGGCCTCTTCCCTCGATCCCGATCGCCACCGCAACCGAACACGGTAATGATCCGCCCGGTCTTCAACGTCTGGGCTGCCGTCAACAGACGGAGAAGCGCATCTTCTGTATGGGCATAATCGACGACGACGGTAAAATCCTGCCCGGAAGAGACCCGCTCGAAGCGACCAGGGACATTGGTAATCTGGGCGGCCGCTTCGCAGACCTGATTAGATGTCGCTCCACTATGCAGCGCCACTCCAATCGCTCCCAATAAGTTATAGACGTTGTGCTCCCCGACCAACCGGCTCTCGACGACAAACGATCCCGCTGGAGTTGCCGCGGTAAAAGCGGTCCCGGCAAGCGAGAGACGCACTCGTTCCGCCTTGAGATCGGCCTGGTTCTTAATGGCATAGCCCCAGACCGGCACAGGGCAGGCTGCCCGGATCGCACCCCCTCTGGGATCGTCCAAATTGACAATCGCGCGCTTCCCGGCCTTCTGCCCCCCAGCCAATCCGGTAAAGAGCCGCAACTTCGCCTCAAAGTACTCGTCCATGGTGTGATGAAAATCGAGGTGATCCTGCGTAAGGTTCGTAAAAACCGCCACGTCATACTCGCATCCCGCTGTCCGGTCTAACGCAAGCGCGTGGGACGATACCTCCATCACTGCATCGGTCAGTCCGCCCTCGACCATCTTCATCAAGAGCGCTTGAAGATCGAGTGCGCCGGGCGTCGTGTGCGAGGCAGGAAGCGTCTCCTGCCCGATCTGGCAACCCACTGTGCCGATCAATCCGACCCGCCGGCCGATTCCTTCCAGTAATGATTTGCAGAGGTATGTCGTCGTTGTCTTCCCATTCGTGCCCGTCACACCGATCATCTTAAGACGGGCGGAAGGATCTCCATGAAACCGGCTACCGAGAAGACCGAGCGCCTTGCGTGAATCAGCCACCTGCACGAACGGTAACGGCCCCGATGCCACAGCCGCCTGCGCGACCACCGCAACCGCGCCGGCCTTGATGGCCTGTTCGACAAATCTGTGACCATCGACGCGCTCACCCTTGACCGCGACAAAGAGACTCCCGGCCGTGACAGCCCGCGAATCGTCCGTGATGGCATGCACCGGGAGGCTCGCATCGCCGCGCAGCTCCAGGATCTCGACCTGCCCGCGAAGCACCTCGATCAACTGCATGAGGGTAATGGGATTGCGCGCCATATTCTTTTAGTGGTCCTTCATCGCCAAAGCGATCTTCACCGTGTCGTCCCTGGACACACCAAGATAGTTGAGCACCTGCTCCCCAACCTGCCGAAAGACCGGCGCCGCCACGGTCCCGCCCCAGGATTCGCCTTGAGGCTCATCCAGGATCACGATCATCGCCAACCGCGGAGATTCCGCCGGCACATACCCGACAAACGATCCGACAAACTGCGTGGAGGAATAGGCGCCGGTTCGCGAATCGATTTTTTGTGCGGTTCCGGTTTTACCTGCCACGCGAAAACCCGGGATGGCCGCCTTGGTTCCGGTCCCATTCGTCACAACCCCCTCCAACACCGTCGTCATCGTCCTGGCCGTCCCTGGTGACACCACTCGCCGCCTCACTTGTGGCAGTACTTCCCTAAGCAAGCGACCTTTCTGGTCGCGCACTTCGGACACCACATAGGGCTTCATCATGACACCCCCATTAGCGAGCGCTGCCGCTGCCGACACCATCTGCAGAGGCGTCACCCCGACCTCTTGTCCTATCGAAATCGACGCCAAAGAACGACGACCCCAGTCTTTGGGAGCTTTCAACAGTCCGTTCACTTCGCCCGGCAAGTCGATCTCAGTACGTTGACCGAATCCGAACACTTGCAGGTAGCGATAGAGCTGCTGCTCTCCGAGGGCCATCCCGACTTTAGCGACGCCGATGTTGCTGGATTTCTGAATCGCCTCAGAGAACGTCATCCAGCCCAATTTGTCATGGTCATGAATCGTCGTATTCGCGATCACCATACGGCCGTTTTCACCAAAGACCATAGAATCTGGCGTCATCACTTTTTCTTCAAGCGCTGCGGCTCCAACCACTATTTTCATGGTCGATCCAGGCTCGTATGTATCCGTCAAGGCACGATTGCGCCACCGATCCGGCGTCAACGCGGCCACGACATTCGGATCGAATCGTGGGCTGACGGCCATCGCGAGAATCGCACCGGATTGCGGCTCCATGACGATGATCGTCCCGGACTTGGCATGAGTATGGGTGACGGCCTCTTCGAGTTCTTTTTCTGCAATATATTGGATGACCTCGTCGACGGTCAGCGTAAGAGCATGTCCCGGCGTCGGCGCTTGTTCCGCCACACCCTTAGGAAACACCGTGCGGCCGAACGCATCCCGCTGCAACACGGTGACTCGCTTTTCTCCATGCAGGTGCGAATCGTAACGGCGCTCAAGTCCCTCAAGTCCTTGCCCATCCATTCCGGAAAATCCGAGGACGTGGGCCAGCAACGGGCCCTTGGGATAAAACCGCCGCCCCTCCATCACCACACCGATGCCGTCCAATGACAATTGTTCAAGCCGACGGCCTTGCTCAGGATCGAGTTTTCGCGCCAACCACACAAAGCTCTTGTCTTGCCGAAGCTTTCTCTCAAGCTCTTCGCTTCGAATATGGAGCACCGGAGAAAGGTGACGGGCGACAGTCGATGGACTCTCCAGCGACGTCGGTACTCCGAACACGGATGGCACCTCCATGTTCATGGCAAGCACTTTGCCGTGCCGATCCGATACCATGCCTCTGGCTCCCTCGAAGGACACAGTCTTTTGATGTTGCCGATCTGCCTTGGCTGTGAGTTCTGCCGCTTGAAGCACCTGGAGTGTGACCAGCCGAGATAGAATGATGCCGAACCCGCAGAAGAGCAGGAACAGCATCAGATAGCGACGACTGCGAGAAGGACCGGAAGTCACTCGCTCCTCCTCACGGTTGAATCATGTCTCACCAGACGGACTTGCACTATGGGTGAGGGTGTCAGGCTCGGGGTTTCTTCCTGTTGATGCACCATCAGCACTTGCCCCTGCTGTGGAGGAATAAGCCCCAACTTTTCCGTCGCCACCTTCGCGATTCGTTCGGGGGCCGTCAGAGCAGAAAACTTCACTTGCAATTGGTCCCGCTCTCGCTCCAGCAACACCTTCTGGGTTTTCAATCGTTCGATCTGATAACCCACCCGAACGACATCGACACGTTCCCACACAAACATGAAGACCAGCAGCACGCCGGCCACAATCGTCAACGTCTTCATGTGTGACCCTCCTTGGACACCCGCTGGACAGCCCGCAACTTGGCACTGCGGGAGCGGGGATTCCGGTCTGATTCTTCACTGGTAGAAACCTGCGGCTTCTTGGTGAGCACTATCAATGCAGGATCCTCCTTGCCGGAGAGCGCCCGAAACGTGTGCTTCACAATCCGATCTTCGAGCGAATGGAATGAAATCACACAGAGGCGACCGCCGGGAGACAGAACATCCACAGCATCGCGCAAGGCCGGTTCGAGGCAATCAAGCTCCTGATTCACTGAAATGCGAAGGGCTTGGAAGGTCCGGGTAGCACAGTGGAGCCGGCCATGCCGATAATTTGCAGGGACCGCCCCCTCGATCACGGAGACCAACTCCTTCGTTGTCCCCAACGGATGGCGCTCACGCGCGCGGACGATGGCACGAGCAATTCGCCGGGAAAACCGTTCTTCGCCGAACTGAAAAATGGCGTCGGCCAACTGTGCTTCCGGCCACCGATTGATCAGATCAGCTGCGGTCCCGCCTATGGATTGATCCATGCGCATGTCGAGAGGTCCATCGTGTTGAAAGCTGAACCCGCGCGCCGGTTCATCGAGTTGAGGCGAGGATACGCCGAGGTCAAAAACAATTCCGTCGACCTGCGACAATCCATGCTCCGATAGATGCTGTTTTAATTCCATGAAATGACCATGAATCAGAATTGCGCGAGCACCAAACTGCGAGAGCCTTTGCCGACTAGCTTCAATGGCCGATCTGTCCCGGTCTAGGCCAATGAGCCTCGCATCAGGGCCGCTTCCCTCAAGCAGTTTTTCAGCATGCCCACTGTATCCCACCGTACAATCCAGGAAGATCTTCCGCCCATCACCCAGAAGCCAATACAGCAGCTCTGAAGGCATGACAGGAGAATGCCGATCATCCATAGATTCAAACTTTCCAGATTCACCCACTTTCTCCCACCGACGGCGCAGTATACACTCACTCAAAGACTTGTCAATAGCAAATTCATGGACTTATGAGACTCTTGTTGGGTCTTATCCTGTTGACAAAGCCGTATGATTTTGGCACTACCCAAGGTCTGGTAGATGGGGGTCAAAATTACCCCCATATAAGGCTATTTGGAGCTTTCGTGCGATGTTGAGATTCTACGGAAACAAACGGATGGCAATTGCCCAAGGACTGACGTTTCTGGAAAACGTTCAGGTAGATCCAGATAAGGATCCTTGTCCTTATGACAAAGTCTCTTGAGTTTCTGAAGGTGCCGACAGCTGATACCGCTGTCCAAGAGATGGTGTGGCAAGGATATTCCACCCTCAGATATGGGACGAGAGGAAGTTCTGGCATGGGCGTAGAAAAATGCGTTCTCCGCGAGTGCTGTCCCCGGTCAAAAATGCAAAGCTGGCTGGTTTGATTGCATTTTCCAGGTTTCAAGGGGAGAATATGCCCATGCAAATCAGGCAACATCTCTTCCTAATTCTGGCCATCACATTCGGCTGGCTCCTCCCCGATCTTGCCCAATCCGCCTCAACCATTTACTACTGTCCCGACCGTAAGTCTGACCAGCAGTATTCAGCAAGGCCGGCGCCAGGTTGCGTACCCCTCATTGATGAGAAACAGCCAAGCCAGGGCAACGATTCGCTACAGCCTCAACACGAACCAACAGATTTTAAAATCGAAAACCTCCAAAGCGATGTATCCGCCTTCCTCAGCCGATACCATCAACTTCTTGAATGCTGTAAGACCGACGTCTCCGAGCTTCAACAGATCGACGAGGTAGGCGATGAGGTGGGCGATCTGCTCACGTCCACGCAGGCCAAGCTCTCCAATCACTCGTTGGCATCCCGCGGCATCATGCTGCGGGAAATGATCCTACCGGTGGCGAAGGCCCGAGCGGACATCAAAAAGCTGCGCGCTACCCTCAATCGCATTGGCACCATCAGCAAGGCCCGCGAATCCGGCGACTTTGAAGAATCAGGGCGAGCTGCTCAGGCTATTCGCGAGATGGAGGAATCCATCGAGCGAGATATCCACGCACCAAAGCTGTCGACAGGACCAAAGACTGGCGCCAGTATCGGCAGCGCACCAGCAGCAGGCCCAAGTATCGGAAAAACTCCAAAGACCGGTAACACCATTGGAGCGGAAGGCGTGACCGGACAAGATATCGGAGCCTCTACCCGCCATAGCCACGAGATCGGCGCATCCGGGCCGACCGGCTTCGCCATCGGAGGGACGGGTCGCGCCGGGCCTTCAATCGGAGAGTCGACATTCAACAGCGAGTCGTCTTCGGCGGTTGGCTCATCACTGCAACGTTCTACCGTGGGATCTAGCCTGTCGGATTCGACGGTGGGGTCAAGTTTCGGCGGTTCAGGGGTAGGCTCAAGCCTCGGAGACTCGAGTGTCGGTTCAACGATTCAAGAACGCAGCACCAGCCCACAGCGGTGATCTCCCTCACTGGCTCTGAAGCGCAGTCGGTACCGACTGCCATGTTTCTCCACGATTTCTACTCCTATACAAGCCACTCCCGTTCGTACCAGCATAGAACACGGCCGGATCGGTCGGACTCTGCACGAGCGATCGGATATTGAGCGTCGCAAGACCCGTATTCAACGTGCCCCACGTCTCCCCACCATCTTCGCTCCGGTGGACGCCTTCTCGACCGCCCAGATAAATGACACCTTTCTTCGTACGATCCAAGATCATCGAAAACAACATCTGATCTTGCAGGGATTGTCCGATCCGTACCCAAGCCTTTCCACCATCGATTGTCTTGTAAAGTCCCGTCAACGTGGAAGCGTACACCGTATCCGGCTCAAACGGATCGACCAGCACCGACGTCACGCTGAGTGCGCGTGACGACTTAATGATATCCGGCGACACGAGGCCGTTGTTCACCTTATCCCAATGACCTGCCTCGTCGATCGTCTTGTACACTCCACCGCTCGTGCCCGCGTAGAGGATCGCCGGTCTCGTCGGGTCCATACCCAACGTGACTACCATCAACACTTCCTTCATCCCTTCCATTTTCTTCACCCAATGCTCGCCGCCGTCTTTCGTCTCGGATACACCCATCGTCGTGGCAATAAAGATGTGATTGCTGTCCGTCGGATCGAAGAGGAATTGATTGACCACCGACGAGATTGTTGCATCGTCCAACCCCGAGCGCATCGAAGCCCAGCGCTGCCCGCCATCGTGACTCTTAAAGACGGCATCGCCCTTCGTGCCGGCATACACCGTGGCCGGGTAGGCCGGATCAAGCGCCATTGAAATCACACGCGAGTGGCTCATGCCTCGCGACAAATTCGTCCAGGTCTGGCCCCCATCGCGCGTCTTATAGATGTAGTCGTTCGTCGCGACGTAGATGATGTCAGGATTCTTCGGATTGAGCTGAATGACGACGATGGGATCGCCGCGATTGCAGCCGACGAGGGGAAGGCCAAGTAGAAGCAGTAATAGGAGGGCGAGTCGTTTCATGAATCCAGCTTGAGACGATGTTCGGATGCGAAAGTGGCGGAGTCATTCCAACCTGTGTCAGTCCATTACGCACTACTCAATCAATGATCCCTCCAAGCTTGCTCGTTCTCTCTTCAGGGATGGGGCCTGATCGAGCTTCCACTGCGCGCGTCCAACGAGGGCCTTCGGAGGCCGCGCGTTGCGCGAGCACAGAAGATCATCAGGCTCCATCCCCTCCCCTGTTTCAGCATCCTAGATCAGCGGTAGTTGGTGAACTGCAGATCAATCCCAAAATCCTTGCCCTTGAGAAACGCCATGGCCGCTTGAAGGTCGTCCTTGCTCTTACTCAGCACACGCACTTGCTCACCTTGAATCTGCGCCTGCACTTTCAGCTTCGACTCCTTGATCGCCTTCGTCACCTCTTTCGCCTTGTCCGCCGCGATACCGCTTTGAATCTTTGCCACCTGGCGCACCGTGCCACTCAGCGCCGGCTCAACGGTCCCGTAGGTGAACGCCTTCAGCGAAACCCCGCGCTTCACGCACTTGGTCTTAATGATGTCATTCACCGCATTGAGCTTATACTCATCGTCGGAGATCAGGGACAGTTCCTTTTCTTTCTCCTTCAACGTGATCTCCGTCTTTGAGTCTTTGAAGTCGAAACGCTGCTTGATCTCCTTCGTCGCCTGATCGACGACATTCTTCATCTCTTGCATGTCCACTTCCGAAACCACATCGAACGAAAATTGTTCAGCCACAATCCCCTCCTCTCATCACTTCACCCATTTTTTCCACAGGAAATTCTTTCTTCGACATTCCACGGGGTGGCCTGCTTGGTCTCCCACTGCGCGCGTCCAACGAGGGGAGTCCGCGACCGCGCGTTGCGCGAGCACAGGAGATCAACAGGCCACCCCTAGCAGCACCCCCCGCCGGGCAACTGCAACCGCCGCTCCTCATTGTCATGACAAATCGTCGTCTGCATTCTTCTCGGCGAACTTCCACCCGCCATCACCACCACTTCGCTGCTGGTGAACGGCCGCTTCAAGATCACATAGCCATACCATTGCCTGATACTATCGCCCAAGACGATCACCGCGAGCAAGGCCACCACCGCCACCAGCCCTGCATCCAAGTACAACGCAAAGGCCTTCCCGCTATCGGCAAGGGACGAAGCCTTGCTCACAAACATTCCAAACATCTCATAGGACCCCATCAACGTGATCGTGCCGACAAACAACATCGGCAACGCGGTGATCCACAGATACTGCGCCTTCCGCATCTTGATCAGCACCGTCGTGCCGATACAGAGGGCCAAGGTGCCGAGCAACTGATTCGCTGCGCCGAACATCGGCCAAAGTGTCGAAATGCTGCCGGCACCGATGAGATAGCCCCAGGCTCCCACGATCAGCCCGCTACTCACCACCACACCAGGCCACCAATTCATCCGCCGCAACGGAGGGTAGAAGCGTCCACCCATCTCCTGGATGAGATAGCGTCCCACTCGCGTGCCTGTATCGATCGTCGTCAGAATGAACAAGGCCTCGAATACCAGCGCAAACTGATACCAATAGGCCATCAACCCGGCCATACCAGGGAGCGCGGAAAAAATGGACGCCATGCCGACCGCGAGGGACACGGCCCCGCCAGGCCGGCCCGCCACATCCGCCTCGACGAGTTGCGAGAGTTCCTGAATCCGTGAGACAGGAAAACCCATCGCAGCCAACGCATCGGGCGAGAGCATCGTATTAATCGCCAGATAATCACCGGGAATCAACACCGAGGCCGCAATCAAGGCCATCACGCCGACAAAACTTTCCAACAACATCGCCCCATAGGCGACCGTGGCCTGGGACTCCTGCTCGATCATCTTCGGCGTGGTCCCTGAAGAGACCAGCGAGTGAAAGCCCGACACGGCCCCGCAGGCAATCGTGATAAAGAGGAAGGGGAACAGCATGCCGGGAATAATCGGTCCGCCGCCGCTAGCAAATATCGTGACGCGCGGCATCTCGATTGTCGGCGCCATGAGAACCACGCCCACCCCCAGCAAGGCCACCACCCCGAGCTTCATGAAGGTAGAGAGATAGCCCCGCGGCACCAGGAGCATCCAACCGGGCAAGACAGACGCGAGAAACCCGTAGCCGGCCAATGCCCAGACCAACGTCGTTCGCTCCAACTCGAACCACCCGGCAACCGAAGACTGAGCCACCACCCTCCCAAAAATCACAGCTGCAACCAACAGGACCACACCCAGCAGAGAAACTTCCGCTACCTGACCGGGCCGGAACTTCTGAAGGTAGAAGCCCATGATGAAGCCGATGGGAATCGTCATCGCAATCGTGAAGGTACCCCAGGCATTGCGATAGAGCGCGTTCACGACGGCAAAGCCCAGCCCGGCCAGCGCCACAATCACGATGAACAACACCGCCACCGCCGTCGCCGTGCCGGTGACCAGGCCCAGTTCATCGCGCGCAATTTCAGGAAGTGAGCGGCCATTCCGCCGCATCGACGCAACCAGGATGATGAAGTCCTGCACCGCCCCCGCCAACACCGCGCCGATCACCAACCAGAGAAACCCGGGCAAGAATCCGAACTGCGCCGCCAGAACCGGCCCCAGCAACGGCCCAGCCCCGGCAATCGCCGCGAAGTGATGGCCGAAGAGCACGTACTTGTTAGTGGGATGAAAATTGATGCCGTCGTTTAAGCGAATCGCCGGCGTGACCCGCTGGTCGTTCAGCTCAACCACCTGCCGCGAAATCCAGCGGCCGTAGAAGCGAAAGGCCAGCACATAGATACATGCCGCGGCCACAACCAGCCAAAGCCCATTTACTTTTTCTTGTGGATTGACGAAACCGACAACAAAGGCGAGCGCAACCGAGCCGAGAACGGCGAGAAACCCCCAAAGCACCAGCTTTAACGCCGACATGCGGGCATCCTAGCACAAACGGGGAAGGGGGCAACCTGGTTGATCTCTTGTGCTCGCGCAACGCGCGGCCTCAGAAGGCCCTCGTTGGACACGCGCAGTGAGAGATCAACCAGGCCGCCCTCTAAAGGAGAGAGAACGAGCTAGCTTGGAAGGAGCATTTGTGTACTGACTTGACCTGTGATTTCGTAAACCGCAGTTCAAATGACTAACCCTCACGAGCCTCTTCGGCCTTTACGCGGTCATCCTGATATGTACGCGATGGCTGATTCGGATCGCCGATTCATTTTCAGATTCTCCATGCTGTTGAAGTTTCTCTCAGCTTCCGTCATATAGACGCCATGCTCACCCTCATCCAGTTTCCCTGGTCGCCATTCTGCATCACAGTGCGGCATATCCTTGAACAGAACGGCATTCCGTTTCGGCTTCGCAACATCCCCTTTCACGAGCGGGCCTCAATTATCAGAGCCACGAACGGATGCGGCTACACCGTGCCCTGTGTGGTCGACGGGAAGCAGGCCATATGCGATGTCACTGATTTCAGTCAAGAGGTCGCGCGGTATATCGATCGTCGCTACGACCTCAACCTGTTCCCGAAAGATGTCGAGGGCATTCAGTTCATTCTTTCGCGCTATATTGAGAATGACTTGGAGATGGTAGGGTTCAAGATCAACGACAGCTATATCATCCCGGCGCGACCCATGGTCGAACGCGTCATGCTGATCCGTCACAAGGAACGGAAGTTCGGGAAGGGCTGTCTCCAGGAATGGACAAGCCATCGCACATACCTGTGCGCTCAATTCGCTGAGCTACTGACGCCGATCGACAATATGCTGGCCGAGTCGCCGTTCTTGATTTCCGATCGACCCTTGTTCGTCGACTACGATCTCTACGGTGTAATCGAGAACTATCTGTTCAGCGGAAAAACGAAGCTCCCGAACCTCAAGCACCTTCGCCGTTGGCACCACGCAATGGCGAGCCCCTCCCCGGAAAGCTGAATGTGTCGGTCTGATGCTACACTGATCCAGCCCCACGCCAGAAGGTCTCCACTGCATTCCAGACTCGCTCATTCTCTCTTTAGGGATGGGGGCTGATTGATCATCCACTGCGCGCAGCTTTCTCACCCGCCCACCCACTGGCACGCCGAGACGTGCCATTAGCCCGGGCGAGGGCCTTCTGAGGCCGCGCGTTGCGCGAGCACAGAAGATCATCAGGCTCCATCCCCTC
>Ga0209253_10001930_pt1 | contig 18276 bp, 19 predicted proteins | sample FrelakmetBRP12BR_FD_187145 | JGI IMG/M metagenome (GOLD analysis project Ga0209253, IMG submission 187145) | Freshwater lake sediment microbial communities from the University of Notre Dame, USA, for methane emissions studies - BRP12 BR (SPAdes)... | ecosystem: Environmental > Aquatic >... | reverse complement strand
GATGTCTGCATCCTGAACCTCAAGCTTGCGCATAATGCCTCCTTTCCTGCTTCCATTGTAGCAGAAAAGATAGTTATGCGCAATTATTTATGACGCTATGTATAGTATCGACTGTGTATGTCTCAGGATACCGGGCATCTATGTTAATAGGTTCATAAATTTGCCTATTGCTTGATTCTGATTCGATGGACTTCTATAAGGCACAATTTCCCGCTGTAATAATCCATGCCAGGGTTGCCGGTTAAATAATTCAGCAATCTTTGCATAAGTTGTGCAATTATCTCAGGGTGTTTTCTTACCTGTAATGCAAAAATCCCTCCCTTTTCCCAAGAACTCACTGAGGGTAATGATCCTTATATACTGATGCTTCTTCAGCGTAAGCATGGCCTTGTCGCCGGTGATGATTGCCGCAGCATTGCCTGCAACGGCGCATTCAAGGATGCGGTTATCAGGTTCGTCCTCAAAGACGTTGAGTCTTTCAGCAGGACGGACAATCGCACCAAGGTTTGCCAGATTAACGGCCACCCTGCTTAATGCCTCTGCGTCTTTACTGAATTTCCGGGCCAGAACCGTGAGAACTTCGTCGATGATCTCATGGGAAATAACAAGGGTATCTTCGCCGTCAATAATTCTCATCACGGCATCTTCGGCCTTGCCGCCGGGGAATATCAATGCGGATATGAAGATATTCGTATCAAAGACGACCCTCATTTCCTGAGATATCTTTCGAGGTCTTTCTCCGTCAGTATCCCGTTATCTTTCGCCTTCTTGCTCCAGTACCCTTGCATCTCCCGGAATTCGTTCTTCATTCTATCTTGCCGGGCGGGCCTAAGGGCATCCTGTATGACCGCGCTGAGTGTTTTTCCCTCTTCCTTTGCGAGCATCTCAACCTCGGCGGCAAGGTCCGGAGGGAGTGATATGGTTTTTTTGACCGCTGTTGCCATTATTGCACCCCTTTCTATGGTATGAATAAATACTACCGACTGGCGGGACTTGATGTCAACGGGGGACAAATACTATGGAGGGAGCATAAGTTCTTTAGAACAAGTATCCGGAACTACTGGTCTGCGAAAAACCGCAAACTCATACAGTTACAGCTTCAAATTCTGATAAATCACGGGCAAAATGGAATATGCAGAAATGCTTTTTCTGCTTCCGAATCAAAATATTATATTGAACCTGTTGGCAGCAGCCACTTTATAAAAAATGTTATAGCCAGATCTCAAGAGAATGACTGCTAAGAGATTACCCTCTGCCTACGCCGTAATAGTGAAATCCCATATCGCGCAGCCGCTGCGGATCATAAATATTTCTCAGGTCGAAGAAATACGGCTCATTCAGCATTGTCCTGATCTTTTCGAGGTCGAGGTTTCTGAACTGGTTCCACTCGGTCATGATCACAAGGGCATCTGCCCCTTTTATCGCATCGTAGGGGTCCTTGCAATATTTGATTTCAGGGATAATCTTTTCAGCCTCTTTCATTGAAACCGGGTCATACACCCTGATGCGGACCCTTTCTTTCAAAAGACGCTGAATGATGGCAAGAGATGGAGCATCGCGGATGTCGTCAGTATTCGGTTTGAACGAAAGACCGAGCACCGCTATTGTTTTGCCCTTCAAATCCCCCATCGCATCCCTGATCTTACTGATCATATATTCTCTCTGTTGTTTGTTCGCCCTTACCGCTGCATCGACGATGCCGAGATGCACACCGTGGTCCTCTGCCATTTTCAGCAAGGCATTCGTATCCTTCGGGAGACAGGAACCTCCGTATCCGGGACCCGGGTGGAGAAATTTCGACCCGATTCTCTGATCAAGCCCCATGCCTTTGGCAACCATATGGATATCAGCGCCGACTTTTTCACAGAGGATTGCCATTTCGTTGATGAACGATATCTTTGTCGCAAGAAAAGAGTTTGAAGCATATTTAATCAGTTCTGCTGTCTCGATATTGGTGATCACAAAGGGGGATTCGATAAGATAGAGCGGCTTGTAGAGATCCTTCATAATTGCGACAGCCTGGGCGCTCCTTGCCCCGATAACAACCCTGTTCGGCCTCATAAAATCCTCTATGGCAGACCCTTCCCGCAGAAACTCGGGGTTCGAAACAATGTCGAAGTCTATCTGTTCCTTCAGATTGGCTGATATGATCTCCCTCAACTTTTCGCCAGTCCCAACCGGCACCGTGCTTTTCGTGACAATCACCTTATATCCGTCCATATGTTTTGCGATCTCCCGCGCGACTTCTTCCACATATTTCATATCGGCAGAGCCGTCTCCTCTTCTGGGGGTACCGACGGCAATAACGATGACGAGGGACGATTCGACCGCCTTCGCAATTTTTGTGGTAAATCTGAGCCTCTCCTGCTGGAAATTCCTTTTTACGAGTTCCTCAAGGCCTGGTTCATAAAAAGGGACTATTCCTTTTTTCAGCGCAGCGATCTTTTTTTCATCCTTATCAACGCAGGTTACCGAAAGACCGAATTCCGCAAAACAGGCTCCCGTAACAAGCCCCACATACCCCGTTCCGATAATACCGATATGCATAGCACCTCCTGTTGAGGACAAGACACTAACTGTTGCTCTGCGATTCGCAGAGGCACGATTCTGAAAAGTGATGAAATTATAGAATGTTATGGATCAACTAATCAATAAAAGCGCTGCCTGCGTCGTTATGCTATGGAGGGAGGACGGTGGAAATGTCTTTTGTAGAGCGTTATTGCTCGATGGGAAACATGATTCCAGAATTTTTGGTCATCTCGTAAAGCATCCCTCAGCGGTTTCCCGCTGTATATTTTTATAAACCTGAACAGGTCCCGCCGGGTCAAACCAATATCCATGCCCGAGAAAAAAAGCCCTGCAATGTCCTTGATGATCCACCTTTCCGGCGTATGTTTCCTCATCTGCACCCTGTGCAGGTCAATAAGATAAAGGTGCATTCCTTCATAGCCATCCCTTGCTGCAGCCCTAAGGTCTATGAGAAAGTGACAGATATAGAAATCCCGGTGATTAATCCCCCGCTCGTGCAAACAACGGGCGATAGAGGCAATTTTTCTGATAATGGCCCATTTGAGATGAACATCCGGCGGATGCGTTTTCCATTCCCTGGAGAAATGCTCGAGGCTGATCGTGTTCTCAAGTTCCTCGGTGATGAGGAAGGATTCAAGCCAGGCCGGCGGATGCCCGCGCTCGCCGAAACCGGCGACCTTCATGGTCTCAATACCAAGCGCATCCAGCATTCTGATCGCACGCAATTCATTCCCGGCGCTCAGTACAGGCAACCGGAGGCTAAAAAGATTTTTTATGATCTCGCGCCATCCGATATTCCGGTGGACCTTCACGAAATACCCCTTTCCGTCACATATAATACGCACAGTTCTGCGGTTTTTGTGCTCACGGAATACCTCGCCCTCTGCGTCGAGAATCTCGTTGAAGGCGTTCTTCCCCTTGAAAACATTTTGGAGGGATGAAGACAACTCCATCACAGTGCCGCCTTTTTCAGGGCCAAAGATTCAATCATCTCAGCCGCCTTTTCCGGCATACTGAAAAAATCATTCCTCTCCACGTACTCGATGCCTTTGCGCTTCCACGCCGCCCTTTCGGGAGATGTTATCATCCGGTGCAGAAGTTCGTTGAATTCCTGCTGCCGAAAAGGTGATGGTACAAGCAGGCCTGCACCGGCCTCCCTGACATGAAAGGCATACCCGCAGATATCGGTCGCCAGGACAGGCAAGCCCGAGGCCATTGCTTCAATTAACACGGTTCCGGTATTTTCTGAACGGGCGGGATGAAGAAGGAGGTCGGCACCGACCATAAAGCGGGGGACATCATCGCGACCCCCTAAAAATGTCAGCCGGTCGGCTATGATTAACGTCTGAGCTTGCTTTTCGAATGATTTGGTCTTCCCCTTGCCGATCACAAAAAGCTTTGTTTTGTGTCTGAGCTTTTCCGGAAGACCGGCAATCGCCGCAAGGGAACGGTCGAGTCCTTTGGTTTCAAAGCCTGAACCGACCATAAGCAGCATGAATTCATCCCCGGCAACACCAAATTCCTTACGAACAGTATTTCTGATCTCTTTGGCATTGTCAGGTAATCGTCTGTCTCCCGTAATTCCAGGGGGGAGACTGTGGAAACGTTCGACAGGCGTTCCATACTGCGCGATAAACTTTGCTTTCTCGTGCGGAGCAATGAGCAGGATATGGGTATGCGAAGCGCGTTCAAATACCGCCTTTTCGAGCTCCGCGTAGGTGCGATATCTCGGGCCTGTTCTGTAAAGAATACTTTTCCGCTCTTCCATCCCGGCCTTGTAACAAGGGTCAGCAGCATAATAGACATCGAGACAGTGCATTTTATTGAAGCCGAGGGCAAGATCAAACCGGCCTTTTTTGAGACAGTCACAGACCTTCTTCGAAAAATTCCGGCAGCGGGTATGGTTTGTTAATCCCCCTGCTGATATCAGAGAGAGATAAAAATCGGGGGGTATCTCCCCTTCCCATTTCATGGTAAACACATGGATTTCATGGCCCCGATCCCGGCAAGCCATTGCTATATGCAAAAAATCCCGCTGGAGGCCACCGAAGGGAAAATACTTGAACAAACAGAATGCCATTTTCATAATAACCTTTTACGCCCCTTTTTGGCCCATTCCTCTGTCGCCTTCTGTTTAATCTCATCAAATTTGATTCTGGTTTTTATCTTTTCGGGGATGAGAGCGCGGTATGCCGGAAAGAACTCTGTTTCAACCCAGTCTGCCGCCTCCGCTTCAAGTCCGAAGCGGTAAAAGCGCTTCAGATCGTTTATGATGCCCCTCACAGATGGGGCTGAATAAATTCTGGCCTGATCGAGATCTATCAGAAATAACCTGTGTCCCTCTCCAGTTCTCTGAACCAAAATGTTCGGCCATTTGAGATCTCCGTGCACGGCCCCTCTCAGGTGCCATTCCGCTATTGTCCCGGCCAGCCTTTCCAAAAGCCCGCTGTCTTCACTTAAGAGGCCTTTCCTGTATAAGCTCCAGAGGCTTTCGGCATCCTCGATGACGGAAGAGAAGAAAAATGAATTTCTCTGCTTAAACGATGCCTCTTCATAGGCCACAGGTTCCGGCACTGACAACCCCTCCCGATAAAGTCTGAGGCTTGTCTTCCAGAGCCGCTTTGCCCTGCTGTTAAAAAGCTTATGAAGTACGAAATCAAAGAAGCCGCGATAATTGAACCTTTTCACCAGCAGGTCGCGGGATAGTCCAAAATCGCTGCCTTTCAGAATACCGACGGTAGTCGAGAGGTCATGCTTTTTGAGGGAAAATGATTCCCCTTTGTCCACGATTGAATTCAGATTATACGGAAGCGGCAGCTCACAATTTTGTGCAAAGGATCGTGGTTTGAACTGCATTTTAAATCTCTAAAGTCCCTTGTTATTCGCAAAAATCATATCCCAGAAATTCGATATCTCTTCTATATCTTCCTCTCACTATTTCTATCGTCAACGAATCATAGTATTCTTTGTAATTTAAATGTTTGGTAACATTCCTGCGGGGCAATTTTTTCCTGATTCCGAGAATACTGCAGATTTTTTCAAAATCTTCTTCTAATCTCTCATATCTTCCGATAAAATCAACAAGGAGTCTTCCGTTTTTACCAATGATCCAACTAATCTGATCATTATACTGACTATTGAGTTTTGAATTATATAAACCAATGGGCTCGATTACCTGGTCCTTGAAGGTCATACAGAATTGGTGAAAGCTTTCATATTTTTCATTTAAGCCCCTATAGAAGAAAAGCGAGACAAGTCTTTCCCAGGGGTTTCTCACAAAACAGAATTTGAACGCGCTCTCAAAAAAGTCTTTGTTCATTATTGCGTTATCGATAAGCGCGTCGATGCTGGTATGCCCAAAAGTAACGATTCCTTTGTTGTCGAAATCCGTATAGGGGGATTCAATCGCCCCGTTTTTTTCTCTGTTTAGCAGCCTTCTGCATTTATATCTGCTGTCATTCAAAGCTTTATAAATGCTGCTGCCCGCAGCCTTTGGAATCCAGACGAATAAAACATCCCTATTTTTTTGAAAATAAGAGAACAATTATTTTGATGAATCTCCTTGAATTGATTTCGCCATCAGGGAAAATCAATTTTTGAGCTTCGCAATCACCATCATGCTGCCGGAAAATAACGGCCTCACAAAGGAAAGAAACTTGGGTATCTGATACTTCAACTTGTGGAAATATTTCAACAGATACATCTTGCGCCTGTGATAAAGAAAAATCTTTTCAACTTCAAAAGAATATCGCCTGAGCAACTGCGTGATTGTTTTTGGATCAAACCAGCACGTATGCTCCTCGTGTATTTTTAATTCATGACCCTGCAGGATACGTAAGACATTCCTGACCCCGAACGCATTGGGTGTTGTAAGAATCAAACAGCCGTCTTTTACAAGATGCCTTTTCATATTTTCGAGGAAGAGACCGGGATTACTAAGGTGTTCAATAATCTCTCCAGCCACGATGCATTCGAATTGCATCCCGAGGTTCATATTCTCTGCATCAGCGACCACTACATTATATCCCTCCTCCCGCATCTGACTGGCCCCATTTTCATCGATATCTACACCCAACAACTCTGCAGTCCGCTCTTTCAGAAAAATATGGAGACCTGTTTTCGCAAACTTTTTGTTACCGTCCGGTCTGGCATCCACACAGCCGATATCAAGTACCCGCTTATCCCTGACGAAAGGTTCTAAGGCCTTAAATTTATCTGTTATTTTTATTAATTCCATAAGCACATAAGGGACGATTATTAACCAGACTGTAAGATATTACTTCCTTTTTGTAGTGTGAATTTATGATAGCATATCCTATCCCAATAATCAGCCAGAGCATTTGTCCCGGCCAGCCGTGATACATGTAGTCGAAGAGGTTGAGGGATAGAAACCCGATAAGTGAGGCAAAGATACCTGCCAGTTGGAGCTTCTTCTCCGGTACTCTCTCATCCCTGGCCGCCCTTAGAAAATCTTTAATGAGGAATATTACTATAGCTGCAAAGAGCAGGAGCCCGATCACGCCCGTTTCGACAGCGGTATTGAGAAAGATATTGTGAGCGTGTTTCACATATGCGTCGGGATAGTACTTTGAAAATGTCTCCTTGCCGTAGCCGATCCCGGTGAAAGGGTATTTGCGGATTATCTCGGAAGAAAGCCTTATGGCTTCTAACCTCGGCTTTTCACTTCCGTGTATTATAATCTGACCGGGAATTACGGATTTATAGGAAAGCCCGGCCACGACCAGAGAAATTGTTATGAACAGGGCTATAAAAAGTCTCCTGTATTTTTTGAAAAAAAAGCCGGCAAGAATTAATATCTCTACCGTTACCGCTATCCAGGCCCCCCGAGTAAATGTAAAAAACAGGGCGGCAAATAAAACAGGGATGCTAACGAGGAATGCTCCCCTTATCCGCCCCTGAAATGAAAACGCCAGAACGATAGCAAGAGGAATAGAAAGGACAAGAAATGTAGATAACCGATAGAACGCTCCGGTAAAACCATACACCCTGTTCACAAAAAACTCCGGTGACTGGTAAAACTGATAACATGCAGAGAGAGACATTATAGCCGCAGAGAACACCAAAGGGAGGAAAAGCCATCTGACCTTTTCAGAAGGCATATCCTTCACCAGAAAAAAAGCGAGAACGTAGAGAATATACTGCTTCGATAATTTTGTCGCTATCTCAACGAGACTGTAGGGCCTGTCGATTGCACTGATAAGCGCAATGAGCGTCCAGACAAAAGATATCAGGATTAAGATATGAAGTGGTATGTTCGGCAAAGACGTCTTTCCAATGTTCTTGCGCTCCAGCAACCTTACGGCGGGAAAAGAACCGATCAGAAGAAAAAAAAACACTTCCTTTATCGTCGCAAATCCGGAAAAGGGAAGGACAAATAATAGACACGCCAATGAGAATAATGCTATTGTTCGCAGATAATAAATCACTGTGCCTTTATTGACTTACCCCATCAGATTTATTCATTACCCTGTAATACGGAGTCATATATCTCCTGGATTTGCCTAATCATCACATCCGCGGTAAATTCCTCCTCAATTTTTCTCCTCCCCTCTTTACCAAGTCTCTTTTTGTGATCATTGTCCAACAGACCGATCTCGACCATCGCAACAGACAGGGCAGTGGCATCCTTCGGCGGGACGAGCCTTCCGCAATGACTATTGCCGAAAACTTCCGGTATTCCTCCCACTTCCGATGCAATGACCGGCAACCCCGATGCCATGGCTTCAAGGAGGGCTATCGAGAGCCCCTCGGCTAAAGAAGGAAGGACAAATACATCAAACCCTCGAATAAGTTCAAGAACGTCCTCTCTGTATCCCGCAAATATGACCTTTGAAGACACTTCCAGTTCTTCTGCCAGTTTAGCCAACTTTCTGAATAAAGGTCCCTCACCCACAATCACAAGCCTTGCATTCGGCATTTTCTTATGAATCTGAGAGAATGCTTCTATAAGATACGTTTGTCCCTTTGTCGAGACGAGTCGGCCAACTGTTCCATATACTACTTCATCTTCTGAGATTCCAAGCCTTAAGCGCGCATTCATTTTACTGACGTTGATATCGTCTATCATTGTAGGATCTATACAATTCCTGACCGACACGACTTTTGACGGGTCCATATTCCAGTTAGTTTCTATAACGTCATGTTTTACACTATCCGAAACGGTAATTATTTTATCGACACGCCTTAAAATAAACCAGTTAGTAAAACGCCTCTTAAACGATCTTGTTCGATTAAGTCCATGAACATGGGAAATTGTTTTTATTTGATCTGTCAGGCTGGCGAGAACTCCAAAAACAATTGCAGCATGCCGATGGCAGTGAAGTATATCAGGTCTCTCCGTGTTTATAACATTTTTTAACATTATCAATGTCTTAATTTTGTGTTTGCTTGGATTGTCGATATCCAAATAGATAGATAATCCATGCCGATCAAGAATATTTTTACCGTCAGGCTTTCCTGAAAAATAACATACCTTTGATTTATATTGTTCTGGATCAAGCCCTAAGATCAGCATATTACGCAATGGACGATTACCATCATATCTTTTAGCCAGTTGAAGAATGTTAATTTTTCGCATAACCTTCCCAGGTAAATGGAATTTTCCTCTGCAGCTTTATTTTGGTTTTTTTGAAAATCTTTCGTGCCAATTCTTCTGACACCGGTTTTAGCTCCGGATTTTCATCCAAATAGGCTTTAAAAAATATCATGCGGTCAGTAAAGGTAATTTGAGGCATGACCATCGTGTTAATTTGGGTAAGATTTTTTTCCCGAAGGCGGGAAGGTATGCCTTTATGAAAATATTTCGTTCTCTCATTATCAATAAAATAAAAAAGGGGCCTATTTTCATCATCCCTAATCAGAATATTACCCGGGCGCAGATCTCCGTGGAAAATCCCCGCTTTATGCATCTTCCCGATCACCTGTCCCGCCATTTTTATAAGATTGCGCTTTTTAAGAAGTTTTTCAGAAGTACCGGACTTAAAAAAAGTTTTAAAATATTTGTACACGTCGAGGCTGCCTTCAATCCACTCGGTGATCAGGAAACCCCCTCTTATAAAACAACACTTTTTTATTTCCCCGGCGGCGATTAAATCCGGCGACAGAAAACCTTTTTCATAAAGAATTATATTGCCTTCCATGGCTCTGCGGGCACGACTTTTTCTAAAAAAGAGCTTATCCCTAATACCTCTAATATTGAAAAATTTAATAAATATCGGTTCGCCTGATATTGAGGCCTTCCAGGCCATTGAGTTATTTGAACTCTGAACTTGCACTGCATTAACTGTTTTTTCATTATTTAAAAGAGAAATAAGCGTATCCAGATAAATGCCGTCTGATCCATTTTTTTTAATCCAGATCAGCTTGCAGCCATTTTTTAGTCTAACAGAACCCATAATCAGTTAGCGATTCTTTTGATCCATATTCTTTGACGCAGGCATTGCTATATTGAAAAAGCAGCTTCTATCAGCGGACATTTTGTACGAAGATAATCAACTAATGCATTACCATCAGCTTCTAGAGGAATCATAAGACGAGCACAGTCGGCCTGAGAGAAAGCATGACTATAAATATTGAGAAGCAACCTATGCATATCTCCTAAAGAGGGGAAAAGGCTTTTATGCCACCCTGCATCTGCCCTGGCGATTCGTTCTGAAAAAGTTTTAATCTCCGACATGATTATTCCGGCGCAGGGAATTGCAGCATCTTCAGGAGAGCAGGACTCCCAAATAAATTCACTCGTTTTTCCCCGGAACAAGACAATTACACATGCAATCTTCGCCGAAGCTGCCATTTTACTTTCTTCAAAAATTATTTTTGGATTAACCCATCTGACTGTTTTCTTGGGTCTTATCGCCTTCCCAATGTGCCATTGCAGGCGGTTAAGCCCTGAAAAGTTTGACAAGACTCGTTTTTGTAATTCCTTATCCTGTTCAAGATGATACACATACGCATGAATCGGCAAAGTGTGTAAATACATCTGCCCATCGGCATCGATCACGGCGTGATCGTCAGTCAGGAATTTAGCTTTCCCATGAAGAACTGCCCGGCTCATTATGGTTGACTTGCCTACCCCTCCCCATGCCGGCAACAATACCCCTTTTCCGTCTACTGAAAAACCGCTTGCGTGAATCAATGCGGCGTTGCGGTCTAAAAGGGAGCATTGCAGAAAAGAAAGAAAAATCGAATAAGCAAAATCTTTAAGCAATTTCATATCGAGCGAAGTTCCATGTGACAGCCACATTTTCCACATTTCATCCAAATCTATCAAACTCTTCACATATACATTGCGTCGATCTCTTTGAAAGACTTCAACAATGACCGGGCTGCCTCCTTTTATGCGCACATCGTAGTGTCGTTCCCGATAACTCAAAATTCGATCTCCCACAAAGGTGTGGCCGTCTCCCACAGCCTTTTCTCCGCGAAGGAGAACCGGTTGATCAACAAAGCGAAATACAAGCTCTGGTTCTTCAGAACATTTCAAAATAGAGAATACATCTTGCGCCCATTGAGTAACAAGATGCTCACCTTCAATCCTTATAACAAGAACTCCGATTTTAAAAGTTATTCCCTGACTCATTTAGTCACTTCCACAATCAAAATGTATCATTATTCTTTATGTCACCTTGACGACGCTTCAGTTAAACAACCGATACACATCGGCATATTGCTTTGCTATCTTACTCCAATCATAAGAAGATGCTGTAGCTGACGCATTCACGGCCAACTTCCTTCTTAAAAGGTCATTTTCCAATAACAATAAGAATTTATTTGCAAACCCTTCGATATCTCCATAGGGCACCAAAAAACCGTTCTCATCATCTTTTATAATATCAGATGTCCCTCCAACAGAACTTGCAACAACGGGAACCCGACTTGCAAAGGCTTCAAGAACCACTACAGGCAACCCCTCCCTCTGCGAAGGCAATACAAGGAATAAAGCTCCGGACAGCAATTGTGTCTTTTCATACCCTCTTACTACTCCTAAAAAATCTATATTCCCGGCGATGCCTAAATTATCGCCAAGCCTTATTAAATTATCTTTTTCCTTGCCGTCGCCGGCTATCTTAAGCCTTATGCCCGGATGTTGCATAATTATGCGTGAAAATGCCTGCATCAATATGTCGACGCCCTTTAATCGAACAAGCCTGCCAAGGTATAAAATATACGGCTTTTCATGTATTTTCTGTTCATTGGTAAAAGATCCGAATTTATTCAGCCAGATTCCGTTAGGTATTAGATAAACCCTGTCAGGATCTGCGTTTAAATTAATGACTTGTCCCTTAACATAAGAAGAAATAGCAGTAACCGCCTGTGTCTCTGAAAAGGTATTTTTTATGCGTGAAGTAATTTTCGGGTTTATAATATGCCCCTCTTGATTCTTTTTGATATCTCCGCCATGAGGAGTAATTACAACCGGAACTCCTGTGATCTTTCGAAACGAAATGCCCACATACCCTGCAGGATATACGCCGTGACAATGAAGTATGTCGAATTTGTATTTCCAGTGATACCATAATAGCGGAATAAGCAGTTGTCTTAGCCCGAATCTCCTGGATGAAGGTCGGGAATACCGAAGAACCCTGTAGGGGACATCCAATCTATTTTCTCTGCCCCTAACCCGAGGAGCAAAAACATAAGGTTCACATCCTTCAGTGAGCATCGCGAGAGAAAGATTATGAATCACTTCCTCCATCCCGCCTACAAGAGGAAAGAAGGAGTATGTAAAATGGCAAATTTTCAGTTTTTTCTCGTTCAAGAATTCTCCGTGCTCAAAGTTAAATCTGGAATAATTTCAAAGACAGACCATTTTCCATTGTTAGGTAAAGGGTTTACCGTGCCTCTCTGCATAGGTTGAATCTAAAGGCGGAAAATACAACATTCCCTTGATTGGTATTTTTTAATTATACTATAGGAGATTGCCTATTTGCATAATGGAAAACCAATCACCCGACAGAGGGGAGCTACAAGAATTTACAACATTCTGAAGAAAGCTTTTTGACGGGAATGGACTAAGGCAGAAATTATATGAATACTAATACAACGCCACATAAGGGAAAAGTAAAAAGAAATCAAAGAGGGAATTTGAATAGACACAAGTCTGCACTCGTATGGCTTACGGGTCTTCCCGGATCAGGAAAGTCCACGATCTCTCATGAACTGGAGTACCGGCTTTTCCAGCAGAACATAAAGATATATGTGCTGGACGGCGATAACGTGAGACAGGGATTATCCAAGGATCTGGGCTTTTCAGCTGATGACAGAAGAGAGAACCTGAGAAGGGTTGGAGAAGTAGCCCTCCTGTTTGTCGATGCCGGCATATTGACCATCGCAGCCTTTGCCTCACCATACAGGACAGACAGACGCATGGTCAGGCAGATGTTTGGGCCAGGCGATTTCATTGAGGTCTATCTGAAATGTGATGTAACGGTCTGCGAAGAAAGGGACCCGAAAGGACTCTACAAAAAGGCGCGGTGCGGTGAAATTAAGAACTTTACCGGAATTTCCGATCCCTATGAACCGCCGGAACATCCTGAAATTGTTCTTGCAACAGACAGGATGAGTATTGACGAAAGCGTAGAGAGAATAGTCGGCTATCTCAAAAACAAGGGAGTCATCCCCTGATTTCATTCTTTCAACTATGACAATGCCTGATATAATTCCCGATAGGTACCGTTCCGTTCGATAAGTTCTTCATGTTTCCCGATGTCCGCTATCCTGCCCTTGTCTAACACCAGTATCCTGTCCGCATTTCTGATCGTTGACAGCCTGTGCGCAATAACAATCGTCGTACGGCCTTTCATCAGAAGATCGAGCGCCTGCTGCACAATAGCCTCTGACACCGAATCAAGAGAGGAGGTTGCCTCATCGAGGATAAGGACCGGCGGGTTCTTGAGAATGGCACGTGCGATGGCGATTCTCTGCCGCTGCCCTCCGGACAGTTTCAATCCCCTTTCACCGATAATAGTCTGATAGGTATCCGGCAGCGCCTGGATAAATTCATCGGCATACGCCTTCCTCGCCGCCTCAATAATATCCGTGTCGCTCATTCCCGGTTTCCCGAAAGCAATATTTTCCCTTACCGTATCGTTGAAAAGAATAATATCCTGGCTCACAATACCGATCTGTTCCCTGAGCGAATGAAGTTCGATAGAATTCATCGCAATCCCGTCGAGGGTAATCTGGCCGGTTGTAGGGATGTGGAACCGGGGGATAAGATCTACAAGTGTGGATTTCCCGACGCCGCTGCGCCCCACAATAGCAATCATCTCTCCCTGCGTTATCTCGAAACTTATCTCTGACAACACCGGTGTGGAATTCCCCGGATACACAAAGGAGACATTGTCAAAACATATTGATTTCCTGAATCCGTCTATTTTCATGCTGCCTTCTTTTTCGCGTTCAGTATTCAGAACGGTGTCAATCCTTTCAAGAGACGCCCTCGACTCCTGAAGAACGGTATAGGCTTCACCCAGCTTTTTAATCGGAGAAAACATAAAATAAATCGCAGCAAGGATCGATCCAAACACCCCTAATGTGATGATGTCCTTCATGATCATATAAAGTCCGTATCCCAGAGCCACCGCAATCCCCGCACCGGTGACGATATCAATCACAAGTTTGGTAAATTCCTTCAGTCTGATAACCCGCAGCATTTCCCTGTAAAATCTCTGGTTATTATTCCTGAATTTTTCGGCCATCATCTCTTCGCGGTTGAAGACTTTTATGATCCGTGCGCCGTGAATACTTTCGCTGATCCTCTGCGTCAGAAAGGAAAGTTTCCTCTGGGCTTCCTTTCTCTTTTTCTTCACCCCTTTCCCGAATTTTCTCGTGCTGTATGCAAGGAGGGGGAGCAGGATCAAACTTAAAAGGGTAAGATCCCATTTCCGGTATAACGCTACCCCAAGGAGAAAAAGAACGGTAGGCACTTCCAGGATAAAGGTCTTGATAACGTCGGAAATCAACCCCTGAAGCGTCTCGACATCATACATGACCCTTGATATGAGCGCCCCGGATGATTCTTTGTGAAAATGGCTGGTGGGCAGATACAGGATATGGGAATAGAGCTTATTTCTGGTGTCCCTGACTAACTTCATCCCTGAAGATTTCATCAGATACAACTGGCCGAAGCTGAAAAGCCCTTTTATGAAAAATAGAAGGAAGACGCCAACAGGGAAAATAACAAAGTATTCGTATTTTTTCCCAACCACAATTTCATCTATTGCCGGTTTGACGGCCCATGCGATTGCGCCTGTTATGCCGGAAACAAGAAGACTCAGCACAATGCCGAGAGAAATCCTGGGCCAGTATGGTTTTGTGAGAGTAAGTATTTTTTTTGCAATAGACATGATGAGCGTTAGTACCCTGTTAATGTAAATATCTGAAAGTCGTCATTCCCCGGCTTGACCGGGGAATCCAGAAAGGATTGGATGCTCCGATCAGGTCGGAACATGACATCTTTATAAACATGCTCTTCGGATTATTAGTATAAACAATCACACAACAATAAAAAAGTGAAGGACAAACGCGGGGCTAGTACATACCTTGCACGAGGGTTGCGGTAATATGGCCTACTGCCACCTTTGTCTGCAGTTGAACGGGGATGTGCTTTCCATCATCGGTAAGCCATATGAATATCTCACCTTTCCGGTAGAATATGCCTTCTGACTTCATATTCGGTTTCACCACAATGGTATTGAACGTGCCTGTCGGAAGGGTTATCTTCTCTCTGCGCAGTACCTGTACCTCAACGTTCCAGACCTTCTTGCTGTCAAAAATAGTTACATACACGGGTTCTCCGACCGTAAGCGTAAGGGTTCTCAGGTAATAAAAGCTTGATATCGGATCAAAGACAGAGGGGGGCACGTCGAACTCCTTCTTTTCATTCTTGAGATAATCTCTGTATATCGCCTTATTGCTGTTTCGGTCAAAGACAACCTCTTTATCCCTTCGGTGGCTCCCTTCCCGTATTTTCATTCTATACTGAACCGGCTGTCCAACAGAAGAAAAAGCCGGGTTATGCGAGAGGATGCTTTCGATTCTGTCATCTACCGTATAAAAAACGGATACCCATCGGGCAGATTGGGCGGTAGATACGATTTTAACCTTATCGCCTTCGTTCGTTAATTCAAGGGATGCTGTCCCTGCTTTTATCCCCGTCCACGTAAGGTCGTAGATGAATTTTTCCGGGACCTTAAAAGGCTCTGCATGCGCAATCGAAAACCCGAACAGAAAAAGGAACAGGATGCCACTCACCATCCGCAGTCTTACTCGAATGGTCGATGAATCCGTCCGTTTCCTTTTCAGAAAAGGGGTGCGGCGCAGAATTTTTCTTACGGTGTCATCACTGTTCATTTGCATCTGTTTTTCTTTATGTTATATTAAGTGATGCTTGTTATTCCAGCCATCGATATGAAAGACGGGCAGTGCGTGAGACTCCTTCAGGGCAGAAAAGACGCGGTAACTGCGTATTCGAATGACCCAGCAAAAACCGCAAAACGGTGGGAGTCATATGGGGCAAAACTCATCCATATCGTTGATCTCGACGGGGCGTTCACCGGGAAACAGAGAAACCTCGATGCAATTATAAAAATCAGGCAATCGGTGAAAATCCCCCTCCAGGTCGGCGGCGGGATACGGAATATCGGGAATGTCATGAATCTGTTCTCAGCGGGAATCGACAGGATTATCATCGGTACCGCGGCAATAGAAGACCCTGAATTTTTAACCTATGCCTGCAGGAACTATCCCGGGAAGGTCTTAATCGGTATCGATGCAAAAGACGGGATGGTCGCCATTAAGGGATGGGAGGAAGTGACTTCGCTGAGTGCGAAAGACCTGGTGCGTCGTTTGGAAATTTTCGGCGTCTCGGGGATCATTTATACCGACATCAGCAGAGACGGCATGCTGTCAGGTCCGAACATTGAGGCCACGCGGGATATCGTCGAAGGCGTCAAAATACCTGTCATCGCCTCGGGCGGAGTCTCGTGCATAGACGATATCAAAAATCTCATGAAGATTCAGAACCTCTGGGGGGTGATCACAGGGAAAGCGATCTATTCAGGGGCTATGGATCTGAAAGAGGCGATACAAATTGCTGAGGGATAACCATGCTGGCTAAACGAATCATACCCTGTCTTGACGTGAAGGACGGCCGCGTAGTCAAAGGGGTCAGCTTTGTCAACCTTCGCGACGCGGGAGATCCTGTTGAAAACGCGAAATTCTATGATGCACAAGGCGCCGATGAACTGATATTCCTCGATATCACCGCATCACATGAAAAGAGAAAGATCATACTGGATATCGTGATGAAGACCGCTGAAGACGTGTTTATGCCGCTTACCGTCGGAGGGGGCATCAAAACCCTCGAGGATATCAGGGACCTTCTGAATGCGGGATGCGATAAAGTTTCTATCAACACAACCGCTGTCAAGGATCCTTATTTCATACGCAGGGCGGCCGAACGATTCGGCAGCCAGTGCATCGTCATCGCGATTGATGCAAAAAGAGTGAATGTGGATATGTCAAAAGCCACAGGGGAACCCTGGTCCGATGATCCCTCCCTGAAAGATGTCTGTCTTGAAGCAGCTGAAAACATGCCGGCTGTCAGTGACTGGGGCAGAGACGGGTTATGGGCACTATCCACACACGGCGGAAGACAGATGAAGCGCATCAATGCTGTTCGTTGGGCGAAAAAAATAGAGGAGCTCGGGGCTGGAGAGATTATGCTCACGAGCATGGACAAAGACGGCACAAAAGACGGATATGATATCGAACTGACCCGCGCGATATCAGAAGAGGTTACTATTCCGGTCATCGCTTCCGGAGGAGCCGGGACTCTCGATCATTTGTATGAAGCGTTTGCCTTCGGAAAGGCGGATGCAGCTCTCGCAGCATCAATCTTTCATTACCGGGAATATACGGTCAGAGAGGCAAAGGAGTACCTGAGAGATAAGGGGATACCCGTTAGGCTGTAGCTGTCTTTTCTTTTTTTGTTTTCTCGATCCGAAGGGCCCCGATTATTTCATTTTCTGCAGGGGAAGCCATTACCCCGATCTGACTGCCTTCATAAAACACTGTCACCGTGAGGGAAGAAATATTTTTTGCATCGGAATAGCGTGCGCAGATCGAGGCTGCTGTAAGAATCACCTCATCGTTTACTTTCCCTCGTATAAGCGTGAGGGGGCTGCCGTATCCCTCCACTTTCAATAGGCAATCCCCCTTGACAGAAAGGGCTTCCAGGTGTGCATTTTCATCTTCATCCCTCCCAACGATGATCTTGCAGAGAGGAGAAAACCTAAAGTGCCTCCCGATCCTCAGAAGCCCGATATCGTTCATAGCAGGAGACGCGTTATGCGTCAGTAGGTCCTTCATCCGGTGCGCGTAGTTAGGCTCTGTGAGAAGACAGCCCCCTGCAGGAGCCGCATAGTCCCTGAGCCCGAACTCCTTTGCCAGGGTCATCTGCGGCTTTCTTGAGCGGCCGCTGAAACCGTAGAATTTTTCCCTGTCGATCATTCCTTCGGCTTCCGGCACCGTGATGGCAAGAAATTTCGCACTGAGCGGTCTTACCACATACCCACTGACGCCTGCTTCTTTGTCGATGTGATAGAGCATGTCTTTACGCTGGCTCATCGGCCTCTGGCCGAGCACCTCGCCTGTTACAATGAAATCCGCTTCGACACGCTCCATATAAGCCCTGGCATTTCCGAGCATCAGGATTCTGCAGTC
>Ga0209253_10001929_pt1 | contig 18280 bp, 15 predicted proteins | sample FrelakmetBRP12BR_FD_187145 | JGI IMG/M metagenome (GOLD analysis project Ga0209253, IMG submission 187145) | Freshwater lake sediment microbial communities from the University of Notre Dame, USA, for methane emissions studies - BRP12 BR (SPAdes)... | ecosystem: Environmental > Aquatic >... | reverse complement strand
GCGACCTCGCTGGCGTCGAACCCGCTCTCGGAGAGCACCTCGTCGGTGTCGGCCCCGAGCCGCGGGGCCGGGCGCAGCGGTGCCTCCGCGCCGCGCAGCCGCACCGGTGAGGCCAGCCCGGGCATCGCCCTGCCCTCCCAGGGCGTGGGCACCTCGACGAAGCTCCGGCGGTGGGCCAGCTGGGGATCGCCGCGCGGTTCGTCCCCCTCCAGCACCGGCATGACGCAGGCGTCGTGACGGGCGGCGAACTCCCCCCACTCGGCGCGCGTCCGGGATGCGAAGATCGCCGCCACCTCGGCACGCGGGCCGGCGCCGTCCCGGTCGAACTGCTGGTCGGCGAGATCCGGCCGGCCGACCGCCTCGCAGAAGGCGCGGAAGAACTTGGGCTCGAGGGCGCCCAGGGCCACGAACCCACCGTCCCCGGCGCGGTACACCGCGTAGCAGGCCGACCCGCCGTTCAGCTGCTCGCCGCCGCGCCGCAGGGGCGTTCCTCGGGCGTCGGCCGCCCCCTGCTGCAGGGCCAGCATGGCCAGCGCGCCCTCCGCCATGGCGATGTCCACGTGCGCCCCGCGACCGGTCGCCGCCCGCCCGAGCAGCGCGGCCAGGATTCCCGCCACGGCCGGCCAGGAACCGCCGGCGACGTCGCCGACCTGCACGCCGAGCGGCACTGGCGCCTCCGGAGGGCCATTCACTGCGAGTACACCGGCCAGGGCCGCGTAGTCGATGTCGTGACCGGCGCGGTGGCGGTACGGGCCGTCCTGCCCGTATCCGGAGATGGAGCAGAGGACGATCCGGGGGTTCTCCCGCGAGAGCGCCTCGAACCCCACTCCAAGCCGGTCCATCACGCCGGGGCGGAACGACTCCACCACCACGTCGAACCGGCGCGCGATCCGCAGGAGCACGCCGGGGCCCTCCGGCCGGCGCAGGTCGAGCGCCAGCGACCGCTTGTTGCGATTGAGCGCGTGGAACCATCCCGATTGCTGGCCAGCCATGGGCGGCATCCAGCGGAGGTAGTCGCCGCCGGCCGGGTCCTCGAGCTTGACGACGTCGGCGCCCAGGTCGGCGAGCACCAGCGTGGCGTACGGCCCGGGAAGGAGCCGCGAGAGGTCGAGGACCCGAAATCCTTCGAGCGGAAGCGCGCCCATGGAGGCCGCGCCACCCCTCAGAGGATCTGCTGGAGCTTCATGGCCAGCCCCATGTCGCCCTGGATCTTGAGCTTGCCGGACATGAAGGCCATCTGTGGATTGAGCTTCCCGTTCACGATGTTCAGGAAGTCGGCGTCGGTGGCGTTCACCGTGCACTTGGCGCCGCCGGAGGTGCCCGTCGAGACGGCGCCGCCGGGCTGGGTGCAGTCCACCGACCACTGCCCGCCGTCCGGGCCTGAGATGTTGAACTGGTAGATGGCGTTGATCTTGGCGACCACGTCGGGCTTGCCCCGGAGCTTCTCGGGCATGTGCCGCTGGAACACGTCCTTCACGCTCTCGGCTGCCATCGGCGGGCTTCCTCCTGGGCGAACTCGTTGATCAACCGTCACTCATTGTAGAAGGCGTCGAGGATCTTCTTGTGACGTTCGGTGACCACCTTGCGCTTCACCTTGAGGGTGGGCGTGAGATCACCGCTCTCCTGCGTGAAGTCGCGCTCGAGGATGGCGAACTTCTTGATGCTGGAATAGCTGGCCTGCTTGGCGTTGAGGGCGTCGACCGCCTGCTGGATGCGGGCCCTCACCTTGGGATGCGGGTGCAGCGCCTCGTCCTCGGCGATGCCCTGCTCGGTGGCCCACCTGCGGGCGTTCTCCTCGCTCAGGGTGATGAGCGCCACCACGAACTTGCGGTTGTCGCCGTGCACGACGGCCTGGGAGATGAGCGGGTCGCCCTTGAGCTCGTTCTCGAGGTTCTGGGGGGCGATGTACTTGCCACCCGAGGTCTTGATCAGGTCCTTCTTGCGGTCGGTGATCTTGAGGTAGCCGTCGGCGTCGAGCTCGCCGATGTCCCCGGTGTAGAGCCAGCCGTCCTTGAGGACCTCGGAGGTGGCCTCCGGGCGACGGTAGTACTCCTTCATGACGCCTCCGCCCTTGATCAGGACCTCGCCGTCCTCGGCGATCTTGACCTGGGTGCCCGGTACCGGCGGCCCCACCGTACCGATCTTGTTCTTGCCAATGCGGTTCACGAAGGTTCCCGCCGAGGTCTCGGTGAGCCCGTAACCCTCCAGCAGGGTGAAGCCCAGCAGGGTGAAGAACCAGTTGATCTTCGGCGACAGCGGAGCGCCACCCGAGACGAAGAGGCGCATCCGGCCACCGAAGCGCTCGGAGAGCGCGGCGGCCAGCTTGGGGAAGACGAGCTTCTCGCCGATGCGGAAGCCGAAGGTCTTCACGTCCATGCCCTTGGCCTTGCCGTCGACCCAGGCGTCGAAGCCGTTCATGGCCAGGCCGAAGAGCCAGCCCTTCACGCCCGGTGCGGCCATGCCCTTGGCCAGCACGGCATCGTAGGCCTTCTCGAAGATTCGGGGGACCGAGGGCATCACCGTCGGCTTGATCTCCGAGGCGTTGTCCACGATCTTCTCGAGCGACTCGACGAAGGCCGCGGTCGCCCCCTGGCCGAACCAGACCGCCTCGATCACCTTGGCGAAGGAGTGGGCCATGGGGAGGAAGAGCAGGATGGTGTCGTCCGGAAGGACGAGCCTCAGCTCGGCGGTTGCCTCGGCCTCGTAGGTCCAGGCCCCGTGGGTGAGCACCACGCCCTTGGGGTTGCCGGTGGTGCCCGACGTGTACAGGTAGGAGGCAGCGTCCTCCGACTTCACGGCCGCCACGCGTGCCGCATGGGCGCCTGGATTGGCTGCCCGCCAGGCCGCGCCGGCCTTCTCCAGGGTGGCCAGGGACTGCTCGAACGGGGCCTCGGGCGTACCGTAGAAGACGATCACGCCGCGCAGGTCGGGCAGCTTCGCCTTCTCCGCGCGGATCTTGGCCACCTGGTGGTCGTGGTCCACGAAGACCCAGGAGGCGCCCGCGTCGTGCAGGATGTACTGCACCTCGTGGGCCGGGTTCGACTGGTAGATGGGGACCGTGATGGCGCCCACCGACATGATCGCCACGTCGGCGATGATCCACTCGCAGGACGTGTCGGCGACGATCGAGACCCGGTCGCCGGCCTTCACGCCCAGCGAGGCCAGGCCGTCGGCGGCATCCCTCACGCGGCGGGCCATCTCCTTCCAGGAGACCTGCTGCCAGGTCCCTCCCCGCTTGAAGGTCATGGCCGTGGCGTCGCCCCTGCGGGACGCCTGGGCCTCGAACACCTGCACGAGATTCTTGGCGGTGGCTGTCATTGGTCTTCTCCCTGGGTGAACTCTACTTGATCTTGGCGAGGGCGGTCCGGGCCAGTGCCTGGGCGCGCCGTTCCTCGGGTGCGTCGTACGCTCCGGGCCTCGCGGCGAGAACGGCCTGGAGGAGCTGCTTGGCCTCCGCCGGGTCGTCCTCCTTGGCCCTCAGCTCCGCCAGGTAGACCTTGGCGCGAAGGTTCTTCGGCGAGCTGCGCATCGCCTTGCGATAGGCCAGCTCGCTCTTCTCGGTGTCGTGCATCGGCCAGGGCAGCTCGTCCCAGTAGCGTCCCCAGGCCACGTCGGCGCCGTACTCGAAGAAGGACGGGTCGATGGCCTGCGCCTTCTTCAGGCGGTCGAGGAACTTCGACTCCATGCCGTCGAAGAGCGCGGTCACGACGCTGATGCCGAGGGAGTACATGCCCACCCCGCTCGACGCGAAGAACCAGCCCTCGACGCGCGCCGGGTTGGCCTGCGTGGCGCGGTCACCGTAGTCCCAGGTGATCTTGCCGATCCGGGCCTTCTCGTCGTTGGAGATCTCCGGGTCGTCGGCGAGCCAGTAGTGGTGGCGCGCCAGGCGCCAGAGAACCTCGTAGTCGGTGGGCGCGATCTTCTCCGCCTTCAGCGTGGCGGCGATGTCGGCGTCCATCTTCCCTGGTTGATCGCGGAGCGCGAATGCCGCGTCGGCCTCGGCGAGGAGCGTGGCGAGCGGAGACGGCGCGGGGGCGGCGACCGGTGCGGGCGCTGCGACCGGTGCGACCGGTGCGGCGACCGCGGGCGCTGCGACCGGTCCGGCCGCTGCGGCCGGCGCTGCCGGACCCGCTGCTGGCGCCTGCGCCCTGGCAACGGGGGCGGCGAGCAGGATGGCGGCCAGGACGAGCAGTGAGCGCGGGGATGCGCGGGGAAAAGGCATTTGTTCGTTATGGCTCCGAGCGGGGCCTTCCGGCAAGCACATCTCCCAGAATCACGCTCGGTCGAAGGCGGTAAGAGCCCTGCGGGGGTGGCCCCCCTTTCGGGCGCGCCCCGTCACTCCCACTCGATGGTGGCAGGAGGCTTGGACGAGATGTCGTAGACCACCCGGTTGATCCCCCGGACCTCGTTGATGATCCGGCTGGAAAGGCGCGCCAGGAGGTCGTAGGGGAGGCGGGCCCAGTCCCCGGTCATGCCGTCGGTGGATTCCACGGCCCGGATCGCGCAGGTCGACTCGTAGGTCCTCTCATCCCCCATGACCCCCACGCTCCGGATGGGGAGCAGCACCGCGAAGGACTGCCAGACCTTCTCCTGGAGCCCGGCCTTCTGGACCTCGTCCTGGACGATGGCGTCGGCGCGGCGCAGGATCTCGAGCCGCTCCTCGGTGACCTCGCCGAGGATCCGGATGGCGAGCCCCGGCCCCGGGAAGGGCTGGCGCTGCACCGACTCGCGGGGGAGGCCGAGCTCGATGCCCAGGCGGCGCACCTCGTCCTTGAAGAGCTCCCGCAGCGGCTCGACCAGCCCGAGCTTCATGACCTCGGGGAGGCCGCCCACGTTGTGATGGCTCTTGATGGTGGCCGATGGCCCCTTGAAGGAGACGCTCTCGATGACGTCGGGGTAGAGGGTTCCCTGAACGAGGAACTGGGCCCTCTCGCCGTCGCGGGCCAGCCGCTCGACCTCCTCCTCGAAGACGGCGATGAACTCGCGGCCGATGATCTTGCGCTTCTGCTCGGGGTCGGTGACGCCGGCCAGCCGGGCGAGGAAGCGGAAGCGCGCGTCGACGGTGAGAAGCGGCAGGTGGAACATCTGCCCGAACACCTTCTCGACCTGCTCCCGCTCGCCGGCGCGCAGCACGCCGTTGTCCACGAAGATGCAGCGGAGCCGGTCGCCGATGGCCCGGTGCACCAGCAGCGCCGCCACCGCCGAGTCGACCCCCCCGGAGAGCGCGCAGATGACGTGGCCGTCGCCGACCTGGGCCCGGATCTGCTCGACCGCCACGTCGACGTAGGCGCGCATCGACCAGGAGCCGGAGAGGCCGCAGACGCCGAAGGCGAAGTTGCGGAGCAGCTCCGCCCCCCTCGGCGTGTGGGCCACCTCGGGGTGGAACTGCACGCCGAAGATGCGCCGCCTGGCGTCCTGCACGGCGGCGAAGGGCGCGCTTGCGCTCGAGGCCACCGGCTCGAACCCGGGCGGCAGCGATTCCACCCGGTCGCCGTGGCTCATCCAGACGTCGAGCTTCCCGGGCAGGCCGCGAAGAAGCGCCGAGTCGCCCCGGGCCTCGATGGTCGCCGGCCCGTACTCGCGGTGAGCGGCCTTGTCCACCTTGCCGCCCAGCTCGTGGGCGATGAGCTGCAGCCCGTAGCAGATGCCCAGCACCGGAACGCCCAGCTCCCAGACCGCCCGGTCGACGCGAGGGCTCCCCTCCGCGAGCACGCTGGCCGGCCCGCCGGAGAGCACGACGCCGCGCGGATTCCAGGCCCGCATGGCCTGTCCGGACATGGTGCAGGGGTGGATCTCGCAGTAGACGCCCAGCTCGCGCAGCCGCCGGGCGATGAGCTGCGTGTACTGCGATCCGAAATCGACGACCAGGATCTTCTCGCCGTGGATGTCCATGGGTCCCCTACCCCACACGGTAGTTCGGGGCTTCCTGGACGATGATCACGTCGTGGACGTGGCTCTCCTTGAGGCCGGCCGCCGAGATGCGCACGAAGCGCGCCTTGCGCCGGAGCTCCGCGATGTTCCCCGCGCCCAGGTAGCCCATGCCGCTCTTCAGGCCGCCCACCAGCTGGAACACGTTCATGGCCACCGTGCCCTTGTAGGGCACCCGCCCCTCGATGCCCTCCGGCACCAGCTTCTCGGCGTCTGCGACCTCGGCCTGGAAGTAGCGATCCTTCGACCCCTCCTTCATGGCGCTGATCGAGCCCATGCCCCGGTACGACTTGTAGCTCCTCCCCTGGTAGAGGATCACCTCGCCCGGCGCTTCCTCGGTGCCCGCCAGGAGCGACCCGATCATCACGGTGGCGGCTCCGGCGGCGAGCGCCTTCACCACGTCGCCCGAGTACTTCACGCCGCCGTCGGAGATGATGGGGATCCCGTGCGCGTCGGCGGCGCGCGCGCAGTCGTCCACCGCGGTGATCTGCGGGACGCCCACGCCGGCCACCACCCGCGTGGTGCAGATCGATCCCGGCCCCACGCCCACCTTCACGGCGTCCACTCCGGCGCGGCAGAGGGCGTCGGCGGCCTCTGCGGTGGCCACGTTGCCGGCGATGAGCTCGATGCCCCGGAAGTTCGACTTGGTGTCCCTCACCGCCTCGATGACGCTCAGCGAATGGCCGTGGGCGGTGTCGATGACGATCACGTCGCACCCGACCTTGAGGAGTGCGGCGATGCGCGCCTCCCGGTCTGCGCCCACGCCCACCGCGGCGCCGCAGAGCAGGCGCCCGAGCCGGTCCTTGGCGGCGTTGGGGTGCTTCTGGATCTTCTCGATGTCCTTGATGGTGATGAGGCCGCGCAGCTCGAAGGCCTCGTTCACGACCGGGAGCTTCTCGATGCGGTGGCGGTGGAGCAGGTCCTTGGCCTCGTCGATGGTGACCCCTTCACGCGCCGTGACGAGGTCGGTCGTCATCACGGCCTCCACGGTCTGCTCCAGGTTCCGCTCGAAGCGGAGGTCCCGGTTGGTGAGGATGCCGACCAGCTTGCCCCGGCGGGTGACCGGGATCCCGCTGATGCCGTGCTCGCGCATCAGCGCCACCGCAGAGGAAAGCTTCACCTCGGGCTCGATGGTGACCGGCTCGGCCACCATGGCCGACTCGTACTTCTTGACCCGGTTCACCTCGGCGGCCTGCCGCTCCACCGACATGTTCTTGTGGATGAACCCCATGCCCCCCTCGGCGGCCATGGCGATGGCCATCCGGGCCTCGGTCACCGTGTCCATGGCGGCGGACACGATGGGCACGTGGAGGTGGATGTTGCGGGTGAGGCGGGTCGAGGTCTCGACCTGTTTCGGGAGGACGTTGCTCTCGGCGGGGACGAGGAGGACGTCGTCGAAGGTCAGGGCTTCGCGCAGGTCGTCGCGGTTGAGCATGCCGCGATATAGTGGATGGGGCGCCGTTTGGTCAAGGCGATTGATTTTCCTGACGTTTCTCGCTTGCCCACCTGCGTCTTCCCGCATACAGGGGGCCATGCCCGCCGGTGCGGAAGCTTGCCACGGTGGGGCGGCGCCCCGAAGATTCATCCGTGGTCCTCGAACTCGGCCTTCCGGGCCCCCCCTCGCCCTCCTCCCGCCGGTCCCGGCTCGCCATCGGAATCGACCTGGGAACGTCGAACTCATGCGCCGCAGTGGTTCGCGATGGCCGGGCCCAGGTCATTCCCTCCCGCGAGGGCTACAACACCGTCCCCTCGATGGTGGCGCTGAACCAGCGTCAGCAGATCGTCGTCGGTCAGAGTGCGAAGAGCCAGCTGCTCTTCAATCCAACCCACACCGTGCACGGCGCCAAGCGCCTGCTGGGGCGAGCCTTCGACTCCGAGGTCGTGCAGGGCATGCTGCCCCACTTCCCGTACCCGGTGGTCGAGGCGGAGGATGGACTCTGCGCGGTCCGGCTCGGTCCGGCCACCCTCTCCCTCGAGCAGGTGCAGGCACTCGTGCTCCGGGAGGTGAAGGGGGTCGCCGAGAACTGGCTCGGCGAGGAGGTGGACCGGGCGGTGATCACCGTGCCTGCCTACTACAGCGAGCGCCAGCGGGAGGCGGTCCGCCGGGCCGGCGACCTGGCTGGATTCCACGTGGAGCGAATCCTGAACGAGCCCACCGCGGCCTCGCTGTCCTACGCCTGGGGGCGAAACGTGCACCAGCGGGTGCTGGTCTACGACCTGGGCGGCGGCACCTTCGACGCCTCGGTGCTGGAACTGGCCGACCGGGTCTACCAGGTCGTCTCGACCGGGGGGGACACCTTCCTGGGCGGGGTGGACTTCGACGCCCGCATCGTCACTCACCTGATCGCGGAGTACGAGCGGGCTCACGGGCCCTTCTCCGGGGATGCGGTGGCGCGATCGAGGCTCTCCGACGCCGCCGAGCGGGCCAAGTGCGCGCTCTCCGAGCAGGACCGCTTCCAGGTCCACCTCCCCTACCTGGCCGTCGTCGACGGCAACCCCGTCGCTCTCGACACCACCCTGACCCGGGCCGACGTGGAGCGGCTGGTGGAGCCTCTCGTCGAGCGAACCCTTCGCACCTGCTCCCAGGTCCTTTCGGACAAGGGACTTTCCCCCGGCGACCTCGACGAGGTCATCCTGGTCGGGGGCCAATCACGAATGCCGCTCGTGCAGGAGCGGATCCGGTCGTTCTTCGGGAAGGCGCCGAGCAAGGCAGTTCATCCGGACGAGGCGGTGGCCATCGGCGCGGCCCTTCTCGCCCACTCGCTCGGCAGCGCGGAGGGTGTCGTGCTCATCGACGTCGTTCCCATATCCATCGGTGTCGGCTTGCCCGGAGGGGGCGGCCGCGTGAAGCGGGTCATCGAGAGGAACTCGCCGCTTCCCGTTCGCAAGGAGTACCAGCTCGCCACCACCAAGGACGATCAGAGCACCTTCGACCTCTGGATCTTCGAGGGCGAGGGGGCCATCGTCGCCGACTGCCAGTACCTGGGCACCATCCAGCTCACGGGCCTGCCGCGCGGCCCGAAGGGATCGGTGCGCATCGCCGTCGCCTTCGAGCTCGGCGAGGAATGCCTGCTCACGGTCCGGGCCCGGGAGCTGACCACCGATCGGGAGGTGGAGGTGGTCTTCACCACCAAGGGCACGCCCGACGAGGTGCGAAAGCGGGTCGAGACCGAGGCGGCGAACGCGGCGGCGGGGATGCCCTCGCCGCCCGTGTCTGCGCCCACCGCCGGCCCCAGGCCGCCGGAGCACCCGGCGGGCCTGAAGGGGCTCTGGGGCCGCATCACCGGCCGCTAGCGGGAGAGCGGAAGCCTCACGGCGGCGCGGCGCGCTTCTCGCGCCTGCGGCGCAACCATGCTCGGCCGAGCAGCACCGCGATCACCAGGAGGACGCCGGCCAGGATGTAGTGGCCAAAGCGGGAGCCCTCCCGCGCGGCCCGCTCGATGTCGTCGCCGAGCCAGAATCCCAGGCAGACCCAGAGCGGCGCCGAGACCACCGCGGCCAGCCCGTCGAAGAGGAGGAACTCCCAGAACGGCAGGCGCGAGTGACCGACCGTGAAGTAGGTCGGCGCCCGGAGGCCGGGAAGGAACCGGGCCACGACCACCACGACGTTCCCACGCTGCCGGAGCAGTCGCTCCACCCGCTCCAGCTTCTGGGGAGTGACGATTCGCCGGAAGGGCCAGACCTCGGCGACCCTCCGGCCGAACACCCGCCCGGCCCAGTAGATGACCGAGTCGCCCACCAGGATGCCCGCCAGACCGATGGCCACCATGCCCTGGAGGCCGGAGTCGGCGAGCATCCCGGGAAACACCGCCTTCTCGAGAGGCGAGGCCAGCCAGGCCAGCACCCCGCCTGCGATGAGCGGCACGTCCTCCGGAAGCGGGAAGCCGAAGCCGGCCGCGAGCAACAGCCCGAACACCGCGGCGTATCCCAGGCCGAGGGGCTGGGATTGCAGATATTCGACGAGACGCTCCAGCACGCCTTGGCCTCTCCGACCCTAGCCCTTGGGCTCGGAAAGCGTTCGCAGGACGTCGCCCCCGACGGCCAGCTTCCGGGCCAGGTCGGCTGCGATGGCCAGCGCGAGCTTCAGGCAGGCCTGGGGCTTCTGCGGCTGGAGCCGGTAGAAATCTCGCTGGGTGATCTCGACGAGCTCGCAGGGAGTCTCCGCCACCGCCGACACGAGGCGCACGCTGCGCGCGAGCAGCGCCAGCTCGCCCAGATGCTCGCCGGGCCCCAGGACGGCCAGCGTCCGGTCGTCCCCCACCTCTCGGCTGGTGATCCGCACCGTGCCGCTCTTCACGATGAACATCGACTCGCCCACCATGTTCTCGGCGAAGAGCGGTGCGCCGCCCGGGATGCTCTTCTCGGTGGCGATGGACGCGAAGATCTTGAGCCCGGTCTCGCTGAATTCGCGGAAGAGCGACGACTTCTGGAGTGCCTCGACGATGGTCATCGGCCGGACCAGCCCTCTCTCCGGTACTGGTCTGCATAGCCGGCGTAGTTCGCGGCGGACTTCCGGAAGTACTCGATCTCCTCGCGGGTGAGATGCCGCCTCACCTTGGCGGGCGACCCGAGCGCCAGCATCCCCGGGGGCACGACCATCCCGGGTGGCACGAGGGAGCCGGCCGCCACCATGGCGTCCTCGCCCACGACGGCGCCGTCCATCACGGTGGCGCCGATGCCGACGAGACAGCGGTCCTTCACCGTGCACCCGTGCAACGTCGCCCGATGACCGAGCGTCACGTCGTCCCCGACGATGGTGGGGTGGGTTCCGCTGGTCACGTGGAGGACCGAGTAGTCCTGGAGGTTCGTGCGGGCTCCGACGCGGATGTGGTTCACGTCCCCACGAAGCACGGCACCGAACCAGACCGAGGACTCCGGGCCGATCTCGACGTCTCCGATGATCACCGCGCCATCCGCCACCCAGACGCTGTCGGCGAGCCGCGGCGCCTTCCCTCCGAACGCGCGTATCAGGGCCATGTCCAGGGGGGATGCTAGCCCGCGCGCCCGGGAAGCCGCAAGGCGGCGGTCGACACCAGGGCTCCGATCAGGGCCCCGACCGCGGCCCCGACGGTGTCGGCCACCCAGTCGGCCACGTCGGCGGTTCGCCCCGGCACGAAGGACTGGTGAAACTCGTCGGTTGCGCCGAAGGCGCTGGCGATGACCACGGCGGCGAGCAGGGCCACCCCGGGCCGAAGTCCGGCCGCGCGAAGGGCGGGCACGAGGAGACCCCCGAGCACCGCGTACTCCGCGGCGTGCAGGAGCTTGTCCTGGAGGAAGATCTCCCGCGGGAGGAACGGCAGCGGGTCGGACTGCGCGGAGAGGGCGAAGATGACCGCCGCGTACGCCAGCACGGGCGCGAAGGCCCAGGCGGCGCGCTTCACGCCGCCAGCTCGGCGCCGAGGGAGCTGTGCCCGGCGCGCACGACCCGGGCGCGCACGACCGACGCCGGGGGGAGGTCCCGTCCGTGCGACTCGACGTGGACGACGCGGTTCTCCGGCGTGCGTCCCATGTGTCCGCCATCGTCCGAGGCGCCCTCGACCAGGATCTCCACCTCCCGTCCGAGCTGCGAGGCGAGGACCGCCACGGCGATGGAGCGCTGCTCGGCGTGAAGCCGCTCGAGCCGCTCCAGCGCCACGGGACGGGGCACCTCCTGCCACTCGGCGGAGGTCCCCAGCCGGAGAGCCGCGCCGGTGTGAGGGCGCGGACTGAAGACGAAGCTGAAGGAGTTCTCGAAGCGGGCGGCGCGCAGCAGGCGCAGGGAGGCCTCGAAGTCCTCGTCGGTCTCGCCGGGGAAGCCGACGATGAAGTCGGTGGTGATGGCGATCCCCGGGCGGGCCTCGGAGAGCCGCCCGTGGCGATCCAGGTACTCGTCCACGCCGTAGTCGCGTCGCATGCGCCGGAGCACGGCGTCGGAACCCGACTGCACGGGGAGGTGAAAATGGGGCATGACCTTCGGCTCGTCCCGGAAGACGTCCACCAGCTCGTCGGACAGGTCGTGTGGGTGGCTGGTCGTGAATCGGACCCTCTCGATTCCCGGAACCACCGCGACCCTGCGGAGGAGCGAGGCGAAGTTGCAGCCGCCCTGGTACGAGTTCACGTTCTGACCGAGGAGGGTCACCTCGCGGACCCCCACGGCGGCCAGGGCGTCCACCTCGGCGATGACCTCCGGGTACGGACGCGAGACCTCGCGCCCGCGGGTGCGTGGCACGATGCAGAAGGAGCAGACGTTGTCGCAGCCCTTCATGGCGGTGACGAAGGCGCTGGCTCGCCCGCGGGCCGCCTCGGGGTCGGCGCGAGGGAAGACGTACTCCTCCGAGTCCATCCAGCCGGTCTCCACGAAGCGCTCCTGCCGATCGGCCCGCGCGACCAGGTCCGGCAGGCGCCCGACGTGGTCGGGGCCGAAGACGAAGTCGACGTACGGCACGCGCCGCAGCAGCCTCTCCTTCTCCTGCTGGGCCACGCAGCCGCCCACGGCGATGAGGGCGCCCCGGCGCGCCTTGTGCTCCCGGTAGCGCCCCAGCGCGGAGAGGAGCTTCTGCTCCGCCTTGTCCCTGACCGAGCAGGTGTTGAGGAGGATGAGGTCTGCGTCCTCCGGGTGGGGCGTGCGGGACCAGGCCTGTCCGGCCAGCGCCTCGACCATCCGGTCGCTGTCCGACTCGTTCATCTGGCAGCCGAAGGTGTGGACGTAGACCTTGCGCACCGGCGGAACCTAGGGCGAAGCCCCGGGGTCGTCAACCCCGAGCGTCAGGCCCGGGAGGCGGCGCGCGGGAGGAGCGCCTCGGCGATCTTCTCGAGGTCGGAGAGGCGCGTGGCGGTGGCGACCCGATCGACCTGGGAGGCGTAGAGTGGCATCTCGCTGTCGCCGCTTCCCCAGGCCCAGCGCTCCTCGGGGCAGATCCAGAGGACGCGGCGAGCCCGGCGCCGGATCTCCTTCAGGACCCAGGACTCGGGCGCGAGGTAGTTGCTCCTGCCGTCGCCGATCACGATGAAGGTTGTCCGGGAGGTCACGGCCCCCATGTACCGGCGGTGAAAGGAAACGAGCGCGCGGCCGTAGTTGGAATTTCCGGCCAGGCTCACCGCCCGCCCGGCGGTGGCCAGGTCGACGGCCCGGGCCACGTCCCGCTCCGTGCGAAAGGCGTCGGTGACCTCGCCCAGGTCCGAGACGAAGACGAAGCTGCGCACGTGGGAGAAGAGCGACTGGAGGGTGTGCACGAAGAGGAGCATCAGGCGCGAGACGTGCCGGACCGAGTCGGAGACGTCGCAGAGCACCACCACGTCGGGACGGGCCCGGTGCCGGGCGCGGAAAGCCAGCCTGGCCGGGATCCCTTCCCATGCCAGGTTTCGGCGCAGGGTCCTGCGGACGTTCAGGGTACCGCGCCGCCGCGAACGCTCCCGGCGGGCAAGCCTGTCGCGCAGCCGCTCGGCGAGCCGGCGCACGGCCTGCTCGGTGCGAGCGACCTCGTCGCGGGAGAGCGTGGCGAAGCCCCGCTCGGCGAGCGCTCCCTCGCGCCGGCGATCGGCGCGGGCCTCCCGCTCCAGATCCGCGTACCGCCTCGCCGCGTCCTCGACGGTGGAGAGCGCGCGCCGCACCCGCTCGGACACCATCTCCAGGCGCGCCGGGTCGAGGCCGGCGTCCCCCAGGGCCCGTGGAAAGCGCTCCAGCTCCGCGGCCAGGGTGGCGCCTCCGGCGCCCGAGAGCAGGCGCCGCCCGTAGAATCCGAGCTGGGTGGAGGCCTCCAGCGCCGAGAAGTCGAGGGTCAGGGCCGCCCCGCGCAGGAGCCGCGCGAGCAGTGCCGCGTCCCCTTCCAGCGCCGCGCGGGCCAGCGGCGACAGGCGCGGCGCGAGGCGGGCCAGCGTCATCGCGGCCATCGTCAGCTCGTCCCCCTCCAGGATGCCGCTCTCCTCGAGGTCACGAAGCACCGATCGCTCGAGGGCCTCGACGATGCGGGCGAGGCCGGAGAAGTAGAGTGCGAAGAGCCGGTCGAAGGTGGCGGCGTCCGCACCCCGCTTCACCATCGTGGACCGCAGCGCCGCCCGGAAGGTCTCCCGATCGGCGAGCCCCGCCAGCGAGGCCGCGCGCACCGCGTCGACCGCCTCGGCCGGCGATACCCTGACCCCGTTCTGCCGCAGCAGGCGGGCGAACTCGACGATGCGCGCTTCCACGTCCCGATTGTAGCCCTTCCCGGCGGTCGAGCGCCCGGGGTTGCGCGCCGCCCCGGCGTCGGGCATGACAGCCGCGTTGGGCGCCCCCCTCGTCACCCTCGACGACGTCGATGTCCGGCTCTGGGGCCGCGATCTCCTCCGGGGGGTCTCCTTCTCGCTCCGCCAGGGGGAGAGCTGGGCCGTCTTCGGGGGAAACGGCGCCGGAAAGAGCACGCTCCTCCGGCTGATCCGGGGAGAGGCCTGGCCTCACCCGGCCAGCCGCGGCCGGCGCCTCTTCCACCTCGACGGAGAGCCCACCGAGAGCCCGATCGGCGCGCGCGAGCGGATCGCGCTCGTCTCCGCCGAGGCCCAGGACGCCTACCTCCGGCGCGACTGGGCCGTGCCGATCGAGGACGTGGTCCGGAGCGGGTTCACAGACGGTGTGTGGCCGGGCGGGCCTCTTCCGGCGGACGGCGAGCGGCGCGTGGACGAAGCGCTCGGGTCGCTGGGGCTGGGCGGTCTCCGCAGGAGGACGATGGTCGAGGTCTCCACCGGAGAGGCGCGCCGCGCCCTTCTCGCTCGTGCGCTCGCTCCCGGGCCGCGCGCCATGCTCCTCGACGAGTTCGTGAACGGGCTCGACGCCGACTCGCGCGCCTGGATGCTCGATGCCGTGTCGGCGCTGGCGCGTCGGGGCACGCCGACCGTGCTCGCCACCCATCGGCCCGAGGAGGTCGTCCCCGAGGCGCGCCACGCGGCCATCCTGGAGGGAGGCCGGATCACCCTCAGCGGTCCCCGAGACGAGGTCGAGGCCGCCTTTCGCTCCACGCTGGCCCCGAGCGCCGCGCCGCCCCTCGCCGCGCCCGGCCCCGGCCCAACCGCCCGGCTCGCGCCCGGCGCCCCGCTCCTCGAGGTTCGCGGCGACGTGCTGATAGAGGGCCGGCGCGTGCTTCGCGGCCTGGACTGGACGCTGCGCAGGGGGGAGAGCTGGGCGGTCCGGGGCCCCAACGGAGCGGGGAAATCGACGTTCCTCCGCCTGCTCCTCGGCGAGGAGCACCTCGCGCCCGGGGGCCTGATCCAGCGCCTCGACCTGGGGCCGAACGCCGACGTCCGGGAGGTCCGCGCGCGGGTCGGCCTCGTGGCACCCGACGTGCAGGCGCGTCACCGCTGCGACGCCACCGGTCTCGAGGTGGCGCTCTCCGGCTTCTCGGGGAGCATCGGGCTCGGGGAGGAGCCGACCACCGCCCAGCGAGCGGCAGCGGCCGGCTGCCTCGCTGCGTTCGGCGCCGCCCACCTGGCGTCGCGTAGCATCCTGGCCCTGTCCTACGGCGAGATGCGCCGTCTCCTCTTCGCACGCGCGCTCGTCACGGACCCCGAGGTGCTGCTGCTCGACGAGCCCTTCAACGGACTCGATCCGCTGGCGCGCGCCGAGGCCATGGACCTCGTCGACGGGCTCTGCCGAGCCGGGCGGTCCGCCGTGCTCGTCACCCACCACGACGACGAGGTCGTCCCTTCGATCCGGAACGAGTTGCGTCTCCGCGACGGCCAGGTGGAATCGACTTCATCGATTCCGGCTGGCACGCGGCGACGATGAGCGCGGACAGCCACACGGCCGCCGCCGCGGAGACCGGAAGCAGGGAACGGTGTACCGTCCCGTGGTTCAGCGTGAACTCCGGGTAAAGCCAGAGCGCGCTCGCGGCGGTCTCGGCGAAGATCAGGCCGAGCGCCGCTCCCGACCAGGCGAGCCCGTGCTTCCGGATCCTCGGGAAGAGCAGGATCACCGACACGGCCAGGACCCACCAGAGCAGGCCGAGGTTCCCGTCGCTGAAGAGCGCCTCGACGAAGATGGTCCACACACCAGGCGCCGAGGTGGAGGCACCCACCGCAACGGGCCCGGCGGCCGCAGCAGCGGTCGCAGCCGCCCCTCCCGCCGAGGCGGTTCGCTCGGCAGCGGCCCGGAGGAACGGAAAGGCGCCGGGCACGCCGACCGCCGCCACCCGGCCGGCCACCACGACCCCGTAGGCCGCGCAGAGCGGGGCCAGCCGGAAGATCGATCGCACTCCCTCCGCCCGTCGCACCCAGGCGACCTGCGCGAGGAGGATGGCGACCGCCGGCAACGCGACCAGCTCTCCCTCGCGCTTCACCATCGCGGCGCCCAGAAGGAGGAGGAGCGCCCGAGCCGCGTCGGCGGTGTCCCGCCGCTGACCGAAGGCCACGAGGAAGGCGAAGGCGGCGCCGAGGTACATGGCCAGCCAGGCGTCGGAGTAGGTCGAGGTGACGTGGTAGACGAGGAGCGGAATCGACGTCAGCGCGAAGGCCGCTCCCCAGCCGGCCTCGGGTGTTCCTCGCTCGGACGCGAGCGCCACCAGGAGCACCAGCAGTGCGAGAAAGGTCAGGACGATGGTGGCATTCACGTGGAAAGGATCGACGGGCGCCCCCAGGATCCAGGCGAGGGCGGGCGCAACGGCCGGGATCGGGCCGGCCATGGCGATCAGGTCGCGCGCCTGTCCGTTCCAGGTTCCCGCCGCGACCAGGACCGGCGCGAAGGCACGGACCCGGTAGGCGTCGTCCGTGTGCGTGGGGGTGCTCATACCGTGGAGGGCCACGGCGACGAGCACGGCGATCGACCAGGCCGCCATGGGAGCGAAGAGCCACCTTGGCCTGGGCATCCGTCGACGCTCGAGCCCGGGTGGCCCACTCCCGCCGGACGAAGCGAAGCCTGGCCGCCGCCACCGGAGGAGGCCCCAGCCAGCGAGGGGCAAGGCGAGGACCGCGATGGCGAGGGGGGGGTTCGCGGGGACGCCCAGCAGCGCCTGGATCGAGAAGGTGACCGCGGCGAACCATGCCATCCCGGCGAACCAGCCCAGCGGGACGTCCACGGCCAGGCTCCCCGTCCCGAGCCGGAGCGCCCGCAGGAGCCCGACGCCCGAGGCGCACATCAGGGCGGCCGCGAGGAGAAAGATCATCGCCGCCTCGCCACGAATGCGTTCTTGTCGAGAACCACGGACGGGGCGAAGCCGGGAGGGAGCGGCGCCTCGGCGTGGAAGAAGACGAGCGCGTCGATCTGATCGGGGCGCAGCCTGTCCACCCCGTGGAGCCCGGAGTACTCCGGCGAGCCGGAGACCACCTGCACGCAGGGTCGAGGCGCGAGGTGGAAGCAGAGCGTCTCCCACCCGAACCAGTCCGACGGCTTCGCGAGCACGCCCACCCGCTCCTTCGGCCCGATGGCGCCGCGGGCCAGGGCCGCAAGCGGGCCGAGCTCGGCATCGAAGTCGGTCCACTTCCTCAGGCGCGCGTCGGTATCGAGCGAGGGCGCGAGGCTCAGCGCAGGAGCCGCCCGCACCGCGAAGACCAGGTTGCCCGCAGCGGCGGCCACGATGGCCGCCAGCGCCACTGCCGGACCCGGCCGCCAGCGGCGCTTCGTCGCCCACCATCCGAGCACCCCCCCCAGGACCAGCGCGACGAAGGCGAACCCCAGGACGTCCTGCAACAAGAGGTTCCTGGATGCGCTCCAGAACGGCTCGTCGATGAAGTTGATGGTGGTGTGACCGATGCGGACGGGCGCCCATCTCAGGGCCTCGTCGAAGGCGCCCGTTCGCGTGACCGGATCCTGGGCAGCCGCGCGGGCCCGGAGTCCCGTCACGATCACCGTCCCCGTTCCCTGCAGGAAGAGGAACGGGACCCGATCCACGCTCCAGTTCGGGGTGGTCCGGAGATCCAGCGTGACGCGGCCAGGCCCCGGCGCGAGGACCTGGCGATGCCAGGGCGGGGAGTGCGGAGCGGGCGTGCTGTTCCCGCTTCCCGAGCTCCAGGTCAACATGACGAAGCCGGCAGATCGGTAATCGATCTGCAGGGCCTCCGCCCCGGCCAGGGGCAGGAAGAGCCCGACCCAGCCGTCGACGTCGACGCCGATTCCGTCGGGCGCGAGGCGGAGGGGCGCGGTGGAACCGATCTGCGCGGCGAACTCGCGAAGCGACACCTCCCTGGCGCCGGAAAGCGGCGCCACCGCCAGCAGCATCGCCGCCCAGGTGCCGGCTCTCCTGCTGCGTCGCGCGTCGCGCCTCAACGTGGGAATCTCCATCGCGGGGAACGCGGGACGACAGCACAAGGAGGACGGCTTGTCACGCCTGCTCGAGCAGGACGACGGCCTCCACGTGGTGGGTCTGCGGGAACATGTCCACCGGCTGGATCGCGGCGATGCGGTACCCGGCGG
>Ga0209253_10001928_pt1 | contig 18281 bp, 17 predicted proteins | sample FrelakmetBRP12BR_FD_187145 | JGI IMG/M metagenome (GOLD analysis project Ga0209253, IMG submission 187145) | Freshwater lake sediment microbial communities from the University of Notre Dame, USA, for methane emissions studies - BRP12 BR (SPAdes)... | ecosystem: Environmental > Aquatic >... | reverse complement strand
ATCCTCCTTGGCAGCGGCCGTTGCTTTGGTTTTTTTCTGGGGGTCTTTGTTTTTGTGCGCCATCTATTACTCTCCTTATTAGCCTTATTAGGGTACAGGACTTACGCAGTCTGTCATTCCCGCGTAGGCGGGAATCCAGTCACCACTGGAAAACCCTGGATACCCGCTGGCGCGGGTATAACCAAGCAGGGATGTTTGCGCAAGTCCTGGGTTATTAGTCTATAACAAATAATATTAGGTTATCCGAGCAATGGCGGCGAGCCTACTGAAACGTAGTCATCACCACTATAACAATCCCGAAGACAGCGAATGCGCTATCCACTTATCGTAGCTCGTAGCCTGGTTAGTCACTTGAAATCCAAGCCAGTAGGACCCGAACTATCAACTCCTGAGGTTCACCCATTGCGGCCCGGCATGATTATCAAATTAACCCGGGCCGCGAGTTGCTGTCAGAGAACTGCTGCGCGCCGAAGGTCTGCAAGATCATGTGGGCGAAATCGACCGGCGGACTACGGTAGCCTCCCTCGTCGAGGCCTTTCTTAATAGCTCAAGTGTTTAATTATCTGAGCAAATTCAAGGTTTATGCGATTGCCCTGAGCAAGGGGGGCCGTCATCGTGGAGCTGAATAGTCACGTTGCAGGAGAACAATCATGAGGTTTCGCTTTCTTCAGTCCATCTTCACCGCAACCTCAACCCAAGCCGGTAAATTCGACAAGAGCCTGATTTTGATGGCGATCGAACGGGTGGTGGATGGCACCGATCCCCGCTTGCGGGCAGTGAGCCATTACCGCCGCAAGCTGTGGGATGCGGTGGAGCACGCGGTCGATTACGTGGTGGCGTTCGTCAATACCCTGCCGCCCGCCATCGAGGCCAACAGTCACAATTACCTGACCGATCCCCGGTTGCGTGCCCTGTTCGCCTCGCCCGAGCATCTGCGGGAGGTCTTGAGTTTCAGCGAGGGAACACGGAACTACCTGAGACAGCCCCATGACTCCTTGCCCGCGGAGCTGTACGCCGCTCTCGGGGCGGAGCGGATTGAAAAGGGCGTGCTCGGGATCGATCTTGAGGGGGAAATCCTCCGGCGGGACGTGCCCCAAACCTCCGTCAACTTCAGTAACCACCGGCTGGTCTGCCTCACCGATAATGAGTTGGACTCCCGCCGGGAACTCATGAGGCGGGGGTTCGATTACCTGATCGAAGTCGCACTGCAGCGATTGATTTCCAGACGCGTCCAACGGGTGCAACTGCAACAGCAACAGCGGCAACTGCTCCAGAAAAAAGCCAGCATCCTAAAGACGGCCAAACTGGGCTTGGAATCACTGACGGAACCGGCAACCCCGGATCAACCCGACGTCGACGCCATCGAACAGCAACTTCAGGACGTTGAAACCGAACTGGGCCAGCTTTTCGCCGATTCGGCCACCATCGATAAACACCTCGTGAAAGTCGCCGCCACGCTGCGCGAACCCGAAAAATATCTGCGGCTGGAACCGGTCTCGCTCACCCTGGACCACATGAACATCAAGGTGCCCCCCGATTCGCCCCGGGTTGCGAACACCTTGACAGTCGAGGAGATCGTGCTCGGGAAAGACCGCCGGCTCACCGCGCTGTTCATCCGGTTTCCCAGTAACGAACTCCTGCCGCAGCCAGACTTTTTCGAGGAGGCCAGTCGCTTTCTGTACGCGAACAGATAATCCCGATTCCTGTCATTTAATCCCAATGCAACTTTATGCAGGATTACCCTCGACATGACTTTCACGCTTATTAGTGTATTTATCACCATGGGTTTGTTTTTCAGCATGTTGCTGCTGCTGGACATCGGCCGGCGGGTCGGCGTACGGCGGTTGGCCAGCGATCCCGAAGGGGCGCGGACGGGAACCGGCACGGTCGATGGTGCGGTCTTCGCCCTGCTGGGTCTGCTGATCGCCTTCACCTTTTCGGGCGCCGCCTCGCGATTCGACGCCCGCCGGGCTTTGATCGTCGAGGAAGCCAACAACATCGGCACCGCCTACCTGCGGCTCGATCTGCTGCCAGCCAGTGCGCAGCCGGCGCTGCGGGACAGCTTCCGGCGCTATGTGGAGTCACGGCTGGAGGTCTATAGAAAACTGCCTGATCTCGAAGCCGTCAAAGTGGAGCTGGCCCGTTCCACGCAGTTGCAGGGAGACATATGGAGCCAGGCGGTCGCCGCGGGGAGGCTGGAGGGCGCGCCGCCCGCCGCCACGATTTTGCTGCTGCCCGCATTGAATCAGATGATCGACATCACCACCACCCGGACCATGGCGACCCAGATGCACCCGCCGGTGGTTATCTTCGTGCTGCTGTTCGGGCTGGCTCTGGCTAGCGCGCTGCTGGCCGGTTACGGCATGGCCGGCGGCAAGTCGCGCAACTGGATCCACATGCTCGGATTCGCGGCGGTCATGGCGGTTGCCACCAACGTCATTCTCGACATCGAGTATCCACGCCTGGGTTTGATCCGGGTCGATGCATTCGACCAAGTTCTGGTGGATGTCCGGGACAGCATGCAGTGATCACCTCCGCCCCGCCGGCACTGTCAGCACTGCGAGCCGCGGTCCCGGTGAAGATAGGTTTGTTATTCTGGCTGAGCGTTCAGCTCAAAAGGTCGGTGGGGTACAGGCACTGACGATTTCACACGCCTCCCCGCCGACGTTGCGGAACCGGTGGGGCAGGCGGCTCTCGAAGTAATACGCATCGCCGGCGCTCAGCACACGCACCTCGTCGCCAACGGAAATCTCGATTTCCCCACGAATGATCACTCCGGCTTCCTCGCCCTCATGGGTGTACCGCTCTTCCCCGGTATCGGCGCCTGGGGAATAGGTTTCATGGAGTACCGACATGGCGCGACCCTTGCGGTTGGCCGCGACCAGGAGAAAGGCAATGCCTTTGCCCCCGACATTGGGTAATTCCTGTTTGGAATAGAATATCCTGGATGCCGCCGAAAGGTCTTGCGTGAAGAAATCGGCGACCGACAGTTCGAGTCCTTCCATAAGTCTCTTTAGCGTGCTGACCGTCGGACTGGTTTGGTTGCGTTCAATGCGGGATATGAGACCGTTGGTCGCGCCGATCCGTTTGGCCAGCTCGCGTTGCGACAGATTGCGCTGTTCCCGCAGGATGCGAAGCCTGCTACCAATATCCTCGTTCATGCCTACCCCATGTTTCTCAAAGCCAGGTAATCAGACAGTTTCATCGCCCTGTCTTTCAGCCGGCGGCAACCAAGCGCCACGGCTTGCCTGAGGCCCCGTCATTCTCGATCACTGTTAGGTTGCCTGGGTGCGAATCCGCTGGTTGCGGCCGCGCAAATATTCCAACGTGCCTAACAACAGGATGGCGAAGACGATCAGGATGGTGGCCACCGCCGCGATGGTGGGGCTGATGTTCTCGCGGATGCCGCTGAACATCTGCCGGGGCAGGGTAACCTGTGCGGGGCCGGCCAGAAACAGCGTGACGACCACCTCGTCGAACGAGGTGGCGAACGCAAACAACGCGCCGGAAATGACGCCGGGTGCGATCAAGGGGAGCGTAATGCGGAAGAAGGTGGTTACCGGGTTGGCGCCCAGGCTCGCGCTGGCGCGAATCAGCCGGTTGTCGAAACCCTCCAGGGTGGCGCTCACGGTGATCACGACGAACGGCGCGCCGAGGGCGGCGTGCGCGAGAATCAGGCCGAGGTAGGAACTGTCCAGACCGATCTGCACGAAAGCGAGATAGCAGCTCACGCCCACGATCACCACTGGCACCACCATCGGCGAGATCAACACGCTCATCAGTAAGGCCTTGCCGGGAAACTCGCCGCGGGTCAGGCCAATCGCGGCCAGCGTGCCCAGCGCGGTGGCCAACAGCGTTGCCGCGGGGCCGATGATGAAGCTGTTTTTCAACGCCCGCATCCACTCGGCGGAGGTCAGGAAATCTTCATACCAGCGCAGGGAAAAGCCGGACAGCGGATAGACCAAAAACGAGCTCGAATTGAAGGAGAGCGGGATAATCGCCAGCAGCGGCGCAATCAGGAACAGCAGGATCAGCCCGCAGAGGACTCGGAACGCGTAATACCAGACTATCTCTGCCGGACCGGCGTAGGGTTGTATGCCGGATGGCCTGACTACCCTGACCACCCTGACTACCGCGCCGGTTCTGGAGAAGATCTTTCTCAGTCTATAGATAAACAGTTCGACCAGGCTCAGGCGCCTGTCCTGGGGAGGCGTGAATTCCTCGTCCTGGTTGGCCTTGACCTCGGGTTTTGTGAGTTTTTCCGACATGGCTTGGTCCCCGCTTTAGGCTCAGCCCAATTTCAGCCGACTGGTGCCGATCAGACGGCTATACACGGCGTACAGGATCAATGTCACCAGCAACAGCAGCGTGCCCAGCGCGGCGGCCATTCCCCAGTTGATCGTGACATTGGTATAGAATGCCACGAAATAGCTCATCATCTGTTCCTTGGGGCTGCCGAGCAGCGCGGGGGTAATGTAATAGCCGATGGTGATGATAAACACCAGCAAGCTGCCCGCTCCCAAGCCCGCCAAGGTTTGGGGAAAATAAATACGCCAGAACGCGGCGAACGGATGGCTGCCCAGGGAAATAGCCGCCTTAACGTAGACCACCGGAATGCCTTTCATCACACTGTAGACGGGCAGAATCATGAATGGGAGCATGATATGCACCATGGCGATGTATACCCCAACCTGATTGAACACCAGTTGGATGGGTTCGTGGGTAATGCCAACCGCTATCAGCGTCTTGTTGATCAGTCCTTCGTTCTGCAGCAAGACGATCCAGGCCGCCACCCGCACCAGCACCGAGGTCCAGAACGGCAGCAGCACCATGATCATCAGCAGGTTGCTTTGCCGCGCCGGCAGCGAGGCCAGCAGGTAGGCCAGCGGATAGCCCAACCCGATGCAGATGACGGTTACGACCAGGCTCATCCACAAGGTGCGCCCCAGGATGGGGAGAAAGACCGCCTGCTGCGGGTCCGTCGCGACGATATTACCCTGGTCGTCGATCTGATGGTCAACCGCCGCCAGCAGATAATAGGACGTATACCGGCCAGTATTGCGCGCGATGGCGTGCCAGTAGGGGAGTTCGCCCCAGCGCGCGTCGATGGCGACAAATCCCTCGCGCATGGACGCGGCATCGGTGAGCGGCATCTTGCGGGCGGTGTTCATCACCAGGCTGCGGTAGCCGCTGATTTCGCTGTTCAGGCGTTTTGCCGCATTGGCGACCGTCTTGTTCTCATAGGCTCGCTGCAGATCCTGGGACAGTGCCACGAATACCGGTTCGCCCGGCGCCGCCTTGCCGTCCCAGCCGTGCAGGGCGGCCACGGTTTTGGGCAGGGTGTCGGCCACCTCTGGATTCTCGACGCTGCGTACCAACATGCCGGCGAGCGGGAAGATAAATACCAGCAACAGAAACAGCGCGAGCGGCACAATCAGTGCCAACGCCTGCAGGCGTTGTCGGCGCTCCGCTCGCTTCAGCTTGACCATCAGGGGTACATCTGGCGTGCCTTGCAGGGTTGCTTCTACGGTTGCCATGGTTGACCCGCGAGAGTTGGTTGCAAGAAATCACCGGGGGCGGACCCGGGCCCGCTCCCCGTGCGCAACGGCTTTAGTTGGCGGCCGCCCAGGTGTTGAAGCGCTGTTCCAACTCTTCGCCGCGGTCCACCCAGAACGGGATATCAATCGCAAACGCACCTTTGAGGTTGGCGGGCGCTGTCGGCAGCACGTCCGCCCGCTTGGGGTCGATCAGGCTGACCGCTTTGATATTGGTAGGCCCGTACGCAATGAATCCGGAAAAGACTTTTTGGTTCTCCGGCTTGCTGGCGAAGGCGATGTACTGATAGGCTTCCGCTGATTTCGGATCCCCCTTCGGAATCGCCCAACTGTCCACGTCGTAGATACTGCCATTCCACACGATCTTCAGATTCTTGCCTTCCTTCTGTGCCGCGTCGATGCGGCCGTTATAGGCGGAACTCATGACCAGATCGCCCGACGCCAGCAACTGGGGCGGCTGGGCGCCCGCTTCCCACCATTGGATGTTAGGTTTGATCTGGTCAAGCTTCTTGAAGGCCCGTTCCACGCCTGCCTTGGTGGCCAGTACTTTGTAGATTTCCGCAGGGGGGACGCCGTCCGCCAGCAGGGCGATTTCCAGGGTATACTTGGCGCCCTTGCGCAGGCCACGCTTGCCGGGATACTTCTTGACATCCCAGAAATCCGCCCAGGAGGCCGGTGTGCCCTTCACCAGGTCGGCGTTGTACGCCAGCACGACGGACCACACGAAGATGCCGATGCCGCAATCGGATACCGAGCCCGGTATAAAATCTTTCTTGTCGCCGATCTTGCCGTAGTCCAGCTTTTCAAACAGCCCCTCCTCACAACCGCGCAGCAGTTCCGGCGATTCCACCTCGACTACGTCCCAGGTGGGTTTGCCGGCTTCAACCATGGCCTTGATCTTCGCCATTTCACCGTTGTACGCGACCGGTATGATGTTGATGCCGGTAGCCTTCGTGAAGGGTTCGTAATAGGCTTTGGCCTGCGCCTCCTGGCTGGCGCCGCCGAAGGAAATAACGGTTAGATCCTTGGCAATGGCTGCTTGGGTGAGACAAGCCGCCAGCATTCCAAAGCAGGCAGTACTGAGTATCCGCTTATTCATGATGCACTCCTGGTGGGTCTATTGTTGTATGGATTTAAAAAGCTTGCTGGGTAGTACTTCGGAACGGCCGCCGGGAAATCCGCCCGGCCTGCATTACAGGGGGTCCAACGCCCGAATATCCGCGGTTTCCCAGCCTAGCGGTACCTCGGCGCCAACCTTGAGTTCGGTGTCAAGCTGGGCTATTGGAACCTTGATAACGAAGTCCGGGGTATCGCCGACGCCCATCCGTACCCGTAAGTGGTCGCCAAGGTAAATCAACTCCGCTATGGTGCCGGTAAACTGGTTCGGACAGGCAATCGCATGGGCATTCAGCATCACCCGCTCCGGACGGATCGATAGCGAGGCCGGTTCGCCGACGCCGCCCACATTGATTGTCCTGGCAACGATCTCCTCGCCGGTCTGCAGGCGCACCGTGCAGGTCGGGCCGTCGATGGCGGTAACGGTGCCGGAAAGCGAGTTGTTCTCGCCGATAAAATTGGCGACGAAGGCATTGCGGGGTTCTTCGTACAGTTTTTCCGGTGAGTCGATCTGCTGGATGATGCCATGATTGAAGACGGCGACCCGATCGGACATGGTCAGCGCCTCGGACTGGTCGTGAGTGACGTAGACCACGGTGATACCGAGCTGCTGATGCAGATGCTTGATTTCCATCTGCATGTGTTCCCGCAGTTGCTTGTCCAGCGCGCCGAGCGGTTCGTCCATCAGCACCAACTGCGGCTCGAACACCAACGCGCGGGCCAGCGCGATGCGTTGCTGCTGGCCGCCGGACAGTTGTGCTGGATAACGCCCCCCCAGGGATTCCAGCTTGACCATCTGCAGGGCCTTGCGCACCTTGTCCTCGATGTCGCTTTTGGGGAGCTTGCGGACGGTCAGCGGATACGCGACATTTTCGTTGACCGTCAAGTGCGGGAACAGCGCGTAGTTCTGGAACACCATGCCGATGTTGCGTTTGTGGGGCGGCACGTTGTTCAAGCGCTGGCCGTTCAGGAAGATGTCGCCGTGGGTCGGCACCTCGAAGCCCGCCAACATCATCAGGCATGTGGTCTTGCCGGACCCGGAAGGCCCCAGCAGGGTCAAGAATTCACCCCGGGCAATATCCAGGTCAAGGTTTTTGACGATCAGGTTGACGCCGTCGTAGCTCTTTTGCACGCCGCTAAAGCTGACCAGTGCGTCTTGGTTTTTTTTCATGGCGCAGCCCCCAGACAGTCGTTACAGAGAACGATAACAGCGATCAGGATGGAAGTAGCCGTGGAACGCGCTGGAAATGCAGCCCACGAGTCGCATCCCAGCCGGGAAGGGAATGACGTACCAGTACATGATCTTCTCCTAGTCTAGGATTCGGGTTGTGGTTTTCCACAATCGCACGTGCTGTATCGCACGTACTCAAACAGCCCTGTAATCCTTGGCTGGTTGCGAGCGTTCTGACTAGGCTCGCTTTGGGGCTACCTGCCGCTCCTGGACAACTACCTGGTCTAAGGCCGAACCCGCTTGTCTTTGGCCAGGTGGAATGCTGCTGTGTACGTGTAGAAACGAACCCATAGCACCCAGTATACCCTCACTATAGCAGCACTGCCGCAACAGGCTAGAGTCTTTGAAAGTTAACATCATCAGCCACCCCGCCGGGCTGGCCCGCTCGATCATAAGGCGGGCTCGGCAGCGGCGACCGCTGCTTGCATCTGCCTGCCCTGAGCCGCGGATTCAAGGGCATGGGCCAACTTCTGAAGCGCCTCCGCGAATACCTCGTCCTGGATTGTCAGCGGCATCAGGAAGCGGATGACATTGAAGTAGACACCGCAGGTGAGCAGCACCAGGCCCTGCTCCAGGGCCTTGGCCTGTACTTCCTTGGCGAACGCGGCGTCTGGCTCATGGCTGCCCGGTTGATTGAATTCCACGGCAATCATGGCGCCTAGACCGCGCACGTCGGCGATGTGGGGCACCCTGGCCTTGCGATCGTTCAGGAACCTTTTTAGCCACTCGCCAAGATGATTGGCGCGTTCGACCAATTGCTCTTCCTGGATGACGGCAAGCACCGCCAGCGCCGCGGCGACCGCCAGCGGATGGCCGGCGTAGGTGCCGCCCAGCCCGCCTGGAGCGGCCGCATCCATGATATCGGCACGGCCGGTGACGGCTGACAGCGGGAACCCCCCCGCCAGGCTCTTGGCCATGGTTATCAGATCCGGGACTACCCCGTAGTGCTCCATCGCGAAGAGTTTTCCGGTGCGGGCGAAACCAGATTGGATCTCATCGGCGATCAGCAGGATACCGTGCTCGTCGCAGAGACTCCGCAACGCCCGCATGAACTCGGGCGGAGCCACGTAGAAACCGCCCTCGCCCTGCACCGGCTCCAAAACAATTGCCGCGACCCGTTGCGGATCGATATCGGCCTTGAACAGGTAATGCAGCGCCTGCAGCGAATCCTTTACGGTTACACCGTGCAACGGCACTGGGAAGGGTGCGTGATAGACATCGGCGGGGAAGGGGCCGAAGCCAACTTTGTACGGCGCCACCTTGCCGGTGAGCGCCATGCCCATCAGGGTGCGGCCGTGAAACGCGCCTGAAAAAGCGATCACGCCGCTTCGGCCGGTGGCGACGCGGGCAATTTTGATGGCGTTTTCCACCGCCTCGGCGCCGGTGGAGAAAAACGCGGTTTTCTTGGCGAAGGTGCCCGGCGTGAGCTGATTCAGCTTTTCGGCTAGTTCCACGTACCCGGTGTTGGGGAATACCTGGTAGCAGGTGTGGGTGAATTTTTTCAGTTGCGCTTCGACCGCCGCAATCACCTTGGGATGGCGGTGGCCGGTATTAAGCACCCCGATTCCACCGCTGAAATCGATGTAGCGCTTGCCTTCCAGATCCCAGAGTTCCGCGTTTTCCGCGCGCTCGGGATAAATCTGGGTCAACACGCCTACGCCACGCGCGGTCGCCTGCTCTTTTCGACTTTGCCACATGCTGTTTTGATTCATAGGTGCCACCGAACCTCGTTGCAATTCGCCGCCAATTCGCAGTGCTCGAACGGATCTCGAGCGGATTAAGCAAATATTCCCTATTATGAAAGCATTTCTATACATTCAACGATGAGAAAAAGCAACACTCCAGTAAGAGAAATTGTGGCGAATGATGCTTTGATGCTTTAAAGAATGCTTTTTGATAAATAGGTTATGGTCGATTGTCAGCGCCGCCCGCCAGGCTACATTCTCCGATGTTGATGAATATATGCATCGATACCACGGCATGTTGGCTCACAGCCTGTGCTTTGCCGAGAGATACGGTGGGGAACAGGCGCTGATGATTTCGCATTCCTCCTTATCCACGTTGCGGAACCGATGGGGTAGGCGACTGAGAAAAAAATAGGCTTCGCCGGGTCCGAGAACACGGCACCGATCCCCAATAGTAATTTCAATCCGGCCACGGATGACAATGCCCCCTTCCTGGCCCTCATGACGCAGCATGGTTTCACCGGTATCGGCACCAGGGCTATAGCGCTCATAAAGCATCTCCAGATTGTGGCCGCCGCCACCGAGTTGACGGAACGAGATCGGCCCATCGATCAATTCCACCAGTTCATGCGCCGCGAAAAACACCTGATCCTCACTGGGTAGTTCGAGCGTAAAGAACTCGTCGAGCGACATAGGAATACCGTCCAGCACCTTCTTGAGGGAGGCGACGGAAGGGCTATTCTTGTTTTGTTCAATGAGCGAGATGGTGCCGTTGGTTACGCCAGCACGGCGGGCAAGCTCCCGTTGAGATAAACCAAGCCCCTCACGGACCGCCTGCAGGCGTGCTCCCAGATTGAACTCTCCTTTCTTAAGTCGACGCTCAGCCATGGTTAATGTCTTAACCCCTCTTGTATAACTAAAAAATCAGGAACAACGTAGGAGAATAAGGCAATCGAAGCTATGGCCTAGATTTAAATTGTAAAGCAAGGACAAGCTGTTCAACATATTAAACGCCGGCCGGTTGAAGCAAGTACCTGCCTTATTGTCATCGATTACTCCCTTATCATCAAACAAGCGCTATGCTGCCGCCTGTAAAAACCTTATAATCCAGCCCCGGTATAGTGAAGCAGTTAATTGAAAAATGGTATTGCATGAGGCTAACACAGGGAAATCCGGGCAAGAATTGTTAAATTTATTAAACAAGTGATAAAGTATCGACAACCTTAGTTTTGGATTTGGCGACTCAGTACTCAAGGTTTGCCAACTCCCCCTGGACCGATAGGGTAATTCATGATGTCTACTAACGCTGAAGCCACATTCCGCTGGGATGATCCCTTCTTACTCGAAGCGCAATTGTCAACCGAGGAGCGGATGGTGCGCGACAGCGCCCGCGCCTACTGCCAGGAGAAGCTGCTGCCGCGGATCATCGAGGCCAACCGCCACGAGCGGTTCGACCGCGAGATCATGAACGAGATGGGCGAGCTGGGTTTGTTGGGTTCGACCATCAAGGGCTACGGCTGCGCGGGCCTCAGCTATGTCTGCTACGGTTTGGTCGCCCGCGAGGTGGAGCGCGTCGATAGCGGCTACCGCTCGGCGATGAGCGTGCAGTCCAGCCTGGTGATGTATCCGATCCATGCCTATGGCAATGAGGCTCAGCGCGAAAAATACCTGCCCAAACTGGCCACTGGCGAGTGGGTGGGCTGCTTCGGTCTGACCGAACCGGATCACGGCTCCGATCCCGCCAGCATGAAGACCCGGGCTCGCAAGATCGCGGGGGGTTACGTCCTCAACGGCGCCAAGCTGTGGATCACCAACTCGCCTATCGCCGACGTATTCGTGGTCTGGGCCAAAAACGATGCAGGTATTATCCGCGGCTTTATCCTGGAAAAAGGCATGGAGGGCCTATCCGCGCCCAAGATCACTGGCAAATTCTCGCTGCGCGCCTCTATCACCGGAGAGATCGTCATGCAAGACGTCTTCGTTCCCGAGGCAAACCTGCTGCCCAATGTCTCTGGCCTCAAGGGGCCGTTCGGCTGCCTCAACCGGGCCCGCTATGGCATCGCCTGGGGTGCGTTGGGGGCGGCGGAGTTTTGCTGGCACGCCGCGCGTCAGTACACCTTGGACCGCAAACAGTTCGGTCGGCCGCTGGCGGCCAATCAGTTGATTCAAAAGAAACTCGCCGACATGCAGACCGAAATCACCTTGGGCTTGCAGGCAGCCTTGCGGGTAGGCCGCCTGTTCGACGAGGGCAGGATGGCGCCCGAAATGGTGTCGCTGATCAAGCGCAACAGTTGCGGCAAGGCCCTGGACATCGCTCGGTTGGCGCGCGACATGCACGGCGGCAACGGGATTTCCGACGAATTCCACGTCATCCGCCATGTGATGAATCTGGAGACGGTGAACACCTACGAAGGAACCCACGACATTCACGCCTTGATTCTGGGCCGTGCCCAAACCGGTATCCAGGCATTTACCGGCTGAACCGTGGAGGCTGCCATGACCGGCGCGTTATCGCATCTCCGCGTACTCGATCTCAGCCGGGTGCTGGCCGGTCCGTGGGCGGGGCAGATTCTGGCGGACCTCGGCGCCACGGTGATCAAGGTGGAGCAACCTGGCAAAGGGGACGATACCCGCGCCTGGGGACCTCCCTACCTTAAGGATAGGGCAGGGCAGGACACCACGGAATCTGCCTATTTCCTGTGCGCCAACCGGGGCAAGCAGTCGGTCACCATCGATATCACAGGCCCGGCGGGTCAGGCACTGATCCGTCGGCTGGCGGCTCAGTCGGATATTCTGCTGGAAAACTTCAAGGTAGGGGGGCTGGCCAAATATGGCCTGGATTATGAGTCCCTGAAAGCGATCAATCCCAGACTGATCTATTGCTCCATCACCGGGTTTGGCCAGACGGGGCCTTATTGCCAGCGTCCTGGCTATGACTTCATGATCCAGGGTATGGGGGGGCTGATGAGCATTACCGGTGAGCGCGACGACGCGCCCGGTGGTGGCCCGCAAAAGGTCGGGGTAGCGCTCGCCGATGTACTGACCGGCATGTATGCCAGCGTGGCCGTGCTGGCGGCCCTGGCCTATCGGGAGCAGAGCGGGGTCGGTCAGTACATCGATCTGGCCCTGCTCGATGTGCAACTGGCCTGCCTGGCCAATCAGGCAACGAATTATCTGGCCTCCGGTAAACCACCGGGACGGCTTGGCAATGCCCATCCCAATATCGTTCCCTATCAGGTCTTTGCCACGCTGGACGGCCATATCATCCTGGCCGTGGGCAACGACCGGCAATTCGCCCGGTTTTGCGAGCTGGCGGGGCGTCCCGACCTGGCCACCGACGAACGGTTTGCCACCAATGCCGCGCGGGTACACTCTCGCGAGGTGTTGATTCCTATCGTGCGAGACCTTATGGTCGGGCGGAGCAGCCAGGCATGGCTGGAGGTGTTGGAACAGGCCGGTATCCCGAGCGGTCCCATCGATACCCTGGATAAGGTATTCGAGAATCCCCAGTTACGACACCGGGAAATGCGTGTGGAATTGCCCCACCCACTGGCAGGGACCGTGCCCCTGGTGGCCAGCCCGTTACGACTGTCCGCTAGCCCTGTTCAGTACCGGCAACCGCCGCCTACCCTCGGCCAGCATACCGACGAGGTCTTAAAGGAATTGCTGGGTTTGCAGGATGCGGATATCCAGGCGTTGCGGGCCGAGGGAACGATTTGATCCGACGATACCCGCGTAGGGAAATGCGGTCGGAATTCACCAGACTTAAGCAGGTAATCCTGATGAAATTAACTGATCCCAGCTTGCTCCGGCAACAGTGTTATATCGATGGTAACTGGGTAGACGCCGACAACCGTGCAACCCTGGAAATCACCAATCCCGCCGATGGCGCTTTCATAGGTAGCGTTCCCCGGATGGGTACCTCGGAGACTCGCCGTGCCATCGAGGCAGCACAGGCCGCCTTGCCCGGCTGGCGTGCGCTCACGGCCAAAGAAAGGGCCAACAGGCTGCGGCGCTGGTTCGACCTGATGCTGGCAAATCAGGAAGATCTGGCGGTGTTGATGACCAGCGAGCAAGGCAAACCGCTGGCTGAAGCACGGGGCGAGATCGCCTACGCTGCCGCCTTCATCGAGTGGTTCGCCGAGGAAGCCAAGCGTGTTTACGGTGATACCATCCCCACGCATCAGGCGGATAAGCGCATCGTCGTCATCAAGGAACCCATCGGGGTCTGCGCCGCCATCACGCCTTGGAACTTTCCCTCGGCGATGATCACGCGCAAGGCGGGGCCAGCCTTGGCCGCCGGCTGCACCATGGTGGTCAAGCCCGCTTCGCAGACGCCTTTCTCGGCACTGGCCCTGGCCGAACTGGCAGAGCGGGCCGGTATCCCGAAGGGGGTGCTCAACGTGGTCACCGGTTCGGCGGGTGAAATTGGCGGCGAACTCACCGCCAGCCCTGTCGTCCGCAAGCTCAGCTTTACGGGTTCCACCGTCACCGGCAAGTACCTGATGGCGCAGTGCGCCGGTACGGTGAAAAAAGTTTCCCTGGAACTGGGCGGCAATGCGCCTTTCATCGTCTTCGACGATGCCGATCTCGACGCTGCCGTAACCGGCGCCATCGCCTCCAAATACCGCAACAGCGGCCAGACCTGTGTCTGCGCCAACCGCCTGCTGGTGCAGGATAGCATTTATGACGTCTTTGCCGAAAAGTTGAGCAAGGCAATACGGGAGCAACTCAAGGTTGGCAATGGACTGGAGCCCGGCGTCAGCCAGGGGCCGTTGATCGACAGGGCCGCGGTGGAAAAGGTGGAAGCGCATATCGCCGATGCCGTCAGCAAGGGTGCCCGGCTCCTGTTGGGTGGCCAGCGCCATGCACTGGGCGGCACGTTCTTTGAGCCCACGGTGCTCGCCGATGTTACGGCGGCCATGGCGGTCGCTCGCGAGGAAACCTTCGGCCCGGTAGCGCCCCTGTTTCGTTTCCGGAGCGAGGAAGAAGCCATCCAGTTGGCCAACGCTACCGAGTTTGGTCTGGCGTCCTACTTCTACAGCCGTGACATCGGCCGCATCTGGCGCGTGGCCGAAGGGCTGGAGTATGGGATCGTGGGCATCAACACCGGTATCATCTCCACCGAAATCGCCCCCTTTGGCGGCGTCAAGGAATCCGGCACCGGCCGCGAAGGTTCCAAGTACGGCATTGAGGAATATCTGGAAATCAAGTACCTGTGCATCGGCGGTATCGACCAATAAGGCCATTCAAACGCTTCGCAACAGCAAAGGGAGGCAGCCATGACGACATCAAAAGTAAAACCCGTTCCGGAAGGATTTCACACGGTTACTCCGTTTCTGAGCGTACAAGGCGCCGGCGTGGCGCTGGAATTCTACAAGAGCGCCTTCGGCGCCAAGGAACAGTCCCGCACCCTGGGTCCGGATGGGGTATCCATCGTGCACGCCGAACTGCAAATCGGCGACTCCATCGTTCTGCTGTGTGACGAAGCGCCCGCTCTGGGCATCAAGTCACCCTTCACGCTGGGCGGTTCGCCCGTTACGCTCCACCTCTATGTCGAGGATGTCGATACGCTGTGGAGGCAAGCTCTGGACGCCGGAGCGCGGGTGATCGTGCCGCTGGAGGACACGTACTGGGGAGACCGCTACGGCAAGGTGGCGGATCCGTTCGGCTATCAATGGTCGTTGGCGAGTCGCCGCCGGGACTTGACGCCGGAGGAAATCGCTGAACGTGCCAAGGCGGCATTCGGCGGTTAAGGCAACCGGTTAGCCCGTGCCGCGGTGACGGCAGCGGGTTGCACTCGCGTTCTGCTTCTAACCAGTCCTGAGTGGGGCAACCGCCGTGAAAGCCCCGCTGTGCGGCGCGGAAGTACGCGGCCTCCGCGATCAGATGATGCCGCTGGTCAGGGGGGACGGTTGAGGCTGTTTTCTGGGAGGTGGGCAGCGCGGAGGACTCTCCAGGGAGCACCGAAGGCGGCGCGGAGGCGACCGGACCAAGCTGTGGGTTCGGGGTAGCGTCGATCCGGTACCGTGCTCGCCACGCGGGCGATGCCGCCAGGGTCTCCACGATCCCGGGCGTTGCTTCGAGGTAACCCGCCCCGACGGCGGCTCGCAAAGCCATCTCGGGGGTCAGGTACCCGCCCACATGGGTACCGAGGCCGTATCGATCGAGGGGTTGTACTTTGAACGAGCCCCGTTGGTTGGAGGGATCGGGTAGAATCACCGCCCACTGGTCCTCGCCAGGCTGGCGTAACTCCAGGCCACAGAGGGCGCCTCGGTGTTTCCGCGCGAGCGAACTCATCACAAGGCGGTTTCTTAGCCAGGTGGTCGCCCCGACAAGCGCCTGGAACATGGCACACTCCTTTGAGGAACACTCAGCAATAACCGGTAGCATAATAAAGATCACAAAAAAATCTATAGTGGCTCATCCCGAATGGGCACGTTGATTATTTCCGCGCTGGCGCCCCTACTGCGTTTGAAAAGTCGGGGCTTGACGATTATACGCCTTAGGCGCATAGTTAACGTATGTTCACCGTGATCGAAACGCCTTTGTTCCAGCGGCAGTGGCCTCTGTACTGGACAGAGGATGAACGCGGCGCTTTCGCCGCCTACCTTGCCGAGCATCCCCATGCCGGTGAGGTCGTTCCTGAGTCTGGTGGCATCCGCAAGGTGCGCTGGGGCCGGACGGGATCCGGCAAATCCGGTGGTGTACGGGTGATCTATTTCACGCGCGTCACAAAAGGTGAACGGGTGCTGTTGACGCTTTACGCCAAAGCCAAGACAGCCAAACTGATCGGTCCCAAATTGAAGGAGATTCGTCGTGCCCTTGAAGAAGACTAAGCCTTTAACAGACGCCGAACTCGAAGCCTACGAAGCCACGCGCGACCTCGGGGCCGAGTTGTTGGAGTCCATCCTTGAAATGAAGGCCGGCAAAGGCCGGGTGGTGTTCTCGCCCGCCATCGAAGCGCGCAAGAAGACCGGGCTATCGCAATCACAGTTCGCGGCACTTCTTGGCGTATCCGTGCGCACGCTTCAGGGTTGGGAGCAAGGCCGCAAACAGCCCAGTGGCGCAGCACGAACACTATTGGCCATTGCCCGCACTAATCCCAAGGCGGTCCTAAGTGTAGCGGACCGAGACCATGGAGAGCATGCAAAACCGGGGGCGGCATCAGGGGCGGCAGAGTGCGCCAAGGGGGTGGCGTCTGACGGCGGCGTCTGACGCAGTTCGCCAAAGACCCGGATGAGTTCGCTCAGGTCAACGCCGCGTTCGCCGCTGGCGGTGGTGGTGGCGCTCAAACGTCCGGACTGTATGGCGCGCTGAATGGTGCGACGGTCAACCCCGGCGGCGGTGGCGGCGGCACGTATCGACAAAACGGTCATGGCGGCGCCACCGGGCGGTACAGTGTGACCTGCCGCCTGCGCGGCCACCTGCGGCGTTGTCCGTTGCTGGATTCCCTCTTGCTGGTCATGGCTGGCCCCGCCGCGGTTGTTCTTGTCTGTTCCAAGTTGTAGCAGACCAAGGGCGGCGATGCGGGCGCGGAAATCGGCCCACCCGGCGCACGGGGGGCAATCGTGATTACCGGAGGGGAGTTGTCATACACCACGCCAGGCCCTGCGCGACGCCGGGCTTCTCACGGTGGCCGTGGTGGCTACCTGGACACTGAAACGGCTTGACCAGACCGTTCGGAACGAGCTGTCTAATGCTCACATCGAAAGAGCGTAACGCCAGGCATCCGTTACGGCGCGCCATCCGCCGCATGACCATCATCAGACGCCGACCGTGCGCGCAGGACTGCGAAACGCCGGCGCTCGCTCTCCCATGGCGACGCGACCGCGACGGCTTGGCTACCCTTGATCCAGGCGCTGACAAGTCTACGACGGACGGCCTGACAGCGCCTTCACTCGCCACCGCCGCACGCCCGTCACGTCGGACCGCTCGCCGTCGAAGACGATGTGCTTCCCGGTCTTCCTCCCGTTGTTGCTGGCGCGGGCGCTACCGGGGCTTTTCCAGCGTTTCGATCAGGAACAGGATTTCGGCGGCCATTGAGAAGTCCAAATCCGGGGCGTCGGCGAGGGCGCGGTCGCGGCGGCCGGCGACGATGGCTTGGAGGGCCTGGATGAAAGAGCGAAGCCAGGCAAAATCGGGATCGGCGGCGAGTTGCTGGAGGAGGGACGCGGCGGTGGCCGGGTCGCCGGCGAGCAGGGACTGGGTCACGGCGAAGCAGAGGCGACCCGAGTCGGAATGGTTCTCGCCGCCGTCGCGGCGGTAGGCGAGGTAGCAGGCGATGGCCTTGGCTTTCGCCTCCGCCGCTGCGGCAGGGTTGCCGGCGTCCGTCTCGATGTCGGCGAGGATGGCCCAGGTTTTCCACGGCTCAGCCGCGTGGCCGAACGGCGCTTTGCATTCGATTGCCCGGCGGATTTCCTGTCGCGCTTCGTCCAGGCGGCGGAGCTTGCGCAGGGTGTCGCCGAGATTGTTCCTCACGACGCCTTCCTTTGCTGTATCACCAATCTCGACTTTGTCCGCCGCTTGCCGGTAAAAGGCCGCAGCGTCCTCTGGGCGGTCGATATACAAGTGCCCCAGTTGCCCGAGCGTGCTCGCCTGCCTGGCGACATCGCCGAGCCGCACCGAGATCGCGAGCGACTGCCGGTAGGCATCCTCCGCCGCTTCCGGCTGGCCCGCCGCCTGATACGCCAT
>Ga0209253_10001927_pt1 | contig 18285 bp, 17 predicted proteins | sample FrelakmetBRP12BR_FD_187145 | JGI IMG/M metagenome (GOLD analysis project Ga0209253, IMG submission 187145) | Freshwater lake sediment microbial communities from the University of Notre Dame, USA, for methane emissions studies - BRP12 BR (SPAdes)... | ecosystem: Environmental > Aquatic >... | reverse complement strand
CAAGCTGCCGGAGCCGCGACTTGCGGCCGAAAAAAGCTAGCGCGAAAACCTTCGGGCAGACTGTTTTGAGGCTGTTGAAATTGCGCCTTCAATCTACCCGAGCCTCATTTCGAGCCCTTCGCGTTCGCTCAGTGCAAGCTCCGCGAGAAACCTGCTTCTGAACGAAATCCACCAGCTACCGAAAACAGATTCCTCGCTTCGCTCGGAATGAGGCCAATCAAAGGGACTCCTCGACGCTTTTCTCCTCGACGCTTTTCAACAGCATGTCTTCGACCAAATTGCGCGCCGAGCGAATCCGGCTCTCGCAATTTGGTCACGTCAGCTTGCCGTCCACGAGGTGCAGCGTCCGGTCGGCCCGCGCGGCGAGCTCCAAGTCGTGCGTGACGATGACGAGCGCGGTGCCCTCCTCCGCGTTGCGCTCGAGCATGAGGTCGAAGACCTGCATCGCCGTCTTGCGGTCGAGGTTGCCCGTCGGCTCGTCGGCGAGCACGCAGCGCGGCCGCGTGACCAGGGCGCGCGCGAGCGCCACGCGCTGGCGTTCGCCGCCGGACAGCTCGCCAGGCCGGTGCGCAAGCCGATGGCCCAAGCCGACGCGCTCGAGCGTCGCAGCCGCCGCCGCGTGCGCATCCGCAGGCTTCATCCGCCGGATCAGCAGCGGCATCGCCGTGTTCTCGACCGCCGAAAACTCCGGCAGCAGGTGGTGGAACTGGTAGATGAAGCCGAGCGCGCGATTGCGCAGATTCCCGCGCGCCGCCTGCGACAGCGACGCGAACGCGACGCCGTCGACGCTGACGTCGCCCGCGTCGGGCACGTCGAGGCCGCCCAGCAGGTGCAGCAGCGTGCTCTTGCCGGACCCGGACGCGCCGACGATCGCGACGCGCTCGCCCGGCCGGACCGCGAGGTCGACGCCCGTGAGCACAGGCACGGCGGTCGGCCCCATCGTGTAGGTCTTCACGAGCCCGCGGCACGCGAGCACCGGCGCCACGTCACTCATACCGCAGCGCATCCGCGGGGTTGACGCGCGCGGCCTGCCACGCCGGATAGAGCGTGGCGATCAGCGCGAGGAACAGCGCGATGCCGGCGACCGTGGTCACGTCACCCTTCTGCAGGTCCGACGGCAGGTCGCTGATGTAGTAGATCGACTTGTCGAGGAACTGCACGTTGAGGACGCGCTCGATGAACGGGACGACCGTGTCGATGTTGACGGCGAGGAGCACGCCGCCGACGACACCGATCGCGGTGCCGATGAAGCCGATGAGCGCGCCCTGCACGATGAAGATCGCCATGATGGACGACGGCGCGGCGCCGAGCGTGCGCAGGATCGCGATGTCCGCCTGCTTGTCGGTGACGACCATCACCTGCGCGGACACGATGTTGAACGCCGCCACCGCGACGATCAGCGTCAGGATGATGAACATCATGCGTTTCTCGATCGCGACGGCGCGGAAGAAGTTCGCGTGGCTGAGCGTCCAGTCGCGGACCTCGGCGGTGACGGGCATCTTCTGCCACAGGTCGCGCGCGACGAGCGGCGCCGCGAACAGGTCGTCGAGCTTGAGCCGCACGCCCGACACGCCGTCCATCCGGTACAGGCGCTGCGCGTCCTCGATGTCGACGAGTGCCAGCCCGCTGTCGAACTCGTACATGCCGACCTCGAACACGCCGACGACCTTGAAGCTCTTCAGGCGCGGCAGCGTGCCCGCCGGCGTGACGGTGCCCTGCGGCGTGATGACGACGACCGAGTCCCCGCGCGCGACGTTGAGCGCGCGCGCGAGCTCGCCGCCCAGCACGATGCCGAACTCGCCGGGCTTGAGATCGGTGAGCGCGCCGGCCTTCATGTGCCGGCCGATGTCGGCGACCGTGTCCTCGCGCACGGGGTCGATGCCGCGGACGATTGCGCCGCGGTTCGCGCCGCCCGCCGTCAGCATCGCCTGCCCGAACACGTACGGCGCGGCGGCCTTCACGCGCGGCTGCGCGAGCGCGATCTGCGCGATCTGCTGCCAGTCGGCGAGCTGCGGCACGCCGCGGATCTCGATGTGCGACGCGACGGACAGGATGCGGTTGCGCAGTTCCTGCTGGAATCCGTTCATCACCGACAGCACGACGATCAGCGCCGCGACGCCGAGCGCGATGCCCGCCATCGAGATCAGCGATATGAACGAGATGAAGCTGTTGCGGCCGGAGCCCTTGCGCGCTCGCGTGTAGCGGAGACCGACCGCCAGTTCGTACGGAGACACCTCGCGCAGCCTACGCTTTCCGGTCGACGGCGGTGCGGCCGGTCGTCGGCGGGCCCGCGACGTCCCTGGCGGCGACATGCAACGCGTGCCGTCGGCAGACAGCAAGCGCGCCGCGGATCGCCGCGATGGGTTCCGCATTGCGCGACGGGTCCTGCAGATTTCGGTTGACGGCGTGCTTGCTCATGACGATTCCACGGAGTACCACGCTGCGCAACGCGCATCGCGAGACGGCGATTATCGCATGCTAGACTCGAACCGCCTGCCGCGGGTTCCGCTCGATCGGCGGCGCCACTCCCCATGCAACTGACGCTCGTCGTACCGGACCTGCTTGCCGCGGCGCGCGGCGCACCGGAGCGCGCCGCCGCGCTTGCGCGGCTTGCGCGTTACGCGCCGGCGCCGGCCGCGGTGCCGGACGGACTCGACGCGGCATTGCTCGTCGCGGCCGGCGGCACGAAGGCATTGCCGGCCGCGCCGTTCGCCGCGCTCGGCGCGGGCTGCGATCCCGGAACGGCGTACGTGCTGCGCGCGGATCCCGTCGCACTGGTCGCCGGTCGCGACGACGTGCTGATCGAAGGCCGCGTCGACGACCTGGCCGACGGCGACGCGGCTGCGATGATCGCGACGTTGAATGCCCATTTCGCGGACGACGGCCTCGCGTTCCACGCGCCGCGCGCGGACGCGTGGTTCGTGACGGTCGCCGGCCCCGCGCGCCCCCACACGACGTCGCTCCCGATGGTGCGCGGCGCGATCCATCCTCACCTTCCGCAGGGCGAGCATGCGCGCCCGTGGCGGCGCTGGCTGTCCGAGATGCAGATGCTGCTGCACGAGCATCCGGCGAACGCGGCGCGCAGTGCGCAAGGACACTCTCCGGTGAATGGCATCTGGGTCGCGGAGGGCGGTGTGCTCGCGCCTGTGCGGTCCGCCCGCGAACTGCGCGTCTACGCCGCCGCCGGACGCGTCGGCGACGTCGCGCGCGGCGTTGCGCGGGCGGCCGGACGCGCGCCGACGGCACCGCCGGCGGATTTCACTGCGCTTCCCACGAACGAGGACGCACTGGTCGTGCTGCCATCGCTCGCGTCCGCGAGCGCCCTGCAACGACTGGGCGACGCGTGGCTCGTACCCGCGGTCGCCGCGCTCGAACGCGGTGCGCTTTCGCGCCTGACGCTGCTCGCCGACACGCGCGGCGCCGCATGGGCCTGGACGGCGGTCACCCCGCCATTCGCCCTGCGCCTGCGCGCGCGCTGGTCGCCGCGGCCCTTCATAGCGCCGGAGCAGGACGCCACCACGTGAACAAGGCGCAGATCGTCAGGCGGACCGTCGCGCCGTCGGTCGCTGCGCTGCTGGCGGCGGGGCTTCCGCCGGTCCTGGCGCGCGTCTACGCGTCGCGCGGCATCGGCGCGGCGAGCGAGCTCGACCACGCGCTGTCGGCGCTGCCGCCGTTCGGAACGCTGCGCGGCATCGCCGAAGCCGCGCAGCGCCTCGCGCGCGCGATCGCCGCGCGCGAGCGCATCGTCGTCGTCGCCGACTACGACGCCGACGGCGCGACGGCCTGCGCGGTCGCCGTGCGCGGGCTCTCGGCGCTCGGCGCCGACGTCGGCTTCATCGTGCCCAACCGGTTCGAGTTCGGCTACGGCCTGACGCCGGAGATCGTCGCGCTCGCCGCCCAGCGCAAACCGGACCTCCTGGTCACCGTCGACAACGGGATCGCGAGCGTCGAGGGCGTCGCGGCCGCGGCCGCGCGCGGGATCGACGTGCTCGTGACCGACCATCACCTGCCCGGTCCCGCGCTGCCGTCGCCGGCGATCATCGTCAACCCGAACCAGCCCGGGTGCGCGTTCCCGAGCAAGCACATCGCGGGCGTCGGCGTGATGTTCTACGTCGTGACGGCCACGCGCGCGCTGCTGCGCGAGCGCGGCGCATTCGCGAGCCGTGCCGCGCCGAATCTCGCAAGCCTCCTCGACCTCGTCGCGCTGGGTACGGTCGCGGACGTCGTGCGGCTCGACCAGACCAACCGCGTGTTCGTCGAGCAGGGACTCGCGCGGTTGCGCGCGCGCCGCGCGCAGCCCGGCGTCCTCGCACTGTTCGCGGTCGCGGGACGCGACCCGGCCCGCGCGACTGCATTCGACTTGGGCTTCGTCGCAGGCCCGCGCCTCAATGCGGCCGGCCGGCTGTCCGACATGTCGATCGGCATTCGCTGCCTGCTCGCCGACGATCACGCCGAGGCGGCAACGCTCGCCGCGGAACTCGACCGGCTGAACCGCGAGCGGCGCGCGGTCGAGGCGACGATGCAGGAGGAGGCGCTCGCGGACTTGGGCGACTTCGCGGACGCGCCGCCCGCGGACCAATGCACGGTCTGCCTGTTTCGTCCGGAGTGGCACCAGGGCGTCGTCGGCATCGTCGCGTCGCGACTGAAGGATCGGTTCCACCGCCCGGCCGTCGTGTTCGCGCGCGGCGCCGACGGGGAATTGCGCGGTTCGGGGCGGTCGATCGGCGGCTTCCACCTGCGCGACGCGCTCGACCTCGTCGCGAAGCGCGCGCCGGGCACCATCACTCGGTTCGGCGGCCACGCGTTCGCGGCGGGCTTGACGCTGCCCGAACCGTCGCTGCCGGCGTTCCGGGAGGCCTTCGAGGCGATCGCCCGCGAACAGCTCGGTCCGGACGACCTCGACCGGACCTGCGCGACCGACGGCGATCTCGCCCGCGGGGAGCTGACGTTCGAGCTCGCCCGGGACCTTCGCGAGCGCGTCTGGGGGCAGGGCCTGCCGGCCCCGACGTTCGACGACACGTTCGACGTTCGCGGCACGCGGATCGTTGGCGGCAAGCACTCGCGGCTCGTCCTCGAGCGGGACGGCGAGCGGTTCACCGCGATCCTGTTCGGGCATACGGAGCCGCTGCCCGCCCGAATCCACGCCGCCTACCGCCCGGACGTCAACCAGTGGCAGGGCAACGCGACCCTCGAACTGACGATCGAGCACTGGCTGCCCGCCAGCTGATTGGAACCGCCGTATGCCGGGATTCGGCGTCTCGCAGCCCCGCAGCAAATTGCGGCGGTCCAGGCTCCGGATCGCGGGTGAGCCGATGCGACGAACCCTCGGTGTTCAAAATTTAATATATTGATTTTATTACGATATAAACGTGAGTGACGACAGACGCCGGCACTGGTTTCCGCGCACGCTGCAATCTTGTGCGATGCATCAAAGATCGCTATAGTCGGACAGTTTAGCCACGGCCCGGGCATACGAACCGGCGTGCGGATGCACCAGACAAGGGAACCTCCATGCGGCTCGCAGGCAAAGTCTCGATCATCACCGGCGCGGGCCAGGGCATCGGCCAGGCGACGGCGCTCAAGTTCGCCAAGGAAGGCGCGAAGGTCGCCGTCTGCGACATCAACATGACGACGGTCGACGAAACCGTGCGCCTCGTGCGCGAGGCCGGCGGCGAGGCGGCCGGCTTCCGCGTCGACGTGACGGACAAGGACAGCATCGCCGAGATGGTCGAAGGCGTGATGGCCAAGTGGGGCCGCGTCGACACGCTCGTCAACAACGCGGGCATCGTGCAGGACGCCCAGTTCAAGAAGATGAGCGAGGACCAGTTCGACCGCGTGATCGACGTCAACCTGAAGGGCGTCTACAACTGCACGAAGGCGGTCGTCGACATCATGCTCGCGCAGAACTCGGGCGTGATCCTCAACGCGTCGTCGATCGTCGGCATCTACGGCAACTTCGGCCAGACGAACTACGCGGCGACCAAGTTCGGCGTCATCGGCATGATGAAGACCTGGGCGCGCGAACTCGGGCGCAAGGGCATCCGCGCCAACGCGATCTGCCCGGGCTTCGTCGAGACGCCGATCCTGGCGTCGATGCCCGAGAAGGTCGTCCGCATGATGGAAGACCGCGTGCCGATGGGCCGCCTCGCGAAGCCCGAGGAAATCGCGAACACGTATGCGTGGCTCGCGTCCGACGAGGCGTCCTACATCAACGGCGCCGTCATCGAGGTCTCCGGCGGCGTCACGATCTAGCTCCGCGGCAACAACGATCGTCCGACCACCGCCGGTGTGCGAGCCCGGCGGTTTTCGTTGGTGCTGCCGCCTACCACTTAAGGCCGACTTCCCTCGACTGTGCGGCCCGCGGTAGCATTCGGGATTGCACCAAGCGACTTTCCGACGACCTACCCACGATTCTCCCGAGGATTCCCATGCTCGCGCGCCTTGTTCTCGCCCTGCTGGCCGTCGCCGCCGTGCAGTTCGCCCCGGCGGCCGACGCCCAGAAGTTCCAGTCCGGCAGCAACTACATCTGCCCGAACAATTCCGAAACGGGTCTCGACTGCTACCTCGACGCCGTCGTCCACCTGTACACGATGTGCCGGCACGTGAAGAGCATCGAGATCATCGAGTTCGGCCTGCCGCAGGCACAGGAAGGCGTCAACGGCGCGAAGAGCGAATACTGCGTCGACAAACAGAAGATCAACATCGTGCGGCCGTACCAGGCGGCGCTGAAGGAGGCGACCGGCTACCGGGACGTCGTCGACGGCCTCCGCACGCTGCAGCAGTACTGGCTCGACGCGATGGCGAGGATCAAGTGGCAGAACGGCGAGCCGCGCGACGCCTACGAGGACCGCATCGTGCAGGTGTACGACGAGCTCTCGTGGAAGATCGACAGCGTGCGCGTGGCTTTCACCACCGCGCCCGATGCCTCGGGCACGGCCGTCGCCGCGAATCAGCCGGCCGCCAAGGCCGCCGCGAAATCGGGCGCGAAGGCGAGCGCCAAACCCGCAGCCGCCGCGAAGGCGAACTGAGCCTCCCCCGCACCGCGGCCGCCGCCGCGGCGCCAGCACAGGCGCCCGCGCCGCCGGAACCGGCCGACGACCCCGCCCTCGACGCCATCTTCCGCGACGGCGGGACGCTGGCGCGCGCGCTTCCGGGGTTCCGCTTCCGGCCGCAGCAGCTCGCGATGGCGCAGGCGATCGCGCGGACCATCGCGGAGCGCGGCCAGCTCGTCGCGGAGGCCGGCACCGGCACCGGCAAGACGTTCGCGTACGTCGTGCCCGCCCTCCTCTACGGCGGCAAGGTCATCATCTCGACGGGCACCAAGACGCTGCAGGATCAGCTCTTCGAGCGCGACCTCCCGCTCGTGCGCGACGCGCTGGCGGCGCCGGTGACCGTGGCGCTGCTGAAAGGGCGCGCGAACTACGTATGCCACTACCATCTCGAGCGCACGGCGCGCGAGAACCTGCTGCCGACGCGCGACGACATCCGCCACCTGCCGAAGATCATCGCGTTCGCGCGCGCGTCCGAGCGCGGCGACCGCGCCGAGCTCGCCGACGTGCCCGAGAACGCCGCGATCTGGCCGCTGGTCACGTCGACGCGCGACAACTGTCTCGGCCAGAACTGTCCGCATCACGCGGCGTGCTTCGTGCTCAAGGCGCGCAAGGACGCGCTTGATGCCGACATCGTCGTCGTCAACCACCACCTGTTCTTCGCCGACGTGATGCTGCGCGACGAAGGCGTGTCCGAACTGCTGCCCAACTGCAACACGGTGATCCTCGACGAGGCCCACCAGCTGCCCGACACCGCGACGCTGTTCTTCGGCCAGCAGGTCACGGCGGGCCAGCTCGCCGAACTCGCGCGCGACGCCGAGATCGCTGCGCGCACGACGGCCCGCGACGTGCCCGACCTGCCCGACGCGGCGACCGACCTGGCGCCGGCGATCCGCAAGCTCCGCCTGGCCGTCGGCGACCTGCCCGGCAAGCTCCCGCGCGACGCCGCGCTCGCACGGAGCGGCTTCACCGAAGCGCTCGACAATCTCGCCGCGACGCTCGACCGGCTTGCGAGCGAGTTGTCGCATTTCGCCGAGCGCGGCGAGGAACTCGCGCAGGTGGCCAACCGTGCCGGGGAAGCGGCGCGGCTGGTCGCGCGCTGGCGCGACGGACGCGACGCGATCCCGGACACGCCGGAGGAAGCGCAGGAGTGGATCCGCTGGATCGACATCACGCCGCACGGGTTCGCGCTGCAGGCGTCGCCGCTGTCGGTGGCACCGCTGATGCGACGCCAAGTCGAGGGCAGCGCGCGGGCGTGGATCTTCACGTCGGCCACGCTGGCCGTCGGTCGCGACTTCTCGCACTACGCGTCGCAGCTCGGGCTGGAGCACGCGACGACAGGCGCGTGGGAGAGCCCATTCGATTACGCGAAGCAGGGACTGCTCTACGTGCCGCGCAACCTGCCTGCGCCGAACACGCCGGAACACACCGATGCCGTCGTCGATGCCGCGCTGCCGCTGCTGTCGGCGAGCGGCGGCCGCGCGTTCCTGCTGTTCACCACGCTGCGCGCGCTCGCCCATGCGCGCGAGCGGCTCGCGGCCGCGTTCGCGCGCGACGGGCTCGCGTTTCCGCTCCTCGTGCAGGGGGAAGGCTCGCGCTCCGAACTGCTCGTGCGCTTCCGCGAACTGGGCAATGCCGTTCTCCTCGGGAGTTCCAGCTTCTGGGAAGGCGTCGACGTGCCCGGCAATGCGCTGTCGCTGGTCATCATCGACAAGCTGCCGTTCGCGCCACCGGACGATCCGCTGCTGGCGGCGCGGCTCGACCGGCTGCGCGCCGAAGGCGGCAATCCGTTCATGGCGTGGCAGCTGCCGCAGGCGGCGATCGCGCTGAAGCAGGGTGCTGGCCGTCTCATCCGCACCGAGACCGACCGCGGCGTGCTCGCGATCTGCGACCCGCGGCTGACCGACAAGCCGTACGGCCGAAGGATCTGGCAGAGCCTGCCGCCGATGCGGCGCACGCGCGAAATGGCGGAGGCGGTGGCGTTCCTGGAGGAGATTGCGCGGACGGGAGACCGGCAGGACTGACTGCAGATCCTTCGCCTCGCGCCGGGATGACCCGGCGATTGTGCCGGTTGGGATCCCTCGTTGCTACGCGCCTCGGGATGACCCGAAAGTGCTCTGGGTCAGTCCCAGAACTTCCACCAGGGGCTATCGGCAAGCTGGCCGGTCGCCTGCACGCCGTACCCCCTGTCGCGCGACCAGAAGTTCCACCACGGCCGGTCGGACTCGCCCGTCACGAAGCGGCTCTCGGGAAAGGTCTTCGCGAGTATCTTGTCTGTGTCGTCCGAGAGCTGCGTGAGGTTGAGGTTCCGGTAGCTGTTGCGCAGGATGTCGAGCGCGCGTTCGTTGGCGGGTGTCTCCGGGAAATTCACGAGCGCCCCCTGCGCCCGGTTGGCCGCCGCGACGAACGCACCGCGCCGGAAGTAGTAGTTCGCGACATTGACCTCGTAGGTCGCCATCGCGTTGACCAGGTACCGCATCCGCGCGACGGAGTCCTGGTAGTACTGGCTGTCGGGGAAACGCGCCGTCAGCTCCTTGAACGCCGCGTACGACGCGCGCATTTCCTTCGGATCGCGCTCGGCGAGATCGAGCTCGTAGACGTAGCCCAGGATGCCCTGGTCCTCGCGGAAGTGCACAAGCCCCTTCAGGTAGTACGCGTAGTCGACGTTCGGATGGTTGGGATACGTACGGATGAAGCGGTCGGCCTGCGCGACCGCGGACGCCGTCTCGCCGGCGCGCCAGTTGGCGAACGCCGACTCGAGGATCGCCTGCTGCGCGTACCGGCCGTACGGGAAGCGCGCCTCGAGCTGCTCGAAGAGCTTGATCGCCCGCGTATAATTGCCCTGCATCATCGCGTCGTGCGCGGTCGAGTAGAGACGATCCGCCGACCAGCTCGCCGTCTCGTCCTTCACCTCCGGAAACAGGCCGCATCCGCCGAGCGCGAACGCGAACGCCGCCGCGAAAGCGATCGCGCGCCAGGCGGAAAGCAGGCGAAGGGAATGGGGCATCACGTGCGCGGGCCTCGAGTCGACATCAGCCGCAAATTATAACCCCTGCCCCATGCCGACGGCGCCACCGCCCGACGTCCCGCCCCGCCACGGCCTCGCGGTGCCCACTTCGCTGGCCGGGGCGCGACTCGACCAGGCGCTGGCACAGCTGCTGCCGCAACATTCGCGCAATCGCTTGAAGGGCTGGATCGAGGCCGGCCAGGTCGTCGTGGGCGCGATGGTCGTCGTGTCCCCGCGCCACAAGCTGCACGGCGGCGAAACGGTCGTCGTCACCGAAACGCCCGCGGCGGCCGATGACCGCGTGGCCGCGCAGGCGATCCCGCTCGCGATCGTGTACGAGGACGATGCGCTGCTCGTCCTCGACAAGCCGGCCGGGCTCGTCGTGCATCCGGGCAGCGGAAACCGCGACGGCACGCTGCAGAACGCGCTGCTGCATCACGCGCCCGCGCTGGCTACGCTGCCGCGTGCCGGCATCGTGCATCGCCTCGACAAGGACACGAGCGGACTCATGGTCGTCGCGAAGACAGATGTCGCGCAGGTCGACCTCGTCCGGCAACTCGCGGCGCGCAGCGTCAAGCGCGAATACATCGCGGTCGTGTTCGGCGATCTCGCGCGAGCGACGACGATCGACGCGCCGATCGGCCGCCACCCGACGCAACGCACCGAGATGGCCGTCGTCACCGCGGGCAAGCCCGCGCGCACGCACGTCGACGTCATCGAGCGCTTCGGCGCCGCCACGCTCGTGCAATGCCGCCTCGAAACCGGGCGAACGCACCAGATCCGCGTGCACCTGACCGCGCTCGGGCACCCGCTGCTCGGCGACCCCACGTACCGCGGGCGACGCAAGCCGGGCCTGTCGCTGCCCGCGGTCGCGTTCTCGTTCCCGCGCCAGGCGCTGCACGCGCGACGCCTCGGGCTCGTTCATCCCGTCACACGCGCGCCGATGCAATGGGAATCGCCGGCGCCGGCCGACCTCGCGGCGCTGATCGCGGCGCTGCGCGCCGGCGCGACTGCGCCTGCGTCCCGATGAGCGACGCGCTCGCCGATCGGTTCGCCGCAAGCGGTCTCGACTGGATCGTGCCGGCATGGAACGGACCCGCACGCGTGCGCGCGTTTTTCACGACGCGCAACGGCGGCGCGAGCACCGGGGTCGCGGCGACGCTCGATCTCGGCCCGGTCGTCCCATCCGCCGCCGACCTGGCCGGCGCGATCGGCGAGAACCGGCGGCGTGTCGGCGCGATGCTTCCGTCCGATCCCGTCTGGCTGTCGCAGGTGCACGGCCGCGATGTCGTCGTGGTCACCGCCGATACGGTCGCAGGTTTGCGCGCGTCGCCGCCGCAGGCGGACGCCGCCGTCACACGCACGCCGGGGATCGTCATCGCCGTGCGCACGGCCGATTGCCTGCCCGTCCTGTTCGCCGCGCGCGACGGCAGCGTTCTCGCGGTCGCGCACGCCGGATGGCGCGGCCTGGCCGCCGGCGTGCTCGATGCGGCGATTGCCGCGATGGACGTTCCCGCGCGCGACGTCGTGGGCTGGATCGGGCCGGCCATCGGTCCGAATGCCTTCGAAGTCGGCGCGGACGTGCACGCGGCGTACGCCGCGTCCGATCCCGGCGCGACCGCGCACTTCGTGCCGCTGCGCGAGGGCAAGTGGCTCGCCGACCTCCCGGCGCTCGCGCGCCGCCAGCTCGCGGCGATCGGCGTGATGGAGGTGGCCGGGGACGGCGACTGCACGTACACCGATGCCCGGCGCTTCTTTTCGTGGCGGCGCGACCGGTCCAGCGGGCGCATGGCGCTGCTCGCGTGGCTCGCGCCGCGATGACGCCTCGTCAGTAGTTGACGAAGCGCGGCGGGCCGACGCTGATCGTGCCCATCATCGCGTCGAGGTGGTACTTGAGCCGGTCGAGCTTGAGCTCGCTGTGCTCCGGCGCGTCCCACAGGTTGTCGAACTCGCCGGGGTCGCGCGCGAGGTCGTAGAGCTCCCCGATCGCGTGGCCGTGATAGACGACCGACTTGTAGCGGCCGTCGCACACCATCGATCCGTGCGTATGGTCGGCGTGCCCGCCCATTGCGTCGTAGTACTCGGACACGACGTGCGCGCGGTGGCGGTGCGGATCCTGCGCGCCGGTCAGCAGCGGCAGCAGCGACCGTCCCTGCATCGTATCGGGCACCGGCAGCCCGGCGGCCGCGAGCAGCGTCGGCGCGACGTCGATCGTCTCGACCAGCGCGTCGCTCGCGAGACCGCGCTTGAAATGCCCGGGCCACGACAGGATCAGCGGCACGCGCACCAGTCCCTCGAAGAAGCGGCAGCCCTTGAGGATCAGTCCGTGGTCGCCCAGCAGTTCCCCGTGGTCGCTCATGTAGACGATGATCGTGTTCTCGAGCTGCCCCGTGTCGCGCAGCGCATCGACGATCCTGGCGAGCTGGTCGTCGATCAGCATGATCATCGCGTAGTAGTTCGCCTTTACCTCCAGCGCGTCGTAGTCGCCCGGCCGCGAGGCGATCGCGTCGTGATCGCCGGCCGCGACCGGCCGGATCGACTTGCGGATGCGTGGGTCGGCCGCGACCTTGGTCTGCTGGTCGATCTGCGCGAACGCCTGCTGCCGCGCGAGATCCGATTCGCGGAACAGCGGCAGCGGCAGGTCGGCCGCGCGCACGCGCGCGAGGTACTCCGGCGGCGCGTCGAACGGCGCGTGCGGATCGAACGGGTTGACGGACAGGAGCCACGGGCCGTCGCGCTGCTCGGTGACGAAGCGGATCGCCATCTCGCTGCACCAGGTCGTCTGATGCAGTTCGGCCGGCACGCCGGGGCCGCAGAAATAGTTGATCGGCGCGTAAAGCTCGACGGGGTCGACCTTCTTCTCGTGCCGGAGCCACGTCTCGTAGTCGTGGCCGCGCGCCGCGTCGGGCGTCGGGTGGTGGCTCCACCAGAACGCGCGATAACCGTCATCCGGCCGCACCTCGAACGTCTTGGCCGCCGACAGGTGCAGCTTGCCGACCAGCCCGCAGTCGTAGCCGGCCTCCGCGAACATCTTGGTCACGAGCTTCTCGTGGGGCGGGAAGTACGCGTTGCCGTTGCGGTGCGTCTGATGCGCGGCCGGATAGCGCCCGGTGAGGAACGTCGCCCGCGCCGGCGTGCAGATCGGGCTCTGCGTGTACGCACGCCGGAACGCGACGCCGTCGGCGCACAGTGCGTCGAGGTGCGGCGTCGCGATGTGCCGCTGGCCGAGCGCGCGGATCGTGTCGTAGCGCTGCTGGTCCGAGCAGTACCAGAGGATATTGGGGCGCGCGTCGGCGGCGCCCGCTTCCGCGCGCACCATCGTCAGTCGATCTTGGCGCCGGACACCTTCACCGCCGTCGCCCACTGCTCGCGCTCGCGCGCGAGGAAGCGGTCGAACTCGTCGGCCGGGAGGAATGTGATCTCGGCGCCCTGCCCCGCGAACTTGTCCTTGACGTCCGGCGTCCCGAGAATTGCGCCGATTTCCTGCGAGAGCCTGCCGACGATGTCCTTCGGCGTGCCGGCGGGCGCCACGATGCCGAACCACGCGACGACGTCGAAGCCGGCGATCCCGAGGTCGCCAACCGTCGGCACGTTCGGGAGCGACGCGACACGGTCCTTCGTACTCGCGACGAGGTATTTGAGCTTGCCCGCGGCGACGTGCTGCGACACTTCGATGGGACTCGCGAACATGATGCCGATGTGCCCGGCCACGAGGTCCGTCACGGCGGGACCGCCGCCCTTGTACGGGACGTGCGTGAAATCGGTGCCCGTGCGCAGCTTGAACAGCTCGGTCGCGAGGTGCGGCACGCTGCCGTTGCCCGGCGAGCCATACATGATCGTGCCGGGCTTCGCCTTCGCCAGCGCCAGCAGCTCCTGCGGCGTCGTCGCGCCGACCGAGGGATGCACGGTGAGGATCAGTGGCGACGACGCGAGCAGCGCGACGCCCGTGAAGTCCTTCGCCGCATCGTAGGTGAGCTTCTGGTACATGAGCGGCGCGATCACGAACGGCGCGGGCGCGAGCATCAGCGTGTATCCATCGGCGGGCGCCCGCGCGACTTCGGCCGCACCCACGGTCGTCGCCGCGCCGGGTTTGTTCTCGACGACCACCGGCTGCCCCAGACGCTCGGCGAGCTTCTGCCCGACGAGCCGCGCCAGCACGTCGGACGCGCCGCCCGGCGCGAACGGCACGACGAGCCGGATCGGCTTCGCCGGATACGACTGCGCAGCGACGGCGCCGGCCGCCAGCGCGCAGAATGCCAGCACGAAGATGCGCAGCGTGCGTGCGCGCTCGGATTTCATCGGGGTCCTCCGGGTATTCGCCACTTGCGGGCCGCCTGCGCGCAGGCGCGTCCGCGGCGCCCGGCTGCAAGTGGTCTGTTCTTCGTACCAGTTGGCCGAGGCTACGCGCGGGTGGCCGCGGTGTCAATCGTGGCGCTTGACCCGCACGCTGCGGGCGGTGGCACACTGGCGCCGTATGTCGATCAAGCCCATCGCCGCGCCGCGGCTCTACCAGCGTATCGCCGAGGCGATCGGGGCCCTCATCGACGCCGGCGAATTCGCGGCCGGGCAGCGGCTGCCCGGCGAGCGCGAGTTGGCGCGCAAGCTCGGCGTTTCGCGGACCTCGTTGCGCGAAGCGCTGAGCGCACTCGAGCTCGAAGGGCGCGTGGACATCCGCGTGGGCTCCGGCGTCTACGTGCGTACCGCGCGGCGAAGCCGGGCGACCCGGCAGCGCGCGGATGCCGAGGAGGAGGAATCGCCGTTCGACGTGCTGCGCGCACGCCGCGTGATCGAGGCCGAGACGGCCGCGCTCGCGGCGCGCCACGCGTCCGCCGCCCAGGTTGCCGCCATCGCGGAGGCCTTTTCACAGCTCGCCGCCGACATGCGCGCGAACCGGGCCCGCTCCGAAGGCGACCGCCTGTTCCACGTGAGGATCGCGGAAGCCGGCGGCAACCGCGCGCTCGCGGCGATCGTCCGCGACTTGTGGGACGCGCACCGGCTGCCGCTCAACGCCCGCCTCGGCGCGCTGTTCGTGACGGTCGCGCGCCGCCGCGACAACATCGGCGAGCATCGCGCGATTCTCGACGCGATCCGTGCGCACGACCCGAAGGGCGCGCGCAGCGCGATGCGCCGGCACCTCGCCAACGCGGAGCGGCAACGCCTCGCGCTGCTGCGCAAGCGCGCGTGATGCCGCATGCCGCCGGTACGGCGCCGGCGGCTGCTACACTGCCCTCCGGACGCGGTGCGCCCGATGCGCACGCGATCCGCCGCCGCGGTGCCCGCTCCCATGTCCACGCTTGCCTACATCGTCGTCGCCGCCGTCTCCGGCGGGATCCTCGCCACGCTCGCCGCCGCGGCGACGCTGGCGTTGCACGCGCGCTGGATCTCGCGGCTCGTTTCGTTCGCCGTCGGCGCGCTGCTGGGCGCCGTGTTCATCGAGTTGCTGCCGCACGCGCTCGAGGAAGGCAGCGCGGGTCCCGTGATGATCACCGTGCTCATCGGCCTCCTGTCGTTCTTCCTGCTGGAGAAGCTCGTGCTGTGGCGGCACGCGCACGGCCACGAGCAGCACGACGACGCCGAGGACGAATCCGAGCACGACCACGCGCTGCACGCGCACCAGCGCGCGCCCGGCGACGGCGGCCGTTCCGGGCTCATGATCCTCATCGGCAACAGCGTGCACAACCTGTGCGACGGCATCGTGATCGCCGCCGCGTTCATCACGGACCTGCGACTGGGTGTCGCGACGACCGTCGCGATCGTCGCGCACGCGGTTCCGCAACAGGTCGGCGACTTCGCGGTGCTCATCCACTCGGGGTTCACGCGCGGGCGCGCGTTCGCGTTCAACGTCGCCGCCGGCGGCGCGACGCTCGTCGGCGCGCTGGCGGGCTACTTCGCGCTGGCGGACATGCAGCAGGTGCTGCCGTACGTGCTGGCGGTCGCGTCGGCGAGCCTGCTTTACGTCGCCGTCGCCGATCTCATTCCGAGCCTCCACCGGCGCCCCGAGCCGGTCGAGACCGTGCGCCAGATGCTATTGATCGGACTGGGCGTCGCGATCATCGGCGGCGTGCACGTGCTGCTCGAGCACTAGCGCGCGCGAGCGGCGCGCGGCGAGCCACACGAGGAGCGCCGCGGGCGCCACGCCCAGTCCCGCGAAGAACGCGACGCCAGCGAGCGGCGACGACAGCGTGAGCGCCATCACGCCGATGACGAAGAGCCAGCCGATGAGGACGATGTGCATGGCGCGCGTTGAGCCTGGTGCGCCGTCACGATACCATCGTGGTCCGACGCCCGCGCCTTCGCGCATCGGGCGGCGCTGACGACGATCCCGACCCGATGGCCCCTCTCGATCCACGCAATCCGAAGTCCTGGTCGGCTCTGGCGCGCGAATGGCAGCAGGCGCAGCTCGCGTGGACGCAGTGGTGGCGCGGTCCGCTCGCGGCCGGCGGCGGTCCGTCGGCCGCGCCCGCGTCGGCCGCGTCCCCGCCGGTCGCCCCGGACATCGCGGAGCTGGGCGTGCGCTTGCAGTCGCGGCTGCAGGCGCTGTGGCAGGCCGCCACCGGCGCGACGGCCAGCGGCGGCAACGTACCCGAACTCGCGGCGCCTCCACCTGGCGACCGGCGGTTCCACGCGAGTGCGTGGCGCGAGCAGCCGTACTTCGCGCTGCTTATGCAGTCGTACCTCGCGTACGCCGAGTACCTGCGCGACCTCGCGCGTCTCGCGCCGCTGCCGCCGGCCGAGAAGCAGCGCCTCGAGTTCGCGACGCGCCAGTACATCGACGCAATCGCGCCCACGAACTTTCCGGCGACCAATCCGGAGGTGCTTGCGAAGGCCGTCGCGACCGAGGGCGAGAGCCTCGTGCAGGGAGTGCGCAACCTCGTCGACGATACGCGCCGCGGCCGGATCACGATGACCGATGAGCGCGCCTTCGCCGTCGGCCGCAACCTCGCGGTGACGCCCGGGAGCGTCGTGTTCCGCAACGCGCTGATCGAGCTCATCCAGTACGACGCGACCACGCCGACCGTGCACAAGCGGCCGCTCGTCGTCGTGCCGCCATGCATCAACAAGTACTACATCCTCGACCTCAGGCCGGAGAACTCGTTCGTCGCGTACGCGGTGGCGCAGGGACACACGGTGTTCATGGTGTCGTGGCGCAACGTGCCCGCGGAACTCGGCACGCTCACGTGGGACGAGTACATCGAGCAGGGCGCGCTGACGGCGATCCGCGTCGCGCGCGAGATCGCCGACAGCAGGACCGTCAACGTGCTCGGTTTCTGCGTCGGGGGGACGATCCTCGCGTGCGCGCTCGCCGTGCTGGCCGCGCGCCGCGACGCGAGCGTGCAGAGCGCGACGCTGCTGACGACGATGCTCGACTTCGCGGACCCCGGCGAGATCGGCGTGTACGTGTCGCGCGAACTCCTCGCGGCGCGGGAGCCGCAGTTGCTGGACGGCCAGCGCGTGCACGGCAGCGAGCTCGCGGGCGCGTTCGCGAGCCTGCGCGCGAACGACCTCGTGTGGAACTACGTCGTTGGCAACTACCTCAAGGGCGAGACGCCGCCGCCGTTCGACCTCCTCTACTGGAACGGCGATTCCGCCAACCTGCCGGGTCCGATGTATGTGTACTACCTGCGCAACCTCTATCTCGACAACCGGCTTCGCGAACCGGGCGCGCTGACGATGGCCGGCACGCCGGTCGATCTCTCGCGCATCCACATCCCGGCCTACGTCTACGCGTCGCGCGACGACCACATCGTGCCGTGGCGTTCGGCGTACCGGACGACCGCGCTCGTGAGCGGAGACGTGTCGTTCGTGCTCGGATCGTCCGGGCACATCGCGGGCGTGGTCAATCCGCCGCAGCCGCCGCGCCGCAATTACTGGACCAACGACCTCGTCACGGACTCGCCCGACGACTGGTTCGCGCGCGCCGTGCCGGTGTCCGGGAGCTGGTGGCCGCACTGGGCGCAATGGCTCGCGGGCCACGCGGGTGCCAGGCATGCGGCGCCGCGCGCGACGGGCAGCGACCTGTACGCGCCGATCGAGCCCGCTCCGGGCAGCTACGTGCGGGCGCCGGCATAAGGGTCAGACCCTTGCCGCTGCGTGCTGGCGCAGACGCCGCAAAGATAAGGGTCTGACCCTTTACTGGATACGGGCGCAGGCGTCGCATGAGGGTCAGACCCTCGACGCCGCGTGCCGGCGCCAAACTTCCGGACCTAAGGGTCTGACCCCTACAGGCTG
>Ga0209253_10001926_pt1 | contig 18285 bp, 13 predicted proteins | sample FrelakmetBRP12BR_FD_187145 | JGI IMG/M metagenome (GOLD analysis project Ga0209253, IMG submission 187145) | Freshwater lake sediment microbial communities from the University of Notre Dame, USA, for methane emissions studies - BRP12 BR (SPAdes)... | ecosystem: Environmental > Aquatic >... | reverse complement strand
GACCCCGACTTCGTCGCCGAGATCGCTGCGGTCGGCCCGGGCGGCAACTTCCTCGCCAGCACCGTCACCCGCCGAGCCGCGCGGAGCCGCGAGTTCCTCGCGCCGACGCTCATCGGCCGCCACGCCTACGAGGCCTGGCGCGACCTGGGCTCGCCCTCGATGTACGGGCGGGCCCGGGACAGGGTGCGGGAGATCCTGGAGGGGCCCGTCATCGACCCCCTGCCGGACGCGGTGGAGGCGGAGCTGGCCCGCGTCCTTGCCGCCGCCGACGCAGACCTCGGATGACCGAACCCACCGGGCGCAGCGCCCGGCCACCTCGACCACCCCGCCCTGCACCCCCGGAGGACCGAGACATGACCGACGACCTGTTCGCGGCGATGCGCCAGAGCGTGATCGACGGCGATTCCGACGCCGCCGCCGAGCTGGCCAGGCAAGCCCTGGCGGCCGGGACGGATCCCCTCGCGGCCATCGATGAGGGCTTCGTGCCCGGCATCCACCACGTCGGCGAGCAGTTCCGCTGCGGCGAGATGTACCTGCCGGACATGATGCTGGCCGCCCGGGCGATGCAGAGGGCGATCGGGATCCTGGAGCCGGAGATGCTCGCCCGGTCCGCCCAGCGCAAGGTCCTGGGGCGGGTCGTCATCGGCACCGCCAAGGGCGACATCCACGAGATCGGCAAGAACCTCGTCGGCATGATGCTGACGGCGAACGGCTTCGAGGTCCACGACCTCGGCGTCGACGTCCCGCCCGAGCGCTTCGTGGAGAAGGTCCGCGAGGTCGGCGCGAACGTGGTCGGCGTCTCGGCGCTCCTGACGACGACGATGGTCGGCCAGCGGGCCGTCATCACCGCGCTCGCGGACGCCGGGCTGCGGGAGGGCGTGAAGGTGATCGTCGGCGGCGCACCGGTCACCCGGGCCTGGGCCGACGAGATCGGCGCCGACGGCTACGGGGAGGACGCGGTCGGCGCGGTCACCGTCACGCGCGCGCTGCTCGGCGCCTGACGCTGCGGGTGGAGGCCGAGGCGCGCGAGCGCGAGCCACGACGGCGCGCCCTCCACCTGTCGACGCCGCGTCGACGATCGGACAGGCGTCAGGCGAGGTCGCGCGGGATCCGCTCCTCCCACGTGCGCTCGAAGACGACGGCGCCGTCCTCCGTGGCAACGAGGCTCACGGTGGCCGTGAACACCTCGCCGTCCGAGGCGACGACGAGCCGCCCGTCCGCGGTCACGGTGGGTCCCCCCGGCCAGGCGACGCGGTAGGCGGCAGACCCCTCGGCGGCGGCGTGCGCCCAGTCGTCGTGGGCGACGATGCGGAAGCGCTCGTCGGCGGCGAAGAGCAGCCCGTCCCGCTCCGGGAACCGGTGCCCGCCCCCGAACTCCGAGACCAGGGTCGTCGTGCCCGCCAGCGCGTCCCGCTCCACGCGCCAGGCCGACGGGATCCCCTCGACGTGCTCGGCGTCACCGGGGTCGCAGGCGCCGGTCCCCGGGTCCTCGGTCGCTGGCGCCCAGCCGGCGGGCGTCGGCAGGCGGAGGCGCGAGGGCCGCCCGGCGTCGTGGAAGAGGGCGAGGGCGACGGGTGCCGGCGGCGGCCACGCGACGGGGAACGCCGTCCCCGCGACCGCGATCCGCAGCCGCTGGCCGGCCGGGACCCGGGCCCCGGTCGCCGTGAGAGGGACGGAGACGGCCATTAACTCGCCCGGCACGACGGGGACGGGATCCTCGAAGGAGCCTCGGCGGGTCAGGTTCAGGAGCCCGCGGGCGAGGAGCGCCGACGTCCCGTCCTCGGCGACCGCCTCCAGGCGGACGGCGACCTGGGCGATCGGGCGATCGGCGGCGACCCACAGGTCGACGACCGGCGTGCCCGCCACGAGGACGGGCTCGGCCAGCGGGTCGCTCGTGTAGACGAGCGATCGGGCGTCGTCCGGGCGCTGGTCAAGCGGTCCACCCTGCGGCTCGCCGCCGGTGCAGGTGAAGGGGGCGGCCAGCGCCCCGGCGGGCCCGCCCGCCCACGTGTCAGGGGCCTCGTCCGCCGCCGGCGACGCGGGGCCCAGCGTCCCGAGGCCGGCCCCGCCGCCGCCGCCGACGTGGAGCGGCGGAGGGAGGGCGACAGGCGCGACCGGCGGCCAGCGGGGGATGGTCCACCAGCGGCCCGGGAGGTCGCCGGGCTCCACGGCGGTTGGAAACGCCTCGCCCGAGCCGGGCTCCACCACGTAGACCGCCAGGGCCGGCCCCTCGTCGACGCCGTTCCGCTTGCCCTTGAGCCAGCGGTCCCACCAGCGGGTCATGAGCCCGACGCCGTCGATCGTCGGCCCCGGCGAGCCCGCGTGGGGCCAGTCGTGGCCCCACGGGCCCAGGATCCCCCGGACCGGCGCCCGGACGTTCGCCACCACGGCGAGGACGCTGTCGCGATACCAGTCGTTGAGGCCGCCCAGGGCGAGCACGGCCGCCTCGATCGAGCCCCAGTCCTCGACCGCCGAGCCGTGCCGCCAGTGCGCGTCGCGACGCTGGTGGCGCAGCGATGGGATGGGCCACTGGGGCGTCGCCGCGAGGCGCCGCAGCCACTCCTCGCGCCAGCCGGGCCCGAAGCGCTCCGGGTCGGGCGGCAGGGCGTTCTCCCCGACCATCTCGACCGGCCAGTAGACGCTCTCCCCGATGAGCCGCGTGCCGCCCCACCAGTGGACGTCCACGTGGTAGCGGTCGTGGGAGAAGCAGGCAGGGATGATCGCCCGCAGGGCCGGCGGCCGGCGCATCGCCGCCTGGAGGGCCGAGAAGCCGCCCCAGCTGATCCCGAACATCCCGACGGCCCCGCTGCTCCACGGCCGCGTCGCAAGCCAGTCGATCACGGCGAGGTTGTCGAGGATCTCGCGCTCGGTGTACTCGTCCTCGGCGATCCCCCGGCTGCTGCCGGTTCCCCGCACGTCCAGGCGACAGCTGGCGTAGCCGGCCGCGGCGAAGGCGCCGTGCAGCGGCCAGTCCCGGGACAGGGTCCAGTCGTCCTTGCGGTACGGGATCGACTCCAGCACGGCCGGGAAGGGGCCCCCGCCGGGCGCGTCCGGGAGGTAGAGCGTGGCGGCGAGGTCGACGCCGTCGTCCATCGGGATCCGGACGTGCTCCGTCCGGACCGGGGCCCCGACCGGCCGTCCGTTCACCGCGTAGCGCCGCGTCGCCGTTCCGCCCATCGCGCCCTCCGCCGGGCGACGCCTCCCCTCGAGGATCGCCGTCCGCTAGTCTAGGCACGTTGCCGGCCGGCGGACCGAGCCCGAGACGGGCCGCACCGGCGGGGGGAGGGATTCGCGCCATGGCCAACCCGGTCATCCTCGTCGTCGACGACGAGCCCGCCGTCCTGCGCGCGATCGAGCGCGAGCTGCGGGCCCATTTCGGGACCGAGTACGCGGTCGTCGCCGCGGACTCCGGCCCGGCCGCCCTCGACGTCATCCGGCGCCTCGCGCTCCGCGAGACGCCGGTGGCGCTCATGCTGGTGGACCAGCGGATGCCCCGGATGACGGGGATCGAGTTCCTCGCCGCCGCCATCGAGCTGGCGCCCGACGCCAGGCGCGTCCTCCTCACGGCCTACGCGGACACCGACGTCGCCATCCGGGCGATCAACGAGATCCGTCTCGACCAGTACCTCCAGAAGCCGTGGGATCCGCCCGAGGAACGCCTCTTCCCGGTGCTCGACGACCTCCTCGCCGACTGGCGGGCGACCTTCCGGCCCCCCTTCGAGGGAATCCGCCTCGTCGGCCACCGCTGGTCGGCCCGGGCCCACGAGATCAAGGACTACCTGTCCCGGAACCTGGTCCCCTATCGCTGGGTGGACGTCGAGACGGATCCCGAGGCCGGGCGCCTCGCGGAGGCCGCGCAGGTGGAGGCCGGCCGGGACCCGCTCCTCGTCTTCCCCGACGGAGGCCATCTCCTGGCGCCGACGAACCAGGAGATCGCGGAGCGCGTGGGCCTGCGCACGCGGCCGGGCCTGAAGACCTACGACCTCGTGATCGTCGGCGGCGGCCCGGCGGGCCTCGCGGCCGCCGTGTACGGCGCGTCGGAGGGCCTGCGCACGCTTCTCCTCGAGCGTGAGGCACCGGGCGGACAGGCGGGGACGACCTCCCGGATCGAGAACTACCTGGGCTTCCCGGCAGGGCTGTCGGGGGCCGACCTCGCCCGCCGGGCGGTGGCGCAGGCGACCCGCCTCGGCGCGGAGCTGCTCACGGCGCGCGACGCGACGGCGCTCCGGATGGAGGACCGCTACCGGCTGGTCATGCTCGACGACGGCAGCGAGGTCGCCTGCGAGGCCCTCATCGTCGCCACCGGGGTCCAGTACCGCACCCTGGCCGTGGAGGGCATCGATCCCCTGGTCGGCGTCAGCGTCTTCTACGGCGCCGCCATCACCGAGGCCCTGGCCTGCACCGGCCAGCACGTGGCGGTGGTCGGCGGCGGGAACTCCGCCGGCCAGTCGGCCCTCCACCTCTCCCAGTACGCCGTCGCCGTCACGCTCCTGGTGCGGGGCGGGAACCTCGAGGCGGGCATGAGCGCCTACCTCGTCGACCGCCTGCGCGCGACCGCGAACGTGACGATCCGGCTCAACGCCAGCGTGGCCGCGGTCAGCGGGACCGACGGCCTGGAGTCCATCACGATCGAGGACACGGCGGCCGCGCAACGGGAGGAGCTGCCGATGCAGGCGCTCTTCCTGTTCATCGGGGCCCTGCCGCGGACCGAGTGGCTCGCCGAGATCCTGGAACGGGACAAGGCCGGCTTCATCGTGACCGGGCCCGCGCTGGCGCGGGCGTCGGACGGACGCGTGCCCGGCTGGCTGCTGGCGCGCGAGCCGTTCCTCCTCGAGACGAACGTCCCCGGGATCTTCGCCGCCGGTGACGTCCGCAGCCGCTCCGTGAAGCGGATCGCGTCGGGCGTGGGCGAGGGGGCGATGGCCGTCCAGTTCGTCCACCAGCACCTGGCCGGTCTCTAGGCGCCGGCGTGGACGGAAGGCCCTCGGTCCGGACGCCGCCGGACCCGCCGCTCGCCGACGAGGCGATCCTCCTGCGCCTGCCACGCGAGGCGGACGCCCCCGCGATCGCCGAGGCCTGCGTCGACCCGGAGATCGCGCGCTGGGTCCCGTTGCCCGTCCCCTACACGCTCGCCGACGCGCGCGCCTTCCTCGAGACGGCCGCCGACGGCTGGGCCAGCGGGCCGGACAGCGTCTTCGCGATCGAGGAGCGAGCGAGCGGAGCCCTCGTGGGGCTGATCGACCTCCACCGCGGCACGACGCCCGACCGCGCCTGGGTGGGGTACTGGCTGGCGCCCGCCGCGCGGGGCCGGGGCCTCGCCACGCGGGCCGTCCGGCTCGTCGCCGCCTGGGCCTTCACCGACCCGGCCCTGGAGCGCCTCGAGCTCATGACGCTCGTCGGCAACGACGCCTCGGGACGCGTCGCGCTGCGGGCCGGGTTCCGCCGCGAGGGGATCCTGCGCCGCTACCTCGACTTCCGCGGCGCCCTGCTCGACGCCGTGATGTACGCGATGGTCCGGGAGGACCCGGCCGACGAGGCCGGCGAGGCCGGGCCCGGGGACGATCCGCTCGTCGGCGTCCCCATCTTCGATGGCCTCACGCCCTCGGAGCTGGGCCGCATCCGCACGGCGGCGACCGAGAAGATGCTGGCACCCGGCGCCGTCCTGGTCGCCGAGGGCGACCCGGGCGACGCCCTGTACGTCGTGCTGGAAGGCGAGCTGGCCGTCACGAAACGGGCCGGGCCGGGCGAGATGACCCTCAACCGGGTCGGGCCCGGCGCGGTGCAGGGAGAGATCGCCGTCCTCTCTGGCGGGCCCCGGCGGGCGACCGTCCGCGCGATCACGCCGGTCCGTGCCCTGCGCCTCGGCCGCGACGACCTCTTCGACGTGCTGGCCCGCGAGCCGAGGATCCTCCGCTCCCTCGTCGGCACGGTCGCCCGGCGGCTGTGGGGCATGGAGGCCGCCGTCCAGGAGCAGGAGCGCCTGGCCTCGCTGGGAACGCTCGCCGCTGGGCTCGCCCATGAGATCAACAACCCGGCTGCGGCGGCGCGGAGCAGCGCCCGCCGCCTCGACGAGGCCCTCGACGAGTGGGACCGCGCCGCGACGGTGCTGGGGGCCCTGGTGGCGGGCGGCGGTCCGGTTGCCGCACCGCTTGCCGCGGAGCTCCTCGACGCCCTCCGCGACGAGGTTGCCCGGCGCGTCGCATCACCGCCCGTGGTGGACGCCCTCGAGGCCGCCGACCGGCGCGATGCGCTCCGTGCCCTGCTGGCCCGGCTCGGGATGGCCGACCCTGATGAGCCCGCTGCGGCCCTCGTCGCGCTCGGCTGGGACGGCAACCAGCTCGACGACCTCCTGGCCCCGTTCGGCAGCGACGAGGCCCGCCTGGTCGTGGCCGAGTGGCTCGCCGCGGCGGCGCTCGTCCGCCAGCTCCTCGCCGAGGTGGCGCTGGCCGCGGGGAGGATCTCGGAGATCGTCGGTGCGGTGCGCGAGTACACCTACCTCGACCGGGCCCCGGTGCAGCGCCTCGACGTGACGACCGGCATCGAGAACACCCTCGTCATCCTCCGCTCGAAGTGGAAGGCGGGGGTGGCGATCCGACGGGCCTACGCGCCCGACCTGCCCCTGATCGAGGCGTTCGGGAGCGAGCTCAACCAGGTCTGGACCAACCTCATCGACAACGCGATCGACGCGATGGCCGGCAGCGGCGAGCTGGCCATCGAGGCCGCCGGCGCACCGGGCGGCGGCGTCGTCGTGGAGGTCTGCGACAGCGGCCCGGGAATCCCCGAGGAGCGCCGGGCCCACATCTTCGATCCCTTCTTCACGACGAAGGGCGTGGGGGCCGGCACCGGGCTGGGCCTCTACATCTCGCGCTCGATCGTCGAGCGCCACGGGGGCCGCCTCGACCTCGTGGCCGGCGATCCGGGACGGACCTGCTTCCGGGTGACCCTCCCGCCACGGCCGCCGGACGAGAGCCCCCCGGGCGTCAACCGTTGACAGCGCGGGCGCCGACCCGCAGCATCCGCCCGTGGACGGTCCCGAGCGTCCCCCGACCACCCCTCCGCCCGACGTTTCCCTGCGCCCGGCGCTCCCGACCGGGACCGTCACCTTCCTGTTCACCGACATCGAGGGCTCCACGCGCCTCGCCCGCGATCTCGGCGAGGGCTGGCACCCGCTCCTGGACCGCCACCGCGCGATCATCCGGGCGGCGCTGGCGGCACTGGGGGGGGTCGAGGTGCAGACGGAGGGCGACGGCTTCTTCGCGGCCTTCGCCCGCGCCCCGGCGGCCGTCGCGGCCACCGCGCAGGCGCAGCGCGACCTCGCCGCCGAGGCATGGCCCCGGGCCGCCGCCATCCGGGTCCGGATGGGGCTCCACACGGGCGACGGCGTTCTCGACCAGGACGGCTCGTACGTCGGTCACGACGTGCACCGGGCCGCCCGGGTCGCGGCGGCCGCCAACGGCGGCCAGGTCCTCGTGTCGGAGACGACGCGAGCGCTCGTGGAGGACGCTCTGCCGCCCGGGGTGACGCTCCACGACCTCGGCGAGCACCGGCTGAAGGACCTGCGGCCCGAGCACCTCGCCCGAGTCGACGTCGACGGGCTGCCGGTCGACGAGCGACCGGTCCGCTCGCTCGATGCGCGGCCGAACAACCTCCCCACCCAGCTCACCTCGTTCGTGGGGCGCGAGCAGGAGCTGGCGACCACGGTGGGCCTGCTCCGCGGCGCTCGCCTGCTCACGCTCACGGGTCCGGGCGGCACCGGCAAGACGCGCCTCGCCCTGCAGCTGGCCGCGGCTGTCGCCGACGAGCACCCCGACGGAACCTGGTTCGTGCCCCTCGAACCGCTGCGCGACCCCGACCTCGTGGTGGCGACCGTGGCCCGGACGCTCGGCGTCTTCCCGCGTCCCACCGAGCCCGCCCAAGACGCCGTCGCGAGCGCGATCGGAGAGCGCCGCATGCTGCTGGTCCTCGACAACTTCGAGCAGGTGATCGAGGCCGCCGGTGACGTCGGACGCCTCCTGCGCGCCTGTCCGGCGGTGCGCGTCGTCGTCACGAGCCGGGCCGTGCTTCACATCGCCGGTGAGCAGGAGTACGTCGTCCCGGGCCTGCCCGCACCGCCCGACACCAGCCGCCTCTCCCGCGTGGAGCTGGAGAACCTCCCGGCGGCCCTGCGCCATCCCGACCCGGAGACGCTTGGCCAGTACGAGGCCGTGCGCCTCTTCATCGCGCGGGCCGTCGCCGTCCGCCCGGGATTCCGGGTGACGAACGAGAACGCGCCGGCCGTGGCCGGCATCTGCGCCCGCCTCCACGGCATGCCGCTCGCCATCGAGCTGGCCGCGGCGCGCGTCAAGCTGCTCGCACCAGGGCAGATCCTGGAGCGCCTCGAGGGCCAGCTGGGGATCCTCACCTCGACGGCGCGCGACCTCCCCGACCGGCAGCGGACGCTGCGCGGGGCGATCGCCTGGAGCTGCGACCTGCTCGACGAGCCCCATCGGCAGCTGCTCGCCCGGCTCTCGGTCTTCCGGGGCGGGTGGGACCTCGAGGCCGCGGAGGCGGTCGCCGGGTGGCCGGTCGCCGGGTCGGTCGCCGGGTCGCCGGTCGACGTGCTCGACGGCCTCGCGGCCCTCGTCGACCAGAGCCTGGCCCGCAGCCACGAGGCCGACGGCGAGGTCCGCTTCGACATGTTCGAGACGATCCGCGAGTTCGCGGCAGAGATGCTGGCGGTGGCTGGCGAGACCGAGGCCGTCGGCGAGGCGCACGCCCGAGTGTTCCTCGACGTCGCCGAGCAGGCTGCCCCGCACCTGCAGGGCGCCGACCAGCGCCCCTGGCTCGACCGGCTCGAGCGCGACCACGACAATCTCCGCGCGGCGCTGGCCTGGTACCTCCGGCGGCCGGATCCGGACCTGGCGGTCCGGCTCGCGCATGCCCTGTGGCGCTTCTGGCAGCAGCGCGGCTACCTCGTCGAGGCCCGTCGTACCGTCGACGGGATGGCCGCCCGCGGCTGGGACCTCGCTCCTCGCAGCCGGGCCCGCCTCGCCGAGGCGCTGGGCGGGATCGCCTACTGGCAGGCCGACCTGCCGGTCGCGGCGCGCTGGTACGAAGAGGCGCTGGCGGTCTGGCGCACGGAGGCCTCCGACGGCGACGAGGAGGCACGGCGCGAGCTGGCGAACGCCCTGTACAACCGCGGGTACGTGCGGGTTGCCGCGTCGTTCCTCGACCTCCTGGAGGCGACGGACCCGGACCCGGCGGCGCGGGCGATGATGGACGAGGCGCTCGAGATCTACCGCAGCCTCGGCGACCGGGCCGGGGAGGCCAACGTCCTGTGGGGCCTCGGCAGCCTGCTGATGTTCGCCCAGCGGCCGGATCTCGCCGATGCTCACTACCACGACGCGGTCGCCATCCACCGGGAGACGGGCAACCGGACGATGGAGGCCTGGTCGCTCCAGATGCTGGCCTCGTCGCTGGTCATGCGCGACCGCGCCGGCGAGGCGTTGGAGCCGGCGCGGCATGCACTGCGCCACTTCCAGGAAGGGAGCGACCTGGCCGGGATCACCCTGGCCTTCGACGTCCTCTCGGCCGTCTCGATGGCCAGCGGCAAGCTGGCCCGCGGGGGCCGGCTCTGGGGCGCCGCCCGGGCGCTCCAGCACGCCAGCGGAACGGGCCTCGCGGACTGGGACGAGCGGATGTTCTCCACGAAGGTGTACGGCGTTCGGACGGCCCTCGAGCCGGGCGAGCTGGATCGGCTGGCGGCCGAGGGCGCCGCGCTGCCGCTCGCCGACGCGGTCGCCTACGCGCTCGGGGAGCGCGACCCGTTCGCCCCGGGCTGAGGTCGGCCGTCAGGCGGAGGCCGGCTCCGGCTCTCGCTTCGGCTCCGGCTCGGGCTCCGGCTCAAGGACGACCTCCTCCTCGCGGTGCCGGGTGTCGGGCAGCAGCAGGCTGAAGATGACGCCCAGGAGCACGAACCCGAGGGCGGTGAAGCCGGCCACGTGGGTCGCTGTGGTGAAGGCGTCCTCGATCGGCTCGACCGTGGCCGGCAGGGCGGCCACGAACGCCGGGTCCGCGAAACAGGCAGCCTGCTCCGGAGGAAGTGAGCCGCCGAAGTCGCCGCCCTGCCCCGCGGCCGCAGCCGGGTCGCGAAGGGCCGGCAGGATCTGGCCGGCCGACTCGTCCACGAGCGTGGCGAGGAGGCGCTGGCAGGGCGCCGGCATGTCCGGCACGGCCGTCGCCAGGTTCGCCTCGGTCTGGCCGACGAGGGTCACGAACAGCACGGTCCCGAGGATCGCCACGCCCAGGGCGGAGCCGACCTGGCGCATGGTCGAGTTCGTCCCGGACGCGAGGCCCGAGCGCTCGGGCGGGATGTCCGACAGGACGATGCTGGTGAGCTGGGCCGTCGCGAGGCCGACGCCGATGCCGTACACGAACAGCGGGATCGCGAGAAGCAGGCCGGAGATCGAGGGGCTGATCAAGAGCGTCGTGAAGAAGATGCCCACTGCCTCGAGCGCCATCCCGAGGGTGACGGCTCGCCGTGGACCCCACAGGCGGGCGAGGGTGGCCGACAGGGGGGCGGCGAAGAACGAGCCGACGGCGAGCGCGAGGAAGATGAGGCCGGTCTCGAAGGCGTCGTAGCCCACCACGGCCTGGAGGAAGAGCGGCAGGGCGAACAGGAGCCCGAACTCGCCGAGGCTGACGATCGTGCCGGCCAGGTTCCCGAAACGGAAGGCGCGGAAGCGCCACAGCGAGAAGTCGAACAGGTAGAACTTGCCGGCGCGCTGGCGCCGGACCTCGACGGCGGCGAAGAGCAGGAGCGAGACGACACCGATGCCGATCGAGACGGGCACGATGGAGATCGCGTCCGAAGGCCACGTCCAGCCCAGGGCCGCGAACGGGCGGTCGGGGTTCGGCGCCCACCAGCCGTACGTGCGTCCTTCGATCAGTCCGAACACGACGCCGACGAGGCCGACCGTGATGAGGATGAACCCCGGGAGGTCGAAGCCGAGCTTCGTGTGCTCGTCGCGCGACTCCCTGATGTAGCGGAGGGTGCCGAGGATCGCGAGGATGCCGATCGGCAGGTTGATGTAGAAGGCCCAGTTCCACGACAGGTTGGTGGTGAGCCAGCCGCCCAGCAGGGGACCGACAGCGGCCATGCCGCCGATCACGGCGCCCCAGATGCCGAAGGCGATGGCGCGGTCGCGTCCCTGGAAGTTCGCGTTCAGGATCGACTGCGTGGCGGGCAGGATCATCGCCCCGCCGATCCCCTGGACCAGGCGGGCGCCGATCAGCATCTCGCCGCTCGTCGCGAGGCCGGCGACCATCGACGCGAGCACGAAGATCACGAGGCCGGCGAGGTACATCGCACGCCGGCCCAGCACGTCGCCCATCCGCCCCATCGTCACGAGCAGGGCGGCGAAGACGAGCGTGTAGATCGCGTTGATCCACTCGGCGGACGTCGAATCGAGGTTGAGGTCCCGGATGATCGAGGGGATCGCGACGTTCACGATCGTGGCGTCGACGATGATCATCGAGACGCCGAGGCTGAGCATCGCGAGGCCGAGCCAGCGGCCGCGGCCGCCGGTCGCCATCGCCGGCTCGCCGGACGTCGGGGGGAGGTTCATGGGGAGATGTCTCCGGGGGATCGTTTGCGTCGGAACAATAAATTCTTGACGCACATGTTTCGTCGCATGATACAGTCCGGGGCGTGAGCGCGCAACGACGATCCCCTTCCCCACCCCCCGCCGGCCGGGACGATCCCGCCGTCCCGCGCGACGAGGTCTTCGAGACGAGCGGCCTCGTCGTCGAGCTGCTCCATGCGGCGCATGCCAGCCGACGCGCGCCGGCGGCGGCCGGGGACGAGGCGACCCACGAGCCGCCCGCATCGGACCACGCAATCCGGGCGGCGATCCACCTATACCAGCACGGCGAGCGCACGGTGGGCCAGCTCGCTGCCGGCCTCGGCATCAGCCGCGGCTGGGCGAGCCGGGTCGTCGACGAGCTGGTGGAGCGGGGCCGCGTCGACCGCGAGACCGACCCCGACGACCGCCGCGTCGTGCGCCTCCGCCTGACGGCCGCGTCCCTCGCGGAGATCGAGAAGGCATACCGCTGGCGCGGCGACGTCGTGGGGTCCGCCCTCGCCGACCTCGACGCGGGGGAGCGCAACGCGGTCCGCCGGTTCCTCCGCGCGGTCGCGGCAGGCCTCTCGGGCCCGGGGGCGGCGCCGGAGGGCTGAGCGCCGTCGCCGCCGTCAGGCGACGAGGTCGGCCGCGATCACCGCGGCGAACAGAAGCACGATCGTGTTCCCGAGCACGATCACCCCGACGCGCAGCCCGGGCGAAAGCCGACGGTGGAGGAACGCCCCGACGGCCGCGAGGAGCACCTGCCAGGAGAGCGAGGCGAGGAAGGCGCCCGCGACGAACGCCGCCTTCTCCGCCGGCCCGACGCCCGTTCCCGCCAGGCCGAGGATGAGCGCGGCGAAGTACGTCACCGTCACGGGGTTGAGCAGCGTGAGGCCCAGGAAGGCGCCGAAGGTCCGCAGGACGGAGCCGCCGCGCTCGGCCGCCTCGACGTCCGCAGGCATGGCCGCACCGTCGTCCGTGGCCGGGGTCCGCTGCGCCCTGCTCGCACCGAGCAGGCCGCGGAGGGCGATCGCGACGAGGAGGACGATCGCCAGGACGCGCAGCGGTGTCTCGTACGGCGCCAGCAGCCCGGCCAGCGCGGCGCCGAACGCGGCTGCAGCGAAAGCGTAGATGCCGTCGGCGCCGGCCGCGCCCAGGCCGGCAGCGGCGGCGAGACGGAAGCCGCGACGGAGCCCTGTCTCGACGATGAGGATGGCGATGGCGCCGACGGGGATGGCGATGCCGAACCCGGCGGCCGCCCCGGCAAGGAAGGAGGTGATCACCCGGCGAACGGTACGAGCGGCGATTCCCTCCCGTCAACGCCGGGCATCCGGGCCCGGGCAGCACCCGGCGCCGCCGTCGCGCCACAATGGCGACGGAGAGATCCCATGCTGCGCACGCTTCGGACCGTCCTCGAACGGATCTTCGGCCTCGTGCCGGTGCCGCGCGCGATCGACGACACGCCGGGACCGGTGGACCCGCGCGTGGACCCGGCGGCGCTCGAGGAGTTCGGCCGGTCCGAGATCGACGGCCGGGGCCAGCCGTCGTTCGGGGGCAAGCCGGTCATCCGGCGCTACTCCACCGAGCGCGCCGCCGACGCCCGCGAGGCCGCCGCGCGATCCACCCCGGAGCCCGACTGACGACCGTCCGGGGACCCTGCCGCGGCGGTACGATTGGCCCGTGGAGCAGCCCCGCCCGCGCGACGCCCTTCCGGCGCTCGCCGCCGGCATCCTCCTGCCGTTCGGCCGCGAACCCGGTCACGCCGCGTCGGACGCGGTCGACCCGGCCGCGGGGTACGCCGCCTGCGCGTCCCGTGGCAGACGGACGATCGAGCGGACGCACGGGCTGAGCTGCGCCTGCGCCTGCTTCCCGTCCCGCTCCGACGGCTGCTGAGCGCCACGACCGTGCCCCTCCGTCTCGCTCCTGCCTGTCCGCGCGCGCCGCGTCCCGCCCGGGTAGGCCGGCGCGCACCGCGCCCGTCGCGCAGCCGCCCATGAACGCCCTCCGCCGCTACGTCCGGAGCTTCACGGGCTTCGAGCGCGACGCCCGGATCTTCCTGGTCACGACCCTCGTCTACGGGATCGCGCTCAGCCTCTGGTGGGTCGACTTCAACCTCTACCTGGGAGCCCTGGGCTTCGACCCGGCGTTCATCGGGATCGCCGCCACGGCGAGCTCCGCCGCGGGCGTCGTCGCCGCCTTCCCCGCGAGCATCCTCTCGGACCGGATCGGGAGGCGGCTGGTGCTCGCCCTCGGGACCGGCGGGGCGACGCTCGGGATCGGCGGGCTCCTCCTCACGAGCGCCCCCGGCCCGATCCTGCTCCTCGCGGCCGTGATGGGCGCCGCGAACCAGGCGTTCTTCGTCGTCCAGTCGCCGCTCCTCATGGAGCGCAGCCGGCCGGAGCACCGCAACGAGCTCTTCAGCCTCCAGTTCGCGATCTCGAACGTGACGAACGTGGGCGCCGCCCTGCTCGGCGGGGCGGTCGCCGCGATCGTCGGGAGCTCCGCCGGGCTCGGCGCGAACGACCCGGCGGTCTACCGCGTCCTGATCGTCATCATGGCGGGGGCCGCCGGGCTGGCCACGTTCACGGTGCTCGCGCTCCGCGACGACCGCCCCCGCCGCCGGCGCGACTGGCGGACGCTGGAGCAGCGGCCGGGCGATGCCTGGACCGGGGAGCCCATCGCGGCGCGCGCCGGCGGCCCGGCCCCGGGGCGCCGCTCGGCACGGCTCGGGATCCCGCGTCCCGCGGATCCGCGGATCTTCTGGCGGCTGCTGATCCCCGGCTTCCTGATCGCCCTGGGGGCCGGGCAGGTGATCCCCTTCCTCAACGTCTTCATCGAGGGCAAGTTCGGGCTCGACCTCGCCGCCCTCAACGTCGTCTTCGCCATCACAAGCCTCGGGACGGCGATCGCCATCCTCGTCCAGCCGGCCCTCGCCCGGCGCTTCGGGAAGGTCGGCTCCGTCGTCCTGGTGCAGGGCGCCAGCATCCCGTTCCTGGTCATCCTCGGGTTCAGCCCCATCCTGTGGACGGTGATCGTGGCGATGGCGGTCCGGAACTCGCTCATGAACGCCGGGAATCCGATCGCGAACGCCTTCGCCATGGAGCAGCTGCGGCCGGCCGAGCGGGCGACGTACTCGGCGACCGCGAGCCTCCTCTGGTCGCTCGGCTGGGTCATCGCGGGCCCCTGGTACAGCATCCTCCAGGGGACGCTCGGGTTCGACGCGGGCTATGCCGTCAACTTCGTGACGATCATCTGCCTCTACTCCGCGGGCACGTGGCTCTACTGGCACTGGTTCGGCTCGGTCGAGGCGCGTCAGCGGGCCGCCGGGAAGCGCGTCCCGGCCTGACCCGCCGCCCACGCGACGGCTCGTCGTCGTCGCCGGCCCTCGCGTCCGGGCGGTGCCGCCGAGGCCGCGCCGAGGCCGCCTCCAGCGCCGCCCGTCGGCCCTCCCGGGCCGCTATCCTCTCGTCACGATGGCCGAGCAGCCCCCGCCCGCCGCCAGAGCCGACCCCGTCCAGGCCGCGCCGCGGGCGAAGACCGGGATCCCGCGCAACCCCGGTCGCCACGACCTGGGGATGCGGGCGACGCTCCTCTTCCCCACCCGCGAGATCGTCGAGCGCTACTACGTGCCCCTCATCTACACGGCCTGCCGGACGTGCTACAGCGAGCTCGAGCCGGACGAGATCTTCCGGCGCGCCGAGACCGGCGAGATCGACCCGGCGAAGATGCAGAAGCTGATCGGCGGCGTCATCGAGAGCGGCCACGGCAGCACGATCGAGCACGTCGTCTTCACCTTCGGGATCAGCGGGGTCAGCCGGACGCTGTCGCACCAGCTCGTCCGCCACCGCGCCGGCGTCGCCTTCGACCAGCAGAGCCAGCGCTACGTCTCGTTCAAGGGCGCGGCGACCATGCTCCCGGGAACGATCGCCGAGGCGGATCCGGACCTCCGGGCACGGTTCGAGGCCCAGGTCGGCAGCTCCGTGGAGCTGTACGGCGACCTTCTGGCGGCCGGCATCCCCGGCGAGGACGCGCGCTTCGTCTTCCCGAACGCGACGCGGACCAACCTGGTGATGACGGCCAACCTGCGCGCGCTCATCCACATGGCCGGGCTGCGCCTCTGCACGATGGCCCAGTGGGAGATCCGGCGCCTCTTCCAGCTGATCCGCCACGAGGTCTTCGCGGTCAGCCCGTTCCTGGGCAGCTTCCTGGCCCCCAAGTGCGTCCCGCTCGGCTACTGCGACGAGATGGGCAACCGCGACGAGCACTGCCCCATCCGGCCACACAAGGAGACGGTGCTGGCGGCCTGGGCCGAGAGCGCCCGGGCAGCCAGCGTCGCGGGACGATCGCTGCCCGTCGTCGACGGCTAGGTCGGCCGCACGAGCCCGCCATGGCGATCCGCCTGCAGTTCGACCGCATCCCCCCCGGCGTTGAGATCGGGCCGCACCGCCACGGAGTGGAGACCCTCGTCTACGTCGCCGCCGGCGAGATCGTCTTCGAGCACGGCCCGGATCTCGACCGGCGGACCGTCGTCCGCTCCGGCGACGTCCTCTACGAGGCTCCCGCCGAGTACCACCTCGTCCGTAACGAGGCTTCGATCGACGCGCTCGCCCTGCTGGCCGCGGTCGAGGTGGCCGAGGTGCGGCCGGGGGACGTCCTGCGGACGTGGGACGCGGAGGGAGAGCCGGTGCGCCGCCGCGAGGGGGCTCGCGTGGTCGCGGGCGACGGCATCCGGACGCGGGTCCTCGTCGAGCCGGGCGACTTCGGGACCGACGCGTTCTCCCTGGCGGAGGTCCAGATCGATCCGGGCGCCGGAACCGGCTGGCACCGCCACCAGCGCTCCGAGCACGTCCTCGTCGTCCTCGAGGGTCGCGGGACGGTCCGCGTGGGGTCCCTCGAGGAGATCCTGGAGCCGCTCAAGGGGGTCCGGGTCGAGATGGGGCTGCCGCACGCCATCACGAACACCGGCCGCACGACGCTCCGCTACTACGTCTGCAGCACGCCGGCCGCGGACCCGCTCACCGACCGGGAGGACGTCGAGCCGCCGACCTGAGGCCGGGTCGGCGCAGCCGACGGGGCATCACGCGCCGGGGAGTCGGGGACGTTCGGCCGCGCACGGGGGCCCGCAACCGCGCGCCGGACGCGGAACCGCCCCGGAGAGGAGTACCGACACCGGGATGCCGGTCGCGTCCCCGCCGGGGCGGTCGCCGCGCGCTCAGGCGACCGAAGCCGCCCGTCCGTGCGGACATGGCAACGCCCGGAGGAACCGAGATCCCGAGCGGCCCCTTGATGCGATCGCGGTGCCCCTCGGAGGGAGAGCCCCCGGGATTGCTCCCGGGCGTCTCGCCGGACCTCGTTGATGTGATCGCCGTGGTCTCGACTCTCTTGGCCCCTCCGGGCAGGACATATCATCGCCGCGGCGGAGGACGGTCACAACCGGGTTATCCACGAATGTCGCCGGGCCACCGCCCGTCGCGTCCACGGGTTTTTCCCCCGTGTGGAGAACCTGTGGACAAGCCCTCCCCAGGTCCCCCTCCCGCGCCGCGTCAGCCGTGCCATGGCGCGGTCAGAGCTGTCGCATGACGGCAGCCCGCACCACCACCGTCCCGGCTACCCGATCGTGGAGGCCGCGCCGCAGCGGGTCGACGGCAGCGGTGGCGAAGATCAGGCCGAACCACGTGGCGTTGAGGACGGCGACCGCCTGGATCGACGCGGCACCGGCGCCGCCGAGCGTCCCGACGCAGAGCGGCAGGAGCTGCAGGACCGCCCAGCGAACCGTCGCCACCTGGACGGGCACGCGCTCCGGGTCCGGAGGCAGCGGGCGCTGCCCGCCCGGCGGCGGCTCGCCCGGCGGCGGCTCGCCGGGCCCGACGGCGCGCACCGCAACGCGGCAGACGCGCTGCCCGACCGTCATCCCCCACCGCGCCCAGGACCCGGCGAAGTAGGTGGCATCCGTCACCAGGGTGAGGGCCATCTCGAGCGCGACCCGGGGCGGGTCGACGGCGACGACCACGAGCCCCGAGCCGCCGGGGTCGGCCTCCACCAGCGTCCCGAAGAGCCCATCGAGGACGATGGCGTAGACGAGGTAGACCGGGACGAGGATGAACCCGTCCAGGATGAAGGCGAGGAGCCGCCGGGTCAGCGGGGCGACCGGCTCGGGGGCGTGGAGAGCCACGCGGCGCCCTCAGCCGCCGATCGCGAACATCTCGACCCGCGGCAGGTCGGCGGTCCCGGCGGTCCGCAGCTCGGAGTACCGGTCGGCGCGGATCGCCCAGGCGGCCCGGATCCGCTCCACGAGCTCGTCGTCGCCGGCCCCGGCCCGGAGCGGCGTCTTCAGGTCGGTCCCGCGCCCGGCGAAGAGGCAGGTGTAGAGCTCCCCCTCGGCGGAGAGCCGGGCCCGGCTGCAGGCGCCGCAGAAGGGCTGGGTGACCGAGGCGATGACCCCGATCTCGCCCGAGCCGTCGCGATAGCGGAAGCGGTCGGCAACCTCGCCCGGGTAGCTCGGCGGGAGCGCTTCGAGGGGCATCGCGGCGTCGATCCGGGCGAGGATCTCGGCCCGGGAGACGACCTCGTCCATGCGCCATCCGTTCGTGTGGCCGACGTCCATGAACTCGATGAAGCGGACGACGAGACCCTCCTCGCGCGCCCACCGCGCGAGCGGCAGGATCGACTCCTCGTTGAGGCC
>Ga0209253_10001925_pt1 | contig 18288 bp, 18 predicted proteins | sample FrelakmetBRP12BR_FD_187145 | JGI IMG/M metagenome (GOLD analysis project Ga0209253, IMG submission 187145) | Freshwater lake sediment microbial communities from the University of Notre Dame, USA, for methane emissions studies - BRP12 BR (SPAdes)... | ecosystem: Environmental > Aquatic >... | reverse complement strand
ATCCTTGAACTGCTGGTTGAGTGCCGGCACCCGTTCAGCATCGTGACCAAGTCGGCACTGATCGAGCGCGATCTCGATCTGCTGGAAGAAGCTGCCGCGCGCAATCTTGTATCCGTCGCCGTGTCCATCACGACCCTCGATCGCGCCTTGGCACGCCGCATGGAACCGCGTGCCGCGGCCCCGCAGCGCCGCCTCGAAGTCATCCGCAGCCTGAGCGCAGCGGGTGTGCCGGTCAGCGTGCTGGTGGCGCCGCTGATCCCGGTGCTCACCGACGGCGAACTGGAAAAGATCCTGGAAGCCGCGCACGCCGCCGGCGCACGGGCAGCGGGCTATGTGCTGCTGCGCCTGCCGCATGAATTGAAGGAGTTGTTCGAGGCGTGGCTCGCAGTGCACGAACCGCGCAAGGCAGCGCATGTCATGAATCGTATCCGCGACATGCGTGGCGGCAAGGAATATGACAGCCGCTTCGGTGCGCGCATGCGCGGCACCGGCGACTACGCCGATCTGTTGGCCAAACGTTTTGTCATGGCCGAACGGCGGCACGGCTTTGGTGATTTTCCGCCGCTGGATGTTGCGCAATTCTTCCCGCCACGCATCACGCCGCAGCTCGAACTTTTCTAGCAGTCTGCTGAAAGACGGCCTCCTGCAGAATCCCGGAGAGAACAGCGTTCAGCGCGGTGGGCCAATCGCAGCAGACTGAAGACGCTCCAATCCCTCGCGCGCAATCTCGCGCACGTCGGCCACCCCATCCGTCAGCAGGCGCTGGAGATGCGGTTGAACCGAGGGATCATGGGTAAGCGACAAAAGATGTGCAGCGTCGCCGCGGATATGGGCTTCGCGGTGCGCGCTGAGCGCAATCAGCGCCTCGACCGTGCGTTGCAGCTCAGGATTGCCTTCCAGCCCTTCAAACACGGCGTTGATACCGATACGTACGGTGAGTTCGGTGTCGGGGTCGCCGAGCAGGCGCAGCAGCGCGTCGAGCGCCGCCGGGTCACGCGCGGCCTGCGCGCTCACCTTCAGCAATGCGCCTTCCTTGAGGAGTTCGTGAAAATATTCGGCCAGTCCCTCGGGCGTGCCAACGCGTTCCACCCACTGCTTGAGTTCGGCCGGCGAGCGCAGGCCTTCCAGCTCGAACGGCCCGATCCGCATCCACGGCACGGTGCGCACGCCATACTGCTGGGCAATATCCGGGTGCGCGCCGATGTTCACGACCTCGAGGCGTCCGATGCCGCCGCTTTTCACCAGATCGCTCAGCCCCGCGAGCACTGTAGGACAGTACGGGCAGGTCGAGGTGAGGAGCAGCAGCGCGTCCGGACGAGCTGTTCCGGTCATGGGCTCAAGTGCTCTAGAGAAGGGAAAATGGTGGCCGGGGGCAGAATTGAACTGCCGACACTGCGATTTTCAGTCGCATGCTCTACCAACTGAGCTACCCGGCCGCGGGAGGCGAATTATAGAGAACTGCCCGGTGTTTGTAAAAAACCCGGCCAATACCTATTTTCCGCGCTTGCCCGGGCGGGTGCTGAGCGCTGTGTGTGCCCAAATGGCGAGGGTTTCGGCGTCATCGAGCATATCCGCTGGCACTTCATAATAAGAGGCGAGCGTCTGGCGCGGATTCGGCCGGAACGGCAGCATGCCGCGCGCGATGTAGTCCGGCCGGGTGCGCGCATCGGTGCGGAAGTACAGCCGGCCTTGATGCAGAATGCCGAAGAACTCCTGCCCGCGGTACAGACCGTGGCCGCCGAACATGGCGCGGGCGCGAACCGCGCCCAGCGTTGCGAGTTGGTCGAGCACGTAGTCCTTGAAGGAATCGTCGTGCATTGTTGTGGGGTACGTGCAGTCCACAAAGTATGCAGGGTTGAAATGCCGCGGTTGCACTACTACCGTGACACTTTGACCTGGATATCCTGAACGTGAAAGTCGTCCTCATCAATCCCTACGAACTCGGCCGCCAGCCGTTCGGGCTGGCCGAGCCGGCCGCGTGGCTGAAGCGCGCGGGCTGCGAGGTGCAGTGCCTCGATCTGTCACTGCAAATGCTCGAACCCGAGGTGCTGGCCGGTGCCGATCTGGTCGCCATCTATGTCGCGATGCACACCGCCACGCGCATTGCGGTCGCGGCGCTGCCGCGCATCAAGCAGCTTGCCCCGGACGCGCACCTGTGTGTTTATGGTTTGTATGCGCCGATGAACGAGGCGATGTTGCGCGAACATGGCGTGGGGACGGTGCTTGGCGGTGAAGTGGAGCCGGCGCTGGTGTCGCTGGTGCAGCGGTTGAAGAACGATGACGCAGGAATCCAGACGGAGCCGGTGGTGAGTCTGGCAAAAATCGATTTCGTGTTGCCCGACCGCTCTGGTCTGCCGGCACTGGCGCGCTACGCGCATCTGATCACACCCGAAGGCGGTAGCAAGGTTGTCGGTTTCGCCGAAGGCTCGCGCGGTTGCAAACACCTGTGCCGTCATTGCCCGGTGGTGCCGGTGTACCAGGGCAAGGTCCGAATCCTGCCGGTGGAGATGGTGATGGCCGACATCCGCCAGCAGGTGGCGGCCGGCGCGCAGCATATCTCGTTCGGCGATCCGGATTTTCTCAATGGCCCGACCCATGCCGAGCGGCTGGTGCGCGCACTGCACGCCGAATTTCCGCAGGTGACCTATGACGCCACCATCAAGATCCAGCACCTGCTCACGCACCCTGAGTTGCTGCCAGTATTGAAGGAAACCGGCTGCCTGTTCATTACCTCGGCGATTGAATCGGTGGACGACCGGATCTTGGACTACCTCGCCAAGAACCATACCAATGCCGACTTCGGCCGCGCTGTGCAGCTGGTGCGTGCGGCCGGCATCGCGCTTGCGCCGACTTTCGTGCCATTCACGCCGTGGACAACACTCGAAGGTTACATCGCATTGCTCGCACGCCTGGTGGTACTCGACCTCGTCGAGAGTGTGCCGCCGATTCAGCTCGCCATCCGCCTGCTGGTGCCGCAGGGTTCGGAGCTGCTCAAGCTGCCGGGCTTCATGAATTATCTCGGCGCGTTTGACCCGAAGTTGCTCGGCTATCCGTGGAAACACGCCGATACGCGTGTGGACGCATTGCAGAAGGATATCCAGGCGTGGGTGGCCGAGGCGGAAGCCAAGGGTATCACCCGCCGCGACAGCTTCGTGCGCATCTGGCAGTTGGCGCACGCTGCGGCCGGTTTGAGTGCACCACTGTTGCCGGCAGGTGGCACGGGTGCACTCGGCGCGCGCCTGTCGGAGCCGTGGTACTGCTGTGCCGAGCCGACCGATCAGCAGTTGCAGAGCTTCTGACGCCGGTGGGCTTGCACCACCCGGTTCTTTGCGGTACACAGTTGCGAATAACAGAAAAACGGGAGCTTCTCATGCGCCGTGCCATTCTGCTGCTCGCTGTTGCTGCCGCTTTGCTTCTTCCCTCGTTCGCCAGTCGCGCTGCGCAGGTCGATGGCCTGCAGATGCCGGCGTGGGTGGAGCATGCCGGCGAGCGCCTGCCGGTGCGCGCCGGCATGGCACTGGCGGAGTCGGATATCGTCGAAACCGGCAAGGGTGGCCGGCTGATCATCCAGCTCGCCGACGGCAGCTTTGTGAAACTGGGCGAAGAGGCGCGTCTCGCGCTGGTGTCGTTGCGCGAGGAAGACACCCCCCAGGGCGCACTGACCGGTTTGCTGGATGTCGTGAAGGGTGCGTTCCGTTATACCGCCGGCACGCTCGGACGCATGCTGCGGCGCGACATACAGGTGAACATCGCGAGCACCACGCTCGGCATCCGCGGTACGGACGTGTGGGGCCGGAGCAAGGATGGCGGCGCCACCGTCTGCCTGATCGAGGGCAAGATCACGCTCAACCATCCGGCGCGCGGCGAGTTCATTATGGACCAGCCGCTGTCGTTCTTTGTCGCGCCGCGCGAGGGCGAGCCGCAACCGGTCGGGCCGGTCGATCCGGAGAAGTTCAAGCAGTGGGCGGCCGAGACCGATCTCGATCTCGGCCGCGGCGTGATCCTGCCGGGTGGCGGCTGGATCGTGCAGCTCGGTTCACACAAGAGCGAGGCGACGGCGCGCAAGATCGAAGGGCGTCTGCTCGCAGATGGAATCCCGGTCGAGTTCACCACCGTGCAGCTCAAGGACCGCACATTTCACCGCCTGCGTGTCAGTGGCTTCGACAGCCAGCAGGACGCGAAGTATTTTGCCGACAAGGTGCGCGGCCAGCCGGGTATTCCGAAGCCATGGGTAACGTGCAATATTCCCGGCAGCAGTTGCAAGTAATCAGACAGGTACATCCTGAATAACAAAAAAACGTGCGGCATCGCCGGGCGTTTTTTATGGAACGCAGATCCTACTTTTTGCTCGATGGCGGCACGTAGCCGGGCGGCATTTCCGAGCCCTCGCCAAAAAAGAATTTCTCCATCTCGCCTTCGACGAACTTGCGCGCTTTCGGGTCGAGCGGGTTCAGGCGGTACTCGTTGATCAGCATGGTCTGACGCGACATCCACAGTTGCCACGCTTCCTTCGAGACGTTTTCGTAGATGCGCTTGCCGAGTTCGCCCGGATAGGTCTGGAAATCGAGCCCCGGCGCCTCGCGGCCGAGCTTCACGCAGTTCACCATGCGACTCATGTTGTGTTCCTCAACTGTTGCAGTAAACGTTTGACCGGTGCCGCCAGACCGCGCGCGTCCGGCTTGTCGGGGTTATACCAGACTGCCGGGGCGCACTCCATCACTGTACGGCTAGTCCCCGTCAGGTGTGCGGGTATCGGCGTGATGTGTAATTGGAAGTGACTGAAGCCGTGGCGCCGCACCGGCCACGGTGTTTCGGTTTTTATCCGCAAGCCGAATGCATCGCGGCAGTAATCACCCGGCGCTGCTTCCGGCGCACATTCCGGGAAACCCCACAACCCGCCCCACACGCCGACCGGTGGACGTTGTGTGAGCAGCACGTGTCCGCGTGCATCGCGAATCATGAGCATCGCGACCTTGCGCACCGCCAGCGTTTTGCGTGCGCTGCGCACTGGAAATCTTTCCGGCTGGCCCTGTGCCTGAGCGACGCAATCCTGTTGCAGCGGACAGGCCGGACAGTCCGGCTTGCGCGTCCGGCAGAGTGTTGCGCCCAGGTCCATGATCGCCTGGGTGAAGTCGGCAACGCGTGCCTTGGGTGTGTAATGTTCGGCGAGCGTCCACAGGGCCTGCTCGGTGTCACGCTGCAAGACCGGCGTTTCGATCGCGTGTAAGCGTGTGAGTACGCGCTTGACGTTGCCATCGAGAATCGGGTGGCGCTGCTGGAAGGCGAACGCCAGGATCGCGCCGGCGGTGGAGCGGCCGATGCCCGGCAGGCTTGAGACCACTTCAATATCGCGCGGAAATTTTCCGCCGTGTTGTTTGACGATTGTTTCGGCAGCGCGCTTCAGGTTGCGCGCGCGGGCGTAGTAACCGAGCCCGGTCCAGTGGTGCAATACGCTGTCGAGTTTGGCGCGCGCCAGTGTCTGCACATCCGGGAAACGTTTCAGGAAGCGCTCATAGTAAGGCATGACCGTGCGCACCTGGGTCTGCTGGAGCATGATCTCCGATACCCAGATGCGGTACGGATCGCGCGAACGTTGCCAGGGCAGATCCTTGCGGCCGTGACGGTCGTACCAGGCGAGCAGCCGGCGGCGCAGTACGCGTGCATCGTTCGCTGCCCGATGCGCCATGCGCTACTTTTTCTTCTTCGGTTGCAGCAGCTGTTCCAGACCCTTCTGCAACTGTTTCTCAATCTGCTTTTCCGCCTCTTGCTTGACCAGCTCGCCGAAGTCGACGTTGTAGCTGGGATTGGCAAAGGTTCCGGCGATGATCACCGGTACCGTGGTGCCGCGGCGTTCGGCGCCTTCGGCGACCGTGACTTTGAGACGGTAATCCAGAGTTTCGCGCACCAAGTCGGCCGTGCCGCGACCGGTGGCGCGCAGGTTGGCGCCGTCCAGCACGAGGTCATCGTTCTGTGCGATGCCGTTCACCACGCGCACGTTGGCGGTGAGCGACTTGAACACCGTGGCATCGCTTTCTGTGGTCTTGACGGCCACCGGCTTGCCGCGCGCGGCATCACGCAGGGCGCGCGCCTGTTCGATGAGTTTGACTAGGTCCAGGCCTTCGATCTTGCCATCGTGGAACGCGAGCGCGACTGTGCCGTTCAGGCTCTTCTTGATCTGGCTCGCGTCAAATCCCTGGGCAGTCAGCTTGAGGCCGATATTGCCGGTGCCGGTGTAGTGATCGAACAGCTGCATGTCCTTGAGCAGCGGGCCGACTTGCACCTGCTCGAGCTTTTCGTCCATTTTCACTTGCGGTGTCTTGCCGCGCACGTCCAGAACGGTTTCGCCGCGGTAGTTGCCGCCGTAGAGTTTCGCCTGGTTGGGGCCGAACGCTATCAGACCGTTCTTTGCATTGAGCTGGATGTGTGCATCGTTCGAGCGCAGGCCGAGCGCTTTCATTTCCTGAATGCGGAACTTGCCGTTCACATCCAGGCTGCGCAGGGTCGAGAGCGGCAGTTCAACCGGCGGCTCGGTAACTGCTCCCGGCGTTGCTTTACCTCCACTATCCCTGGAGTCGTTGGCGGCAGGCGCAGGCGCGTTCTTCGTGCCCGCGGCCGGGTTGCCTGCCGGTTTCTCTGCAGCGAGATAGCGGTCGAGATCGATCTTGTCGAGGGCAAGATCGAAGCGCACCGCCGGGCTGGCGAAGTTATGGATTTCCATCGAACCGGTGAGGCGGCTGTCGTCCACCTTGAGGTCGAGCTTCGCGAGCGTGAGCGCATCCGGGGAAGCGGTCAGCCGGCTCTGGAGCGCGGCCTTGATCGGCGCCGCCTTGTCGCGCGCCAGCTCGAAGCCGAGGTGCAGATCCAGCGGCTCACCGGAGACGAACCGGCCGGTGGATAGCTCCAGGTTGCGCACGGCGAGCACGCTGCCGGCCGTATCGTCGCGCCATATGATGTTGGCGCGCTTGATGTCGAGGCGGCCGATGCTAAGCGCTTCGATCGGCAGCTTGCCGGGCGCCTTCTTCTCGGGTTCCGGTTGTGCGGGCTTGGCACCCCTCGCCAGCATGTCTTCCCAGTTGTTCCGGCCGGCGGCGTTTTTTGCCAGGTTCAGATTGAGGCCGTGCAGGAATACCGTGTCCACGGTGATCTTGCCACTGAGCAGTGGCAGAAACTCGACATGCACCCCGGCGGCATCGATCATAGCAAACGGCTCCTTGCCAAAGCCCGGGGCGTTGCTCAGTTTGAGGCCGCCAGCCTCGACTCCGAGACGCGGGAAAAACGACCAGCCGATCTTCTTTTCGATTTTCAGGTCGCGCCCGGTTTTATCCTTCACCAGGCGAATGATCTCGCCCTTGTACTGGTTGGGGTCGAAAACGAGCGGCAGGATGATGGCTGCGGCGATCAGCAAGCCGAACAGCACGGCCAGAGTCAGCCCCAGAATATTCAAGGTCTTTTTCACTGCGCCTCCGTAGAGGAAGGATGGAGCGGGCGATGGGAATCGAACCCACGTCTCTAGCTTGGGAAGCTAGGGTAATACCATTATACGACGCCCGCGTGGTCTGCCTGCTTACGGCCCTGGATTGCCGAGGGTCGGAAATGCATGGCGTGAAAGCACCTGCGGCTGCATTTTACGACCACGGACGCTAGAATGGTAAATCATTTTCGGAAAGCACGCTTGCACATAAATAGCCCTATTCTGGAAGGCAAGCCTGCACAAAACTAGCCATTAGAGATGAAAGCAGGCCTGCACATTAATTGCCATTATTATTACCGGCCATGTGTAGCCGGAAGATTCAGGGTGTAGCGATGAAAATTGTAGTCAACGGACAGGAGCGGGCGTTCGCCGCCTCGGTAACGGTCGCCGCACTGCTCGACGAGCTCGGCATGGCCGGCAAGCGCGTGGCGGTCGAGGTCAATCAGGAGATCGTGCCGCGCAGCCGGCACATGGAATTCCAGCTCAACGACAGCGATCGCGTGGAAGTGGTGTACGCGATCGGAGGTGGCTGATGAATGCGCCCGTGAACCACGCCTCCGACGCCCTGGTGATCGCCGGTCAGGCATACAGCTCGCGCCTGTTGGTCGGCACCGGCAAGTACAAGGACATGGAAGAAACCCGGCGCTCCATCGAGGCGAGTGGCGCGCAGATCATCACCGTCGCTATCCGCCGTACCAACATCGGCCAGAACCCGAACGAGCCGAGCCTGCTGGATGTGCTGCCGCCGTCGAAATACACCTATCTGCCCAATACCGCCGGTTGTTACAGTGTCGACGACGCGGTGCGCACCTGCCGGCTGGCGCGCGAACTGCTCGACGGTCACGACCTGGTGAAGCTCGAAGTGCTGGGCGACGAGATGACGCTTTATCCGGATATCCCGGCCACGCTCCAGGCCGCCGAGATACTTATTAAAGACGGCTTCAAGGTGATGGTATACACCAACGATGACCCGATCATGGCCAAGCGCTTCGCAGAGATGGGTTGCGTGGCCGTCATGCCGCTGGCCGCGCCGATCGGCTCGGGGCTCGGCATCCGCAATCCGTTCAACATCCGCTTTATCGTGGAAGCGGCAACGGTGCCGATCATTGTCGACGCCGGCGTGGGCACCGCTAGCGATGCGGCCCTCGCCATGGAACTCGGCTGCGATGGCGTGCTCATGAACACCGCCATCGCGGCGGCGCAAAACCCGGTGCTCATGGCGAGCGCCATGAAGAAAGCAATCGAGGCCGGGCGCGAGGCGTTTCGCGCCGGACGCATGCCGCGCAAGCAGTACGGTTCGCCGTCCTCACCGCTCGGCGGGACATTTTTCTAGCCAGTCGGCGCCGGCGCGTAGCGTTCGACATGTTCCGAGTTTTTCTGCAGCGGCTCGTAAACTTCCTGAAGGCATTGGGGCATTTCTTTACGCGCACACTGCCAGGTCGGGTCTTGGTATTTCTCAGCCTGCCGATGACACTCCTGGCCGTGGCACTCTGGGAGCCGGACCGGTCTCCACCGATTTTCGATGTGCAGGCGCACTATAATGACGATGCCTGGTCGCTCTATTCGGCCAAGGGCCTCCTGAGCGCCATGCAGCGATACAATGTGCCCTAGGTCGCGGTCTCGAGCACGCCGAATGAAGGTACAGCGAAAATGATCGAGGCCGATCGACTGCGGGTCGTACCGCTGTTTGTTCCGTACCGAAATCGCGAGGATCGGGAAAACTGGCTTGAAGACCCCAGACTCATCGAATGGATGACGGCGGAACTGGATCGCGGCATTTACCGCGGGATTGGCGAGTTTCATCTTTATGATGGTCGGGTCGATGTGCCGGCGGTTCGCCGCCTGGTGGCGCTGTCGGTTGAGCGCCGCCTGGTGCTCAACGTGCATGGCGAGGCCAATGTCATCCAGAAACTTCTTTCTTTTGAGCCCGGCATGCGCGTGTTATGGGCGCATGCCGGGCTCAAGACCCACCCGCGGCTTGTCGGCGAAATGCTCGAGCTGCATCCCAATCTCTGGGTGGAGCTTTCCCACCGCGCCGATATTGTGCCGGACGGGAAGCTCGCCCCGGAATGGCGCGAGCTCTTTGAACGGTACCCGGACCGTTTCATGCTGGGAAGCGGAACCTACAACAACGACTTCTGGTTTCGTTATGGTCTCACACTGGCACTGGCCCGCGAGTGGTTACGGCAGTTGCGGCCGGCGCTCGCCGAACGCATCGCCCACGAGAATGCGCGCGACCTGTTTGCCCGGCACTGACCAGGAGTTTGCGTGAAGTCAACCGATCCCCGGAATCGTCCTGTGCGCAGCTTTGTGCGTCGCGAGGGCCGTTTTACCGAGGCACAGCGGCGGGCAGTGGAGATGTTGTTGCCAAAGTACGGCGCGCCGGAGGGCGACAGCGTGATCGATTTCGCGCAGCTGTTCGGCCGCGACGCACCAGTGCATCTCGAGATCGGTTTCGGCAACGGCGATGCGCTTGCCAGCATGGCGAGTGCGCACCCGGAGAACGACTACCTCGGTATCGAGGTGCATCGTCCAGGCGTGGGTGCGCTGTTGCGCCGGCTCGAGTCGGAGGGCATCGCCAACGTGCGTGTAATCAGCGACGATGCGAGTGAGGTGCTGGAGCAGCGCATCCCGGACTTCAGCCTGAGTGCCGTATACCTGTTCTTTCCCGATCCCTGGCACAAGAAGCGTCATCACAAGCGTCGGCTGGTGCAGGCCGAGTTCGTGGCGTTGCTGGCGCGCAAGCTGAAGCCGGGTGGCCTGCTGCACCTTGCCACCGACTGGGAGGAGTATGCGCAGCACATGCTCGCAGTGCTGGCGGCCGCCAAGACTTTCGAGAACACGGCAGAACCGGGCCCGTTTACGCCGCGCCCGGAAGGCCGCACGCTCACCCGTTTCGAGCGGCGTGGCCAGCGCCTCGGGCACGGTGTCCGGGATTTGGTATTCCGCCGTTGTCGCCCAACCGCAACGATTGGATGAGACGTACAGCCCTCGCGCCGGCTTACACACATACCGGCCTGCCGGCGCAGGCATCAGACGCTGCCGAGCGCCGGCAGGTAGCGGTTCGCGCCTGTTCTCCAGAATAAATATGTATTGTTATCAGTTAGTTGACAGCGCTATTAGCTGGCATGACGAATGCATAGCTGTGCCCAGATAAGAAAATAGTCTAGGTGGGTGCATGCGGGGTTCTATACAGAAAATCTATCCGGAAACAGGTCCGGCGGCGGGTCTGGCCGCGTCGGCAGGCCTGCCCGGTGCGCTGCCGGCATCCGTCCTGGTGATCGAATCCTCACCCACCCGTCAGCATGTGCTGCGGCGGGTTCTGGCCGGGCGCTTCCCGGAAATCATCCCGCGCCGTACACCTGTCGCCGCCCTGGAACTACTGAACCAGCTGCAAGGGGCGGCACGACCGTCCGCTATCCTGCTGGCACTCGACCTGGCGTCCCCGCCACACACCGACGAATTGCTGGCGCTGCTGTGCCAGCCTGAATTCAGCGATCTGCCGGTAGTGCTGTTGGCGCACAACGCCGAGCCGGCCATGGTGGGCTGGGCGTCGCAGCGTGCGCGTAGCGCCATTCTGCTGTGGGAGGATTTCACCGACAGCGCCGATTGTCTGGAGAGGCTGCTCGCGCCCCCGCTGGTCGAAGCCGAAACCAGCGTGCCCGAGAACGAGCCGATTCGCATCCTGTTCGTGGACGACTCGCGCACAGTGCGCGCCTCCTATACGCGACTACTCGCCGAGCAGGGCTATGCCGTTGAAGTTGCGGCGCATGCCGAAGAAGCGATGGTTATGGCGCAAACCAGGACATTCGATATCGCGATCATCGATTATTTCATGCCCGGCGAAAATGGTGATGTGTTGTGTCGCCGCCTGCGCGCCGACCCGCGCACCTCCGGCCTGACCATTGCGATTCTCACCGGCACGTATCTCGACGCAGTGATACAGGACAGCCTCAAGGCCGGTGCGGTCGAGTGCATGTTCAAGAACGAGGCGCAGGAGTTGTTTGTCGCGCGCCTTGCATCCATGAGCCGCGCGGTACGCAGCCGCAAATCGGTCGAGGGCGAGCGCAGCCGCCTGGCCGGCATCCTGGCCTCGGTCGGCGACGGTGTGTACGGCGTGAACCGGGCCGGCCAGATCACATTCGTCAATCCGGCGGTGCGCCGCATCCTGGATTACCCGGAGCATGCGTTGCTCATCGGCCAAGCGGCGCATCGCCTGTTCCACTATGCCGATGAGGACGGTTGTGCGAATCCAGAAGATGCCTGCCTGTTGCAGAAGGCGTATGCCGGGGGCGATGAACTGCGCTCGTGGGAGACGGTGTTCTGGACCCATGGCGGCACGGCGGTACCGGTGGAATGCACGGTTTATCCTCTGCGCATCGACGGCCAGCTGGAAGGTTCGGTGGTCGCGTTCCGCGACGTGTCCGAGCGCCGTGCCCTCCAGCAGGAGCTCCTGTGGCAGGCGAACCACGATCCGCTCACCCGGCTTCACAATCGCCGCTACTTCGAGACGCACCTTGAAGAAGAAGTGATGCGTTGCCGGCGCGGCGGCACCAGCGCGCTCCTCTATCTGGATCTCGATCGTTTCAAGTACATCAACGATATTGCCGGCCACGCCGCCGGCGACCAGCTGCTCGTCGAGATCAGCCAGCAGATGCGCACGCGCCTGCGTGACACGGACCTGCTGGCGCGCCTCGGCGGCGATGAGTTCGCCATCATCCTGCGCAATGTGGCGGAAGACAACGTGCTGCACACGGCCGAAAGTTTCCGCGAAATTCTCGAACGCTACACATTCGTCCATGGCGGCAGCCAGTACCGCATCTACGGTAGCATCGGTGTGGCGCTCATCGGCGCCGACACCCAGTCAGCCGGGGAAGTGCTCGCGAACGCGGACATCGCCTGCCACGCGGCCAAGAACAAGGGGCGCAATCAGACGCATATCTACGAGCCGGGCGGTGACGCGAAACTCGTCATGAACGTCGACCTCGGCTGGTCGGCCCGTCTGCAGGAGGCGCTGAAGAGCGACCGGTTCGTGCTTCGCTACCAGCCGATCGTTCCCCTGCATGGCCTCGATCCGGCGTCGCTGGCGGGCGAGAGGGATCTGTGCGCCGCCGGCGGATGGATGGAGGATGGCGTGCTGCATGGCGAGGCGCTGGTGCGGCTCGCTGATGACGCGGGTGAAATCCAGCCGAACGCTTTTCTGCCGACTGCCGAGCGTTTCGGTCTCATGCCGCAAATCGATCTATGGGTCATTCGCCACGTGATTGCGCAGCTTGCCGAGCTGCAATGCCTCGGCACGCGCGCGTGCATCTCGGTCAACCTCTCCGGCCATACGCTTGCTGACGAACGCCTCGTGCCGGAGGTCATGGACCTGCTGGCCAGGCACAAGGTGGACCCGCGGTCGATCATCTTCGAGATCACTGAGACCAACGCCATCGCCAACATCGAAGCGGCGCAGCGACTGATCGGCGAGCTGCGCGAGCATGGCTGCCGCTTCGCGCTCGACGATTTCGGCAGTGGCTTCAGCTCCTTTCACCACCTCAGGCACCTGCCGGCGGACTTCGTGAAGATCGACGGTCAGTTCGTGCGCGGCATGGTTCAGAACCCGGACGATCGTGCGATCGTCATGTCGATCAATGACATCGCGCATTCCCTCGGCAAGCGCACGGTCGCCGAGTTTGTGGAAAACCGCGAAATCCTGGAGTTACTGATCGAGTGTGGCGTGGACTATGCCCAGGGCTACTATATCTCCCCGCCACTCACCAACGTCGTGCCGGGCCCCGGACGGGGCACGCAGGGTCAGCGCGGATAGCGTGGCCCGTCGGTCGCGCGCCGGCCGTGGCCTTTGCGCCGATCGGACTTCTTCGGTTCCCAGCGTACCTGATCGCGTTGCTCGCCCTTGGTGCGCCGCACTATGCGCCGGCGTTCCACCCCGCTGTAGCCGCCTGAACCTTTTTTTGTCGCCATTTATTTTTGCTCAGATAGCAGTTGTGTCAGGGATGGAAACAGGCCAAATCGTCTGCAAAGCTGACTGCGCCGGGATAGGTCTTGCGGATGGACGTCAGCGTTTCATCTTCCTTGCCGAGAGTACGGAGCATGCGGTGCGAGAGCACCAGCTGTTTTACCTTGGCGGACTGCGCGATTTGGCCGATCACTGACGGCGGCATGTGCAGGGCACGCTCCGCGCCTTCCGGTACCGCGTTGTGCGCCACAAACAGATCGGCGCCGGCGGCCAGTGTTGGCAGGCCATCCCCGTCGCCGTTCGTGTCACCACTGAAAACAATTGTTTTGCCGCCGGTTTCGACGCGGAACGCCAGCGCCGGAAGCTGGCCATGCGTGACCGCGACCGCCTGCACGCGCACGCGTTCATTGCTGAACACCGGCAGAATCATGGTCTCCGTGCGCCGTGGTGCGCCGATCTTCGGCATTGGCTCACGAATGTCGCGCGGTTCGAGTTTGTAGCTGCTCTTGTCGAGCGGCGAGATGAACTCGCCGAGGTAACGGTAAGCACCACGCGTGCCGTCAAACAGCGCGCGCACGAACGCCACGGTGGACGGCATCAGCCGGTTTCCGCCCGGACCGAAGATGGGCAGCGGGCGCTTGCGGTCTTCGAACCATGACGATTTGATGAGCGCCGGCAGATCCGCGCTGTGGTCGGCATGCAGGTGGGTGAAGAGGATGACATCAAGATCCACCATCTGTGCGCCGCTCTCGCCGAAGCGCAGCGCGGAACCGCCGCCGGCATCCACCAGCACGCGTGCCTTTCCATCGATCCACACGAGATAACTGCTTGAGGCGCGTTTTGTCTGCAGCTCCGGGCCGCCCGAACCCAGCACCTGCAGGGCGACGCCGGTGCTATTGCAGTTCTGTGCGTGCGCGAATGGCACGGCCATCAGCAGCACGGCGGTGATCAGCAGGCGGCGCATCACAGGATCTGGGTCCGGCGGATGTGATCGAGGCGCACCTCTGTGACCTCGCCTCCGGCGAGGCTCAGGATCAAATACTCCTCGCCGTGCTCGGTGCGCAGGTTGAGCGGCGTCACGACTTGGTCGTAAATCACGTTGTTGGCCTGCCAGGTCAGATGCATTTTGCTGCCGTGCATGATGGCGATCTCGTATTGGTCATAGTTGGCACAGGAAATCGGTTTGTAGTCGGTATCGACCCGGTCGCTGTTCATGGCCATTCTGTCACGCCTCCAGATTACCCAAGTCTAGCAATCTCGCCGTCGCGGCGCTTGCCTTGCGCCCGGTATCCGGCTATCCTGAGAACAAAAGGAGAACATCTAGGGAAAGCAGGCCTGCACAAGAATAGCCATTTGAGGGAAAGCAGGCCTGCACAAAAATAACCATAAGAGTGAACGCAGGCCCGCATGGAGATAGCCATTATGCTGACTGACCGGGAACGTGAGGTATACGACTTTGTGCGCGCCTACACGCACCGCCACGGCGTGCCGCCCAAGCTGCGCGAGATCGGCGCACACCTCGGCGTCGCCTCGCGCGGTACGGTGCACCGCTATCTGCGCGCCATCGAAGCGGCCGGGTTGATTGCCATCACCCCCGACCGCGCGCGCGGCGTTCGCCTGGTGAGCAAGGCCACGGTCCGCACCGTATTGCCGGTACTCGGGCGCATCGCGGCCGGTCTGCCGATCGAGGCAATCCCGGACGAGACCGAGATCGACCTGTCCGAGTTTTTCATGGGGCCGAACCGGTTCGTATTGCGCGTGGATGGCGAGTCCATGATCGAGGCCGGCATTCTGCACGGCGACATGGTGATTGTGGAAAGCCGCAGCAGCGCGCGCAACGGCGAGATTGTGGTGGCGCTGATTGACAACCAGGAGGCGACGCTCAAGACCTTCCTGCGCAATCCGGACGGCTCTATTACCTTGCGTCCGGCGAACCGCAGCATGACGCCGATGCGTTTCGCCGCCGAGCGCGTCGCCATTCAGGGTGTCGTGGTCGGGCAGATGCGCTCCTATCGTTAGTATTTCTTTCCATCCAGTCGGGGCTTGCCGGGCACCGACTCCCTGAAGCAGGTGGGTCCGTCATGACTGCATCGACCCGCAATCCGAAAGGCGATGCCAGTTGCTACTGGCCACGCGCCATTCTGCACGTCGACATGAATGCGTTTTTCGCGTCGGTTGAGCAGCGCGATTTCCCCGAATTGCGCGACAAACCGATCGGGGTCACGAACGGCGCGGTCGGCACGACACTGATCACCTGTTCGTACGAAGCCCGCGCCCACGGCGTGAAAACCGGCATGCGAATCTACGAGGCGCGCAAACTTTGCCCGGGCCTTATCCAGCGCCCATCGCGGCCGAATGTGTATGCCGCCGTGTCGACCCGCATCATGCATGCGCTCATCGCCATCACCCCGGACATCGAGGTGTTCAGCGTGGACGAGGCGTTTCTCGACGTAACCCATTGCCAACGTCTGCACGGCTCGCCGGAACACATGGCACGCATGACCCAGCGTCTGGTGCGTGACGTGAGCGATGGTCTGCCGTGTTCGGTTGGCGCGGCGGCCACCAAGCTTACTGCCAAGTACGCTTCGGACGTAATGAAACCGAACGGCATCACCATCATCCCGCCGTGGGAGACGCGTGCGCGCCTGCAGGATGTGCCGGTCGAGAAAATCTGCGGCATCGGTCCGCGCACCGCGGCGTTCCTCGCCCAGCACGGCGCGCGCACCTGCGGCGAGGTGGCGGCGCTGCCGATGAACATACTGGCGCGCCGCTACGGCATCACCGGCAAGCACCTGTGGCTCGCCTGCCAGGGGCGCGACACCGGTGCGGTGGTGCAGGACATCGCACCGCCGAAGAGTGTCGGGCACGGCAAGGTGCTGCCGCCGCACACCACCAGCGCGCGCACCATCGAGACCTACCTGCGTCACATGTGCGAGAAGGTGGCGGCGCGCCTGCGGCGCCTCGACATGCAGGCCGGAAAACTGTACGTCGGCCTGCGCACCGCTGCGCCCGGTGCGGGACTCGAAGCCGTGTTGGCGATCGCACACGGCGCGCCGGACGGACGGCGCTTCTTCGAACAGGCGCGCGCACTGTTCCGCGAGCAGTGGCACGGCGAGGCGGTGATCCAGGTGCAGGTCACGGCCACGCATTTGCACAACACCAGCGGCCAGCTCGAACTGTTCACGCCGGACGAGGTGCGCACCATCCAGCGTTTTGCCGCCATTGACGGCATTAACCGCAAGTACGGCGAGTTCACCGTCGCTCCGGCCACGATCCTCGATCGTTCCAGCATGCCGAATGTGATCGCCCCCGCCTGGCGGCCGGACGGACACCGGCAACACATCCCGGACTAGTTCCTCGCGCTTCTCGAAGTAGTGTTTCGGGGCACTCCCGGAATAGGGCAGAATATATGACAGCTTGCTCAAGAATATCTGGGGTTTTGAGCTGCGCCGGCGAGCGCCGACAAGTCGCCGTGCGTCCGGCTGTCGCTGTGGCAACGGATGATATTCTTCCTATAATCGGACCCAGGTAGTCGGTGCGTTCAACTCACAGACAAAGACGGAGGGCGTATGCAGATTCTTGACCTTGCGGTGGAGGCGATCCGGAAACAGGGCGCGAAGGGACGTGTGAACGGTGCACAGTTGGCGGCAAAGCTGGAGGCGATCGCCGCCTGCGGCGATCAGGCGGCGCACATCTGGCAGGGCTATCTCAACAAGCCGGGTGAGCCCGGTGACAAGTACACCATTGTGAGTTGGGTCGGCGCGGAGCGCGCCAAACAGTTGTATGAGCCGAGTCTCCAGACACATGTGCTGGTGAAGGACCTGTGCGCGGCGGCCGGCAACCAGGCACGCTTCTTGGTGCTGGATGAGAGCCCGATTGCCCTCGCCTATCGCGGACTCAAGGAAGGCGAGACCGGGCCGCAGGCGGCACAGGTGTTGCTCGCAGAGCAGCAGGCCACGAACAAACATCTGCATGCGCTCGCCGACAAGCTGCGTGCAATCAAGTCGGTCACGGCCAAGGCAAAGAAAACTGTGTCCAAGGCGGTAAAGAAGAAATCTGCGCCGAAGAAAAAGGTAACTGCAAAAAAACCCGCCACGAGGAAGGCGGTGAAGAAGGCGGCGAAAAAGAAATAGCGCCCGCCGTCAGGTCTCGCGCAGCGTGAGTATGGTGCGTACACCGTCGTAGTCGCTATCACTTTATAGATGCGAGTTTGGTGGTCGATCTCTGAACTGCACAGCAGCCTGCTAGGATCATATCCGAACTAATCGTTAGCCCGACGCACCGCACCGGGCACTATGCAAATGTAAGGGAGCTATCAATGGGCACCAGTTCCACCAGCCGGCGGGTAATCGGTTTCATCGCCTGGCTGATTGTTTTCCATGTCCTGCTTGCCTACGGACTGCCGGAATGGTTGTTCGCGTCGCTCGTGATACTGCTGGGCATTCTGTACTACCGCATTGGCGTGTTCGGCGCCATGACGGTGTCGCTCACGCTCGTGGTGATCACCGTTGTCTATGGATTGGCGCTTAAGCTCACCGGTCTGGAAGACAGCATTTACTACCGGCCAGACGAAAAATACGCAGGATTTGACTACGCCAACAATCATCGCCGCTATCAGACAAACGTCCATCTCGCCACCAAGACGCCACATGGCGATCTGCGCGCCATGACCACCGAGGACATTGCCGAACCGCGGCACATGATCTTCGATACGGACTCGCAGGGGTTCCGCAACGAACGCGATTATCACGGCCAACGCTACGTGCTGGTGGGCGACGATTTCTGCTTCGGTGCCAAGCGCGCCGGCGACTACACGATGCTCGACGCCGCCGGCCAGGCGCTCGGTTTCGACGTT
>Ga0209253_10001924_pt1 | contig 18288 bp, 32 predicted proteins | sample FrelakmetBRP12BR_FD_187145 | JGI IMG/M metagenome (GOLD analysis project Ga0209253, IMG submission 187145) | Freshwater lake sediment microbial communities from the University of Notre Dame, USA, for methane emissions studies - BRP12 BR (SPAdes)... | ecosystem: Environmental > Aquatic >... | reverse complement strand
GCGCTCTTCAGTCCGGCTTCCGCCGCTGCGACGGCGACGCCCGCGTCGCTAATGACCTGCAGATTGCCCTTCTCAGCCGCTTCGCGCGACAGCGTGATGACGCCGGCACAGGCGCGCGCACAGGCGAGGGGAACTTCCGTCGCCTGCCTAAGGGCGTCCTGGATGGCCATCCTGCGATTTGCCTTCTCCTCGTCCGTCTGCTTCGGCAGACCGTACGCCAACATCAGCGTCTTGAAGACAGCCTGATCGTCTTCCATCATCTTCATGACGCGCGCGCGCAGCGCTTGTGACTTTTCGAGCAACGCCCGGATATCCGCTTCGACCGCGGCGTATTTCGGTTTGCCGAGGGTAAGGTTGCACACCATGGAGACCAGCGCGGCACCCGTTGCGCCCATCAGGGCTGCCGCCGCCCCACCACCGGGCGCCGGGGCGTTGCTGGCGAGCGCATCGAGAAAGGATTGGAGGGTCTGACTCATGGTGTCACCTCATGCCATTTCCTTGGCGACTGCATAGATCTCTTCCGCATCAAACACGCGATCGTTAGCCTCGAAGAGTTTGCCGATGCAAGCGCGGTGCACCGCGAGCTTGAGCGCCCCAAATCCGATCGCGCCCCAGACGACCTTGCCGCCCCGATCCTTGGCCTTGTCGAACATCTCGACACCCTCCACGCCGAGGGGAGGTGTGGCGTTCGCATCCGCGATCAGCTCCAGCGTCGGGTGGTCTTGCCAGTGGTTTTTCTCCAGGAGCTGGACAGCGGCCGCGCCGGTGGCAAAGCAGACATGTGCGCCTCTCAGCGCGTCGGCCCGATCCTGGTTGCTGAAGGCCTCGACGGCTGTCACCGTGATGCCGAAGCGCTGCCGGATCTGATCGCACGACACCTGCGCGCGTTCGCGCTTTCGCGACGTGAGCGCAACGGTTGCTCCTTCCCGCGCGAGCATGACCGCGGCGCGCATACCAACCGGCCCAGTGCCAGCGAGCACGACGGCGTGTTTGCCTGCAAGGCTGCGGTTTTTTGCCATGACGGCGACAGCGGCTGCAGCCGTAGTGTTGCAACCGTTGGAGTCAAGCATGACGGAGACGCGAAAATCGGCGAAGAACTTCTTCTTTACGGCCATGAAGAGCGCCTCTCCCTTGGCCATGTTGCTGCCGCCGAGGAAGATCGCGGTGAAGCGCTTCTCCTTCGGTGCGCGCGTGAAGATCGCGCCGTCGGTGATCCAGTGCACATTCTCGGGCGTGATATCGCTATAGGTCACCACATGGTCTGCACCACCGTCATAGCCGACGACGGTGTCGAACGTGGCAGGAATCGGATCGGGGTCCAGTTGTAGGAGCAGTTTTCTCATCTTCGTGTCCGCCGCTCAAATGGTGGTCAAGGCGCCGAGCTGCAAACGCCCTGCCCATGTCGGAAATGCCTGCGTTAGGGCTGCGAAAGCGTTCGCGTGGTGGGTGCTATTGACCTTTCTCACCTTCGAGGGAGCCCACCGAGTGCGACGCGTAGACGACTTCCTGGCGGCTCACCCGCTTCTTCGGAATGGGATCGGTGCGGCGCCAGTATTCCTGGGCTGCCGCAACGCCGCTGCCAGGCTCAATCTCGATGCCCACATCGCGCATTGCCATTTCCGCGCCAGCCAAAGCGCCAAGCAGCATCAGTTCGTTCAAGTCCCCGAGGTGACCGATGCGGAAGACCTTGCCCGCGACTTTCGAAAGACCGGCACCGAGCGCGAGGTTGTAGCGCCGGAAGGCAACATCGATCACGTGGGCGCCATTGATGCCCTCTGGCACGACAACTGCGCTCACGGTGTCGGACCACCACTTGGACTCCTTGGCGCAGAGCCTGAGCTTCCATCCCTGGATGACCGCCTCGCGCACGCCCTGAGCGAGGCGACTGTGGCGCGCGAAGATGTCCTCGAGCCCTTCCTCGAAGATGATGTTCAGCGACTCGCGCAGGCCGGACAACAGCGGCAACGCCGGGGTATATGGAAAGTAGCCGGTGGGGTTGCTCTTCATCATGTCATCGAGATCGAAGTAGCACCGCTTCATCTTGGCCTCAGTGCGTGCGGCGAGCGCCTTCTGGCTCACACCCAGGATGCCGAGGCCCGCAGGTAGCATCAGGCCCTTCTGGGAGCCGCTCACGACGCAGTCCGCCTGCCACTCGTCCATGCGGAAATCGATGCTAGCGAGCGAGCTCACGGTATCGACGAAGAGCATCGCCGGATGCTTGGCGGCATCCATCGCCTGGCGTACAGCCTCGATATCGCTGGTGACACCGGTCGCGGTTTCGTTGTGACAGACAACGACGGCCTTGATCTTTCCCTCCCGGTCCGCGCGCAGCCTGGATTCGACGACGTCAGGCGGTACCCCCTCGCCCCATTCAACGTCGACGATATCCGGATCCAGGCCAAGGCGCAGCATCATCTCGGCCCACAGGTGGCTGAACTGCCCGAAGCGGAACGTCAGCACCTTGTCGCCCGGCGACAGGGTATTGGTTATCGCCGCCTCCCACGCGCCGGTACCCGACGACGGGAAGATGAAGATCTGCCCAGTCTCGGTCTTGAACACCTTCTTCAGATCTTCGAACAGGCTCTTGGTGAGATCGGGAAACCGGGAAGAACGATGATCCTCCATCGCCACATTCATCGCGCGCAGCACGCGATCCGGCAGGTTGGTGGGTCCGGGAACGAACAGGAAGTTACGCCCGGTTATTCGACTCATTTCGACTCCTCGTTATCGGGGTTGAAGCAGACGCCAGGGGGGGTAGCTTATGCTTGACGGCGAGAGAGTGTATTTCGTGTCGCAGGAAAGAACCACTCGATCCTCTGATCGTTTCGATAAGGGGAGCAACGTCCCTGTCGCGGGCGGAATCAGACGACGCTCACCGCATCGCCGACGGATAGTCCAAGTACTTGTGCGGCGCTGCCTTGGTTCACGGCGATCTCAATGAGCCCAATACTGTTCTCGTACCAGATTGCCTCGCCCCGAGCGACCGCGGAGAAGACCCTGGCGTGGGGTACCTCGCGGCCCGCGACGGCCACGCGGGCGGTTGTGGGAACGCCCGCGGCACGCTGTCCTGTGAATGCGTTGCCATAGTGATCCAGGTAGATCACCTCAAGAAGATCAGCAGCCCCGAGGGTCACCTGCAGTCCGGAAGCGGCGCGCACGCTGCCGTTAGGGAAATCGTCGGTGGCCACAGCGGCTGCCATCGGCGCAAAGAGGTCGCGCCCGTGGAAAGAAGGTGCAGCCGAAGCCGGTATCTGGGTAATCTGCCAGAACTGCCGGGCAGCGGCCCGAGCCCCGGTAACGGCGAATAGCCCGTTGTCCGGGCCGACGAACCAGCGTCCGTCCGCCCGCATGACGATCGCGCCCCGCTCGGTCCCAACACCGGGGTCGACCACACCCATGAAGACGTGACCCTTGGGGAGCTTGGTTATCACTGCCGCAAGCAGATGCGCACTCGCTTCGATGTTGAACGCTGGTGCATCATGCAACAGGTGGATGACTCGGACCCCGGGTGCATGGCGGTCGAGCACGGCTTCCACCTGTCCGACATAAAGGTCGTTCGACCCAAGATCAGTGAAGAGGACGATAGCCATCGGGCCTCACGCGGCGGGGAGGGTGCCGGCTCCCGCGCGCCCTTTCGCGCCAAACCAGTCCCGCAGAAGGGGTCGAAGCACGTCGAAACAGGCGAACATGAATTGATCCTCTTCACGCATTACGGGGCTATGCGTACGCTCGTAGGGATGTTCCCGCGCGGTCAGGCCCTCGGGGACCAGTGCATGTTTCTTGTGCGGGTCGAGGAGGAGGATGTCACCCGGCGCATGACGCCTGGCACGGGACTTGGCGTCGACTACTCCCAGTCGCCCCGAATGGACCACGATAATCAAGAAGTGGACGCCCGGGTAGTTGTGCCGGTCATCGTGCAGACTAATCGGCCCGCAACCATGCACGGTGAAACGGTCTAGGCTCAACCACTCGCGGGGAATGCCTGCCCTCTCCGACACCTCGCTCCGCAGCCCATCCACGAACCCAAAGCTCACCTGCCCCCGCACGGCGTCGAGCTCCCGCGTCTCCTCGGCCGGAAACCCGTCCGGGCAGAGGTCGCGAGCGATCGGAAACAGCGCTTCAAGCCCCGCTCGGCAGGCTGCGACACGTTTCCCAGTCATGACGAGGGTGGCGTATCGCATCAACCTGGAGCAAAAAAAGCCGGGGGTCTCCCGGCCGTTCCACTTGACGGCGCGGACCTATCAAGCCTTCGCGTCGCCCTTCGCCCCGGACGCCGTGCTCCCCTCTTCCGGTCGGTCCATGAGCTCGACGAGTGCCATCGGAGCATTGTCCCCCTGCCGGAAGCCGAACTTCAGGATGCGCAGGTAGCCACCATTGCGGGTGGCATAACGCGGCCCTAGCTCGTCGAAGAGCTTCACCACGATCTCGCGGTCGCGCAGGCGGTTGAAGGCGAGGCGACGATTCGCAAGGCTCGCGTGTTTGCCAAGTGTGATCATGGGCTCGACGACGCGCCGCAGCTCCTTTGCCTTGGGCAGGGTAGTCTTGATCACTTCGTGCCGCAGCAGGGAGTTGGTCAGGTTCCTCAGCATGGCAACGCGATGGCTGCTGGTTCGGTTGAGCTTTCTGAGACCCAGGCGATGTCGCATGTCGGCTTCTCCATTTCCCGCCTTACGGCTTTTCCAGTCCGGCGGGGGGCCAGTTCTCAAGCTTCATCCCAAGCGTCAGGCCGCGCGATGCCAACACTTCCTTGATCTCGTTGAGCGACTTGCGCCCGAGATTGGGGGTCTTGAGCAACTCGTTCTCGGTGCGCTGGATGAGATCCCCGATGTAATAGATGTTCTCGGCCTTCAGGCAGTTGGCCGAGCGCACGGTAAGCTCAAGATCGTCCACGGGACGCAGCAGGATCGGATCGACCTGCGGCGCCCTCGGCGCCTCGACGGCAGCGGGCGTCGGGCGAATATCCGCAAAGAGCTGCAGCTGGTCGACCAGAATGCGCGCCGCAAAGCGAATCGCCTCCTCGGGTTCCACGCTGCCGTTGGTTTCGATGTCGATTACAAGCTTGTCGAGGTCGGTACGCTGCTCCACACGCGCCGACTCCACGGCATAGCTCACCCTGCGCACCGGGCTGAAAGATGCATCCAGCAGGATGCTCCCGATGGAGCGCGAATCCTTGTCGGCAACGCGCGAGGTGGCTGGCACATAACCGCGCCCGTGCTCGACCTTCAACTGCATGTCGATCTTGCCTCCCACGGCAAGATGGGCAATGACGTGATCGGGGTTGATGATCTCCACGTCGTGTGAGACCTCGATGTCACCCGCGGTGACCACTCCCTCGCCCTCTTTCTTGAGCGAGAGCAGCGCCTCCTCGCGATTGTACAACTTGAGAACCACTCCCTTGAGATTTAGCAGGATGTCCACCACGTCTTCCTGTACACCGTCAAGGGTCGAATATTCATGCAGGACGCCCGCTATCTTCACCTCGGTCGGCGCATAGCCGGGCATGGAAGAAAGCAGCACCCGGCGCAGCGCATTGCCGAGCGTGTGACCGTAACCGCGCTCGAACGGCTCCATCGTGACCTTCGCGTGTAGCGGCGAAAGGTTCTGGACGTCGACGATCCGCGGCTTCAGAAATCCCGTGCTTTGCATGGACTGTATTCCTGACAACAATTACTTGGAGTACAACTCGATGACCAAGCTTTCATTGATGGTGGGCGGAAGCTCGGAGCGTTGCGGGCGCGCCTTGAAGGTGCCCTTTAGGTCCTTGACATCCACGTCGATCCACTCCGGAAATCCGCGGCTTTCCGCGGCCTCGGTCGCCCCCTTGATTCGGAGCTGCGTCTTCGCGGCTTCCGCGACTTCGACGACATCACCGGGGCGAACCTGATACGACGGGATGTTCACCCGCTTACCGTTGACGACGATGCCATTGTGACGGACGATCTGACGCGCCTCGGACCGCGACGAACCGAAGCCCATGCGATAGCAGACCGTATCGAGACGACTCTCCAGTAACTGCAACAGATTCTCGCCAGTAACCCCCCGGCGACGGTCAGCTTCCTGATAGACCCCCCGAAACTGACGCTCCAAGACGCCGTAAATGCGGCGTACTTTCTGCTTCCCGCGCAGCTGGTTGGCATAATCCGATTTCCGGAGATTCTTCTGTCCGTGTTGCCCGGGCGCATAGCTGCGGCGCTCGATCGCGCACTTGTCTGTGAAGCACTTTTCGCCCTTAAGGAAGAGCTTCTCTCCCTCGCGCCGGCAGAGTCGGCACTTCGCGTCGGTGTAGCGGGCCATTGGCGAACACACTCCTAGATGCGACGCTTCTTGGGCGGCCGGCAGCCGTTGTGGGGTACCGGAGTCACGTCCGAGATGCTGGTGATCTTGAAACCGCAGGCATTCAAGGCCCGTACCGCCGATTCGCGGCCCGGCCCGGGACCTTTGATGTGGACTTCGAGGTTCTTGACTCCGCACTCCTGCGCCGCCCGACCGGCCTGCTCCGCAGCTACCTGCGCAGAGAAAGGCGTACTCTTGCGCGAGCCCTTGAAGCCGGCAGAACCCGAGGTCGCCCAGGAAAGCGCATTGCCTTGGCGATCAGTGATGGTCACGATCGTGTTGTTGAACGAGGCGTGAATGTGAGCGATGCCTTCCGCCACGTTCTTCTTGACCTTCTTGCGCACACGCGTGCTCGCCTTAGCCATGCTCCGCCTTCCTCACTTGCCCGCTGCCGCCCGCCCGGCGCCGATCACCTTGCGCGGCCCTTTCCGGGTGCGTGCGTTGGTGCGGGTGCGCTGTCCCCGCACCGGCATTCCGCGGCGGTGCCGCAAACCCCGATAGCAGCCCAGGTCCATGAGCCGCTTGATATTCATGGTGGTTTCGCGACGCAGATCACCCTCCACCGCAAACTTGCCAACCTGCTCGCGCAGCCGATCCATCTGCTGCTCGGCGAGGTCCTTGATCTTCGTGTGCGAGTCCACGCCCGCCGCCGTACAGATGGCGCGCGCCCGGGCGCGACCGATGCCGTAGATCGCGGTAAGCGCAATCTCCGCGTGCTGATGGTTGGGGATGTTCACCCCCGCAATCCGGGCCATGGGTGCTCCAACGAAGGAAAACTGAGGATTATATTCAGCCCGCGCGCTATTCTCAAGCGAGGCTCATCCCTGCCGCTGCTTGTGACGCGGGTCAGCGCAAATCACGCGCACGACCCGCTTGCGCCGGATGATCTTGCACTTGCGACAGATCCTCTTTACCGATGCCTGCACTCTCATTGCATACTCCAAAAGGGGTCGCCACCGCAGCGAACGCAACCTCGAGCTACTTCGCCCGGAATACGATGCGCGCGCGGGACAGATCGTAGGGGGTTAGCTCCACCGTCACCTTGTCCCCGGGCAATATGCGAATGTAGTGCATGCGCATCTTTCCGGAGATGTGACCGAGGACGATATGACCGTTTTCCAGCTTCACTCGGAACGTTGCGTTGGGCAAGGTCTCCACGACCTCGCCTTGCATCTGTATCGTTTCTTCTTTGGACATTCAGTCCCTAGCGAGGCCGAGGCAGGCCGCCCTTGAGTGGCGACTTCTTCAAGAGCGGCTCGTACTGATGGGAAATCATGTAAGCCTGCACCTGCGCCCAGAAGTCCATCGTCACCACAACCACGATAAGCAGGCTCGTGCCCCCGAAGTAGAACGGTACATTCCACTTCACGATCAGGAACTCGGGGAGCAGGCAGACGAGGGTAACGTACGCCGCCCCGGCAAGCGTGAGCCGAGTGAGAATTTTCTCCACGTACTTCGCCGTCTGCTCGCCGGGGCGGATACCGGGCACGAACGCGCCGCTTTTCTTCAAGTTGTCGGCAGTCTCCTTCGGATTGAAGACGAGTGCCGTGTAGAAGAAACAGAAGAACACGATGGCGGCTCCGTATAGCATCACGTACACCGGTTGGCCTGGATGCAGGGTCGCCGCGATATCCTTCAGCCAGTTCGCCTGCTCGCTTTGACCGAACATACCGGCGATGGTGGCCGGGAAGAGGATGATACTGGACGCGAAGATCGGCGGGATCACGCCGGCCATGTTGAGCTTCAGCGGCAGAAACGAAGTTTGCCCGCCATAGATGCGCTTGCCGATTTGCCGCTTCGCGTAGTTCACCAGGATCTTCCGTTGCCCCCTTTCGACGAAGACAACGAAGGCTGTAACCAGAACTGCGGCAGCAAAGAGCAGAAGCACGAACGGAATGGAAAACGCACCCGTGCGCGCCAGTTCGAGCGTGCCGCCGATCGCGTTGGGAAGTCCGGCCGCGATGCCGGCGAAAATGATGATGGAAATTCCATTCCCGAGGCCACGCTCTGTGATCTGCTCGCCCAGCCACATAAGGAACATGGTACCGGTGACGAGCGTGATCACCGTGTTGAAGCGAAACATGAGACCCGGATCGAGTACCAGTCCGGCCTGCCCCTCGAGCGCCACCGAAATGCCAACCGCCTGGAACGTCGCTAGCGCCACTGTCCCATAGCGGGTGTACTGCGTGATCTTTCGGCGGCCCGCTTCACCTTCCTTCTTGAGAGCCTCGAGAGTCGGCACCACCACGGTCATCAACTGCATGATGATCGACGCGGAGATGTAAGGCATGATTCCCAGCGCGAAAATCGTGAACCGTGACAGCGCACCGCCCGAAAACATGTTGAACATGTCGAGAATGCCACCGCGCTGGGTCTTGAAGAGTTCTTCCAGCACCACGGGGTCGATGCCGGGCACCGGGATGTGGGCACCGATCCGGTAGACGATAAGCGCACCGAGCAGGAACAGCAGACGACGGCGGAGGTCGCCGAAGCGACCCGACATGCCGAAAGCAGCGTTCGCAGTAGCCACGCGCGTCTGCCTCTCAGGCCTCGATCGTCCCGCCCACCGACTCGATCGCGGTACGCGCGCCCTTGGTGACGAGCACGCCCTTCAGCTTGAGAGCGCGCATGACCTTGCCCTTCAGAATGACCTTGGCCGACGACGCGGCGGAGCTCACCAAGCCTGCCTGCTTGAGCGCGAGCAAGTCGATGATATCGGCCCGAAGCGCTTCCAGCGCGACCAGGCGCACTTGCTCCGTAGCACCCCGTTGCAGCGGCGGCGTGAAGCCGCGCTTCGGCAGCCGCCTCTGCAGCGGCATCTGTCCGCCCTCGAAGCCGATCTTGTGGAACCCCCCGGCGCGAGCTTTCTGGCCCTTGTGGCCGCGCCCGGCGGTCTTGCCCAGCCCGCTGCCGATGCCGCGGCCCACGCGACGGCGGGGGCGTTTCGCGCCCGCAGCAGGTTTCAGCGTATTCAGTCGCATCTCAACCCTCGCACTTCACCAGATAACCGACCTTCCGGATCATGCCGCGCACCGCAGGCGTATCCTCGAGCTCGACGCTCTGGTGCAGGCGCCGCAGCCCAAGCCCCCGCACGCATGCGCGATGGGATTGGAGCGTCCCGATCGGGCTTCTCACCAGCGTCACCTTGAGCTTCTTGCTTGCTTGGTCCATGGCAGTCACCGCGTGATCTCTTCCACCGACTTGCCGCGCTTCGCCGCGATTTCGGCGGGCGTATTCATAGAGGCAAGCCCGTTCAGGGTTGCCCGCACAACGTTGTAGGGATTGGTCGAGCCGAAGCACTTGGCAAGCACGTCGGTCACGCCCATTACCTCGAAGACCGCGCGCATGGCGCCGCCGGCGATGATACCGGTGCCTTCCGATGCGGGCTGGATATACACAGTGCTCGCGCCATGTTTCCCGAGCACCGAATGATGCAGCGTGCCGCCTTTGAGGCTCACCTTGAAAAGCTTGCGCCGGGCCTCGTCGAGCGCTTTTTGGACCGCGACTGGAACCTCCCGGGCCTTGCCCTTGCCCATGCCGATGCGACCGTCCCCGTCTCCCACCACCGTGAGCGCTGCGAAGCCGAGGATACGGCCACCCTTCACGACCTTGGTGACGCGGTTCACGGAGATCATTTTCTCCTTCAGCCCGTCGCCGCGATCCTCGCCGGACTGCATTTTGGGTTGCATTCTTGCCATTGTCGTCGCCTAGAACTTGAGACCAGCTTCGCGGGCCGCGTCCGCAAGAGCCTTCACCCTGCCGTGATAACGGTACCCGGAGCGGTCAAAGGCCACCTGCTCGATGCCGAGGCCGCGTGCCTTCTCCGCGATCCGTTTGCCCACCAGGGCCGCCGCGGCGGCGTTGCCGCCGGACTTGAGCGACTGTCGCACTTCCGGCTCAAGCGTCGAGGCACTGGTTAGCACGCGATCACCCTGCGAGCTGATTACCTGAGCATAAATATGACTGTTGCTCCGATGCACGCAAAGACGCACCTGCTTCAACTGCGCGATCTTCGCGCGGGTTCGGCGCGCCCGGCGCAGACGCGATTCATTTTTCTCGCTCATTCTGGCCTCGTCACTTCTTCTTGGTCTCTTTGAGGACCACCACCTCGTCCACATAGCGCACACCCTTGCCTTTGTAGGGCTCCGGCCTGCGGTAAGCGCGAATCTCGGCGGCCACCTGACCGACCAACTGCTTGTCGATGCCCTTCACGAGGACATCCGTCTGACTCGGCGTCTCGACTTTCACGCCCTTGGGCATCTTGTGCGCGATCGGGTGCGAGAACCCGAGCGTTAGGTTCAACGTGTCGCCGGCTGCCTGCGCGCGATAACCGACTCCAACCAACTGCAGCTTCTTTTCGAATCCCTTGGTCACTCCGTGCACCATGTTGGCGAGCAGCGCACGCACCGTTCCCGACATGGCGACTGCATGCCGGGAGTCATCGCGCGCCTTGACCTGGATCTTGTCGCCTTCTCGCTCGAGCACCACATTCCCCTTCAAAGACTGAGCCAGGATGCCGAGAGGCCCCTTCACGACCACCTGGGCATCGGTGACGGTGATCTCGACCCCCGAGGGCACGGCGACTGGAATCTTAGCTACGCGGGACATGAATGGATTCTCCGGGTGTCCGTCGTCACGCCACGATGCAGAGCACCTCACCGCCCACGCCAGCTGCGCGCGCCTTGCGATCGGTCATCACGCCCCGAGACGTGGAGACGATCGCGATGCCCAGCCCATTCATGACGCGCGGGATGCTGTCGGAACCCTTGTAGATACGCAGCCCCGGCCGACTCACGCGCTCGATCTTCTCGATCACGGGACGGCCGGCGTAGTACTTGAGGCCAATATCGAGCTGCGGTTTGCCGGGCTCGCCACGCACCGCGAAGTCCTCGATGTAACCTTCGTCCTTCAGCACCTGCGCGATCGACACCTTGAGCTTGGAGGAAGGCATCGAAACGGAGACCTTCTCCGCCTCCTGTGCATTGCGTATGCGAGTCAGCATGTCGGCGATCGGATCGTTCATGCTCATTCGGGACGCTCTCCTACCAGCTGGCCTTGATCATGCCCGGGATCTCGCCGCGCATCGCGATATCCCGCAGCTTGCTCCGCCCCAGCCCGAACTTGCGGTATACGCCACGCGCACGCCCCGTCAGCACGCAGCGGTTGCGCAAGCGCACCGGACTCGCGTTCCGAGGCAGCGCCTGGAGCATCGCGCGGGCAGCGTCCTTATCCTCGTCCGACGCGTGTGCGTTGCGGATAACGGCGATCAGTTGGGCCCGCTTCGGTGCGAACTTTGCGACCACTGCGCGCCGCTTATTCTCACGGTTGATCAGAGACAGCTTTGCCATCGGTTGCTAGTTCCGGAAAGGAAATCGGAATGCGGCAAGGAGGGCCTTTCCCTCTTCATCGCTTCTTGCAGTGGTGGTAATGGTGATGTTCATCCCCCGTAGCGCATCGATCTTGTCGTACTCGATCTCCGGAAAGATGATCTGTTCCTTGACACCCATGTTGTAGTTGCCCCGCCCGTCGAACGCGCGCCCGGAGACACCGCGAAAATCCCGGATGCGTGGAATGGCAATGTTCACCAGCCGGTCAAGGAACTCGTACATACGTGCGCCGCGCAGGGTCACCATGCATCCGATCGGATAACCCGCGCGGATCTTGAAAGTCGCGATCGACTTCCTCGCTTTCGTCACCACCGGCTTTTGCCCGGAGATCTTCTCCAGGTCGCCACAAGCGCTTTCCATCACCTTCTTGTCGGCCACCGCCTCGCCAACGCCCATGTTGAGCGTGATCTTCTGGATGCGCGGCACCTGGAGCAGCGACTTGTAACCGAAGCGCTTCATCAGGTCCGGGACCACCTTCTCCCGATAGTGGGCTTGCAGACGGGGCATCGCCGTTCCTTATGCCTCGATGAGTTCGCCGTTCGACTTGAAAAACCGCACCTTGCGCTTGTCCTCAAGGATCCGGAAGCCCACCCGGTCGGCCTTCTGGGTCGCGGGATTGAAGATCGCCACGTTCGAGACGTGCAGCGGCATCTCCTTGTCCACGATGCCGCCCGTGGTGCCCTTCATGGGATTTCCGCGCTGGTGCTTCCTGACCCGATTCGCCCCTTCCACCACGACGTGCTCGGCATCGACGACACGCAGCACGGAACCGCGCTTGCCCTTGTCCTTGCCAGCAATCACGATCACGTTGTCGCCCTTTCTGATCTTGCGCATGGCACTCCCCTCAGAGCACTTCCGGCGCGAGCGAGACGATCTTCATGAACTTCTCCGTGCGCAGCTCCCGGGTGACAGGGCCGAAGATGCGCGTGCCGATCGGTTCCAGCTTATTGTTGAGCAGCACCGCAGCATTATTGTCAAACCGGATGAGAGAGCCGTCGGGCCGGCGCACACCCTTCGCGGTGCGTACGACCACCGCGCTGTAGATCTCTCCCTTCTTCACGCGCCCCCGCGGCGCCGCGTCCTTTACGGTCACCTTGATCACGTCGCCGATGCTCGCATAACGCCGCTTGGAGCCGCCCAGCACCTTGATGCACATGACGGAGCGTGCGCCGGTGTTGTCGGCGACATCAAGCATACTCTGCATCTGAATCATGGCTGTTTCGCCTTATCCAACTTGATCCGCCCCCGACTCCCGCGAGCCGCACAACCGACGGTCAGTCTTGGAACCCGCCTGGGTATATGGTCCGCTCGCCCGAACCGGAAGCGGCCTTCAGAAAACGTTGGATTGTAGGCTTGCCCGCAGCAGCGGGCAAGCCCCAGCTACTCGACAGCCACAGCTACTCGACCCGTTAGACACCGCGAGACTTCTCGACCAGGCGTGCGACGCGCCACGCCTTTGTCTTGGAGAACGGCCGGCACTCCACGATCTCGACCAAGTCGCCCGGGTGAAGCTCGTTCTTCTCGTCATGAGCGTGGTACTTCTTCGACCGGGTCATGACCTTGCCGTAAACGGGGTGCTTCACCTTCCGCTCCACCAGCACGGTAACAGTTTTGTTCATCTTGTTACTCACCACCCGCCCCAACAGGGCCCGCGCTAATCGGTTCTCGCTCATGCCTGCTTTGCCTTCTCGGTCAATACGGTGCGCACTCGCGCAATGTCACGCCGGACCTTGCCGAGCTGGCTCGAATCGGAAAGCTGCTGCGTCGCGTGCTGCATGCGCAGGCTGAAGTGCGCCTTCAGCAGTTCCATCAGCTCCTGCTTCAGCTCTGCCGGCGTCTTCGATCTCAATTCCGTTGTATTCATCGCTCACACCACCTGCCTGGTCACGAACGTGGTCGAGATCGGAAGCTTGGCCGCGGCTAGGCGGAAGGCCTCCCGGGCCGACACTTCGTCAACGCCGTCCATCTCATACAGCACCTTCCCCGGCCGGATCTCGGCCACGAAATACTCGGGATTGCCCTTGCCGTTGCCCATGCGCACCTCGGCCGGCTTCCGGGAGACCGGCTTGTCCGGGAAGATGCGAATCCAGATACGGCCGCCACGCTTGATGTGGCGTGTCATCGCGCGTCGCGCGGCCTCGATCTGACGCGCCGTCAAGCGACCACGACCGACTGCCTTGAGACCAAACTCGCCGAAGCTCACCTTCGCGCCGCGGGTGGCGATACCGGTATTCCGGCCCTTCTGCTGCTTGCGATACTTCTGTCTAGCTGGCTGCAGCATGCTTCACTCCTGGTTTCCTGGGCCGGCGCTCGCCTTCGCCGGCGCGTCCCTTCCGTTCCGGCTCGGCGGAAGGCGCCGCAGCAGGCGGCTCGCCATGCCCCATGACTTCGCCCTTGAAAACCCACACCTTGATGCCGATGACACCATAGGTCGTCTTCGCCTCGGAGACACCATAGTCGATGTCGGCCCGCAGAGTATGCAGCGGCACCCGACCTTCGCGATACCACTCGGTGCGCGCGATCTCGGCGCCGTTCAGCCGCCCGGCGCTCATGATCTTGATGCCCTGCGCGCCGAGGCGCATGGCGTTTTGCATCGCACGCTTCATGGCGCGGCGGAACATGATCCGCTTTTCGAGCTGGGCCGCGATCGAGTCCGCGATCAGCTGCGCGTCGAGTTCCGGTTTGCGGATCTCCTCGATGTTGACGTGAACGGGCACCCCCATCATGCGCTGCAACTGATTGCGCAGGTTCTCGATGTCCTCCCCCTTCTTGCCGATGACGACACCGGGACGGGCGCTGAAAACGGTGATGCGCGCGTTCTTCGCCGGGCGCTCGATCACCACCTTGCCCACGGCTGCGTTGCCGAGCTTGTTCCGGAGGAACTCACGGACCTTGATGTCCTCGATCAGCATCGACGGATACGTCTTCTTGTTCGCGTACCAACGCGAGCTCCAGTTGTGCTTGACAGCAAGTCGGAACCCCGTCGGGTGAATCTTCTGTCCCATGCTTACCCCTTATCACCCACGGTGAGGAAGATGTGGCAGGTCGGCTTCATGATCCGGTTGGCACGACCCTTTGCTCTCGGCATGAAGCGCCGCATGAAAGTACCGCGCTCGACGTGGATGACTGAAACCCTCAGCTCGTCGATATCCGCACCCTCGTTGTGCTCCGCGTTGGCGATGGCCGATTCGAGCACCTTCCTGATGATTGCGGCGCCGCGCTTCGGGCTGAACGTGAGCACGTTGAGCGCCTTGTCCACCGGCAATCCGCGAATCTGATCCGCGACCAGCCGCGCCTTCTGGGCGGACAGGCGTACACCACGCAGTACCGCTCTGGTTTCCATGGCCGCCTCCTGCCTACTTCTTCACGGCCGCAGCCTTCTTGTCGCCGGAATGGCCCTTGAAGGTGCGGGTATGCGAAAACTCGCCCAGCTTATGCCCCACCATGTTCTCGGTTACGAACACGGGGATATGCTGCTTGCCATTGTGGACCGCGATCGTGAGCCCAACGAAGTCCGGAAGGACGGTCGAGCGGCGCGACCACGTCTTGATGGGGCGCTTGTCATTGGTGGCGCGCGCGGCCTCAACCTTCTTGATGAGGTGCAGATCCACGAACGGGCCTTTCTTGATCGAACGTGCCATGTGTGAGACCCCTTACTTCGCGCGCCGACGCACGATCATGCTGCGCGTGCGCTTGTTCTTGCGGGTGCGATAGCCTTTCGTCGGGGTGCCCCAGGGGCTCACCGGGTCGCGGCCCGCGGCCGTCTTGCCTTCTCCGCCACCGTGCGGGTGATCGATTGGGTTCATCGCGACACCACGCACCGTCGGACGGATACCACGCCAGCGTTGTGCCCCGGCCTTGCCGATCGATTCAAGGGAGTGCTCCTCGTTGCCGACCTCGCCGATGGTCGCGCGGCAATCGACATGCACGCGACGGATTTCGCCGGAGCGCAACCGGAGCTGTGCGTAACTGCCTTCTCGCGCGAGGAGCTGCACGGATGCGCCGGCCGAGCGGGCAAGCTGTGCGCCCTTTCCCGATGTCATCTCGACGCAATGGATGGTCGTGCCGATGGGAATACTCCGAAGCGGCAGCGCATTCCCTGCCTTGATGGGTGCATCGACCCCGCTCATGAGTTGCGCGCCGACGGCGAGACCCTTCGCCGCAATGACGTAGCGTCGCTCGCCGTCGGCGTAGCAGAGCAACGCGATGTGCGCGCTACGGTTCGGGTCGTACTCGATACGCTCCACTTTCGCGGGGATGCCATCCTTGTTGCGGCGAAAGTCGATGATGCGGTAATGCTGCTTGTGCCCACCACCCTGGTGGCGCGTCGTAATATGCCCGTAGCTGTTACGCCCCGCCTTCTTCGACTGCTTCTCGACGAGCTTCGCCTCCGGTCGACCCTTGTACAGACCGGGTGTCACCACCCGCACGGCCGCCCGCCGGCCGGCTGAGGTGGGCTTCATTTTCACGAGTGCCATCCTATTTCATCTCCCCTGCGGCAAAGGTGATCTCCTGCCCGGGCGCGAGGGCGACGTAGGCCTTCTTCCAGTGATTGTGACGGCCCATATAGCGCCCAAACCGCCGCTCCCGGGCCTTAACGTTCGACACCTGCACTGATTTCACCTGAACCTTAAAGAGATGCTCCACCGCGGCCTTGATTTCGGGCTTCGTGGCATCTCGCGCCACCTTGAAGACGACCTGGTTCGCCTTCTCGCCGAGGAAGGTGCTCTTCTCGGAAACCACCGGCGCTAGCAGCACCAGCATCAGCCGCTCGGAAACCGCGGCAGGATGCCTTTGAGCCTGTGCGTTCATCCCAGCATCTCCTCGAACTTGGCCACCGCGCCACGCGTCATGACCACGTGGCCGAAGCGCATCAGGCTAACCGGATCTGCTTCACTCGGCTTGAGCACCAGCACGTGGGGCAAGTTGCGCGCCGAGAGGTAAAGATTGCTGTCCGGCGAGTCGGTGATGATAAGCAGCGACTCATAGCCCATCCCTTTGACCTTCTCGGCAAGGAGCTTGGTCTTGGGGGCCTCAACCCCGAAGTTCTCGACCACCGCGAGCCGCCCTTCGCGCACCAGTTGCGAGAGGATCGACGATACGCCTGCCCGGTACATCTTGCGGTTCACCTTCTGGGTGAAATTCTCGTATGGGCTTGCGGGGAAGATCTTACCCCCACCCCGCCACAGCGGACTCGACGCCATCCCCGCGCGCGCCCGGCCGGTGCCTTTCTGGCGCCAAGGCTTGCGGGTCGACTTCGCCACGTCGCCGCGCGCCTTCTGCGCCCGGGTGCCCTGGCGAGCATTCGCGAGGAACGCTGTCACGATCTGGTGGACGAGGGCCTCGTTGTACTCACGGCCGAACGCGGCATCGGAGGCCGCAACGCTCGCGGTCGACTGACCCTGGTTATCGATCACCTTGAGGTCCATCATGCACCTCCCTTGGCGGCCGGTCGCACGATAATGCTGCCTCCCGCCGCTCCAGGGATGGCGCCGCGCACCAGCAGCAACTGACGGTCAACGTCGACGCGAATGACCTGCAAGTTGGACACCGTACGCCGCACATCCCCGAGGTGACCCGCCATGCGCTTGCCGGGAAAGACCCGCCCCGGATCCTGATTCTGGCCGATGGAGCCGGGCTTGTTATGGGAGATGGAGTTGCCGTGGCTCGCCCGGTTGGAACCGAAGTTGTGGCGCTTAATGGACCCGGCGAAGCCCTTGCCCTTCGAGGTTCCAGTGACATCCACCTTCTGGCCGACCTTGAAGATCTCCACCGAGACGGCGCTGCCGAGCTGATACGCGGCGAGGTCCCCGCCGTCGACGCGAAACTCCTTGAGCAGGATGCCAGCTTCCGTGCCAGCCCTCGCGAAATGGCCCTGCGCAGGCTTCACCACCCGACCCGGCCGGCGCGCACCGAAGGTCAACTGTACCGCGGCGTAACCGTCCTTCTCGGGCGTCTTGACCTGCGTCACCCGATTGCCCGAGACGTCGAGCACCGACACCGGGACGGAATCACCGTCGTCGGTAAAGATGCGCATCATGCCGACCTTGCGGCCGACCAGACCTAAACTCATCGTTCTTGCCCTCGATAAAGGGGCCGGCTGCAAATGGCCGGTAATAAAAGCGGTGAGGCGGAAGGCGAATTAAAGCTTGATCTCCACATCCACCCCGGCCGGCAGGTCGAGCTTCATTAGCGCGTCCACGGTCTTGTCAGTGGGATCGATGATGTCCATCAGCCGCAGATGCGTGCGGATCTCGAACTGATCGCGAGAGGTCTTGTTCACGTGGGGAGAACGCAGCACGTCGTACCGCTCGATGCGCGTGGGCAGGGGGACGGGCCCCTTGACGACGGCACCGGTCCGCTTCGCGGTCTCGACGATCTCGAGTGCCGACTGATCGATGAGGCGATAGTCGAACGCCTTGAGGCGGATCCGGATCTTCTGCTTCTGCAGTGCGGCCATCATGCTTACTCGATCACCTTTGCTACGACGCCGGCGCCGACGGTTCGTCCGCCCTCGCGGATGGCAAATCGCAATCCCTCTTCCATCGCAATGGGCGCAATCAAACTC
>Ga0209253_10001922_pt1 | contig 18311 bp, 15 predicted proteins | sample FrelakmetBRP12BR_FD_187145 | JGI IMG/M metagenome (GOLD analysis project Ga0209253, IMG submission 187145) | Freshwater lake sediment microbial communities from the University of Notre Dame, USA, for methane emissions studies - BRP12 BR (SPAdes)... | ecosystem: Environmental > Aquatic >... | reverse complement strand
GTGTTGCTGGTGCCGCTGACGCTGAACCGGCTGGACACTTTTTCCAGCGCCTTGAAACTATGGGATGACGCCGAGAAGCTGGTGCGGGGCAAAACCGGTGTGTTTGGCATCGAGCGTATTTACTACAATCGCGGCACCGAATTGGGACAACTCAAACGATATGAGGAAGCTATCGCTGATTTCAGCAAGGCCATCGCGACTTACCCTTTTGACTATGTTTATGGAAATCGCGCCACGGCTTATTATTTACTGGGAAGAAATCATGAGGCACTGCTGGATTATGATCGAGCCATTGCGCTCAATCCAGAAAATGCCAACTCTTTTTACAATCGCGCTTTGGTTTACCGCGCAATCGGCAATTTCGCTGCTGCGCAGGAGGATATCAGGAAAAGCTGTGCGCTGGGGTTGTGCCCTTGAATTCGCTGAGGATACAGTGGCCACTCCTGCTGCTGGGAGATTTTCAAACCTGATATAGAAGTTGAAAAGACCAAGGGCTGGTTCTGATACCCAGCCCTTAGTCTTTTTGTTCAAAGCTTATTTATTTGGTGGCTGGCTTATCCTTGTCGGCTGCATTTGGATCATATTTTCCTCGCATATCCTTATTGGTAAAACCTTCGAGAGGACCAAGACTGAAGGGGCGATAGACATCCACCTTTTGGAAAAACTGGTCTGCAAAATAAATCCGCCCATCGCTGTCAACAGCAACACCGGAAGGGAGCATCGCATGGGTTGGCCCGGCCTTGTCAGAGCGGACACCTACGGCCATCAGCAACTGTCCCTCGGGGTTGAATATCTGGAAATTGCCGAATGCGGCATCTACCACATAAATATTCCCATCCTTGTCCAGGGCTAATTCCTTGGGACGTGAGAATTGTCCGCCCATTCGGCCGATGGAGCCGAACGTGCTGATGAACTTGCCGTCCGGACTGAATTTCTGGACGCGGAAGTTACCGCCATCCACAACATATAGTGAACCGTCCAGAGCCACCGTCACGTCTCGCGGAAGGTTAAGCTCGCCCGGCTTGTTGCCACGCTTGCCGATTTCGGAAAGCTTCTCGCCGCTTTTCCCGTCGTACACCAATATCCTGTGGGTATCGTAGCTGCTTCCGCCAATGTCCACAGCGTAAACGCGGCTTCCGTCTGCATTAACGCCGAGTCCCGCTGGGCGATTGATATCAGTGGGGCTTCCGATAGTGCGCTGGTAATGACCATCGCGGTCATAGACAAAAATCACCTTTGCCAAGCCATCAAGTACAAAGACATTGCCATCCTTGTCTACTTCGATGCCCAGCGGTCTGGCTAATTGTCCGGGTTCTTCCTCGCCGAACGAGAAGAACTTTTGCTCTGGTACATCGAACACCATCACATTGCGGCGTCCGGTATCCCCGACGAAGACGCGTCCGCGATGCACCGCGACACCATAGGGTTTGCCCAAACCTTCACCCTTCTTCTGTTCCCCGGTGAGTGCGCGCCTGAGAGCATCATTCTCTTGATCAGGCACCACATCGATGCTGGCGTGCAGGGTGCGTTCATAAATGAATCTTGGCGCATCGGGAGGGGCCGGGAAGACCATCTCGTCCTTAAGCGATTGGGGCATGGACTGCATCTCAGGTGCAGATGTGCAGCCGCCGATCGCAAGGGTGATTGCCAAGATAATAAATATCAGGGTTCGCTTCGTCATTTTTATTCCCAAGTTAGGTTCCATATCTATCGCAAGCATACACAAAGAGAAATTCGCGCGCAACCTCCCTCGCTCCGATTGAAGGCGCCGCCGGAATTTGCAGCAGTGTTGTCAAGTGTGATAACATTTTTTCTCTCTATATTTAGAGAAGCGGGCGCACAAGCGCAGCGGAAGAAACCCTGTCGAATCAAATGAGGTCATAATGTCCATGTATTCATCACCATCTCTGTTGCAAGCCACCCGAAAACCCACTTGCATAATGTATTTTCTTACCATTCTGCTGCTGTGTGGTTCGAATGCGGCGCTCGCTGGCGAGCGTGGAACGAAATCCGACAGTGTGACGCGCCCCGGCGCAAAGATATTCCACAATTTCTGTTCGGTGTGCCACGGCGACAAAGGGAACGGACAAAGCCGGGCCAGGGGTAGTTTTGCTGTTCCGCCACGTGATTACACCACTCCGGAGGCGGCCATTGAATTGACTCGTGAGCGTATGATCAATTCCGTCACCAACGGGCGTCCGGGTACCGCGATGATTGCTTGGCGTACCGAGCTTACTCCAGCGGAAATAGAAGGGGTGGTAGATTACATCCGCGCAACGTTCATGAAATTGGATAGCAACGCCGCTGCACGCGCCAAGCCGAGCGACGCACTCCTGGCAAGCCGTGGAGGTGTGCTTTACATGCAGGCCTGTGCGATGTGTCACGGGGACACCGGCAAACGCATGACATCGGGCCGGATGCAGCCACCACCAACGGATTTCACCTTGCCCAAGGCTGCCACCGAGTTGACCCACAAGCGAATGATCGCTTCGATCACCAATGGGCGGCCAGGTACTGCGATGAAGGGTTACGCCAGCGAATTCAGCCAGGCTGACATAGCAGCCATGGCGGACTTCATCAGCGCGGCTTTCATTCCCAAGCCGAAGAAATAAATCATGAACCAAATTGCGACCATTGCATTAATGTCCGCTTTGGCCTATGTGCCTTCCAATGCCTTTGCTGAAATGAACCCGAGATTCTCTGGCCTTAATCCGACCGTAACTGCCTCGAAACCAGCCGCTGCGGATATGTCGTTGCCAATGCCTAATGGGCTTAAGGGCGAACCCGATAAAGGACGCGACTTTTACATGCAAAACTGTTACACCTGCCATGGGGTGACGGGAGCCGGAGATGGTCCGCGTGCTTACTTCATTAATCCCGTGCCGCGCGATTTTTTGCTTGAATCTTCACGTCAATATTTGAACCGCCCGGCCCTTTTCAATGCCATTTCCAAAGGACGCACCGGCAGCGAGATGCCGTCGTGGGGCAAGGTGCTGAACGATCAGGAAATTGCCAATGTCGCCGAATATGTGTTTCAGAGTTTTATTATGGCCGGCAAGAAGGGAACGGGAAGCAGCGGTAAATGAGGAGTTTCGCCCTGCTGGTTGCAGTAGCTGCTCTATTGAGCGGCTGTTTTGAACCATCGTCTCAGCCTGCCGGAAAAGCCGATAAAGCAGGAGTACAGTCTGAGCTTCCCCGTTCTGAAGCGGTGATAACCGGAGTGCAACTCGAACTGGGCAGACGCATTTACAATTTTCGCTGCTATTACTGCCACGGCTACTCAGGCGATGCGCGCACACTGGCAGCTACCCTGGTTACTCCAAAACCTGTCGATTTCACCGCCGTCTCGCCGGAGGCTTTGGGACGGGAACGCATGTTGCATTCCATTCAGTACGGCAGGCCGGGCACGGCCATGATGAGTTTTTCCAGCGTATTGCAGCCGGAAGAAATTTCCGCTGTCGCAGAATTCATACGACAGGAATTCATGACCGCGAAGCGCGAAAATACGCGCTACCATACCGAGGCTAATGGCTGGCTTAACCACGAGCGATACGCTGCGGCCTTCCCTTTCACGCGCGGCGAAATACCACTGGACACGCCCTGGGAGCAACTTACCCCGCAACAGGCGGAAGGTAAAAGGCTGTTCATGTCGTCCTGCGTGAGTTGCCACGACCGTGCCCGGGTCAACAACGCGGAAGTGCTTTGGGAGTCGCGCCCGGTATCCTATCCGCGCAACCAGTATTCACCTGGCGATCAGACTTCTCCAGTAGCGGCCGGCAGCGAGGATGCCAAGAGCAAGCCGGCACTGGATGCGATGACCAGCGCTAGCCCTTACCTTCTGCACGATCGCGCACCTGTTCTGGCCGGGTTGTCTGCGGCAGAGCGCCGCGGCGAAAAGTTGTTTCAGCAGAATTGCGCTTTCTGCCATGCAGCCGACGGGACGGCGCGCAACTGGATCGGCAGCTTCATGGAGCCTCATCCGCGCGACCTGACCAGTCCCGCAGCCATGTCCGGCATGACCAGAACGCGTCTGAGAACAGTGATACACGATGGTTTGCCCGGAACTTCGATGCCGGCATGGAAATCAGTATTGTCGGAACAACAGGTGGAAGATGTCATCGCTTATGTGGGACGCGCCTTCCATCCACTTACACCTGAACCATAATGCTGAAAATCTACAACACGCTGGCGCGTGACAAGCAGGAATTTGTGCCTATCGTTCCGGGTAAAGTCGGCATGTATGTATGCGGCATGACGGTATACGACTTTTGCCACCTTGGCCATGCTCGCGTGCTGGTGGTATTCGACATGGTGTACCGCTGGCTCAAGGCGAGCGGCTATGCTGTCACCTACGTGCGCAACATCACCGACATCGACGACAAGATCATCAAGCGCGCAGCGGAGAACGGCGAGTCTATCCACGCGCTCACAGCGCGTTTCATCGCAGCGATGCACGAGGATGCCGATGCGCTTGGTGTGCTGCGCCCCGATCATGAGCCTTGCGCAACCCAGTATGTGCCGGAGATGCTGGAGATGATTGCGCATCTTGAGCAGAACGGCTTGGCTTATCGTGCGACGGATGGCGATGTGAATTTTGCAGTGCGCAAATTCGACGGATATGGAAAATTGTCCGGCAAGTCACTGGAAGACCTGCGTGCCGGCGAGCGTGTCGATGTGGCCGACAGCAAGAACGATCCGCTCGACTTCGTGCTGTGGAAGCATGCCAAGGAACAGGAAGCTGATGAAGTGAAGTGGGACTCGGTGTGGGGCAAGGGCCGCCCCGGCTGGCATATCGAATGTTCGGCGATGGGGTCCAAACTGCTCGGCAAGCATTTCGACATCCATGGTGGCGGCGCTGACTTGCAGTTTCCGCATCACGAGAACGAGATCGCGCAGAGCGAAGGCGCACACCAGTGTACATTCGTGAATTACTGGATGCACAACGGCTTCGTCAATGTCGACAAGGAGAAGATGTCCAAGAGCCTGGGCAACTTCTTCACGATACGCGAGGTGTTAAAGAAATATGATGCCGAGGTGGTGCGATTCTTCATACTGCGCGCGCATTATCGTAGTCCGCTGAATTATTCCGATGCGCATCTGGATGATGCGAAGCAATCATTGGATCGGCTTTATACAGCACTGAAAAACATAACCCCTCCCGGCCTCCCCTTGTCAGGGGAGGTGACGACAGCATTCGAGAAGGGAGCCTCCTCCCCTGACAAGGGGAGGCCGGGAGGGGTTGGCGTTGACTGGAACGATCCCCACGCCCAACGCTTCAAGGCGGCGATGGACGACGATTTCAATACGCCGGAAGCGATGGCGGCGCTGTTTGATCTGGCTAATGAAGTGAACCGCAGGAAGTCGGTAGAAACGGCAATGCAGCTTAAATCGTTAGGTGGAGTGCTGGGTTTGCTGCAAGAAGATCCGATCAAACGCTCTCAACGCTCCCGTAACATTGTTGAGGTTGAAGCCACTACTGCTGCGCTTTCTCTTACCACCTACCCAGCAACGGTAAAAGTCACTCCAGAATCAATAGATCATTTGATCGAAGCGCGAACCGCCGCCAAGCAAGCCAAGAACTACGCTGAGGCCGACCGCATCCGCAAGGAATTATTGGCGGCGGGTATCGTGCTTGAAGACAGCGCGTCGGGAACGACCTGGCGGCGCGCTTGAGCGGAACGGCTGAAAATCAAGCCACAGCAGGCATTTCAGTTGGGCGGCAGCTCATCTCCCCATGCTACCGACTGTTTCGCGGCATTCAATTTCTGGTCGCCCCAGTGTTTGGGTGATGACGGAGCTACATCGGCGCTTTGTATCGTGGTGCCGTCGCCCGGCACGGTGACTTCGACGCGACCTGCCGCATTTTCCACATAGATACCCTTGCCGCCGAGCAGCGCGACATCCAGCGCCTGTGAAAAATAGAACCCGCCCCAGAAATCGGTGCCGCGTATGCCGATGACACCGACGGAGGTCTTTACCTTGAAGTCCCTCCCCTTGAGCTTGCCGATGGCACCGGTCACTGCGCGGAAAGCGCCCTTGATCAACTCCAGGCTTGCGGAGCCTTGCTGTGCTTTTGGCGAATAGCGGTATTCGTTGATCGCGAATTCGGTGTCCGCACCCAGCGTCAATATCGCGCCATCCTTCATTTTCAGTGCCACGCGGGTGTTGTGCCCGGTCACGATATGATCGCCGGTCAATACCGCCATGCCCTTGCTCAGGTTGCCGGACGACTCGCGGTGGTTGGCAAACGCCGCACCGCGAATCTGCATTACCATGCCTGCCATGGCGGGTTCGGCAGCGTTTGCTGACGTAACAAGCAGCATGGCAAGGAGCGCGAGCAAGGCGGGCCGGTTCATGGCATGGGGCGTATGCTGGCTACGGCAGTTTTCCTGCCGCGACCATGCGGTTGTAAAGAATGTTGGGTGATATCCATTCGACCAGATCGTCGAAGGTGGATGTCTGGGTGTGGCTGATGTAGATGAGATCTGTGTGATTACTGTTTTCCAGTTCGTCGGTGCTGCTACCAACGGGCCGTTGTGTACCACTGCTGGTCCATGCACCCGCGCCATTCTTGCCATGCGAGATGATGATTACCGGTAACTGGTCCGCAACAATCGTTGCCCCCGCGCCCGATTTGGATTCTACTGTTAGGTTTGCGATGGAGCATAGACCAAAAGTTGCCTGCACTGGGATCGGGATGCAGCCGCCAGTAGTGGCGCCTATTGCATCGGCGAAATCAGAAGTGACGCGGTAGGTAAAACGATTTCCCCATCCATCCGTTTCGCTGGTGCCGAGAGTGACCCAAGGAACTACCCCTTGGGAATTAACGGCATTGCCGGCGTTATCGCAAGGTGTTACTTCTACACCAGCATCGATTCCTGCATTCGATTGCCCGGCGGGAGTTTGTGCTCTGGCAGCGCAGGGCAACCGGCCATTTCTAAGCGCAAATCCGATCAGCGCCTCCTTGATCTCACTCATTTTCTTGCGCGTCTCATTGGCGCGCTGCTGCTCCATCTGGCTGGAAATGGTTGGCACCAAGCCGGCCAATAACAGCGTGACGATGAACAACACCATCGCCATCTCGACCAAGGTGAAGCCGGAATTCTCTTTGTTCACAGAGGGCATTTGTGATCCAGTCATGCTACGGCAACAGGTAAAGCCGGTCTCGGTCTTGGGCATCCGAGGTGGGGGTGATATAGACATCATCGTTATCGCCGTAGTTTTCGGAGTCTTCCAGATAATGGGTCAGATCGGTGGGCGTTCGTATCAGCGCACCGACGGGTGTTCCAGGCATGAAGAACAGTGCGCCTACCCCGGAGGTTCCATTCACGCTTAGAGTGTTCGCAGTGCAAAAGGGTGGGTTACAAGCACCGGGAGGCTTCTTGTGCTTCGCGAAGCTGTAGTAGATCAGTGTGTACCATTGGTTGTAAAAAAACCATTGCGGAGGGCGGGCGGTGCCGGACCATTCAGCAGCTGAAGAGGTTGTAGCAATATTATTAGGCAGCCAGCCTCGATTATAACCATCATTGGCATCGTAATCGGTGGATGCCGATACGTTGTCTGCCCATGGATAGTAATTATTCGCCGCATAGTAGTTGATAAGCGCCTGTTTTACCTCGGTGGCCACCCGCTGTTCAACCAGGGGCATCAATTCTTTGGTGGTGATGAAGAGTGGTTGGTCGTTGAAGGTGTCGGATTTTGCACCTGCAATAAAGGGGCCGCCGGCGGAGGCGTTGTTTCGAGTGATAGGGCCAGGAATAACGATGCTGTCCAGGTAGTTTGCCGCGTCATTTTTTTGAGCAACTGTGTTGCGCATCTGTGTATAAAGAGGGCTGCCCGTGCTAAGGGCGTTGCCCGGTGCGAATATGACCGCAACAGCGCTGTAGCCTGCCTGGGTCTGCATGGATACACCGTCAGTCCCATATACCAAAAGCGTACCCTTGGTGTTGCTGTTGAGGGGTCTAGCGGCACTATGGTTACGAAAGTTGGCTGATAGCGCATACCATAACCGCTCGCCGCTGCCGTCGCGCAGGTCAGGCAGCTTCAGGGTACGCCATGGCAGCCTGCCGATATAGCTGGGGCAAACCCCACTCGCAATTGGTTCTGCATCCCCGTCATCGTTGGTATCAGGGCAGGGCAAACTACCCGGCATAATATTCGTCGGATTGATGATATCGCTTACAGCGCCACCAAGCAGTGCTTCTTTTGCCTGTGTCAGTGCCGCTGAGGACTTTTCCTGGCGTGCACTTGCCAGCGCTGAAGAGCTCAGCGTACCGACCAATATGGAGATGAAGCCTATCACCATGATCACGATCATGATCATCAGCGCCGCGCCGCGCTGTTTTGTTTTGCCGTGACGGTTTTGTAATGATCCGCTCATAGCGGGTTATTGCCCCGGATCGGAGGACGGGTTGATCGACACTTTTTGCCCGACCTTGACTTTGACTGGTTTTGACAGACCCGGCACGGCGACCGGCAAACTTTCCGGGGCGAGCTCGTCACTGTTGCCGGCTTGCTGGGGAACGCCGTTGATCCATGCGGTGCGTTTGCCGCCGTGCTTCTGCACGATGCCGTTGACGGTCAGGGCGCGACCGCTGCTGCCAGCGGAGTCGCTATACAGCGGCTTTGAATATTCCAGTTGCGCACGTTGTTCGGGGGTGAAGAACAACCGACCCAACGGTTCTGCGCCACTGATGGTTGCGGCAGCCGACCCGATCACACACAGCGCAATTTTGAAAGCTGGTTTCATGGTTGGGCGTTCCGGTTCTTGAGGGTGATCCAGCCGCCTACGCATTCCGCTTTGATGTTTGCGGCATTAGCCGTGACGGCAACCCCTTCAGCGTTAGCACTGCGCTGCAGTGAACAGCCTTCGAGTTGGTACCAGCCTTTGATCTTTTTGTTCAGCGCGGCGAAAAAATTCACCAGTTGTGCTTCATGCAACAAATCGAATTGCAGTTTCGTTTCGCTGTAGTGCATCTCGAAGTTACCGCTATCCAGCGGCGGTTGCGGAGCGTAATTTTTCTGCGGGGCGATGTGATAGCTGAAATCCGTCACCAGATTCTTCTGACGAAGTTCTTCCAGGCCTTCCATCCAATCGAGGCGATGGTCGTCACCGATGATCTGGCGCTTGACCAATGTGCCATACTCGTCGGCGTATATCGCCATGTTTTCTTTATCTTCATACGCCGCTTTCAGGAGCCTGCGTGCATCGATGCCCATCTTGCGTGCGCTACTGATGTCGCTTTGCGCCTTGTCGGCGTATTCGCTGCTGAAGTACAGGATGGTCGCGCTGATGAGAGCAGATGAGCAGATGGCCAGGATGCTCCAGCGCAATACCGGGAAGTCGGATTTGGAAAGCTTCATGCTGGTGGCCTGTTCGTATTGGGAGTTGCGCTGGTTCCAGGTCTGCGTGAGATTTTAACGGAAAAACCCAGTGTGTTTGTGCGAGCTTCGCGTTGATCGGTGATGCTGCCGCTCGGGCTGGCATCGAACGGCTTTGTCAGGAGCGTCACCCGATAGCCTTGCTCGGTCAGGTCATGCTGGAATACTTCCAGATAATTCAGCGCGGACCGGTAATCATTTGCAAAATCCACCAGGCGTCCCTTGAGGGTGATGACCTGTGCCGGGATATCAGAAACGGAGTTGCTTGCGACCGGTTCGGCCGCGCTCATTTGCCAGGCGAGGTCGTCAAGTTGGATCTGCGGATGGCGGTCAAGCACTGCGCTGATCGGGCCCATGACGTCCAGCGGCGCGGGTGAGTACGAGTTGAGCTTGCGCATCACGGAAACGCCGGACTTCATGTCCGCCGCGGGAGCGTAGGTGTTAGGAAAGGCGAGTGTGATTTGCTGCGCCCGGTTCAGTGTCTGTTGTGCTTCGGCTTTGAGCGCCAGGGCCTCTTTGGCATCGCTGCTGCTTTGCCAGAAGTTGTTCGCGCCCCACAATATCATTCCGATCAGAAGTACCGCACTTGCCACGTTAAGCGAGTGCTTTACCAGACGCAGATCGTAGTAGTGGGTGTGGGCAGCATTCGCATAATTGCTTTTCGGCGGGTGTGCCGCGAGCTGGTGCAAAAAGATCTGGCTGGCATCGGAGTCGGTGAACTGGTAATTGATCTTGAGCTGTTTGCCGACTTCAGCGATATCTGCAAAGCTGTAGCGCATATCCGCGTTCTTGGGCAATTTGCCCTGTAGTTCGTCGCGGGCATAGCTGTTGCACAGGATGAGCACATCGAGTGTTTGACCGGAAGGGAGCAGGCTCAGGCTCTTCAAATACTGATAAGTGCGGGCGAGCTCCCTCACCACGGCTTCGTGGAATGTCAGATCGACGTGTATCGGAGTCAGCCGGGAGACCTGCAAATGATGGTCGCTGAAATAGGTTTGCCGCAACCCGGAAAATTTTTCCCAGGAAACCAGTAGCAGGTGTTTTGAGGTCTGATCCTTGACCAGTGGTGCGCTGATCTGCGGTACCGAATATATCCCTGCGAGCGGGATGTTCTGCTCTAGCAAAATGTTCACCCAGGGCGTGATCAGCGACGGGTTGGTCAATGCCGAGAACAGCATGTCATCGTCGCGCCGCCCGGTCTTTTGACGATGCAGCAGAGTGGCCTGATGGAACGGAGTGCCGCGATAAAACTGGTCGAACTTGCGCTGCAATAACGCGGTGCGGCTGCGGCCGAACAAGTGCGGGACTATCTCGTGGCGAAAGTCTTCTTCGATCAGGTCAGTCAGCAGGTAAGTCGTGCACTTTACCGATTGCAGGAATGACGCGAATTCTCCCCTCCCTTCCTTGGAGTCGGTGAAATCGCGCTGCACAGCGATATTGCCGTCCGCCATGTGCTGGGCATGAAGGCGGTCAACACTCAGGAATAGCAACAGAGTGTACTTCATCAGAATTGCACCTTGCCGATTAGGTCATAGATTGGCGACAGTACGGACAACATCACCCAACCAAGCAATGCACCCAGGACCAGGGTCATCGTAGGCTCGATCATCACCTGTGCTTTTTTGATCGAGTCCTTCACATCGCGATCATAAAAATAGCTGACGTTGAGCAATGCCTTATCCAGCGAACCGGTGGCTTCGCCGACTTTTAGCATGCGTACCACCAGCGGCGGGAACATGCCGGTGTTCTGGAAACTTTGAGTCAGATTCTTTCCGGATTCGATTTCAAACGTGACATCGGTCAGGCTTTTGGCGATGGCCCGGTTATTGACCACGTCGCGGGAGATGGCGATGCATTCGAGGATGTTGATGCCCGAGCTGTACATGATGGCGAAAGTGTTGGCAAAGCGCGCAAGGATGATCTTGCGCAAGATCGGGCCGGTCACCCACAGGTTGAGCTTCAGTTTATCGAATCTGAATTGCATCTCCGGGCTGGAAGCGATGATCAACTTGATGACGATGGGGAGTGCGATGGGCAGGGCGATAAGCACATACCAATAATCCACGAAGAACCCCGAAGTGGCGAGCAACATTCGTGTCTGTATCGGGATTTCCTGTCCCATGCCTTTGATGAAGCCGACCAGTTGCGGCACCAGGTAGATCATCAGAAAGAATGTGATCGCCACCACAATGGTGCCGACGAATGCAGGGTAGATCATGATGGTCTTGGTGTGTGAGGCCATTTCATCCTGCCATTTCAGCGATTCGGTGATGTGTCCGAAAATCTCCGGCAGACGTCCGCTCTCCTCGCCGGCATGCGTCAGACTGACAAAAATCTTGTCGAAAGCATCGGGATGCTGAGCCATCGCCTGGGAAAGTTTTTTGCCGCCCTCGATGGCTTCGACCAGATTGGCGATGACTTCGCGGAACACCTGATCGTTCATGGTGTCGCGCAGGTCGGCGAGGCTTTCGAGCAATGGCACGCCGGCGCTGGTAAGTTGTTCGAGGTTGAAAAAGAAGGTGATCAACTCGGTGCGTTTGACTTTTTTGCGTCTGAGTTTGATGCTGCCGCGGTCTATTTTGACATCGATCAGATCCAGGCCGCTACGCTTCAGGCGCAATTCCAGGTCCACCACGTTGGCGGCATCCTGCAATCCCTTGCGGGTCTTGCCAAGGTCGTCAATCGCGCGATAGGAATACATTGCCATTTGGTTTAGCTGCCCCGGTCGGTCAGGTCAACCACGCGGCTGATTTCCGCGAGCGAAGTGGTGCCATGCAGGATGCGCCGGATGCCGTCCATCGCCAGCGGGCGAAATCCCTTGGTGAGCGCTGTCTCCCTGATCTGGCGGGCACTGGCGCGATGCGAGATCAGATCGTCCAGATCGTAATCCAGTTTGAGCAATTCCATGATGGCGAGACGCCCCTTGTAGCCTTGATGGTTGCAGGTTTCACAACCGGCGGCGCGATACAGGGTGACATCCTGGTGGGCGGCGATGCCCAGCAACTGGCGCTCCATGGCATCCGGCGTATACGCGTATTTGCATTCGCTGCACAGCACCCGCACCAGCCGCTGTGCCACGATGCCGATGATGTTGCCGGCCATGATGTCGGGCAGGATGCCGATATCGAGCAGCCGGGAGATCGCGCCGATAGCCGAATTGGTGTGCAGCGTCGAATACACCTGATGCCCGGTCATCGCCGCGCTGAAGGCCATCTCTGCAGTGGGCTGGTCGCGGATCTCACCGACCAGGATGATGTCTGGATCCTGGCGCAGCATGGAGCGGATGCCGCTGGCGAAGTCCATCTTGGCGGCCTCGTTGACCGAGGTCTGACGTATCTGGGCCAGAGGATATTCGACCGGGTCCTCCAGAGTCATGATGTTGACCGACTCGGTATTGACGTGATTCAGCACCGAATACAGCGTGGTGGTCTTGCCGCTGCCGGTAGGGCCGGTTACCAGCACGATGCCTTCCGGTTTGGAGATGATCATCTTGAGCATGTTGAGCGCGGATTCATCCAGTCCGATGTTGTCCAGCGGCACGATGCCTTTCTGCCGGTCCAGTATGCGCAGCACCAGATTCTCGCCGTGCGTGGTCGGATGCGAAGCCACCCGGAAATCGATCGGACGACCGGACAGGCGCAGCGAAATGCGGCCGTCCTGGGGCGCGCGCGTTTCGGCGATGTTCATGTTGCTCATGACTTTCATGCGTACCACCATCGCCGGCCAGAAGCTCTTGTGCAGGCTGCGTACCTGGCGCAATACTCCATCGATGCGGTAGCGGATGCGCAGAAAGCTGCTTTCCGGTTCGAAGTGGATATCAGATACTCCGCGCTGCACCGCTTCGGTGAGCAGCGCATCGATCAGTCGCACCACCGGTTGGCTGAATTCGTTGACGCCTGACTGCAGCGTCTGGTATTCCATCTCACCCGGCTCGATCTCATGCAGGATGCCGTCGATGGAAAGCTCGAAACCGTAGTACTGGTCTATCGCACGCAGGATATCGGATTCGCTGGCCAGTTGGGTGATCAGGCGGTATTCATCCTTGAGCAGCGCACGCACCTGATCCAGCGCGATGATGTTGTCAGGATCGGCGACCGCCAGGGTCAGCACTTTCCCGGCCTGATCCACAGACAGGGGTAATAATTGATAGCGTCGCGCAACATCCTTGGGGATCAGGGTAAGCGCAGTCGGGTCGATGATGACAGAGGCGAGATCTACGCTTTCCTGGCCAAGATTTTCCGACAATACGTCGCGGATGGTGGCTTCCGAGAGGAAGCCGAGACGAACCAGCAAGCGTCCCAAAGGCTGATGCGTCTTGCCCTGCTCTTGCAGGGCAATGCGCAGCTGGTCGTCACTGATCACACCTTTGCCGACCAGTATCTGTCCCAGCGGTTGAAGTGGGCTATCCGGCATCTGATTTTCCGAAATGGTGAATTGTTAGCGCGTCAGTTCCTGCACACGTTGGGATATCTGCGCATGATCAAAGCCGCGGGGTGGATTTCCGCCCGCCAAATCCAGGGCGCGCTGATAATATTGCGCAGCCAATTTGGGCTGGCCCTGGTGATCGAGGCTGACCGCGAGATTAAGGGCCAGTTCGGCATTTTTCGAATCCAGCGTGTAAGCGTTGAAGTAAGACGATTGGGCCTCGGCCCAGCGCGATTGCCCGGCGTAGATGTTGCCCAGCGCGGAATGGAGCGCGGCGGAGTCACGTTGTTCGCGAAGCAGGTTCTTCAAGCGGCTTTCGCTGTTCTCGTCCATGCTTAATGCGGACATTCCGGCATTGGCAACCGCGTTGCGCGGATCCATTGTCAGCACGCGCAGGTAATATTGCGTGGCGAATCCGTCTTCACCAAGCTGTTGCGAAATGGCCGCAAGTCCGAGCAGTGCATCAATATTTTGTGCATCCTTGCCGAGCACTTCGAGATACATCTGCCGTGCCTCGCCCAGCTTGCCACTGCGGTAAGCGAGGTAGGCATTGCCGATCAGGGGATCAATCAGATCGGTTTGCTGCGGCTTGAGGCGTATGCGCGCGCCGGACTGCGGCACCGGTTTCTTCGTCGCGTGCTGCGCATCACTTGCCAGTTTTGCCTGTTGAGCACCGTCCGCGGAAGCTGGAGCGGCGGCTTCTGCAACCACAGTCTTTTGCGGCGGCGCTGGCGCAGGCACCGGAGCTGCGGTGAACGGCGCGCGCGTGATTATCGGTTGGCTGCTGGTGGCGGAATCGACGTACCACAAATAGCCACCGCCGCCAATGATCAGTATAAGCGTGCCGCCCAGGGCAAGCAGCAGATTGCGATTGATTCCGCTGCCGCTGGCAAGTGATGCGACTGGAGATTTCGCACCGAACAGATTTTTTCCCGCACTGCGCGCCTTGTCCTCGGGGGACGAGGAAGCCGAATCTGGGCCCGGCTTTGCCGGCCCTGATTTGGTATGCTCCTCCAGGCTGAGTTCATTCCGGGAACGGCCGCCATCCGCGCCATGTGCGGAAAGGGCTTGCTGCGATTTCTTGCGTGCGTCCAGAAGCAGGCTCATGATTCAGCGATTCCTCAGAAGTTGCCGTTGGCTGATTCTTTTTTGCCGTAGGCTGATTCTTTGAAAAAATCCTGATCCGGTAACTTGTCTCGATACGTGCTGAAATCTCCGTTCAATCCGGCTTCCTTGATCACGACCGGACGCAGGAATATGACCAGTTCGGTCTTCCTGGTCTTGTCGTTGCGGTTCTGAAACAGATTGCCAATAATCGGGATGCTGGCCATGAAGGGGACCTCGTCAGTGAGCTTGCTCATCTGATCTTCCATCAGGCCGCCCAAAACGGCGATCTGGTTGTTCTCGATCTTCAGCACCGACTCCATCTCACGAGTCGAGGTCTGCGGCACCAGATTCGGGACGGCGAGCCCCGGCGTGGGGTCCACGGCATCCGAGAGCAGGCGCGTAATGGAAGGGCGGATGTTGAGCAGCACCGTGTCACCGTCATTGATCTGCGGTGTCAGGCTCATCGTGAAGCCGATCGGCACCGTGGTGATGATAGTGGTGTAGCTGATGATCGGAGTGCAGGGATTTGGGGAGCAGGGTGCGATCGTCGAGTTGACGGTGAAGTACACAGAGTTATCCACCACGCGCAGCATCGCGGTCTGGTTGTTCATCACGCTTAATTTGGGGCTGGATAAAACCTTGACGTTGCCGAAAGACTCCAGCAGGGAGATCGATGCAGCGAGACTGCCCAGACTTGATGTGGGGTTGAGGTAGCTGAGGTTGAACATGCTGCCGGTAGGGGAAGCGGGCAGCCCGGAGCCATTCTGCACTAAAGAAAAGCCTTTGCTGCCTAATCGTAATTGTGACCAGTCTATGCCTTGCTGGTAATTATCGCTTAGCCGTACTTCCACTATCGTCGCCTCGATCAACACCTGGCGCCGGGCGCTGACCATGACCTGGTCAATGTACTCCTGGATCTTTTCGTGCTGCTTACCGGTGGCGCGTACCGTGATGACACCTGCTTCTGGGTTGGAAATGACGGAAGCCGATTCCTTGAATTGATAGCTTTTGCAGTTTGAGGATTTTTTGTCCTCTTGGTCTTGATTGGATCGATTGCGGGATGCTCTGTTTGCTTGAATGTTCGCACTAGTTGTGGCAGTGGCAATGTTATCTGATTGATTGGCAAATGCGGCTGCATCATTGTTAGTTGATGAATTTTTTTCTTCAGTGCAGTCTTGTGTCGCGACCAATAATTGCTTGTCAGTTTCCTTGAGTATGTCTTCGATATTTTTTCGCAGGGTATCCCAGAAGTGGTTCTTGGAAGAATTTTTGATGGATAGCTGTGAGTTGTTGCCAGCTGATGCTGCCCCTCCGCCGACTGAGGTTGCGTTTGACATACCACCATCAGCATCGCGTGCCATGTTCACGTAATCGATCTTGTAACTATGCAGGTAAGGAGAATCGGGCATCACGGTCAGGTAACCGTTGTTCAGTTCGTAGCGCATATCCACTTGCTTGGCGATGCGGGTCAGGATCTGCGGCAAGGTCTGGTTGATGGCGTTCACCGTGACCGTACCCTGTATGCCTGGGTGGATGTCCAAATTGATCTTGGCATCGCGCGCCAGCGCGAACAATATCTCCTGTGCGGGTACATTGGTGACCACCACGCTGTATGTTTCGACCTTGCTGGCCGGCTTGGGCGGAGGGAGCACGACGCCGCGTTTGACCGTTTCGGGAATCGCAGTTGTCGCGGCAGGTTCACCGGATTGTTGCTGGATGTGTTTATCCGAAGGCTGGATCGGTTTGGTGCCGCAACCCGCCAAAATGAGGCTAATGACGCAGATGTAAGTTATGTTGCATGAGCGCATTGTTCTATTCTCCCTTGCTTGGGCGCAGACTAACAGCTTTGTTGGTGTTGCTCAATATGAGATTCTCTCAGGATGTTATGGGCCATATTTTTTGTTTACTGAAAAGGAGAGTCGGGTAACGCGCAACTTTCCACATCCGTCACTTCTGCGGGGAGTGTAAATATAAAGCTGGAAGTAGATTCGCTACCCTGTACAAAAGCCCTTGCGCGAACACGCACGGTGATCCAGATTGCCGATTGCTTCAGATAAGTCAAGTCAAAATGGGCGATTCCATTACTGTCGGTGGTGACTGTGGTCGGCAGTACACCCGAGCTGGAATTAGGTGGAGTCAGCAGACCGTCCAAGTTTGTATCTTCCCCTGCATCAAGTATCAGGTTCTCATTCCCATCTTCATTGTCATAGGTAAAAAGCGGACCACCTCCGATGGTATTTAAAGTCGGACTAATTCCAGCGATTCCGATAGCACAGTAAAGCGTTCCTGGTCCCGATGGTGTAATTGGGGTGACTCTATAGTAGCCTCCGGTTGTGTAAGCTGAGGGCCAAATACTGAGGCTAACAATCGCGCCGGGTACCGGATTCCCGTTGGAGTCTGCCACCAGCAACGACATCGGGAGGGCGTAGGTCATGATGGTGGGCACAGTGATTTTCGATGCCATGCCAATAAAAATGGAACCCGCTGTTCCCCCGATGTTCACTCGAGTTGTGTCACTGATGGTTGTGCCAACCACAGTGGCAGTGATGCCTACGCCATTCGCCCCGGATGGCAATGAGCCGGATGTGAACGTCGATTTCGCTTGCCCCAGCGTGGGCAGGTTAGGGCTGGCTCCATCTGAAGTCATGGCAAGTACAGGAGTCAGAGTTTCTCCACCACCAGTAGGATTAGCAAGAGTGAATACAACAGGAACATTGCCTACTGGTTGAGCGTTTACATCACGGACAGTGGCGGTGATGGTGGCCGAATTTGCTGTTCCTCCTGAACTGGGAGGGATCACGCTGACATTTGCCTGTACCGTGATGCTTGTCGCCGTTGTTGCTGCGGAAGTGATAGCGACCATATGGGCATCGGTCACCAATGTGTTACCGCCGGCATCAAGTCCTTCCACTTGAACATTTGCCAGTCCCGCCACATTCGAGACCAAGGTGGCGGTGGGCGTGGTAGCCGCAACAGTGCATACGGCTGTTCCCGATCCGCTTGCACAGCCCGTCCAAGTTCCTATAGTGGAAGAAAACCTCAAATTCGCCGCGCCTGATGCCCCCACTTGTACCGTAAATGGCAAGCTGCCTGTCATTGTAGTCAAGGGGGTTGGATTTGTGATCGGTGAGGTTATCTTGAATTCGCTACCTGATGCACTTACAGAGTATGTTTTTGCGGCTGTTGCCCCTAATGAAGAAGCTGTCACCAAAGCTGCACCTGACGTAACCCCCGCCACCGTGACTGTTAGCCGCCCGGATGCGTCTGTATTGCCGGAGGCTGGAGTGACCGTCACCGCCCCAGGTGGCGTTACTGAAAAGGTCACTGGAGTATTAAATACGCCGACATTGCCCGCATTGACAGCTGTAACCGTAAGCGTAGTAGAAGTTCCGCCTGCC
>Ga0209253_10001921_pt1 | contig 18312 bp, 13 predicted proteins | sample FrelakmetBRP12BR_FD_187145 | JGI IMG/M metagenome (GOLD analysis project Ga0209253, IMG submission 187145) | Freshwater lake sediment microbial communities from the University of Notre Dame, USA, for methane emissions studies - BRP12 BR (SPAdes)... | ecosystem: Environmental > Aquatic >... | reverse complement strand
ATTGCCCGCATTCTGGTCGATCCCCGCGATTCCAACACCGTCTATGTGGCGGCCGAGGGACCCCTCTGGTCGCCGGGCGGCGAGCGGGGCCTCTACAAGAGCACCGACGGAGGCAAAACCTGGACGATCTCTCTCGAGATCAGCAAGGATACAGGAGTCACGAGCGCCGAGTACGACCCTTCGAACCCCGACATCCTCTATGCCGCCGCCTACCAGCGCCGCCGCACCGTGGCCGCCTTCATGGGCGGAGGACCGGAATCCGCGATCCATAAATCGGAGGACGCCGGGAAGACGTGGCGGAAGCTGACCGTCGGGCTCCCCGCCGGGGAAAAAGGGAAGATCGGGCTCGCCGTATCGCCGATAAAGCCCAACGTCGTCTACGCCACGGTCGAGGCCGGCCCCGAAGAGAAAGGCTTCTACCGGTCCACCGACAGGGGCGAGAGCTGGGAAAAGCGGAACTCCTACATCAGCAACGGCACGGGCCCACACTACTACCAGGAAATTTTCGCCGACCCCAACACCTTCGACCGCGTTTACCAGATGGACCCGCCTCTCATGGTGACGGATGATGGAGGAAAAAGCTTCCGCCGCGTCAACGAGAAGAACAAGCACGGCGACAACCATGCCATGGCTTTCGTCAAGGGAGACCCCGACTACATTCTCAACGGGAGCGACGGGGGCGTCTATGAGTCGTACGACCTGGGCAAAACCTGGCGTTTTTTCGATAACCTTCCCATCACCCAGTTCTACAAGCTCGCCTTGGACAACGCCCTCCCCTTTTACAACGTCCACGGCGGAACCCAGGATAACGGCAGCCAGCTCGGCCCCTCGCGGACCCTCAACGCCCACGGTATCGGCAACTCCGACTGGATCATCACTTTCGGCGCCGACGGCTACGCTTCGGCCATCGACCCCGAAGACCCGAACATTCTCTATGTCGAAATGCAGGAGGGATATCTGTTCCGCTACGACAAAAAAAGCCATGAGACGGTCGACGTCCACCCCAAGCCGGGGCTCGATGATCCGCCGCTCCGTTTCAACTGGGACTCGCCGGTTCTCATAAGTCCGCACTCCCATACGCGCATCTACTATGCGTCCCAATTCCTGTGGCGAAGCGATGACCGCGGCAACTCCTGGACCCGGATAAGCCCAGACCTCACCCGGAATATCTTCAGGCTCGAGCAGCCGATCATGGGCAAGACCTGGAGTCCGGACGCGCTCTGGGACCACGGCGCCATGTCGATGTTCTCGACGATCACGACGATCGACGAGTCGCGGCTCCAGGAAGGCCTGCTCTATGTGGGGACGGACGACGGTTTGATCCAGGTGACCGAGGACGGCGGCAAGTCGTGGCGGAAGGTTGAGAAAATAGCCGGCGTTCCGGACTATTTCTTCGTCAACAAAATCAAGGCCTCCAAGCACGACAAGGACATCGTGTTCGCGGCCGTTGACAGCCATAAAACGGGCGATTATAAACCCTATCTCTTGAAGAGCACGGACCGGGGGAAGACCTGGGCGAATATTGCCGGCGACATGCCGCAGCGGAACCTCGTCTGGTCTGTGACTCAGGACCATATCAACAAGGACCTGCTGTTCGCCGGGACCGAATACGGAATCTACGCCACGCTTGACGGCGGGGCACATTGGCTCAAGCTGGGTGGTGGTGTCCCGACCATCTCTTTCCGTGACATCGACGTCCAGGAAAGGGAAAGCGACCTGGTGGGGGCATCGTTCGGCCGGAGCTTCTACATCCTTGACGACTATTCCCCGCTCCGCCAGTTGAGCGAGGAAAGCCTCGGCAGAGAGGCCGCTCTCTTCCCGGCAAAAAAGGCCCTGCAGTACATCCCCCTCCGGCCGATCGACTCGAGCGGCAAGGGATGCCTGGGCGACGCCTTCTATGTCGCCGCCAACCCGCCCTTCGGCGCCGTATTCACTTACTATCTCAAGGACTCGCTGAAGACAGGAGCAGAGTCGCGGCGCGCAGAAGAAAAAGACCTCGAAAAAGCCGGCAAGCCTGTCACCTTCCCCGGCTGGGACAAACTGAGGAAGGAGGAAGTGGAGGACAAGCCCGAGATCGTGCTGACGATAAAGGACGAGTCGGGACAAGTCGTCCGCCGGATCACGGGGCCCGTCTCCCAGGGAATCCACCGCGTCGCCTGGAACCTGCGTTACCCGCCGGTCGAGCCGATCGAGCTCGAGGCGCCGGAGCGGGAGCAATGGGATTGGATACCCGAAGGCCCGCTCGTCGTGCCGGGGACGTTCACGGTTTCGCTGGCGAAAAAGGTCGAGGGCACTTTGACGCCTCTGGGCGAGCCGCAGACCTTTGCTGTGGAATCGTTGGGACTGGCCACGTTAGCGGAAAAGGATCGCCAGGCCCTGCTCGATTTCCAGAAAAAGGCCGGCGAGCTGCAGCGGGCGATGATGGGAGCCGGGGCGGCCGCCCGGGAGGCGATGGAGAGCGTCCGCTACATGAAAAAAGCGTTGATGGAAACGCCCAAGGCTGATCCCAAGCTCATGGAAAGGGCGAAGAGTCTCGAGAAGCGGCTGCAGGATGCCACCCGGGTGCTCTGGGGAGACCGCACGGTCATGCGCCGCAGCGAGGCCGCTCTGCCCGGGCTCATGCAGAGGGTCAGCGCCGAGCTCAGCATCACCTGCCCGGTCACGGAAACGGCGAAGCGCGATTACGAGATCGCCGCAAATGCCTTTGAGAAGCTGCTTGAGGATATGCGCGTCCTCATCGACCAGGATGTCAAGAAGCTGGGGGATGATCTCGAGGCCGCCGGCGCACCCTGGACACCGGGCCGCCATTTGCCGGTCTGGAAGAAAAAATAGTCGGTTTACGGCGAAAGGATTTTCAGTTAAGCTCGGAACAGCGAGCCGAACCCCGGACGAGGAGCTGCTGATGCAGGTCAGGCGGCGCGGACGGTCGATCCTCAGTGCTGTCTTTGGCTTTATCACCGTTCTGACCGCCTTGCCGGCCGGAGGTGCCGTGAGCGATTTCAGCAATAAAGTTCCCAGGAAAATCGGAAGCTTTATGTCGGAAGGCGAGGACCGGGTTTACGACCGGAAGACGCTTTATGATTATGTGGACGGCGGGGCCGAGGTCTATCTGGCCTTTGATTTTCGGGAGGTCTGGACCCGAAAATACACCGCCCCCGGCGGCCGCGAACTGGCTCTCGACATCTTCGACATGGGAACGCCGGCAGAAGCCTTCGGCATCTTCTCGTGTGACAGGCAGGACCCCGGAGCCGGCATCGGCCAGGAATCCGAGTATGGGTTCGGTCTTCTCCGCTTCTGGCAGGGCCGCTACTTTGTGACGGTAACGGCCTCCGCCGAAGACGAGGAGACGGGCAAGACGGTCCTGGACCTGGGCAGGGAAGTCGTCAAACATCTCGGCCCGCCCGGGGATTTGCCGGGATTGGTGAATCTCCTGCCGGCGCCCTCACTCCGGGCCGGCCGGACGAGCTATTTTCACGAATCCGTCAACCTCAACAACCGCTTCTTCGTCTCCGCCGAAAACATATTTCACCTCGGCCGCTCCACCGACTGCGTCTTCGCGGAGTATGAAACGGACGCGGGCGGTCCGGCTTACCTTCTTCTCATCCGCTATCCCGACGCCGAGAAGTCCGCCGCTTCTCGCCGGTCGTTTGTCGAGGCCTATATGCCCGAGGCCGGACCTGAGGGCCTGGCCCGGACCGAAAACCACAAATGGGTCGGGGCCTTTCTTGAAGGCCCCTTTCTTGCCATCATCTTTGACGCGCCGGAGCCGGACTGGGCCCGCCGGCTCATCGCGCGACTCCAGTTACCAAAGAAATGAGGTGCCAGCCATGAGCCATCCCCTCACCCGACGCGATTTCCTCAAGGGCACGACCGCCCTCTTGTTCGGAGCCTCCCTGGCCTCCAGCCAGGAGACAGCCGCTCCGAACAAATCCAGGGTCGTGCTTATCCGCAGCCGCGAGGTCCTCGACGAAAACTCGGCGGTCAACCCGGGCGTCCTGCAGAGCATGCTCGACGAAGCCGTGGCCCGTCTCCTGGACGAGTCCGACGGCGTCAAGGCCTTCCAGAAGCTGGTCAAGCCCGGCGAAACCGTGGGGATCAAGACCAACGTCTGGTCCTACCTGCCGACGCCGCCCGAGCTTGAAGCCGCGATCAAAACACGGCTCCTGGATGCCGGGGTGTCGCCCGACAAGATCGGCCTGGACGACCACACGGTCCGGACCAATCCGCTATTCGTCAACGCCACATCGCTCATCAACGTCAGGCCCTGCCGGACCCACTATCTGGCGGGGATGTCGGGCTGCCTCAAGAACTACATCATGTTCGCCGAATCCCAGGAGGCCTACCACCCGGACAGCTGCGCCGACCTGGGGGCCCTGTTCAAACTGCCCCAGGTCCAGGGGAAGACGCGGCTCAACATCCTCTGCGTGCTGACCCCGCAGTTCCACGGCCGCGGTCCTCACCATTTCAGCCGCCGGTTCGTCTGGAACTACAAGGGCCTCATCGTCGGGCAGGATCCCGTAGCCGTGGATGCGACCGGGCTCCGATTGATCATGGCCAAACGCCGCCAGGTGCTGGGTCCCGCCCAGGAGCTGCCTCCCGTTCCCAAGCACATCCAGCTGGCTGACACACGGCATGGCATCGGCAGGAGCGACATCGGCTCCATCGAGCTTGTCAAGCTCGGCTGGGACGAAGAGATCCTCATTTAGGGGAAAAAAGATGAGTTGTCCACAAAAAGCCGCAGTTTTGTTCTGTCTTTCGTTAATTATCGCAGCTCCGCAAGTCCAGGCCGCCGGGCCGGACGGACTCGCCTACGCGAGCTCGATCCTGTGGTCGAAGGCCTATGATGTCGCTGTCGAGGGGAACATCGCTTACTGCGGATTCCTCAACGGCCTGGTTATCCTCGATATCACAGACAGGCGCTCTCCGGCCACTCTCGCTGAGCTCTACCTGGGAGGCGGCTTCGACGTCGTGAAATCCGGGGACCTCGTTTTCGTGGCCGCGGGGAAGATGGGGTTGAAAATCGTCGATGTCTCCGACCCTAAAGCACCGGTCCTCCGGGGCGAGGCCATGACAGGCGGACCGGCCAAAGCGGTGGCCGTGGCTGGCCGGCACGTCTTCGTCGCGGCCGGCCCGGCCGGGCTCAAGGTTTTCGATGTGGAGAAGCCCTCCGCGCCCCGTCCAGCCGCTTCGCTTGATACACCCGGAGAAGCAGAGGGGGTAACCGTTGCGGAATCGACGGCCTATATCGCGGATGGCGCGTCGGGCCTCCAGGTCGTCGATATCCGGAACCCGGCCGCGCCAAAACTTGCCGGGGCTATCGCTCTCATGGGCACCGCCCGCCAAATCGCCGTCACAGGGAAATACGCCCTCGTCGCCAATGGCGCGTCGGGTTTGGCCGTTGTCGACGTCAGCGATCCCGGCGCTCCGAAGCTGGCAACAACGATGGGGACGTCGAGCTACGCCAACAGCGTCGCGGTCAGCGGTACCCTGGCTCTCGTTGGAACACTCTACGACGGAGGCTTCCAGGTCCTGGATATCCAGGATCCAGCAGCTCCGAAATCGCTGGCCATCGGGAAGTACACCATGTACAACGAGGCCTGGGGCGTCGCGCTTGAGGGGAGCAAAGCCATCATCGTCGATTATTTCTCCGGCCTCCACTTTATCGACCTGGCAAATCCCCTTCGACACTCTGTAACCGGACGGTATCTCACGCCGAGCTCGATCGTCGCCGCGTCCAGCCGGGAAAACCTTCTCTTTTCCATCGGCGAGCTTTCGGGCCTCCAGGTTTACGATATTTCCGACCCCTCCCGGCCGCGTTTCGTGGCCGCATCCTCTATCTCACGCGGAATCCAGGGATTGGCTGTCCAGGGTGATTACGCTTATATCACCGAGCGCCGGGTCATGAATGTCCTCAACATCTCCGAGCTCCCCATCATCCGGATCGTCAAGTCTTTTCCGCTCCCGGGAGTCCCGCGCGCCATTGTCACCCGCGGACGGTACGCTTACCTGACTTCCGACCACTCCGGGTTCCACGTCGTCGACATTAGCGATCCCAAGTCCCCCAAACTCGCAGGCTCGCTGTCCATGACGGGTTTTGCCTACGGGTTGACCCTGGCCGGGGACAGGGCTTACGTCTGCAGCAGCGATACGGGATTTCATGTCCTGGACATTGCCGATGCCTCTCAGCCGAAACTCCTGGGCTCCTTCCGGACTGAGGGAGAACCCCGCGCCGCGGCCATCGCAAACGGCCTGGCCTTTATCGCGGACGGCCCGGAAGGTTTGGCTGTCCTGGATGTCAGCCGTCCAGAGGCGATCAAGAAGTTGGGCTCCGCGCCCTTTGCCGGTTTCGCCAACGGGATTGCCGCAGGCGACAGGATGGTCTACGTCTCGGACGAAACGATGGGGGTGCGGGCGTTTGATATCAGCGCGCCTGCATCACCAAAGGCGGTCGCGGACTATCAGACGACCGGCGAGCCGGCGGGAGTTCTCCTCGTCAAGGACCTCGTCATTGTCCCGGACGCGTACTCCCTGTTTATCCTCCTAACAAAAAGACCATAGAAGGCGCTGGTCGGTATCGCCAGCTGTCGAGGTCGGCGCTTGAGCACGTTTGCTTTTCCCAACCCTATCACTCGGCAAAGACCTCTGCCAATTCCAATTTCTGATGTATAATGAGCCGTCTGAGGAGATGCTGTCATGAAGAAAGCGGCCTTAGCGTTGATGCTCATAGCGGCCTTCGGCTGTCCGGCCTTCGCCCAGACGGAAGAGTCCATCGTCACGGTCAAGGTCGTCCCCTCGGCGGAAGTCTTCAAGCCCGGCCAGGCCTATCCCTTGGCTCTTGAAATAACGATCCGCTCCCCTTATCACATCAACGCCGATATTCCGAGCGAGGATTATCTCATCGGGACAACCGTGGAGTTCCAGAGCGTTCCGGGTGTAACCTTCGGCAAGCTCGCTTTCCCGCCGGCCGAAATGAGGCGTTTCAGCTTCTCGGAAAATCCGTTGGCCGTTTACCAAGGAACAATCAGGGTCTCGGCCGAGGCCGCTCTGGCCGACGACTTCAAGGAAAGCGGAGTCCCGATTGAAGGAACGGTCAGCTACCAGGCCTGCAATGACCAGTCCTGCCTCCCTCCGGCCGAAGCGGCATTCAGCCGGGAGGTGCCGGTAGAGGGACATCCCGGGGGAGTGACTCCTGCCGTATCTTCTCCAGTAGGCAAAGAAAAACAATCGTCGGCCGTTCAACCGCAAGCTACCCTAAAAGAGCTTGAACCTCAGATAGATAAAGAGACTCCGGAAGAAACCCAGGCCCTGCCTCAAGAGGCTGAGATTAAAGCGCCGGCCGTCCCGGATGCCGCAAAGCCGGCCTCTCGATTCGAAGGCAAAAGCCTGCTGCCGCTCTTCCTTCTTGTGTTTCTCGGCGGGCTCGCCCTGAACCTAACCCCTTGTGTCTATCCGCTCATCCCGATCACTATCAGCTATTTCGGCGGCCAGTCCGGGGGGAAAAGGGGCGGCCTCGTTCTCCACGCCGTCCTCTACGTCGTCGGCATGGCGGTCACTTATTCGATCCTGGGGAGTATCGCCGCTTTTACCGGCAGCCTCTTCGGCGCCGCGCTCCAATACCCGCCGGTGCTCATTCTTATCGCCTTGATCATGATCCTCCTCTCCCTGAGCATGTTCGATGTCTACGAACTGAGGATGCCGGCTTTCCTCAACAGGCTGGCGGGCGGATCGCAAAAAGGCTACTTGGGAACTCTCCTCATGGGACTTACGGTCGGGATCGTGGCCGCGCCTTGCATCGGGCCCTTCGTCCTCGGCCTCCTGACTTATGTCGGAAACCGGGGCTCGGTTGTTCTCGGATTCTCGCTCTTCTTCGTCTTGGCCCTGGGGCTGGGGATTCCGTTTCTTTTCCTCGGCATCTTCTCCGGCGGTTTGAACAAGCTGCCCCGCTCCGGCGGCTGGATGGTCTGGGTCCGCAAGGTTTTCGGGTTCATCCTGGTCGGCATGGCCATCTATTTCCTCCGACCTCTCTTCCCGACGACGCTCCTCTATTCACTCGCGTTAGCCCTGACCATGTTTGTCGCCGGGATTTATATGGCCTGGCTTGAGCCGACCCAGACTCCAAGCAGGGCCTTCCGTTATGTCCGGACGATCGTCGGAATTATCTTCTTCGCGGTTGCGCTGTTCACCGCCGCTTCCGGCATCCAAGGTTATCTAGACAGTGAATCGGCTTCTGGCACGGGGAGGACATCCGCAAACGCCATCGCCTGGTTGCCCTACTCCGAGGAAGGACTGGCCGAGGCAACGGCGTCCGGCCGCCCCGTCTTCATCGACAGCTTCGCCGACTGGTGCATCCCCTGCAAGGAGATGGACAAGCTGACCTTCAGCCGGCCCGAGGTGATTGCCGCCTCCCGCGAATTCGTGATGCTCAAAGTCGACCTCACGTCCAACAAGGACGCCGGCGTCAAGGCATTCTATAGAAAATACGGCGTCAAGGGCGTTCCCACGCTCATTTTTTTAAAGCCGGACGGCAGCGAGATCGAGGAACTCCGCGGCACCGGGTTTGAATCCAGGGACGTTTTCCTGTCCAAGATGAGGCGCGCCCTTGCGGTCTCCAAGAAGGGATAGCCGACCGCCTACTGTTTGGTCTTGAGGGGTGTTTCCGAATCCTTGAAGAACTGGTTCTGAAGCTCCAGCGTAACGGAGTCGTGCTTGACCGAGCGGATCATCTCCGCCAGTAAACCCGCCTCCGAGTTGAGGGCTATCTCCCCCAGCTCCCTGTTTCCGTAGCGCCCGTCTCCCCGGTAATGGTTGGGCTGGCTGGCGTACCACCAGATGCCGGTGTAGGCGTGTTTGATGTTGGCCAGCCGTCTCTGGTCTTCTCCACTCTGTTGGCCGGCTCTGTCCACGTGGGCCAGGTCCGGCCGGTGGGCCAGGATAGTGGACGTTTCCATCTCCCCGGCATGGCCGTCAAGCGTCGTCTTGCGCAGCTTGTTCATGGCCGCTTCCCCGGCTTCATCCCCGGCAGGGTCAAAGAGATAGACGGCATAGTCTTTTCTCGAAGCGAGCTGGCACTGGCAGAAAAACCGGAGAAAATGCTCGTTTCCGCCGTGCCCGCTGAGCAAGATGATCTTCTTTATCCCGTTCCGGCCGAGCTCGTCGCAGGTTTCCTGCAGAAAGTCGAGCATCATCCGGGCGCTGTAGGCGACCGTCCCCGGCTGGTGCTTGGCTTCAAAAATCTGCCCGACATAGTAGGCCGGGTATATGATCGTATATTCCTGCCTGGCAGCCCTTAAGGCCACCTCGCGGCAGTCGATCAGGTCGGTACCCAGAGGAAGATGGGGACCGTGCTTCTCCAGGATGCCGAGCGGGATGATACATGTGGATTGTGATTGGGCCACGGCCTGGACAAAATCCGGCGCCGTGAGTTCCTCATAATACACCGGGAGACCGGCGCCCTGCTCCCCGGTTTCCTGAGGCAGCGAGGCCGCTGAAAAGAGAAGGACGGCGGAAGCGACCGACAGGAATCTTTTAGTACCGTTCATTGGCTTTGCCTCCATGTATTTTATCGTTCTTCTTGATATTATCACGGCCCCAAAGAAACGGATTCTTTTTTCACTTTGCTTTTCGTGGCCGGTGGAAGAGGCTTTTTGGCACGACGCCTCATTATAGTCCGGATCGCCTCAATATCAACCGGATTTCGGGGCGGCTTCCTTTTTGACATTCGGCGACGGATTGACTATCATGGCCAGCCTTTACACGGCCGTCATGAGATATCAATTCCCCAACGTCCGCTGGCTCAACAGGATAAAACTGAACGTTGAATTCCGGGACGGCCGCCTGGCAGTCCGGGCCAAAGGACCCCTGGCTCCTCTCTTCAGGCGTCTCTTCTCACTTTTCTTCAACGTCTACAATAAAATTGGCCCGGTCGGGACAAGCAACGGCGCCGGGATCTATACTCTCTATGTCCCTCCCATTCCGAGTCCGATGCACATGCGCCATACCGAGAATTTTATCCGGCGCTGGGTTTACGGAACCCGGCTGCCCCTGGCCGTCACCATCGCCGTCACCGACAAATGCCAGCTGAGATGCGGCCATTGCAGCGCCGTTGATTTCACCCGGCCTGTTTCCTCGCTCTCGCTCGAAGAGCTGCAAAGAGTCGTCCGGGAGAGCATCGACATCGGGACGACCAACGTGACCTTCACGGGCGGAGAGCCGCTCCTCCGCGACGACCTTGAGGCTGCGGTCTCGAGCGTGCCGAACGACAAGGCGGTCTCCCTCGTCTTCACCAACGGCCTGGGGCTGACCGCTGAGCGCGCCCGCCGGCTGAAATCGGCCGGTCTCTGGGGACTCCAAGTCAGCCTGGACTCTCCCGCCCCGGAAGAACACGACGCGATGAGGGGATGGCCGGGCTGTTTTCAAGCGGTTAAGGAGGGAATCCGGGCGGCCAAGGAGGCCGGCCTTTTCGTCGGACTCTCCACATACGCTACAAACGCTTTTGTACGGGAGGAGAGACTCGGAAAGATGGCCGACCTTGGCGCTTCCTGGGGTGTCCACGAGCTGACCGTCTTCGACGCCATCCCGGCCGGCCGGCTGCGGGGCCACGAGGAAGCGCTGCTTACTCCCGAGAGTCGGAGAGCTCTGCTCCTGGACGCCCAGGCTCTCCGCCGCAAATTCCGGGGCAGGATGCACGTCATTACCCAGTCCTGGACGAACAGCGGCTCCGAGTTCGCCCGCTACATCGGCTGTTTGGCCGGCCACTACCAGTTCCATGTTTCCGCCGGGGGAGATTTCCGTCCCTGCGATTTCACCCCTCTCTCGGTCGGGAACGTCCGTGACGAATCCGTCGCCGCTCTATGGAAAAAGCTGACCACCCATCCCGCCTACCGGAAGCATCGTCAGGATTGTCGGATGCAGTGCCGTACCTTCCGGGAGACCTATATCGATCGGCCGGCGGATAGCGCGTTGTCATAAAGCCTCGAAGGGTTGATTCTGCTATGAAGCCGAGCCCAGCCGACTCAAGAAAGAAGACGGCGCTCATCACGGGCGCCTCCTCCGGGATCGGCGCCGAGCTCAGCCGCCTCTTCGCCGCCGACGGCGTCAGCCTTGTGCTTGTGGCCAGAGGCAAAGAACAGTTAGGCGGGCGCCCCGCTTCTTAATTCTCAAGTACGCCAAGTTCATCATGGGCCGGAGGTCCTGACCTCTTCCCTTCTTGACATCCTCCGGCGGCTGCAGATATATTCGGCGGGAAGGGAGAAACCAGATTGGCGGAAAGGAGAAAATGATGAAGCGACTTGCTGATAGACCGGAACTCCCCCTTGGCTGCCCCGTCCACGGAATGAGCCGGCGCCGGTTTTTGACGGGATGCGCCGCCTGCGCCGGAGCGGCTGGACTCTTGGCAGCGCCCAAATGGCTCCGTGCCGCCGCCGGCAAAGGCCCAAAGATCCGCATTGTCTACGCCCTTCACGGCCCGAAGCAGGAAGTACCGGACTGGCCCAACAAGGGGTTCGACTTCGTCCCGGTCATGGAACAGATCAACGCCGCCCTGGCCAACCGCTTCAAGGACTATAGCTTTCTCCCGTCCCTGGCGACCGGCGAAGAGCAGGCCAAGAAAATCTTGGAGGCCGACAAGCCTGAAAACATTGACGGCTACATCGTCTACCAGATGAACTGCTGGAACCGTGTTGCCCAGACGATGGTGACTTCCGGCAAGCCGGTCCTGTACGCCGACTTCCAGTATGCGGGAAGCGGCGGTTTTCTCGTCTATACGGCAGGGTTTAGGCGTGAGGGGCGTTCCAACCTTGGATTCGTTGCCTCCTCCCGCCAGGACGACCTGTTCGGCGCGGTCCAGTGTTTCGAGGAAGCGAAAGCGGCCGGGCGGTCATTTGATTTCGCCGCCGCCACAGCCAGGGTCAGAGCGGCGCAGACTCCTCGCCCCGGCGACCTCACCTGCCGTCGGGACAAGCTCTCGGTCCTTCCCGTCGAAGAGACCGTTCGCCGGATGAAGGCCGCGAAGATCATCGCCGTCCAGGGACCCGAGGCCGCTCCCGAAACGACGATGATGGGGATTCCGGTCGTCACCATCCCGTTCTCTGAGCTCAACGACGCCTGGGCGGCCGCGGACAAGGACGAGGCCAGGGCCGTCGCCGACCGCTGGCTAAGAACGGCCTCCCGAGTCGAAGGCGTGTCCCGCGACGAGCTCATCAATTCAGCGGCCATGTACCTGGGCGAAAAAGCTGTGCTAAAGAAGCACGGCGCAATGGGGATCACCATCAATTGCTTGGGCGGGTTTTACGGCAATCACATCCATGCCTACCCCTGCCTCGGATTCTACGAACTGAATAACCAGGGTTTGGTCGGAGGCTGCGAATGCGACGTCCCCTCCGCCGCCGTCATGGTCGCCGGTGCGATTATGACCGAGGGCCGGCCGGGTTATATCTCCGACCCCGTCATGGACACCGCCAAGCGCCAGATCATCTACGCCCACTGTGTCGCTTCTAACAGGGCTTTCGGGCCAAAAGGCGAAGCCAACCCCTATGAGATCCTCACCCATTCCGAGGACCGCCAGGGCGCTTCGGTCCGGTCCGTCCTTCCCCTAGGCTACCTGACCACGACGATCGAGATCTCCGACCCCCGCAAGGAAATCATCCTCCATCAGGCCAAGGCCGTGGGCAACGACCCGGACGACCGGGCCTGCCGGACCAAGCTGGCCGCTGAACCTCTGGGTGATATCGAGAAGCTGTTCACGATGTGGGACAAGTGGGGCTGGCACCGGGTGACCTTCTACGGCGACCTCAAGAGGCCCGTGTACGACCTGGCCTCCGCTCTCGGCTGGACGGTGATCGAAGAAGCTTAAACGAAATCAGCCGCCCATGGTCTGCTGATAGAACGAAGTCAATCAGTTCATCCCCTGCCGGACTTCCACTAGGACCTTGTCCGCGGCACTGATCTGTATGAGCCCCAGCCGGGGAAACTCGAGGTCAATGATGACGTAGACTGTGATTGCCAGGATGGCAGCAAACACCAGCTTGTGGAATCTGTGCTTGCTGCCGGCCATGCTGAATCCGGCCAGCAGCGCGCTCAAAAGCGCCAGGAAAACGAGCATGGCAAAGATAATCCACGGCGGGTGATTCTGGGTTGCCACCATCCGGGTTGTCGTGATGTCAATCATCTCATTGATTGCAGGCAGAAGCACCTGAGCTGCCGGCACAGGCAGTACTTCCCGGCTCGCAGCGGCCGCCTCGGCCCAGATCTCGGCCTGGAGGTATTTGGAGCGGGCAATCTCCGCCATCACGGCCTTGATGTCCGGCATCTTCCGGTATGCCTCCAGCCGTGAATCCAAGTATTTTCGAAACTTTTCCTTGAGCGTCTGCTCCGCCTCGGGAGAAAGAAGGTCTAGCCGCAGATATGCAGTGCCGATCGCGTTGGCCTCTTCCACGATGAGATGTCGCCTGGCTTCGAACCGCGAGGCTGCTCCGGAGAAGGTGAACGCGATGAGCAGCCCCATCAGGCTGTAGACCGCTGCCTCAACTGCACCAGAGCCTGCGGGAGGTTCCGTTGCAGCCTTTTTTATCCCGGCGAGCCTGATGCGCCTGCCGGCCTCCAGAAAAGCCAGCAAACCGAGGAACATTCCGCCGATCAGAAACAAGGGTATTAATTTGAAGTCCATCTCATCCCCCTGCCTTTGATGTTGGTGTTTCTACTTTTCAGGATTAATGACTCCACGGAATTTTAGAGATAGAATGAATAAAGGACAAGCCGTTCGTTCTCTGGAGGGCCGGCTGGATGAGAGTCCATGAATTATTCTGCCTCATCCCATGTTCAGGGATGATAAAATGCGGCGGCGTCGCCTGTCAAGTTGAATCTAGCTCTATGAAAACGCAACCCTCCATTCTTTTTCTTGACTTCGGCAGGAAGACGAATATATCCTCTTGGAAAAGGGATCACTATGAGACACCACAACCCACGGCGTATCGCAATCGCATTAGCCTTAACGGCGGCTCTAACCGGAGGAGTCTTCGCCCAGGAGACTGCGAACCTTTCCGATGAGCAGGTCAAGGAAAGGCTCGGCTTCCTGGAGAACGCCCTGGTTTCGGCCCAGCCGCGGGCGAAACTCTGGTGGTACGGCTGGATCGCCGGCTATTCCGCCGGAGCCGTCGTCCAGGGAGGCCTGGCCGCAGCCAACTGGGACGAGGAAGGCGGCGATAACGAATTCGCCGAGGACATGCTCGTGGGCGGGGCCACCTGCGCGCTTGGTGCGACCTTCCTCCTGATCACCCCGTTTGTTCCGGCCACCGGGCCCTCCCGGCTGGGCGCAGTGCCCGAGGGGACGGCGGAGGAACGGCAAGCCAAACTCCTCAAGGCCGAAGCGCTCCTCCGCGAATGCGCCAAACGGGAAAAGGAGGGGCGCGGCTGGCTGACCCACGGCCTTAACCTCGGAGCCAACGTCGCCGCCGGGTTGGTCACCGTCTATGCCTTTGATCGGCCCTGGTCTGATGGGCTCGTCACCTTTGCCATTAACGAAACCGTATCTCTTCTCAACATATTTACCCAGCCGACCCGGGCCCAGCGGGACTTGAAGAACTACGAAATCCGATATCATGGAAAACCCGGGACGTATCGTGACACGGCGGCCGCCCCGACCTGGCGATTCAGCGTTTACCCCGGCGGCATCAGTATCGGCCTGAAGTTCTAAGAACCCTGCCAGGAGGACAGCTTGAAGTCAGAAACTCCCTTCCGGTCTTACGGCTACCGCTGGATCGTCTTGGCCGCTTTTGCGGTTATGGCTGTCATGAACCAGGTGCTCTGGATCACCTTCGCCCCCATCACCAGCGCCGCCGCGGCCTTCTATCACACTTCCGACCTGATGATCGGCCTCCTCTCGATGGTCTTCATGGTCGTTTTCGTTATCATTTTCCTGCCGTCCGCCTATGTCATCGACACGCGGGGCTTCCGGACTGCAGTCGGCACGGGCGCGTTGTTGACGGCCGTGTTCGGCCTGACCAGAGGATTGTTCGCTTCGAACTTCACGGCGGTTTTCATCTCTCAGGTCGGGATCGCTCTCGGCCAGCCCTTTATCATCGGAGCCATAACCAAAGTCGCCGCCCGCTGGTTCCCGGTCGGGGAAAGAGCGACGGCCTGCGCAGTCGGGACGCTGGCGCTCTATATCGGACCTCTCCTGGCCATGTTGCTCACTCCCCAGCTCGTCCTCAGCGTCGGCATTCCGAGAACTCTTCTCATCTACGGCGTGGCCGCCGCGGCTGCGGCCGTTCTCTTTCTTCTGGCCGCCCGAGAGCATCCGCCCACGCCCGCCGGACCGGACGAGCGCGCCCTGATGTTCGTCGGCCTCCGTTCCATGCTCAGGAAGCGTGACTTTCTATTTTTGATGGTCGTTTTTTTTATCGGATTGGGAATGTTCAACGCCATCTCCACCTGGATCGAAGACATCATCCGCCCCCGCGGGTTCAGCATCTCTGAGGCCGGCCGGCTGGGCGGCCTGATGCTCGGCGGCGGCATCGTCGGCGCGATCGTGATTTCGCTGCTATCCGACCGCAGCCGGCGGCGCAAGCCGTTTATCCTCTTGGCCCTGGCCGGGCTTATTCCCGGCCTCCTCGGGATGACCTACGGCACAGCCTCCTGGCTGTTATTTTTATCGGGGTTCGCCTTCGGCTTCTTCCTTCTGAGCGCGGGGCCCATCGGCTTCCAGTACGCCGCCGAGATCACCCACCCGGCCCCGGAAGGGACATCCAACACCTTGCTTCTGGTGATGGGCCAAGTCTCGGGCATCGTCTTCATCCTGGGCATGGATGCGTTGAGAGTTCGCCCCTCTGGAGCCATGACGACCTCGCTCGTCATCTTGATAGCCCTCAGCCTGTTGAACTTCATCTTGGCGGTTACTCTCCCCGAATCGCCGATCCGGGAAAAATTCCTTCGCCAAAACAAGCCCAAAGAAACTCTATCTCCCCGATCTTCGTAGATAATATTAAAGGAGGAGAATTATGCTGCGGAGGGATTTTTTAAAAATCACCGGTCTGGGTCTGCTCACCTTGCCTGTCTTGGGACATAACTCCCTGAGTCCAGGCCCGCCAGCCGACTCTGGGGGATCCGCTATCTGGATCCACGGCTCCCCCTATCTCGGCCATTCCGATTTCAAAAGGGATTTCCATGGACTCTCGCCGGCCGAAATAAGGCAGGAGATAACACACTTCAGGACCGATGAGCCGTGGCGGAGAGCGATGTTGTTCGAATTATAAGGAGGAAAAATGAAAGACCTTGCAGAACTCGCGCTGGACACAGCAAAATCAAAGGGAGCTTCCTACGCGGATATCCGGATTTGCCGCTATAGAAATCAATACATTATGGGAAGGGACAAGCGCATAGAAACGACGGCCGACACGGAAGATATGGGATTTGGGGTGAGGGCCGTGGCCAACGGCGCCTGGGGTTTCGCTTCGAGCTACAGAGTGGAAAAAGAAGAAGTTCAAAGGATCGCTGCCCTGGCGGTGGAGGTGGCGAAAGCGAGCGCCCGGCTCCTGAAGCAGCCGGTGGAGCTCGTCCCCGAGCCTGCTTACCAGGACCATTGGCAGTCGCCCATCCAGAAAAACCCCTTCAAGATCCCGATGGAGAAAAAGATCGACCTCATCCTCAAAGTCAACGAGGAAATGCTCAAGGTTGACGGCATCAAGGTCGCGACCGCCTTCCTCAATTTCAACGAGATCTGGAAGTACTTTGCTTCGACAGACGGCTCTTTCATCGAGCAGGACCTCTTCTTCACCTATCCCAACTTCACGGCCGTGGCCGTGGGAGCCGGAGATTCCCAGACCCGCTCCATCCAGGTTGCGCCCGAACAGAAGGGCTTTGAGCTCATCGAGGCCGTCGATTGGATCGAGAAAGCGCGAAAGACCGCCGAGGAAGCCGTCCAGAAGCTCAAAGCAAAAGAAGGCGTTGCCGGGAGATCGGACCTTGTCCTCTTGCCCTCCCACCTCTGCCTCACCATCCATGAGAGCATCGGCCATGCCACAGAGCTCGACAGAGCTTTGGGCTGGGAAGCGGACATGGCGGGGACATCATTTGTCACTTTGGACAAGCTGGGCGCGCTGAAATACGGCTCTCCGGTTATGAATATAGTCGGCGACAAACTTCTCCCCAACGCTTTGGGCACTGTCGGCTACGATGACGACGGTGTCAAGGCCAGGCGGTTTTATATCATCAAGGAAGGAGTATTCGTCGGCTACCAGACGACTCGGGAGCTGGCGCGGTTCGTCAATGAGAAGGAATCCAAGGGCTGCGCCTACGCCGATTCCTGGTCTTCCTTCCCCCTGCAGCGGATGCCCAATATCTGGCTCAAGCCCGGCGAAAAAAAGCTATCCTTGGAAGAGCTCATCGCCGATACCAAGGACGGCCTTCTCTTCGACGGGATGGGGAGCTTCAGCATCGACCATCAGAGGTACAACTTCCAGTTCGGCGGGGACGCCATCTGGGAAATCAAAAACGGCAAGGTCGGCGACATGGTCAAGAATGTCGCCTACCAGTCCAAGACAACGGACTTCTGGGGTGCGCTGGATGCCGTCTGCTCCCAGGAATACTGGGAGAACTGGGGCGTTTTCGGCTGCGGCAAGGGAGAGCCGATGCAGTCGGCGAGAATGGGGCACGGCAGCGCTCCGGCCCGCTTCCGCCAGGTCAATATTATCAGCGCAGGAGGAAAGTTATGATTCTCCAGGAAAAAGACATCAAAGGTCTTCTTGAAAATATCATCGCCCAAAACCCGGGTAAAGAGCTGGACGTCGGCATTTCGTCGAGTGAAATAGGCTCCACCCGCTTTGCCGAAAACGCCATCACGACCAACGGCGTTTATAACAGGCTCAACCTCTACGTCGCCGTCACCAAGGGCAAGAAAAGAGGGATCGCCCTTGTCAACGAGCTCTCCCCGGACAAGATCAGCGAAGCTGTCACCCGGGCGGACGCGCTGGCCGATGTGGCCCCGGAAAATTCCGAGCTCATGCCCTCTCTCGGCCCCCAGACTTACCCGAAAATCCCGCCCGTCTATTATCAGAAATCGGCCGACTTCTCTCCCGGAGAGCGGGCGGATGCGATCCTGGGAGTGATCGAGAAGGCGAAAAAAAACAAGGTCACGGCCGCCGGGTTCTTTGAGACAGGCTCCAACTCCTCGGGTTCGCTGAACTCAAAGGGCCTCTATTACCTTCTCACCGCTTCGCGGGCCTATTACAGCAACACGGTCCGGAGCGAAGGAGGTTCCGGCTGGGCTTCGGCGGACGACGAGAACGTGGAGAGGGTCTCTACGGAAGGGCTCTCCGACAG